>Ga0182024_10007260_pt1 | contig 23951 bp, 20 predicted proteins | sample P32metaG_FD_120480 | JGI IMG/M metagenome (GOLD analysis project Ga0182024, IMG submission 120480) | Permafrost microbial communities from Stordalen Mire, Sweden - P3-2 metaG (Illumina Assembly) | ecosystem: Environmental > Terrestrial > Soil > Wetlands > Permafrost | place: Sweden: Stordalen... | reverse complement strand
TGCCAATAGTCAGTTTCGTGTTTCCCGAGTCGATCGGGAGGCAGCAATTTACGATCACCTTGGCTGACAAATCGCCCGCCTGTTCCAGCACATCGTCGATTCGGCCAATGCACGGCCAAGAGGACCGCGTCTGCTTCCTTCGCAGCCTCGCCCGGCGTACCGGCGCGTTGCATTGCCTTGGGCGTCACGCGCCAGCCTCTTTAGTTTCTCGTTGCTCCGCGCGTAACTGAATACGACTTCACGTCCAGCTCGCGCGAAGAGCCAACAGCGTGCTGTAGATCGACTCAGCCGTTTAGTGAATTGAATTGTGACCAACTGTGACCAAGTGACCGGGAGGAGGGCTTGCAAGTGATTGAAAACATGGTGGCCAGGGACGGAGTTGAACCGCCGACGCCAGCCTTCTCAGGGCTGGATTCTTTGGGCCTAAACCCTTTTTCAATCAACAACTTAATCCGTCAAGGTGGCCCCTTTATGGTGACCATTCTGTGCCCAGCGCCGATGTTCGCCTAAGCGTCGGCCAATGCGTAGCGGGGAGTGATACGCGATTGCCATCCAAACGATTGTCACCGTTTGAATCCGTTGGATTCGCCGGAAAGTAGCTTGTTCCGGAATTTGCGCCGCCGAAGACATTGAAGAGCATTATGACATCACTGGTAACCACGCTCACTGCACTAAGGCTTTGACTCTGGACCTGACTGGAACGTCCAGTCCCGAGTGTGGGCTGCGTCGCCACCCCGTCGCGCTACGCAAGTCCGGAATCGCCATATTCCACCAGCGGGTGTCTTTTCCCCGACAAGTTGCTCCTTATTTATAGCGCCGCCCGTTGCAGCTTCAGCCGCCGAAGCAACTGTGCGTTCGCGGCGACAATGATAGTTGACAGACTCATCGCGACTGCACCCACACTCATGGGCAGATCGAGTCCCCAGCGGACGAAGAGGCCGCCTGCGACCGGGATAGCAACAAGGTTATAGGCGGTCGCCCAAACAAGATTTTGAATCATCTTACGGTAGGTCGCCCGAGATAGTTTGATCGCGCTGACAACATCGCGCGGATCGCTGCGCACCAGCACGATTCCAGCCGACTCAATCGCCACGTCGGTTCCCGCTCCAATTGCAATTCCCACATCTGCGGTTGCCAGCGCCGGTGCGTCATTCACGCCATCACCAACCATTGCGACTGTTTTGCCGCCCGACTGAAAGCGCTGCACTGCCGAAGCCTTGTCAGCCGGGAGAACCTCGGCTGCCACCTCATCGATGCCGATGCGTCGAGCGACCGAATCCGCCACCGCCTTCGAGTCCCCGGTGATCATCGCGACCCGGATACCAAGCTCGTGAAGCTCTGTTACCGCCTTCTTTGATTCTGGCCGAATCTCATCTTCCACGGCGAAAGCGCCTACCAGTCTCCCTTCGGCGACGACATAGAGCACCGTCTTTCCCTCGGACGCCCAGGCCGCCGTCAACTTTTCAACTTCTGGCGGTAGCGTTACCTTGCCTTCGGCCAAGAGACGCGGTGAGCCGAGTACGATGCCCTTGCCGTTCACTCGCGCTCGTGCCCCTCGACCGGGAAGTGCTTCGAAGTCGGCAGTTTGCAACGTCGGCAGGTTTCGGCGCTTGGCTTCGGCCACGATCGCCTTAGCGAGCGGGTGTTCGGAATTGGCTTCGACAGCAGCAGCATAGGCAAGCAAATCACCCTCGTTGCTGCCATGCGCAGCCACGATGCCCGACACTGCAGGGGACCCTCGCGTGAGGGTTCCGGTCTTATCGAAAACCACCATGTCCAAATTGCGGGCGCGTTCGAGTACGAGTCTGTCCTTGACGAGGAGGCCGTTCTGAGCCCCGAGCGATGTCGAGATTGCAATCACGAGTGGAATCGCCAGTCCCAAGGCGTGCGGACAAGCAATGATGAGGACGGTTGCTGTCCTGATCAGGGCGTGTTCCTTGTCTCCCGAAAGCCACCAATATGTGAGCGTGATCGCGCCAGACGCGACTGCCACGTAGAAAAGGATTGCGGCGGCACGATCGGCGAGGGCTTGTGTGCGAGATCCTGAAGCTTGCGCAGCTGCAACAAGCCGCATGATGCCCGACAGAGCCGTTTGCTCCTCGACTGCCGTGACGCGAACTCGAAGGCTACCGCCACTGGCGACCGTTCCCGCGATGACGGCGGCACCCGGCCCTTTCGAGACCGTCCGGGACTCGCCGGTAATCATTGACTCGTCAACATCGGCAGCGCCCTCGACGACTATGCCGTCCGCCGGGACGCGGGTTCCTGGTCGGACGAGAACAACGTCGCCTGCGCGCAACTCAGAGAGAGCAACAGTTTGAATTTCCGCACCATTTACCCGTTCGGCAGTGTCTGGGAGCAGCGCGGCGAGCGCATCGAGCGCGCCACGAGCCTGGGAAATAGCTCGCATTTCCAGCCAGTGGCCGAGAACCATGATCGTGATCAGCGATGCGAGTTCCCACCAGACTTCGATCTCGAAAAGGCCGAATGTTGCGGCAAGCGATGTACCAAAGGCAACTGTGATCGCCAGGCTGATGAGGGTCATCATGCCGGGCTTGTGGTCCGCAAGCTCGCGCCACGCCCCACGGATGAAAACGAGGCCGCCGTAAACGAAGACAATCGTTCCGAAGATCGGCGGGATCAAGTTGGAGCCGGGAAAGGAAGGTGCTCTGTACCCAAGCCAGTGTTGGACGTCGGTCGACCAGAAGACCACTGGAATGGTGAGAGCGAAGCTCAACCAAAACTTCTCACGAAACATAGCGACGGAATGCCCGGCGTGACGGTCGTGGCTCCCGTGAATGTCTGGCGCCTTGTGACCGGCGTGGGGGTCGGACACCTGTCTGTGATCTATGTGTGTCGTGTGCTCCATTTTGAAGTCCGATCGTCCAGGAATGGCGGTTCTTTTTGCACCTAGGGTTGCCGAGTGCTTTTGACTACGACACCGAACCGCACCTCAGTTGCCATCAATTTGTCGCTCATCTTTGTTGCATGGATCACCCCGCGGTCTCCGACTTTGAGATCGTTGATGGAGGCGGCTGCCCCGCCCTTCTCGACTGTTCGTCCTGTTTTCATTAGTATTCCCCTTTTTTGGTTTGGTTGAACTTGTACTGCTCTTGTCACAATCCTTTACCTCCTTTACTCCGCCGGTTCCGGCAGCAACGTGCCACGTCGCAAAGCTCGTTCCTTCATCAATACGAAGAACACCGGAACCAGAATCAGTACGTGAATCGTGGACGTAATCATTCCGCCGACCATGGGAGCGGCAATCGGCTTCATCACGTCGGAGCCAATACCGCTCGCCCAGAGGATCGGAATCAGGCTGGCAAGAACCGCACAGACCGTCATCAGCTTTGGCCGAAGGCGCTGCACAGCACCCTCAATGGCTGCCTCGTGAATATCGGCATCTGCAAGCGGGCGACCTGACGCAATGCGCTTATCGAGCGATTCGTGCAGATAGACGACCATGACGACGCCCGTCTCCACCGCGATGCCGAACAGCGCGATATACCCGACCCAGACGGCGACGCTGAAGTTGTAGCCCAGCATCCACTGCAAGATCAGCCCGCCGGTCATCGCATAGAACGTAGGGAAGATCAGGACCATGGCCTCAGTTAGGGAGTGGAAGACCATGTACAGGAGCAGGAAAATCACGAAGAACACCACCGGTAAAATGATCTTCATCCGTTCCTTCGCCCGAAGCTGGAATTCATATTCGCCCGACCACTGATAGGTGTATCCCGCGGGCAATTGCAGCTTTTGCCGCAGCATGTTGCTGGCTTGGTCTACGAAACCGCCGTAGTCAGTGGTGTTGAGATCAATGTAGATGTAGCCGGTGAGCTGGCCGTCTTCATCGCGGATCATCGCAGGGCCACGTGAGAAGGAAATCGTGGCCACTTCGGCGATCGGTATCTGAGCGCCAGAAGGTGTCGCAATCAACACGCGACTCAGTTCTCCGACGTTGTCGCGAAAGTCACGCTGGTAGCGGACATTGATCGGATAGCGGCTGCGGCCTTCGACGTTTTCGGCAACATTCATACCTCCGATGCCCGATTCCACGGCCTGTTGTACGTCGGCGATGGTCAAACCGTATTTCGCCGCCTCTGGACGATTGACCTCTACGTTGATGCAAAAGCCCTGCGAGACCCGCTCGGCAAAAACGGAACGCACCTGCGGCAACCTCGAGAGAATCTGCTGTACCTGTGCCCCGAGCTGCTGGATTTGCTCCAGATTCGTCCCTTGGAGTTTCATACCCACGGGTGTCTTGATCCCGGTGAGAGCCATGTCGAGACGGTTTTGCACTGGCATGGTCCAGGTATTCGTCAGTCCCGGAAATTGGAGCTTCTCGTCCATCGCGCGAATGAGCTTTTCGTAGGTCATCCCCGGCCGCCACTTTTCGCGCGGCTTGAGCATCACGGTCGTGTCGTACATATCGAGGGGAGCATTGTCAGTGGCACTGTCGGATCGTCCGACTGCGCCGAAGACCGTCTCAACTTCCGGGAAGGATCGGAGAATCCGATCCTGTTCCTGCAAGAGCTGTGAAGCTTGCGTGATCGAAATACCAGGAAGTGCCGTGGGCATGTAGAGCGATGAGCCTTCAAACAAAGGTGGCATGAACTGACTTCCCATCTTGAACATCAAGGGAAACGTCACCACCAGAAATGCCAAATTGAGCAACAAAGTCGTCTTGCGGTATTTTAGGCAGAGTCGTAAAACCGGCAAATAGAGTGCCTGCGTAACCCTTGAAATCGGATTTTCCGATTCCGGCCGCAGTTTCCCTCGAATGAAAATGACCATCAGGATGGGAACCAGGGTGATGGCCAACAAGGAGGAGAAGCCCACGGCCAGAGTCTTCGTCCATGCCAGCGGGCGGAACATGCGCCCTTCCTGTGCTTCCAGGAGGAACACTGGGAGGAACGAGACCACAATAATCAAGAGAGAAAAGAACAGCGCAGGGCCCACCTGTTTCGCGGAGTCGATGAGAATGCGCACGCGCTCCCGTTCAACGGGTTTATTCGCGGATTTAGTTGCGCTCGCATCTGTCTCTTTGTGAAAGACTGGTCCATTCGAGTCATTCACCTCCCCGAGTGGTTCTCCACCCGATTGCGGGCGCTCGGAAAGGTGCCGATATCCGTTTTCCACCATGACAATGGCGGCGTCCACCAAAACGCCAATCGCCAATGCCAACCCGCCCAGCGACATGATGTTCGAGCTGACGTTCAGGTAGTACATGGGAATGAAAGACATCACGATCGCGATCGGTAGGGTGAGAATCGGGATCAGCGCTGAGCGGAAGTGAAACAAGAACACAATAATGACCAGGGAAACGATGACCGCTTCCTCCAGCAGGCTATGCTTCAAAGTATTGATTGATTCGCTGATCAGTCCGCCGCGGTCATAGCCGGAGACGATCTCGACTCCCGGCGGCAGCGATCCTTTGATCTTGGCCAGCTTCTTCTTGACGCCGTTGATGACATTGAGGCCATTCAGCCCATACCGCATGACCACAATGCCGCCCACGGTCTCGCCTTCGCCGTTCCACTCCGCTACACCTTCCCGCAGGTCTGGCCCGAAGGAAACCGTGCCAAGATCCTTGATGAGTACGGGCGTCCCGTTCTTTGCCATGACCGGCACGTTCGCCAGATCATCGAGCGACTTGAGATAGCCGAGCCCGCGAATCATGTATCGCGTACCGCTCAGTTCCAGTACGCGACCACCGACTTCATTCGTGCTCGATTTCACTCGGTCAATAACGGTCGAGAGGGGTATGCCATAAGCGAGCAGTTTGTTCGGATCAAGCTGTACCTGGTATTGGCGCACGAACCCACCGATACTCGCGACTTCGGCCACGCCGGGAACCGTTGCCAGCTGGTAGCGTAGGTGCCAGTCCTGAATGCTTCGAAGATCGGCCAGGCTCTGCTTGTGACTATGATCGACGAGCACATACTCGTAGACCCAGCCCGCACCGGTCGCATCGGGACCAATGGCCGGATGTACATTTGCGGGAAGCCGGCCGGCAATCGTCTGCAAATACTCCACTACACGAGAACGGGCCCAATAGATATCGGTCCCGTCTTCGAACACCACAAAGATGTAGGAGTCATTGAACATGGTCTGGGCGCGCACAGCTTTCACCCGCGGCGCAGCCAGCAAGGCAGTGACGATTGGGTAGGTGACTTGATCTTCGATGATGTTGGGTGGCTCGCCCTCCCAGTTGGTGTGAATGATCACTTGGACGTCTGAGATGTCCGGCAGGGCGTCCAGCGGAATGTGGCCCATGGACCAAATTCCAGCCAGCGTAAGCAGAAGCACTCCGGTGAAGACCAGGAAGCGATTGTGGGAGCACCACTCGATGATTCGGGAGATCATGATTACATACCTCCCGTCGCATTGAGCGTGAGTTGCTTGTTGGCAATCGTTTGTCTTTTTTGTTGTGCCCTGACGTTGACCTGCCAAGTACCGCCGGAACCGAGATCGCCCTTGCCTTCATATATTCCGCTGCCCTTGTCGCTGGCGTTGATGACGGTTTTCATAGCGGCCATTCCCATCGCCGGCATTGCGGCCATGAAGAAGGTCACCGTCACGTTCGCGCCTGCGATTGGCTGCCCGTCCGGGCCTGTCAACTTCACGCGGACAGTATTGCTGCCCTTGTGCGGAGGGTCGGGGTCAGTCGTCAGTTCCACGTTCGCTTGCTGTTGTGCGGGAGCATTCATCGAAGCCGCCTGACCAGCACCGGGAGGCGGGGGAACAAACGCGCCCGAGGCAGCCTGCAATTGGGCTTCGGAATCAATTAGAAAGTTTGCCGAAGTGACGATTTGTTCTTGTGCCTTGATGCCCTTTGTGACGACCAGTTCATCATCAACTTGGGGCCCCAACTCGACCTCCCGCGGCTCAATGCTGCCTTCGCCTTTGTAGACGAACAGCAAGTTCTTGGTTCCGGAATGAAAAGCTGCACTGGCCGGGACTACCAACTGTCGTCCCATCGGCACCTTCGCGCGAACATTCACATACATTCCGGGCCTCAACTTCATGCCAGGATTGGCAAACACCAAACGGACCGGCAAGGTGCGCGTGTTCATGTCTAGCTGCGGAAGGACGTAATCCACGCGCCCATTGAAGACTCGGCCGGGATACGCTTCGACCGTGACCTCCGCCGGATCACCCGGCTTGATCTTCCCTGCGTCGCTTTGGAATACCTGGGCGAGGACCCAAACGTCGGAAAGGTCAGCGACGGTGTACAGCATAGTTTCGGGCTGAACGTACATATTGGGCAGCGCGTTTTTCTGAGTGATGTAGCCCGAAACCGGAGAAGAGATCGTGAGATCCGTAATGGCCTTTCCGCCTTGATCCAGCTTCTCGATTTCCGCAGGAGACACTTCCCATTGCAGGAGTCGCTCTTTGGCAGCACTGAACAGAGAAGACGCACCCGAAGCTACCCCGCTCACTTTGCTCTGCTGCAACGACTCGGAGTTTTTCTTTGCCAGCAAGTATTCGTGCTCGGTCGAGACGAGGTCAGGGCTGTAGATCGTAAACAGCGGCTGACCTTTGCCAATAAAATTTCCCGTAGCGTCGGCATGGACTTTGCGAATCCATCCAGAGAAGCGCGTCTGTATATAGGCCTGCCGCCGCTCATCCACTTGTACGTTGCCATAGAAACGGAGCTCCGAATTGACCAGCTTGGATTCAACCTTCCCAATCACAATGCCGATGCTCTGCATCCTCTGGGGCGTGAGCTGGAAGGGGGCAAGCGGTGTCTCTTGCGTGTTGCCGGTCTGCCCCTCCGCCGCCGATCCTGGCTCGGAATCTGAGGCCTTTGCCGATGCAGTTTGTGACATTGTCTCCATTGACTCTCTTGCGGAACTGTTGCCAGACTGCGAAGCAGTTCCAACATGGCTCAAGCGCCACCACAAGATGGACGCCACAATCGCGAGCACAACGGTTGTGGTCAATGCAATCCAAAACGCCCGGCGATAGTTATTGTTTTCTGTACGGAGCATGTCTGATCCCTCGTTTGCATGCGTTCTGAAGTTGCGCTCGTTCATGGCAGATCCACTCCGGTAAGCCGCTCTAGTTCAGCCAGCGCCGATTCGTGCTCCACGAGTTCGCTTCGATAGTCCAAGTCGAGGTTCAGAACATCAAGGAACCCGGAAAGCAGGCTCTCGAAATCTTGGCGGTTCGATTGATAGGCGGACAGGGCCGATTGAAAGGTAACTTCCGACTGCGGAACGAGGCCGTCACTGTAGATCTTCAACCGCTCTTCCGAAGTCTTTGCGCGCACATACTGCTGCTGCACTTCCGAAAGCATGCGCTGCGATTCAGCGTCTAACTCTTGCCGCGCGCGCTCCTGATTCTCCTCCGCTTCCGCCAGTTCCGCCTTCTGGCGCCCGCGATTCGGCAGCCGAATGCCGAAGGTCGCCATGTAGTAATCGCGGAATTTATCAGCCGTGTGCTCATACGTATAGCTGACGTTGAAGTCAGGGCGAAAATTCTTATGCGCCAATTCCACTTGGTTTTCCTGCTGCCGGATGGAGGCCTGTTTTGAGTGCACATCCGGATTCTGCTCGCGAGCTCGCTGTAGCAGTTCGGCTGCGGTGTACCGGAGCGTTCGCAACGTGAGAGTCTCGGCAACGATGTCCGCGGACTCCTGCGGTCGTCCCAAGACCTGCTTGATCTGGGCTTCAAGCAGTCCTTCTTCCTGATGGTGGTGTGCGATCTCCTGAAGAATCTTGGTGTGCTGCAACTGAGCTTTCAGCACATCCTGCTGATTGCCCTGGCCTACGCGGTAGCGTGCCTCGGTCGCCCCCTGTACTTGAGTCAGTAGCTCGTCACTTCTCTGCAGAACGCCAAGGGTTTGCTGAATGTAGGCCAAGCGGAAATAGACTATCTTGAGATTTCCCACCACCGTTCGGCGAACGGAATCGGTTTGCGCTTCCATGGAGTCCGCTTCGTGTTCGGCCACACGGGCACGCAACTCCCGTTTGCCTGGGTAGGGGACGTCCTGCAACGCGCCGAATCCGATGTAAGCGAAATCGCTGTTGCTGTAGCCGGCGAAAGGTCGTGGACTGCCCACGCTGAACTGCTGCACCGAGAGTTGTGTCTCGGGCAGCGCCGAGACCTGCTTGGGAACGTTCCGTGACGCCTGCCACGCGTGGAACGAGGCAGCAATCTGCGGATTCTTCTGCTCTGCCTCTTGGATTAGCTCACGCAGAGACGTGGGGATCCCCGGGTGCTCCACCATGCCGGGAGATTCAGGAGTCGAGCCCGGCTGTTGAGAATGTCCTGTCTGTTGAGCAGTCCCCGTGACCGGGAGCAGCATCGTGCCAACGAGCACAGCCGCACTAATTAGCGAAATACGAGTACACCCGAAGAGACTTCGGTACAAATAAGTGGATTGCATCTTTCCTCCGCAAAAAAACACCTGTTTGTAGGCGCACGAACGTGCGGACGCACGAATGCGCTAGCGACTCAGAGGAAAGAAGATCAGATTCTTAGGACGGTTGTGGTTAGAGACTCTAGTCCTGGTGGACTATGTGTGCAGGAAACACGAGACGACCATTGTGCGAGCGAGACGTACGCTCCGGTTTCGGCGGTAAGGGGAAGCGCGTGAAACAGAACCAAACTGACATGATGCAATTGCGAAGAGGCGGTCTTCAGAGCGTGAAAGTCCGCAGGCGTGGCCGTTACCTGACAGCAAGGATGGGATTTTGCCATCCCCATGTCCCCGCACTGTCCCGCCATCTTCTTACAACACTCCCGCTCGGCTGCCGTCATCGCTGCATTGGGCACCACGCAGGCCATCACCGGCAACGCGCCGAACAGTACCGCCAGAGCGAAAACGGCGATTTTTTGCACTAGTTTCAACGTCATTAGTGTAGCTGCAACTGCGAGTTAGACGCAACAGGAAGCGAAAAGATACAGACTACGGCGGTTACGCGATGGTTCCTGGCAATCGAGAACCTAAACAGCAACAACTATCTTGCAAGGAAACTTCTCACGGGACTAGATTCGTTTTACATCCACTGCGTGCGGAACGAGAACATCAGGTGCAACGGCCGGCAGGCTGGGGACAAGCCAACTAAATAATGCAGTTGCCGCCGCCGCGCCGACCAACTGTGCCGCAATGAAGCCAGGAACGTCCGCGGGGCGAATGCCGCTGAAGGTGTCACTGGCCGCCCTTGCCAGAGTCACGGCAGGATTGGCAAACGATGTCGATGCGGTGAACCAGTATGCCGCCGTGATGTACGCCCCAACCGCAAAGGGCACTACAGACATGCGCAGTCGTGAACACCCCCAGATCACTGACAGCAATCCGAAGGTAGCAATGAATTCACTCAATGCCTGCGGCCTGCCACCGCGTATGTGGCGGGATACCGATAGCAACGGCAATGCGAACATCGCGTGAGCGCTTATGACCCCAATATAAGCACCAAGGATTTGGGCAATGACGTAACCAGGAGTCTCACGCCAAGGCATGCCCCTTTGCCAAGCATCAGCCAGGGAAATAGCAGGATTGAAGTGTGCTCCCGAAACAGGCCCGAACGTTAGGATGAGTGCCACCAGAGCTGCGCCAGTGGCAAGAGTATTCGCGAGTAAGGCGATTGCAATATTGCCGCCGGACAGTCGTTCTCCCATGATCCCAGAACCGACGACCGCCATCAGCAGGAATGCAGTTCCAACAAACTCCGCGGTGATGCGAGCGGACAAATTAAATTTCATTGGCCGCCGATCTTGTCGATTTCTTTCTTGATTGCCAGCTTGCTGATGGTAGCGAGCGGAAGACAGAGGAATAGACCGATGCGGCGTTCTAGAGTCACAAAGGCATCACGGTAAGCTCGCTTGATTTCTTCAGCCGTCCCACGAACGGCAGCCGGATCGGTAACTCCCCAGTGAGCCGTCATAGGCTGACCCGGCCAGATGGGGCACACTTCCTTCGCAGCATTGTCACAGACCGTAAAGACGAAATCGAGTTGCGGTGCGTCAGGCTTCGAGAATTCTACCCAACTCTTGCTCCGCAAACCGTCGGTTGGCAAATGAGCACTTTCCAGTTGCGTGATGGCCTCCGGCCGAACCGCGCCCGAGGGCTGACTCCCAGCACTGTAGGCGGTAAAGTTCGGTCGACCTTTGTAATTCATGATTGCTTCGGCCATGATGGAGCGAGCCGAATTTCCGGTGCATAAGAACAAGACGTTATAGTGTCCTTGCATGATGTTCCTCACTGGCAGCAGGTTGGGCCGCAGCAGGGTTCCTTTCGCTGCGGCTTCACGGCCCGCACGAAGGCACTCATGAACTTGCCGTCAACCTGCGGCGCAATCGCATCCACGTCTATGTTTTGGCCGGAAAGAAACTCGCGAGCATCCTGTATGCGATAAATTCTGGTTGGCTCAATCTCAATGGTCTCGAAGCCGGCAGATGCCAGTTTGGCCCGGTATTCATTCTCTTCGAGGGCACCCGCGACACAGCCAACCCAAAGAAGCACACTTTGGCGAATCTCGGGCAGCATCTCGCCATGAGTTACAACATCGGACACGGCAAAGCGGCCGCCTGGCTTCAGCACACGAAAGGCTTCTCGCAAGACGCGATCCTTGTCCTCTGAAAGGTTGATCACACAATTCGAAATAATCACATCGACCGAGTTGTCCGGCAGAGGGATATGCTCGATCTCGCCCTTCAGAAACTCAACATTTTCGGCGCCAGCTTTGCGCTTGTTCTCATTGGCGAGCGCAAGCATCTCGTCGGTCATGTCGAGACCATAAGCCTTGCCGGATGGTCCTACCCGCTTCGCCGAGAGCAGGACATCAACCCCTCCGCCCGACCCGAGATCAAGAACCACGTCTCCTAAGCTCAGCTTCGCCAATGCAGTCGGATTTCCGCACCCTAAAGAAGCGAGCATAGCCTCCTCGGGGACTTGGCCTGCTTGGGAGGAGTCGTAGAGATTGGACGTGATCGGGTCGCAGCCTAAGCCACTCGCTGCGGTGGCTCCGCAGCAACTGCTTCCGCCAGTCTTCACACGCAAAGCTGCCTGGCCATACTTTTCTTTGACTACTTCCTTGATGTCGGTAGCGCTCATGATACCTTCTCCTATTTGCAAAGCTGGACGATATTCTGTGGTTTGACCGCCTTGTTTCGCGTGCAGCATTCCGCGTAAAGGAATTGCAGCAATTCCTGGAGTGCTTCCGCATTGGCGGTGTACCGCAAGAACGTACTTTCGCGGCGTACGTTTACGAGTTCTTCGTTCTTCAGTTTCTCTAGGTGGTGTGAAAGGGTGGAGTTCGGAATGTCCAACTCTGACTGGATGTCGCCTACGACCAAGCCGTCAGGATGCGCGGACAGCAGCAATTGCATGATCCGAAGGCGCGGTTCGGTACCCATCGCGGAAAGCATATCGGCGTATCTTGCAACCTGTTCGGCACTTTTCTTAGTTAAGGCGGTTGCTGGCATGTTTCGATAATTGCAGAAATATCGACTCTGGTCAAACTAAAGCAAAGATCGAGTTTGGCAGCGGGAGTCGTGCGGTGCTCGACTATTCCGAGGGACGCAGATCCAACCTCGCGAGGGCTTGCGCTTCTGTCCAAAATGGTTGCGCGCGGAATAAACTGATCGGGAACGAAAGTACGCAGTATTGGAGACAGTTTCGTGGGAAAACAACTACCCGGACGCCGGGACTTTCTCAGAATGACGGGGATCATAGCCGGTGCTGGTCTGGCTCGCACCGGAGGCCCGCTGGGCCTAGGGGCTACTCTCGGATTAAGGAGTTTCGGAGCCGTTTCCTCGCAGTCCGATTCGATCCGGCCGGACTACATCTTGCGAATTGCCCCAAGTCCGGTTGAGATCGCACCGAAACACATCGTCTCGACGATCACGTATAACGGTCAGTTCCCAGGACCCTTATTGCGTTTCAAAGAAGATCAGCCAGCGACGGTCGAAGTCCACAACGACACAGACACTCCAGAGCAGTTGCACTGGCATGGCCAAATGGTTTCCACTGACGTGGATGGCGCTGCCGAAGAAGGAACGCCCTCCATCCCGGCGCGCGGAATGCGCCGAATAGTTTTCACACCGCGACCCTCAGGTTTCCGTTTTTATCACACGCATAATCGGGCGGGCGCCGATCTCCACGCGGGGCAGTACAGCGGCCAAGTCGGCCCCGTGTACATCGAACCCAAGCGTGAGACAGGAAGTTACGATCAGGAAGTCTTTCTCGTTCTGAAGGAATTTGAACCTTCTTTCAGTCAAGGCGGTGATATGGCTCAAGACTTCCTCGCCCCCTCCACGCGAGTAAAGGAACTTGAGTTGAGTGGCGAGTCCGCGATGAAAGCCTCGCTTGCTAACGGGATGCCACACGGATATGAAGTGGGCTATCGATATTTTACGATCAATGGTCGGATGTTAGGTCATGGGGAGCCGGTGAGGGTCAAACAGGGCGAGCGGGTGCTGTTTCACATCCTGAATGGCAGTGCCACTGAGATTCGAAGCCTGGCCTTGCCGGGACACACTTTCAAAGTTGTCGCGTTAGATGGCAATGCGGTTCCGATGCCTGCCGAAGTCCCGGTGCTGTGGTTGGGAACGGCTGAGCGCATTTCTGCCATCGTCGAGATGAATCATCCCGGTGTGTGGATCATGGGTGATCTTGCGAATGACGATCGCGGTCACGGCATGGGTATTGTCCTGGAATATGCGGGACACAAAGCAAAGCCGGTGTGGATACCGCCGAGGCCGTTTCATTGGAACTACGCCCGTTTCGCTAAACCGAAGGGAGCCGCTTCCGAGCCAGACGAAACAATCGAAATGACCTTTGCCAAGCGGAACGCTGCTGAGCATGGATTCAACCTGTGGGTCATCAATGACGTAGTTTCGTCGAGCGATTCGATGACAACCGCCTACCATCTGAAGCAGGGAAAGCGCTACCGCATCCGTATGCGCAATGCCAGCGACGATATTCATCCCATCCATCTTCATCGTCACAGTTTCGAATTGACCAAACTCGCCGGCAAGCCGACCGCTGGCCTGATGAAGGATGTTGTGATGGTGGGCGGATATCAGGAAGCGGAAGTGGATTTTGTCGCCGACAATCCGGGGCTGACTTTGTTTCACTGCCATCAGCAACTCCACATGGATTTCGGGTTTATGACTCTCTTTGACTATGTTTGATCCTCACAGCACATCGCATTTTAACGCCAGTGGTTGAATTCGAACTAGGCGGGTAGCGGCAAGTAACGCGTTAGGGAGGTTGTTGATGGAACCAACAAACGCTGATTCCACACGAAAGCTCCTCCTTTGGAGCGCACTGATTGTGCTGGGACATTTCGTCGCCGTGATATGGCATTTGTTGTTGCTCGTCAAAGTTCAGCCCAGCACTCCGAGGTTCTTCCCTCCCTTGTTGATCCTGTTCAATCTGTTTCCGGTCGCCGGACTTGTCGTGCTCCGAAAGGGGTTCCGCAAATTGGCTGCAAGCATGATTATTCTTCCTCTTGCCATCGCACTGGTCATCGGCACCTACGCACATTTCCTGAGTCCCGGCACAGACAACATATTGCGCATGCCATCGGGAGACCTGAGACTCGCTTTTCAGATCAGTGCTACGTTGCTCGCGCTTCTAGAGGCGCTCGGCTGCAGGGTTGGGATTCACAAATTCGCCCATTCCTCGGCGCGACCTGCGTTGAATACGTGAAGGAGAACGACGTTGGTCGGTTGAATTGGTCCCGAAAGTGCCACGGGGAAGGAGAAGAATTCAATGTCGCTGAATACTGACGCAACTTGGGCGGATCGCACAGTGAAAGCGGTCTTGCTGATCCGTATTCTTGTAGGCTGGGTGTTTCTTTCCGAGGGCATACAGAAGTTCTTGTTCCCTGACTCCCTCGGAGTCGGACGCTTTGTGAAAATCGGCATTCCCTGGCCACAGGTCATGGCGCCGTTTGTCGGGGTGGTTGAGATTGTTTGTGGCTCTCTGCTGTTGCTTGGTCTTATTACACGGTTAGCGACTGTGCCGCTTCTCATTGATATCTCCGTCGCCCTATATTCGACCAAGATCGTCACGCTTGCAAAAAACGGGTTTTGGGGAACGCTGCATGAAGCCCGCACGGATGTGAGCATGTTGCTTGGTCTCATCTTTCTGCTGCTGGTTGGTGCTGGCGCGTGGTCTCTTGACGCATGGTTGGCAGAAAGACGGGGCGCAACGCATGGCTGAACAGCCAGCCATTGAATCTCTAGAATCTGTTTCCGAAAAGAGACGAGTTCCACTTAATGAGCTTGCTTTGTTCTTTCTCCGGCTGGGTACGACTGCCTTCGGAGGACCGGCAGCACACATCGCGATAATGGAAAACGAGCTCGTCCGCAGGCGACAGTGGCTCTCTCGTGAAAAATTCCTCGACTTGCTAGGCGCAAGCAATCTCATCCCTGGGCCCAGTTCAAGCGAGTTGGCTATTCATATCGGTTACTTGTGCGGCGGTTGGAGAGGTCTGCTGATCGCTGGTAGCTGCTTCATTCTTCCAGCAGCATTGATGGTCGCCGGTATTGGATGGCTATACGTCCGTTTTGGCAGGCTCCCCGCGACCGCAGGCATCCTCTATGGAATCAAGCCAGTCGTTATCGGGGTCGTTCTTCAGGCCCTTTGGAGTCTTGGCCGAACAGCGGTAAAGACAACATTTCTTGGAGTCGTGGCGGTGCTTGCGCTCGTGCTATCTGTTCTCGGTTTGCATCCACTACTATTGCTTCTCCTGGCCGGCGGAGTGGCGTGCGTACCTGCTCTAAGAACCTCGCGTGTGTCCTCCTCGGTGCTTCCTTTTCTGACGATTGGAGGCGGACTCTTAGCAACCACAGCATCGTTCAGTCTAGTTTCGCTTTTTCTGGTTTTCTTGAAGCTAGGAGCAACCGTGTTCGGCAGCGGCTATGTGCTCTTGGCTTTCCTTCGAGCCGATCTGGTCACCCATCGAGGCTGGTTGACGGACGCGCAGCTTGTCGATGCTGTTGCTGTGGGGCAAGTGACGCCAGGACCTGTTTTCACTACGGCGACTTTTATTGGCTTCATTCTCGGAGGAATCCGCGGCGCTGTCATTTCCACCGTGGGCATCTTCCTTCCTGCATTTCTACTAGTAGCGGTAAGCGGTCCACTGGTGCCGCGTATTCGAAAGTCCAAGCCTGCCGGGGCTTTCCTTGATGGTGTGAATGTTGCGTCGCTCGCGTTGATGGCTGCTGTCACTTGGGAGCTTGGGCGAGCATCCCTCGTCGATGCTCTTACCGTTCTTCTAGCCGTCGCATCGTTGATCGCTCTGCTTCGGTTCCGGGTCAATTCCGCGTGGCTTGTCCTTGTCGGTGCCGCCATTGGTCTGATAACGAGTGTAGTTCACCTACGATAAAGGCGGTCTTTCGTCCTCTCAAAACCTTGGAATCTTGGGGCAACTAGTGGTCAGTCACCTCAGTAGTATCTCCCGTGTGATGGTCCTCGATCTGGAAACTAAGAAAGTCATGAACCGCTTTCAGCGCGTTGGGATTTGTTGTCTTAATCCGAACTCTGCCACCTGTCGGCAACTCTTCAAAGCCGTAGGAAATCTCGATGCGTTTTTCTTTCAGCACAGGTACGCCGGGCGGCACCTTGTCATGGACAAACATGGGGGTGGAGAATTCCCCATTGGAGAACATCGTGACAATATGAGTCAGATGAAACCGGATTGCCTGCACGTTTTGGGAATCCTTGCTGTCATTGACGATTACTTCGATAGCTCCACCGTCCGAATACAGACGAAAGTGATGGGTGGTCTTGTCATGCGGGAAGCCCATTGCCTCATCACCGTGTTTCTCTACATCGGCCTGGTGTTGCGCAGCTTCTTTCATGTGTTCTTTGTTCATGGGGCAAGACTGCATGTCTTGCGCTGCCAACTGCAGCCCGCCGAATATCAGAAACGCGATTACGGTTTTCATAGATTCTTTTTCCTCCGAAACTGACTTCTCCGATCGTCAGAGCTCTTTGCCGCATCAGTGAGCGAGTGCAGCAAGTGCGATTTCTGTCCCGGACCCACACTCTGAATGCGCTGTCCCCAATCGGACAAAACCTTTTTCATATATCGTTGCGTATCCTTGAGAGCCTCGATATCAGCTTCGATACCTTTGAGCTTTTCGTGGGCAAGCTCGTAAACACGGCGCCACGGCGTTCCCCCAGCATCACGAGCTTCAGTACTTCAGCCAGTTCTGCCAGAGTGAAACCAATCCGAAGCGCCCTTTGCACAACGAGCACTCTTTCGACTGCACTCGCGGGATAAACGCGGTAAAGCTGCGACAGCAACAACTGGAGCGGGTATGCAGTCGAACCGGTCAGCGCGAGGTTGTAGGATGCGGTGGTATTGCCCGTATTGGTGACGGTATAAGTGCCATCGGAGGGCGGCGCCGCCGAGACGTTCGGGGCGCTCACGTTCGGCGCACTGACGTTGGGATTAGCAACTCCATAGGCACTTACATTGGGAGCGCTGACGTTCGGTGCGCTGACATTGGGAGCACTGACGTTGGGCGCAGAAACGTTTGGCGCACTGACATTGGGAGCACTGACGTTCGGCGCAGAAACGTTTGGCGCACTGACATTAGGAGCACTGACGTTGGGATTGTAAAGCTCAACATCGGTGATGCTGTTGCTTCCGGTCTCTCCGTTTGGATCAACCAGGTTTGCGGGGACGGTTCCATCGGCATTGAGAAGAATGAAAGCGGACATCCCTCCGGAGAGCACAGCGCCGCCCAGACGAGTGATCTCATTCACATTCACCAGGATGCTAGCGGTCGCGCTACTTGAAGCCGCAAATACAGTTCGCGCCACTCCGGTGTGTGGTGCGATTGCCACGTCGACGCTTGTCAGAGGGAAAGTTATTCCATTGTTTGTGGTGGGGAACGGCGGTCTTGGAACGGGGCTTGGCGGCACGAACTGCGCAAAGGACGCGAATCCGTTCACCGGAATCGCCACTACCGCCGCCGGAATCGTCATTCGCCTTACCCAGTCGAGACGGAAGTCGTTCTTGGCCCAACGCACGCCCGACCACAGACCAACCAACCACCAAAGCTGCCATGCCCAGAGATCGAATGCGCCCATCTCATTGAGGGGGATCTGCAGGCCGAAGGCGCGACTCTGCACGTGATATACGAAACTCCGGAATCCGAACTGCGCCAACAGCCAGAGGGTAAAGCCTCCGGCAAGGGCGTATCTCCATCCAAGTCGCTCCCCCAGCATCAGCGCGAAAGGAGTCAGCGCGATGAGGATGATGTAAATCGGCAGAATATCCAGCAATGGCGGCCTGTAGATCATCAATGCCGCATCGACAAAAGCACGTGTGTGACTGGCGGCAAAGTAGAAGTCGAGAAGATTATGAACTGCGGGTGTGTTGCCGTGCGCCGCAATCGGGGCTTCTATCACGAAGGCAAACGCCAGCAGTAACAGTTGGTAGCAGTACAGTTTTCCCGTTCGCATCCATAGCTTCCACCACATCGCGCCGTAGCCATTGCGCTCGGCAATGCGGAAGTAAATGCGGCCTGTAAAGAGAGCGGAAAGAAAGATGAAGCCTTCCGTTGCGGAAAAAAAACCGAGCGGCTGGTTGATGTATGCGCTCAGAATTGTGGGCAGATGCGTGCAGGTGATCCACACCAGCATCAGGCCGCGAAGGGCATCGAGTTCTTCAATTCGATCTTGCATCGGTTCCCCGTGGATCACTTCTTCGCAAATTCCGTCAGCTTCTCCCATCATTCTTCATCTTTTTTTTGACCCCTATGCTCGCTTTGCACCATCGCCTTTTCCAACTCTTTCTCGTGATCGGTAAGCAGAGCACGAATCTTCGCGGTGCGTTTCGTCGCTGGTCGCGTGAATGAGCAAGCTCCTGCCGCGACGCTTTCGGATTCTTATCGAGCAAAGCCTGAATGTTGTCGTGGTGCTCCTGAAGCAGAGCCGGACCTTCTGTTGCTGTTCCAGCGTCGACGCCAGATCTTTCGTAAGGCGAGCAAGTTCCTGGGCGATCAATCGCGGGGGGTGGAGATGCTAAAGTTGCTCGCGTGCTGAAGGCTGTTGTGCTCCATTGTCCTGAGCTGTGTTCTGGCCGCGGCATCGGCTCCATCACGTTGAAGCCAGCGTTGAGCGCTTCCGTATCCTCACTTGAATACCATTCTCTTGATCTATTCACGAGAGTCTTCACTTCGAGATGAGCGAGTTGGAGCCAACTCCTCCAACACGCGGTTGAGCTCTGCGACAAGACTCATCAGCTTGTCCGGATCCATCTCCTTACTCGCCTGTTCAGCAAGTAGTCTCCAGTCGCGGGACCGAGGCGCATTTTGTGATTCGTCCATTTGTCGCTGTATTGCATTTAAGTTTCCATAATTCGCCGTCCAGAAAGCTTAGCATTTACTTTCCAAAGTCAGTTAGCAGGATGAAATGCAGACCCCCAGTTGACACCGCGTCGGCATGTCGTCTCAAGCATGTTTATGTCGGCTCACTCCGCGACCGGAGTTGCCCTATTGGCGAACCCCGGTCCAGGAATGATTCCCCTGTCCACCCCCCGCGTCCCCCCCGTCCGCCACCGCCACCACCTCCGCCCTTGAGGCTGAAGAGTGCCGCTCATTTTGTCGCCATCGACGGTGCCCGTAAAAGCCACGGTCATGGGGCGCCGTTGTATTCGCACACTGAAAGACACCTTGTTTCCTGCAATGCTTCCAGTCAGCTGAGAGGATCCACTCTCGTCCTGAAACGCGCCGCTCAGTTTGGAACCATCCTGCTGGACCTGCATCGTGGCTTGCTGTGAACCATCCCGACCCTGCCATGAAATTTGCCAGGCCCCGGCAATGTTGGCGGATTGAGAATTATTCAATTATTCGATTCGGAATCTTGCGCGAGGAGCTCCTCTCGCGTGCTCATGTTCCGTAATAAAACATCATCCGGGAGATCTCTTGCAATGCCGAGGTGGAACGTTCCCGCTTTAATCGTGGTCCGACCAAGACGCTTGAATTTCATGTTGGAAACGTATGTGCGCCTGCCTTTTTGTCGGACCAGCCGCTACGCCTGGAATTCGGCTCCGTCGGTTAGACGAAGTTTCGCGCGGCGCTTCTACGACCGACAGTGCATACTTTGCCCAGTTGACTTGGTAGCGCTCACGGAAAAATGGACCCGGGGGAGGGCAGTCAGGTGGATTCGAGACAGCCGTGCTCTCGGACCTCAACTGACGATGTCGGGAGGCTAGCAGTATCGAATTGCAGATCTTCGCGAAGGACCTCCAGAGATGCGAAGTACGCTCGAAACGGCATTTGTAGAGCATGTTTACGCAATCTTTACAAATCTTTATCGTTCTATTCGGATAAGCGAATAATCCAACTCCATAGGAGTCGAACCTTATGGAAAGCATCCTTGTGATCGATGATGACGTTGAGATGTGCGGCATGCTGGCGGAATATCTTCAATCCGAAGGGCTTCAAGTCGAAACCGTCCACAATGGCGAGGACGGTCTTAAACGAGCATTGTCAGCAGAGCACTCTCTGATTCTGCTCGATATCATGCTCCCCAAGATCAATGGAATTGAACTGCTGCGTCGGCTACGAACAGAGTCCAATGCTCGTGTGCTGCTCTTAACTGCACGAGGAGAGGAGGTCGATCGAATCATAGGGTTGGAAGTGGGCGCTGACGATTACGTTCCGAAGCCCTTTAGCGCTCGTGAGCTCTTGGCTCGCATTCGCGCGATTCTTAGAAGACCTGAAACGGGGCCGGCAGCAAACTCACGGGGCCTCTCGCGGATGGTACTGGGCGATGTCGAAATGGACAAGGGAACCCGCAGCGTGAGGCGAGCGGGATCTGACGTTGAGCTTACAGCGCTTGAGTTCGATCTGCTGGAGTTGTTATTGAGGATGGCAGGCCAGGTTGTTACGCGAGAGCGGGTCGCAACAGCTATTCTGGGGCGACATTTCTCGCCTTTCGATCGTAGTATTGACGTTCACGTTAGCAAGCTCCGTCGCAAATTGGGCCTGCAGGCGTCGGGGCAGGAACGCATCAAGTCCATCCGGAGTGTCGGGTATATCTATACCGCGCAAATGAAAAAGAACTGATCAGCCATGCGGACTCTCTTCTGGAAAATATTCCTTTCGTTTTGGGCGGTGGTGGTGGCGTCGATTGTCGGTAGCTTCTTCGTCAGACCAGAGGTACCCCTTCCAGCGTGGCAACACTTAGTTTCCGATGCTTTTGCCATCCAGGGCCAGAATCTCGTTCAAGTGTACGAGAGAGGCGGTAAGCCGGAACTCGGTCGCTTCATGCAAAGCCTTCGGCGAGGTTCTTACGACCAAATCTTCTTGCTCGATGCGGGAGGCAACGACCTTGCTGGGCAGGAAGTTACTCCGCGGGTGAGAACTTTAAGTAAACGCGTTGCCGCCGACGGCAAAATGGAATTTGCTCGTGTGGGAAACGACACTTTGCTCGCCGAGCGCGTCGTGTCGAAAACTGACGCGCGGTACGTAGCGGTTTGCACATTTTCGCACGCGCCGGGTCTGCCGGGCTGGCCTCTATTGCGGGGCTTGGCTGTCGCCATGGCAATCTCGGGAATAGTTTGCTTTTGGCTTGCACGGTATTTGAGTGCGCCCATCGTTCGTTTGCGGAACGCGGCACAAGAAGTTGCAGGCGGAAACCTCGCCGCCCGCGCCGGTAAGCGGCTGAGCAATCGGCATGATGAGATTGCAGAGCTGGTGCGAGACTTCGACCGGATGGCGGCACAGATCGAAAAGCTCATGGACGCGCAAAAAAGACTGATCAGCGACGTTTCTCACGAGTTCCGCTCACCGCTCACGCGGATCAATCTTGCCGCCGAACTGATTCGCAACGTAAATAGCCCTGCGGTGAAAACGGCAGTTGCGCGTATTGAGCAAGAGACTGAGCGACTGAACGGCATGATCAGTAACCTGCTTACACTTTCCAAGATTGACGCTGGCGAATCGCTTGCCGACGAGACGATTGATGTTGCCGAAATGCTGCGCAAGATTGTGGCCGACACCGACTTCGAGGCGCACGATCACAACTGCCGCGTAGTACTGCGCGGGGCACACGATTGCACTACGATCGGCAGTTCCGACCTGCTCCGGAGTGCCGTGGAAAATGTAATCCGCAATGCGATTCGCTACACGACTCAGCAGACGGAGATCGAAGTTCGCCTCGCATGTGAAACAAACGTCGCCGGTGCCACAGCCACGATCTCAGTACGAGATCATGGGCCTGGTGTACCGGAGTCTTCCCTCGAGGACTTATTCCGCCCGTTCTTTCGCCTCGACGAATCACGAGAACGTTCCACCGGCGGTGTCGGCCTGGGTTTGGCCATCGCGCAACGGGCTGTGAAGCTTCATGGTGGCGAAATCAAGGCTCAGAACTGTGCCGGACGAGGCCTTGAGGTGATCATTAGCTTCCCTGTCCCGAGTCCTGCCCCCCTGTTGCTTCACACCTCGTGATCCGAATCGGGTGCGCTTGTTTTCGTGCGCACTTTCGTCAAGTCGATTCGGCCCAGCTGGACGCGGTGGCTCCATCATACTTGACGGCTCGCGAACAACTCAGCGTGCGTAAAGTAAGCGTCAGGGGAAGTACACGATTGACAAACGTCTTCGCTGTGTGTTGCGTAGGAAGTACGCGCCGGAAACTCGTGCTCGATGGCAATCGGCGGCGGCGCACGAGTTTGCCTGGGAGAGCAGTTCGCGTGGATGGATGGGGTTTTTGGTGATTGCAGTGCTGGCTGCCCGATGGCATCTGCGAATGGCACCCGGTCAGCGGGGCGAAACGAAAGCCCGGATCACGCTGTGACCGAAGTATCCCATGAAGGTAGTCGTTGAACAGCGAGGTCCTGACTTGATTCGCCGCAGTGTTCGGGTTCCTCGACGGTTTCTCGTCGTCGTGTCAAACTAACGCGTAATCTTCAAACGGAATGCCAGCAACACGGTTTTCGATCCCCGAAGGGTGTCCCAAGCTCGTAGCTAAGGCCAGTGACGAAAATGTAAATCTGGGAATTCCTCGGACAAGGCTCCGGAGCGGATCGCTCTCATGCAGTCCGAGCATTAAGAATGAAAACCCATGGCGGAAGGCCTCGGCACGGGCCAAGGAAAGCAGCGCTTCGAGCGCCGGATGGTGTCCGTCTTGGCACGCGGCGTAACGTGAGGTGAGCAGCCGGAGGGCTTGCCCCATCCGGGGAACGCGGAAGCCAGGAAACGGTGCGGCGACAACGCGGAGCAGGGCCAGTGCCGCTTTCAGCGGGACCGGCGCATTCAGAAGCACATTGCGCTTTACTGGCGCGGTATCGCAAAGGGTGAGAGTTGCGACAACGCGGTGCCCTCGGCGCGCCACGAATGTTCTGGGGAACGGCTCTTCAGGACTGTTGGAAAGTGTCTGTGCAATTTCGTCCTCCGCAAGTTGCGGGGCGAATTGCCGAGTGCGATGAAAGCGATCGAGAAGCGTTGTTATGGCTGGCATATCCGCAGCCTGTGCAGCGTCAATGGAATAGTATTTCGAATGGCTCGTGAAAGGCGACGGTACCAATCCATTTACCAGAAAACGTCCGAGTCGAACCCAACGTGGCATGCCGAGCCGCCCTTCAAAGAGGGGCATGACCCGGTGATTGCCGTCGGCCGCAACACAAAAGCATAGATCGATGCCGTTGAGACGCAGATCGGCTTCGAGGGCTCTGATCAGGCGTACGGCCACAAGGCTTCCAGAAAAGCTTGGATGCACCTTCATGTCGCCTATGTAGGCGATGGTTTCCGGAACTCCTGAAATATAGGCGGTGCGCCGCGCCGCGGAGATGCAGCCGATGACTTGAGGGCCTCGCACTGCCACGAAGACTTTGCTCTTACCGCGGAGTCGCAGCAAGGCGAAAAAGTCGGGCTCGCGATCGATCCGGAGTGAGATAGCTCCATCCATGGGTGTCATTCGCGTGAGAGCTATCAACTCGTCGTTGTCGGCTTCGCTGGCTTGGCGGATCTCG
>Ga0182024_10007259_pt1 | contig 23952 bp, 22 predicted proteins | sample P32metaG_FD_120480 | JGI IMG/M metagenome (GOLD analysis project Ga0182024, IMG submission 120480) | Permafrost microbial communities from Stordalen Mire, Sweden - P3-2 metaG (Illumina Assembly) | ecosystem: Environmental > Terrestrial > Soil > Wetlands > Permafrost | place: Sweden: Stordalen... | reverse complement strand
GCGAGCGGGCTGAGCCATGGTGCTGGCCCAAGTGTCCCAGAGCGCGCGGCGCCCGAGCGGCGGCACGGTGCCCCACAACACCGGCGTGCCGCTGCCGGCGAGGTCACTATTGTCTATTTGGGCTGTACAAACGACAAGTATTACTTGTCGCGTAACTGATTGCTAACGTGCCTCGGTGCTGGCTGGTGCTTGGCTATATATAGTCGCCCTTGCGGCATCGTTCACGATCGCCACTTTGGCCACGCCGGCCGGCGTGTCGGGGGCGGTGCTGCTACTGCCGTTTCAAGTGAGCGTTCTCGGTACTCCGAGCCCGGCGGTGACGCCGACGAACCTGCTTTACAACGTCGTTGCCACGCCAGGGGCGCTGTACCGGTACTGGCGCCAGGGACAGACCGGTGGCCAGCTGACCCGGTTCCTTGTCCTCGGGACCCTGCCCGGCGTCGTCGCCGGCTCGGTCATTCGCGTCGAGCTCTTACCTGCAAGCCGGCCGTTCGAGGTGGTGATCGCACTTGTAATGGTGCCGCTCGGTGCCTCGCTCCTCGCCCGGAAGCGACCCCGAGACGACGTCGCCCCGGCAAAGAGCTGGCTTTCGCCTGCGCGCCTTGCGATGGCAGCCGCGGCGGTCGGCTGCGTCGGGGGGATCTACGGGATAGGCGGCGGTTCAGTACTCGCTCCGCTCCTGATCCGCTCGGGTCGCCTACCGTCAGAGGTCGCGCCGGCCACCCTCGCCGCAACCTTGGTTACCTCGATCGCGGGCGTGGCCACATTTCTCGTTCTCTCCGCTCACCACCGTGGGTCGGTGGCCCCTGACTGGACTATCGGCATCCTTCTCGGAGCCGGAGGCCTGGCGGGCGGATACCTCGGAGCTCGATTGCAGCCGCGTCTCCCCGAGGTCACGATCCGTCGCCTCCTTGGCGTACTTGTCATTGCCGTTGGAGTTAGATATGGCTGGCTCGCTGCGCAATAGCCCGACGTTCCTTTACCGGGAGGACAGATAGGCGTCTCGACGACCTCGGCCCGCGTTTTGCGCCCGCAGAACATGGCCGAACCCTCCACCACGTCGGACGGCCACGTCCCCGGCGAGGAATCCCTAAGTCTCGACACTCCGCCTCCGACCGCGAACCCCGCGACGAAGTGCCGGCTTCGCGATTCGAGCGCGTACATCAGCAGCATGAAGCTGACCGCGCAGACGCCATAGATCGTGACCCCAGAGAAGGCTCACTCGCTCTTTGGGCCTCGGAATATCTCAAGGGCCTCCGAGACGCCGTAGTAGACGAGCACGTACGCCGCGGCAGGATCAGCCCACCACCAGCCGAGCGCGCTGTTCAACACGAGTCCGACGAGCACCGCGACGGCGAGCACGCCGTCGATCATGGTAACCCGCCCCTCGGTGATGAGAACAGGGTTTCCGAGCGCTCGACCCGTTCGAGCCTTGCCGGCCGCAAGCGAGAACATCGCAACCGCGGTGACGGCCGTCCAAGCAATCCCGAGCGGGCTGTGCCGAGGGCGATAACCAACCGCGAGCACCAGCGACGACTGGATTGCGAGGTAGAGGGCGAGCGCAACGAAGGCGGCGCCAATCATCTGCAGCGCTCGACGCTGCCTTTCCTCGCCATCGCCAGAGAGCTCCCAGAGCACCACGATGGACGCCCCGATCTCGATGAGGCTGTCCAAGCCGAACCCCGCCAAGGCCACCGAACGGGCGTCGAGTGCCGCAATGGCGAGCACCACGATGCCGACGACGTTCCAGCCGAGCGTGACGCGCTCAAGGAGACGCCCGCGGCGCAGCAGGCCGCTCGTGAATGCTCCTACCGTCCTGTGCGCACCGCTGCGAGACTCCTCCATGGCGCACATTCTCGGTCGTTTCGTAGTTGGCACGCGTGCGACTGCAGAGCGTCGCGTGATCGCGGAGGCGCGACGGCGAGGTAGTCACGCCCGCGCACAGAGGCGAAGCACCCCGTCCTCTCCCTCATGAGGGCCGGACTTGACGGTGATCTCCTGATCTGCGTGCGAGGGCCAGCCAGCGGCGAGCCAATACCAGGGCGGCGGTCGAGACGGTTATCGCGGTTGCTCACCCGCCTGGCGGGGGCTGCGCCGTCTCCCCTTGCTACCGCGAACCGGTGAGGGCGAGCACTCCGAGTGCGGCGGCAATCGAGAGCGGTACCGCGAGTGCCCCGATGCGACTCGCGGTGGCGATCGACGGCTTCGCCCCTGCATTGCGAGCCGACCGTAGCCACAGCAACCAGGCGAGCGAGCCGGTGACGAACAGGTTTGGTCCGAGGTTGAGCCCCACGAGCAGCGCGTAGGGACGCCCGGGGACGCGGGCGGCAAGCAGTGACGCTGCCGGGAGATTGTTGAGGAGCACCGAGGCAACAGCGGCGAACACCGCCGTGCCCCAAAGATCAAGGTGGGCCAAGAGGGTTGCCGGTCCCGACCACGCTCGACCCAGGGTACCGAGCGCCACGGCGACGCCGAACAGGCCAATGAGCGTCGGCGCACTGAGCACTCCGAGCACGTGTCGCGGCTGATCCCTTCGGCCAACAAGTCGGATGCCAATCGCCACGATGCCCACAATCGCCACCGGGAGAGCCGGCGAGCGCAACGTCACGACGAGCACCGTCGCGCCCACTACCGCCGCAAGTCCGAGCCCGAGCACGGGTCGGTCGGGTCGGGTCAGCTCCCCGGCGTCCACCCGCAAGGCTCGACTCTCGAAGGCGGCGACCACCACGGCGGTCACGACGAGGGCCGCCAATGCCGGTGCCCACATTCGGGAGATGAACGCCGCGCCGCTCAAGTGGACATGACCGAGAACGATCAGGTTCGTCAGGTTCGAGCCGGTGAGGAAGAGCGACCCCGCGTTGGAGAGCAGGAGGCAGCCGTAGAGAAGTGGAGCCTCGCCTCCGCCGCGGCTCCTGGCCGTGTAGATCAGCACGGGAGTGAGGAACGCGACCGACGTGTCCAGATTCAGCAGGGCGGTCACGGCGCCGATCAGGACCACGGCGCCGACAAACAGGACACCGCCGCCTTTGGCCACTCGGGCGAGTTGGTACCCCGCCGCGGCGAACAAACCGTCATCGTCAGCCACGAGTCCGATAAGAAGAAGTCCGGTGACAAGTACGAACGGCGGCCAATCCTGGCCGGCCGCAGCCTGGGCAGCAGATGGGCTTGTCGCGACGGCCGCGACGAGTCCGGCGAGGCCGGCCCCGCCAAGCAACCAGACGAGAAAGCCGAATGGTGTCTCGAGGTCCTCACTCGACGGCGCCTTCGAGCAGAACCGCCGACCTGCGAGGTGAGGACCTTTCACGCCAACAGCATGCCCCGCGGGCTCGGTGCCGTGAGTCCCCGTTCCCTCAGCCATTCAGTGCGGACGAAATAGAACGTCGCCCCCCGAATACCGACCTATCGGCCCAGGTCAGTCGCGCCCGATCAGACGGATTCGTGTTCACCAGGAGGGGCTGAGGGCGCGCCCGATGGCCGACAGCGCGCCGGATCTCACGTTCGTGTCGATCAACGGTGAGCGCGGCCGACCACCTCCACAAATCTAACTGACTACTTCCACGTCGCGTCGACCGACGTGGACGGGCCGGGCGCCATCATCATCACCGGGGTCGTCAACGCTGGGGGCACCGAGCACCCCGGCCGCGCCATCGACGGCGCGACCTTCGCCGGCGGCGGCTTCCGCATCGACCACAGCGCCGGGCACCCCACCGTCGCCTTCGACCCGAAGACGTGCGTGGGGACCATCGACCAGACAGGACCGTTTAGCGTCATCGACGCAACCGGCCGGTTCTCCGCCCTCGCCGGCAGCGGCAGGTACGTGTTCCACGCCATCTACACGACGGCTCGGAGCGCCAAAGGATGCACCAAGGTCAGGACCGCCTACCTCGAGACCATCGGCGGCACCGTCACGCTCAGCCCCTCCGCCGCCCGTAGCTCCGCAGCAGCGGCCAGGTAGCGGCCCCCCGATCGCCTTCGCGACAGGGCGCTGGTGATGTCCGTGAATTCACCAGGCGGCAGGCGACGAGGCCCGTACGATTGCAACGGTGGAACGACCGGCGGCGCTGCGGGATCGGCGCTTCTTCGTGTTCGCCGTGCGCCCTTCCTCATACCTCTCGAGATTTGACCCGGCGGCCATCACCTGGACTCGGAACGCGGTCAGGAAGACCACAAACTGCCACATTTGAACGGAGAACAGTGGTTCGGCAAGTCCCTATTTCATCGCTGCGACGACGGTGAGCAGCACGAGCAGGGTAACGAGCATGTATCCGACATATGCATCTAGCCGGCCCGACTGGAGCCGCTTGGCGCCGCGGGCGAGCCACAGCCAGACGGACTGAGCTGGTCGATAGAGGTACGTCTCGATGGGTTCGACAACAGTGGTCTGCACTTGGATATGGGTGTCCGCCGGATGCAGCTGTGACTCTTCGGCGACTGTCACAGCGGATCGCCGAGATCCGAGCAGGTTGGCGAGCACGTGGCGGAGGGCGTTGGCATAGCCATAGGCGCTGTAACTGTTGGCGCCGGCGGCTCCAGCGCTCGCCGACCGCCAGGCCGGCACGCGCCGGACGCGCAGCAGCCCGCCTCTTGAGAGGCCTAAAGCGACCAGCGCGACCGCCGCCAGGCCGATCGGCATGATGACGAACAACCAAGACGGGGAAAGGATCGAGAAGCTGGCGAATACCGGCTGGAGTACCCAGGGCGACTTGAGGGCACCGGTGACGACATGGCGGGGGATGACAGGGCTCATCCCATCGGCGACGAAACGGATCACCCACGGCGACGTGGCGGCCAGCGCCAGGCAGGAGATGGCCATAAGGCCGAGTCCCGCTCTGCCTGCGGTCCCACCGTCGAGCACCGGCGCGTCGGGACGACGAGGTGCTGCCGCCGGGCCGAGGATCACGAATCCGACAAGGCGGATGAAGCAGAGCAGAGCGACCCCCACCGTCAGGGCGATGAGCGCGCCAGCGAGCGCCATCCCGAGCCGCAGGGCGAGGATGTGCAGGCGAAACTCCTGCAGGAGCGCCTCGAGGAGGAACCACTCCGAGACGAACCCGAGAGTTGGAGGCAGGCCGGCCAGGGTCAGCGATGCGATCCCGAAGGCGGTGCCGCTCAGGCGATAGCGGCGGCCGACGCCGCGCAGGTCTTCGAGACTGTCGGTGGCGAGATCGGACTCGAAGAAGGCTGATGAGGCGAAGAGGGTGGACTTGGCGACGGCGTGCGCAAGTACCTGCAGGCTGGCCGCCAGCAGCCCCACGGCGATGACGCCGGGCTGGCGTGTGGCGGCACCCGCCAAGGCGACGCCGTAGCCGACGAGGATCACGCCGGCGTTCTCGACACTCGAGTAGGCGATGACGCGGCTCAGCCCCGATTGCACGGTGGCAAAGACGATGCCGACGAGGGCGGTGACCCCTCCGATGATCAAGACGGCGACGGCCAGCCATAGGGGGGGACGCCCGAGAACACCGAGGAACCGCCACAGCCCGTAGAAGCCGACGTTGACGGCGAGGCCGGCCATCGCCGCCCGTATGGGGCCGGGGGCGGCCGGGTAGCCGAGCGGCAACCACACCTGTAGAGGGACGATTCCGACTTTGGTGCCGAATCCTACGACGAGCAAGGCGAATGCGGCGTCATGGAGGGCTCCGGCCGGTACGTGCGACCACATCAGGAAGGCATCGCTGTGAGTCCTCCCGGCGAGGAGAAGGAAGGCGAATAGCAGTGCCGCGCCGCTCAGTTTGCCGAAGCCGAGGGTCACCCACGCCGCCCGCGCCTCGCCCTCGTCCCGCCGGCCGATGCCCACCAGGACGTAGAAGGAGACTGTGAGCGTTTCCCAGCCCAAGAGGAACGTGAAGGCATCACCGGCGACGAGCACGACGCTTACGGCGCCGAGCATGAGCAGGTAGCCCGCACCGGTGCCACGGCCCCGTAGCCGGCCGGCCGGGCGGACCCAGCTGAGGACGCAGAGCGAGATGAGCACCCCGAGGCCGCCGGTCAAGGTGAGGAAGAGCCCGGCCAGCGGATCGACGCGGATTGAGGTTGTACCAAACCCGAGAGTCGAGCCGAGGTCGACGATCCGGGTCGGTCCGCTCACGGCGAGGACGCCCGCCGCAGCGGCAAGGGCGCTTCCGACGGCGCCGGCGGCATATGGGACGAGACGAGCTAGGAGCCGGTCGGCGCCGAGCAAGAGGTCGGCCGCCGCCCCGGCGGCCCAGACGGCCAGGGCGGCGAGCAGAAGGGATGCGGTCATCTCGCTGCTCGGCTCCCGAGCGAGCCGGGCGTCGAGGGCAGCAGACCGACGCCGACGAGAATGCCATGGAGAAGGCTGAAGGGGCTGGGAGGTGAGCCGGGCACGAAGACGTCGATCGGGACAACTGATCCGATGCCGTCTGCCCCGGCGTAGCTCGGATGGACGAGCCCTCCGCTTATCGGGTCGGTGCCGGCGGCGAGCACCACCTTCGGGTCGGGCATGGCCATGTAGGTTCGCCGCAGAGGTCCAGCCATGCCGGCGGTTCCCACGCCAGTGACCAACAGCAGATCAGCATGGCGGGGGGTGGCGGTGAAATAGATCCCGAGCCGGTGGACGTCATAGACCGGGTTGATCAGCGCAGCAACCTCCCACTCCTCTGAGCCGTCCGAGCCGGCATCGACATGGCGGATGTGGATCGACCGGCGAAGGAATCGCACCCGACGGCTTAGCTCGACCCGAACCCGCTCCACGGCAGCGTCGTCTTCGGGAGGGACGACGATCGCCCCCCGCTCGAGAGCGGCCACCTCAGGCGAGGCGTCGAAGGCGAAGCGGTCGGGGCGGGCCTCGACGCAGCGGCCACAGAGGATGCAGCGCCCACGATCGACTCGCAGGCCTCCCTCGGCACGAATCGCGCCTGTGGGGCAGAGGCCGGCGAGCTCGTCATCTACGGCCCTGCCGCCCCGAGCGGCAAGGACCGAGACTGACGCCTTGTAGCCGTCGCCGTAACCGTCGGGCCGCCTTGGATAAGGCGACGTGACGACACCGTCGCGTAGGCCCCGCAGCACCCAGGCCATCAGCCCGACACCCCTGCCATCGAGACTCCGAAGCTTGCCTCTATGAAGACGAAATCGGTGAGGATGTCGCCCCGGAAGGCCTGCGCGAACAGGGCGAGATTGTGGAAGGAAGCCGACCGTGGCTTCACGCCGACCAGCCGGCCGGCGTCCGCCTCGACTAGGTACAGGAGCTCACCCTGGGGTGCTTCGACCGAGCCCCACTCAACCCCGTCGGGCGGCGGAAGCTCGAGGCGCCACGGGCCTTCGTCGGTCTGAGGTAGCTCGTCGAGCGCTTGGCGGGCGAGATGGAACGCCTGGGCGATCTCCTCGATGCGCACCTTCTGGCGGGCCAGCGCGTCGCCCTCGGTGAAACAGGCGGTCGTGAATTCGAGGAACCGATATGCGCCGTAAGGCCGCTGTTTCCGGACGTCTTCGCCCAGACCAGAGCCGCGCCCGACCGGACCGAGCGCTCCGTGCTCGGCGACGACCGAAGTGGGCAGGATCCCAGTCCCCCGGAGGCGGTCGAGGAAAGACGGCGTGGTCATGAGCTCTGCTGTGTCAGCGGCGATCGCCTCTGCGATTCTCCCCATTTCGGCCGAGGCCTCGGTGAGAGAGATCCGGAGGGGGCCGGTCACTCCCCCGGGTACCACCACTCCTCGGCCGAAGCGGTGCCCGCAAAGCCGGCCACGAAGACGCAGGATGCGTTCCTTGTGGAAGGCCATGCGGGCGTAGGCCACGGCCTGTCCGGATCCCTCGGTATGCCGGATGATCGAGTCGAGGTGGGCGGCTACCCGTTCCAACTCGGCGTGCACCACCCGTATCAGCTTCGCCGAGCGGGGTGGCTCGACACCCCCCAGGCTCTCGAGAGCCTGGCTGATGGCCATCGCGTGGGCCACCGAGGCCGTTCCCTCGACGCGCTCGGCCAACAGCACGGCGTCGTCCACTTTTAGGTCCGAAAAGCGCTGCTGGAGACCCCGGTGCTTGTGGTAGACGCGCGTGCGGAGGTGGGGGATCTCCTCCCCTGGTGTCTCCACGAGATACTCGACGCTCTCGAACACGCCCGAGCGCACCGGTCCGTAGGTGATGGTGAAGACACCCTCCCCGCTGACATGGCTCGGGAGGTGGGCGACGTCAGGCTCGAGATGAGGCGGGCCGTCCTTCCTCCCGGGACGCGGGTGCTCGGCACCCGGGCCTAGAGGGAGCACGAGAGGGTCGAGGCGGGGATGCCCGGCCGGCCTCAAGCCGAACAGGTCGTGGATCTCGCGCTCGTACCACGCTGCCGCGGCCACGGCCGGAGTTAGGGCCGGATACTGGTCCACACCCGGGTCGAGGGTCGTCTCGAAAGTGGTCAGCTGTCCCGAGATTGCCGCGACGGCCCGGAGCACCGTGGAGCCGCCGCGGTCAGCCCTGGCGACGAGTGCGGCGAAGCGCCCACCGTCCCGCACGGCGGCCGCGACGGCGCCGGCCAGTTGGGACGGCTGAAGCGACACGACAGTAGGTCTCTGGCTCATCGGCGTGCTCCGAGCTCGGAGGCGGCCCGGGTGAGAAGATCGGAGAGCTGACCGGGCGGGTGGACCCCGAGGATCGTCAAAGCGCCGAGACCGATGGCCATCGAAGCCACTATCCAGGCGCTCGGCTCCCCGCGGGGCGTGCTCTCGGCGGTTCGGGACAGCATCGTCCGGCTCGTGAACCACGACAGCCCGAGCATGGCGAGCGTCACCCCGACAACGAGCACGGCTGCGACGGCCTCGTGCGGGTCTGTGAGCGCTCCCGAGACGATGAGGAACTCGCTTCGGAAGATTCCGAATGGGGGCATCGCCGAAAGCCCGAGGACGGCGAGGACGAGCATGGGTCCACTGACGGGCAGCGCTCCGACCCCACCGCGGATGAGACTCACGTCCGTGCTGCCGAATCTGCGAGCGACGCTGCCGGCGCCGAAGAACGCCGTGGATTTCGCCGCTGCGTGGGCAAGGACGTGCAGCAGCACTCCCACGACTGCGATGGGCGCCGAGAAGGACATGCCGATCGCGAGCACGCCCATGTGCTCGACGCTCGAGTAAGCGAACAGACGCTTCAGGTCGCGCTGGCTCGCCAGGTATAAAGCGGCGAGACCGACGGAGGCGACACCGAAACCGAGAAGCACCTCACGCGGGAACGCCGGGCCGATCGCGCCCGCCGTCACCTGGTAGAAGCGCAAGATGGCATAGAAGCTGACAGCGAGCAGTGCCCCCGACATCATGGCCGAGACAGGAGTGGGTGCCTCGCTGTGGGCGTCCGGCAGCCAGGTGTGTACCGGGACAAGCCCCATCTTGGTGCCGTAGCCGAGTACGGCGAGCACGAAGGCGAGGCGGACCACCTCGGGAGGGAAATGAGCCGCCCCGCTGAGCAGCTTCGGGTAGAAGAGCTCGTAGGAGTTGCCGAAGACGGTGCTGCCTGCGTAGTACATGACGACGGTGGCAAGAAGGGCGACCCCGAGCCCCATGGAGGCGATGAGCACGTATTTCCAGGCTGCCTCGGTTGCCCCGTCGGTGTCGTCGATGGCCACGAGCAACGCCGAGACGACGGTGGTGACCTCGATGGCCACCCACAGCAGTGCGATGCCATTCACCACCGTGGCCATGGCCATCGCCCAGGCAAACAGGTTCAACCCGGCGAAGAAGCGCCTGCTGTAGCGCGCCGCCGACGACGGGTCGCCGGACGGATGGACATACCCAATCGCGAAGACGGCCGTGGCCGCATACAGGAAAGCGGCGGCAACAAGGAACACCACGGAGAGGGCGTCGACCCGCAGCCACCCTGACAGCGCCGTCGTGATCCTGGCCGGGACGAGCAGAACCGCCAGTACGAACGTGAGGACGCCGCTTGCAAGCGTGAGCGCCTTGCCCAGGTTGACCGGGGCCCACCAGCAGGCAACGCCGACGGCAAACGGTACGACCAGGATGGCAATGGGGTCCCAGCCCATCTTCATCCTCGCAGCCGATCGAGGGCGTCGGTCGAGAGCGTCTGGGAACGGCCGTGGTGGACCCGTATCAGCACGCCGAACACGACCACAGCCACGAGCAGGTCAAAGAGGAAAGCGACCTCCACGATGAGTGGGAGGCCGGCGGCTAGGACGAGGCTCGCGAGGGACACCCCGTTCTCGAGCGAGAAGAAGCCGACCGCCTGCGATACCACGTCCGAGCGCAGGATGACGAGCAGGAACGAGACGAGGATCACGGCACCGGCGAGGCCAAGGGCCGGGGCCGGCAGGGACGGGGAGTGCACCGGCAGGCCGCCGACGACGAAGAAGCCGAACGCCGCCACGACTATCGCCAGAAGGACCATGGTCGCCACTCCGAGCCGGTGGCTGGTGGCGAGGTCGACCCGGGAGTCCCGCAACAGCCGGAGGACGATGCGGGGGACGACCACGACCTTGAGGACGAAGGACAGGCCGGCGAGCACGTACAGATCCCCGACGTGCTGAGTGGCGGCCACGAATACGGCGAGAGCACTGACGGCGAGGGACTGGAAGGAGTACAGCCTGACCTGCGAGCGCGACAGCGACGCCCTCATCATGGCGAACTCGGTCAAAAGGACGACCAGCGCGATGGCCTCGGTGCCATCCGAGAAGCTGGAGGGTGCCAACACGACAGCGGCCAAGTTCAGCCTCCTCCCACGTAGAGGACGAGTACGGCGAGGATGGCGAGAAGGAAGGCAGCCGCCATGAACTCGGTGATCTTGAACAACCGCAGCTTGGAGAAGCTGTTGTCGATCACCGCGAAGACCGCCCCGACACCGAACGCCTTTCCCACGAGGGCCAGGATTGCGAGCAGCACCGACCCGCTAGCCGTTGACCCCGCCAGACCCCATGGGGCGACGAAGACGTTGATCAAGAGCACGTAGAGGATCATCTGTTTCATGGCCGACCCCCACTTGAGGAGGGCGAACAAGGGGCCGGAGTGCTCGAGGGTCCGCGCCTCGTCGATCATCCCGAACTCGAGCGTGCTGGCATGGCTCTCGACCGGTATTCGACCGGTGTCGTTCAATACGACCAGGAAGAACGCCACAGCGATGAGCAGGTGCGCCGGCCTGATCGCCTGGCTAAGCGAGGAGCGAGCGGCGGCCGCCTCGAAGTAGGGCAGGTCCGTCGTGGTCACGAGCGCCACGGTGAAAGTGACGAACAGGATCGAGGGCTCAATGAGCGCCCCGAAGGTCATCGCTCGGCTACTGCCGAGCTGAGCGTAGGGGCCGCCCGTCTCTGCGGCGGCAAGAGCCACCGAGAAACCCGCCAGGGCAAGGATGAAACCTCCCCCGAGGATGTCACCGGTGCGGAACAGCGGCAACGGGAACGTAGTAAGGACCGGTATCAGGAGCGGCACGATCAGATAGCACGTGAAGGCGACCATCGGGCCGGCCACGAAGACCCACCCGGCGTCCTCGGGGATGAGGGTCTCCTTGCGGAAGAGCTTGGCGAGGTCATAGTAAGGCTGCAAGATCCGCGGTCCCCGCCGGCCCTGCAACCGGGCCTCGAGGTGGGCGATCCAGCCGCTGACGAGCGGCGAGAGGACAAGGATCGTGAGGACCTGCAGGACCTGTATCTCAGCCGGTGCCAGCTCTACAGCGACCACCCGTTACCTCCACGTCACGACACTCGTGCGTAGAGGCCATCAGCCATTCGGCGGTTCGGAAACCCCACGCAGGGTTCGCGCCGGAGCCTCATCCGGCCGCAACACCATATCGCTCGAGGACGCTGTCAGCCGGCGCATCGATCCGCAGCCGGCTCCGGGGGTCACTTTCCCGGTGGGAACGCCACGATGGCGGCGAAGTCCTCCGAATTCGGGTGCCGTTGCCGGCTGACGGCGCTGCCCCAACTGACGACGACCCGCGGCCATCCTGCTCGTGGGCTTCCGTGCGCCATCGGCTCCATCGAGATGCCGAACGTGTCGCCGGGCCAGACCGACCGCTTGCCGAACTGGCGGGACACCCGGACCGGCCCGGACAGCCAGCCCCTCGCGATCGAGAACGGCCGCAGGTACAAGGCGTAGCCACGGGAAGAGCTGTCGGCGAGCCAGCCGACGTAGGCGACGCCGGCACGGCCGCCGACCACCTGCACGATGTGGGTGGCGTTGTCGTCGTCCGGCGTGACCCGCTGCAAGGGCGACCAGGTCCTGCCGTGGTCGGTCGAGTAGGACAGCCAGCCGATGTCCCGCCCGGCAACCTGCGTGTCCCAGGTGGCATACAGATTCCCCGCTGCGTCGGCTCCGATGTCGCCGTCTATCCACCACTCCGCCAACGACATCGTCAACCGGGCGGGCCCGATCCGTGCCGGCGACGACCACGTTCTTCCGCCATCCACTGACGACGTGGCGAAGCTGTGCGCCGGGGTCATCGTGTACTTCGTCCTGCTGGTGATGTGATAGCCCTGGTACTCGACGTCGATCCGGCCGCTCGGCTCGACAAGGAGCGGGGCGCTGTCGCCGCCGCTGGCCGGGAAGCCCGGGCTGACGTGGACGACCGGGCCCCACGTCTTGCCGCCGTCGGTGGATTTCTGAATGACGACGTTGAGGTCCCCGGTGGCGAACGAGCAACTGCCCCCCTTGGTGCAGATGTAGGTCACGGCCTTGGCGCTCGGGCCGTAGTCCCACGTGAGGTAGACGGCGCCATCCGGGGCGACGGCGATGAAGTCGCGGTCGCCCCAGTTGTCAGCCTTCTTGGGCACTATCCGCCTGACTTGCGGGAAGGTCCTCCCGTGGTCGAAGGACGCCTCCACGACGGGGAAGGTGTGATGCTTGGTCGAGTTCATGAAGGCGGCGTAGACCGTCCCGTCGGGTGCGACGGCGACCGCCGGATCCCACGCGCCGGAAGAGCCCGCCAGCACGACCGGTCTGGTGAAAGTCCGGCCGCCGTCGGCCGACGTGGCGAAGCCGATCCTGTCCCGGCAGCCCATCCATTCTTCGTACACGTAGCCCCGCCGTGGGTCGACCGCTTGCTCGACCTCGGCATTCTGTCCGGGGCAGGCGCGGCTGAATTCGGTGATCGGACCGGTGACCGGCACGGGCGACCGGCCCGCCGGGCGGGGCACTGCCGCGGCCGGTGCCGCCGCGGGTGCCGCCGCCATCAAGAGGCCGATGGCCGCTGCTCCCATCGCCAGCACCCGTCCCCACAGCCGATTGCTCACCACTCCACCCCCTCCTGACGCTCCGCCCGCCACTCGAACGGACGAGCAGCGCGAAGTATCTTTGCTTGATGACGGCGCCGAAGTCCACTGGTCGTTGGCTACCGGCAGGCGAAGAGCTGCCGGGGGCGGCCTCGTGATGAGGATGGGTCGACGGGCCGGACAGATCATCTTCCCGACTCAGGTGGCCCGAGCGACCGGTCGGGTGGCTCCGGCGGAGGCGGAGAGGCGTCCCGTGTTGATCTGGAGCGGACGTCGATCACCCGCCAGCGGTCCGGGCGCACCCGCTGTACCCGCCGAGCCAGCTTGTAGCCGGTCGCCCGGATGACGAGATGGCGCACCGGGCCGATCATGAGCAGCAGGCCGAGGGCGTCGCCGATGAAGCCGGGCACGCAGATCATCACCCCGCCGATGAGAACCACCAACCCGTCGAGCAACTCCCGCGTGGGCACCTCTCCTCGCCCCAATCGCTCTTGGGTGTGAGCCAGCACTGCGAATCCGACGCGCCGGACGATGAACGGCCCGAGCGCGCTCACGACAAGCAAGATCGCCAAAGCCCACAGGAAGCCGATCTGCTCGGCCACCACGACGAAGGCGGCGATCTCTGCCGCCACAGCCACCAGAACGCCTATGAGGAACACGATGCAGGTTATCGTTCAGGCGGTCAGGTTCCCTTGTCGCGACGGGCGAAGGTCCGGCCGCTCGGCCCAAAGTTCAAAGGCGCAGTAGCCCTTTCAGGCCGCCAGATGGCCCCCTCGCTTGTGTCGGTCCAGGGCACGCTCCACCCGAAGAACAAGGCGGTCACCGGCACTCAGCGCCTCGGCCAGCATGGTCCGCGTGGTCCCGCGCTGGCCGAAACTGGCGGCGACTATCAGCACCGGTTGCCGGCCAAGGTCGTGCCAGGCGGCGAGGAGCACGCAGCCGCCGGCGGCCGCTGTCGTGCCGGTCTTCAGGCCGACGATCCCGTCCTTTCCGAGCAAGGAGTCGTAATTGCGAACAACTCCGGCCACAGGGATGACCGCCGTGGTCCTCGCCACGATCGCCTTCAGCGCAGGCTGACGCATCGCCGCCACACCTAGTCGCACCTCGTCCACCGCAGTGCTCGTCGTCGAGGGGGACAAGCCGGAGGGATCTGTGTAACGCGTGCCCGTCATGCCCAAGCGACGGGCTGTGGCGTTCATCCGCTCCAGAAACGCCGCCCGGCTCCCGGCGTCCCACCGGGCGAGGATCCAAGCCATGTTGTCGGCCGAGGGCAAAAGAAGCGCCTCGAGAGCTTGACGCTCGGTGATCCGCTCTCCGGCGACCACGGGCACGAGCGAGTCGCCGTTGCCGGCCTCCGATGCATAGGCGGCGGCCTCGGACGGTTGCACCACAATGGCCGGCCCAGCTCCGCCTGAGGTCAACGGATGGTCCTGCAGTACCACGTAGGCGGTCATCAGCTTGGCGACGCTGGCGATGGGCACCGGGCGCCGCCCGCCCGGTCCCGCCATCGCGCCGGTGCCGTTGATGTCAACGGCGGAGACGCCCGCCGACGGCCAGGAGATCGCCACGGACAGGCGGCGTGGTTGCGTCGACCCGGTACGTGGCTTGGTTGACGAGGAGTGTCGTGTGGGCGACCCGGAGGGTGATGTCTCCAGGTTCCACACGGTGATGCCCCCCGCCACGACGAGGACAACGAGGAGCGCCACGGCTCGCCGGCGACGGTAGACCGCCGCCGGGTGGGCGCCTCGGGGCCGGCTCGGCGGCCGGACCTCCGAGCGAGCCCGCTCGGCAGGTCGACCGTGTGCGGGCGGTGCGGGCGGTGCAGATGCGACACCCACGATGTCGTCCTCCGTCGAAAGGGCTTGTCTGAACATGGTTTGTGCGGCATCGCCGGTAACAGGGGGCCAGAGAGCCTGTTACCCGCCTGTTCACCGCACCTCGGGCATGCTCGCGCACAAGACCTGAGCAGGCGCGGCTTTCCTTTGGGCCGGAGGGAGCGGCGCTACGAGGTGAGACGGGTGAGGACTGAGCTGAGGCGCCAGGCCGGTGGGATTCGCGCCGCAGCCTGCGACTGCGCCTTAGCGTTTTTCAGTCGTCGATCCGGAAGGGGAACGTCGCAATGACGGCGTCGGTGCGCTGGCGCAGAAGTGTGGAGAGGATCTTTCCCCGCTGGTTGTGCAGGACCTCGTGACGGCGTTTACGGGGTGTCAGCTCTGAGATCAGCACGATGACCAGCTTCGTGCCGTCCTTCTCGAGCTTCTTCACATAACCCACCATTGGGTTCACGACGCTCCGGTGGACGTCGACAAGGACCTCCAGGCGGATCCCGGGGTGCCAGGCGGCCCAAGCCTCGGCGAAGCTGTCGGCCTCTCCCTTCGACGGCTGTACAGAGACCGCGACCACGTCGTGGCAGATGGAGAGCGCCGCGGCCACGACTTTGGCCGTCATCTTGTTGATGCTCACAACCGGGACTACGACAACTGCGGGGCGGGGCCGGACGGGCTCAGGCGTGATCCCGATGCCGATCTGCTCGGCGGTCAGGCGGTAGTACCTCTCGATCCGGCAGAACATGAAGATGAACACGGCGATAGCTACTGCTGCCACCCAGGCGCCGGAAGTGAACTTGGTGCCAAGGAGCACGAAGGTGGCTATGCCAGAGAGCACCGCGCCGAAGGCGTTCAGCGCAAGGGTCATCCGCCAGCCGCGCCCCCGCGACTGCCACCAGTGCCGAACGAGGCCGGTCTGGCTGATGGTGAATCCGGTGAACACCCCGATGCCGTAGAGCGGGATCAAGGCGTTGGTGTTGGCGTTGGTGGCGATGAGCAAGGCGGCGGCCAGCACCGCCACGCTGATCACCCCGTAGCGGTACACCGGCTTCTGGGCCCGGAGGGCGAAGACATGGGGCACGCGGTTGTCCCTGGCCAGGAGGCTCAGCAGGATAGGGAGTCCGCCGAAGGAGGTGTTCGCCGCCACGCCGAGGACGACGGCCACGACGATGCCGCTTATGTCGAAGGGGATGCCCTTGCCGATAGCGGCCGCGGTGAGCTGCGACAGCAAGGTGACATTGCTCTTGGTGGCCGGATGGAGGTGGTGAAAGGCAAAGCCCAGCCCGAGGAGCATCGTGCCGAGGAAGAAGCCGAGTGCCATCTCGGTGTGCTGGGCCCGCTTGACCCTCGGTTCGCGAAACGCCGGCGTACCGTTGGCGACGGCCTCCACCCCGGTGACAGCCGAGCACCCGGAGGAGAACGCCTTGAGGATCAGCAGGATCCCGAGACTGCCGGTCGCGTGGGAGAGGAGGGGTGGACCGCTCAAGGTGGCAGCGGGGTGGCTGCGGAAAAGGTCACCGAAGATGGTGACGTAGACAGCGAGAAGAAAGAGCAGGGTCGGCACCACCAGCACCTTGGCGCTCTCGGAGATGCCGATGAGGTTGGCAGCCGTGAGGAGGAAGAGGCCTATGAGGCACACGAGCAGGTCGTGGGATTGCAGGGCGGGAAAGGTGGAGGAGAGCGCCTGGGCGCCGGCCGCCAGCGACACTGCCACCGTGAGGACGTAGTCGACGATGAGGCTGGCCGCGGCCACCATGCTCACCGGCTGGCCGAGAAGCATCTTGGCGATGGCGTAGCTGCCACCGCCGTCGGAAGCGACTCGGATCACCTGGGTGTACGACAGGGTGAGCACAGCGAGGAGGAGGACGATCACCAAGAGGATCGGCAGCGTGTAACTGACAGCGGCCGCGCCGGCGGTGATCAAGATGGTGGCCACCGCCTGAGGCCCGTAAGCCACCGAGGACATGGCGTCCAGACACAGCGCCGGGATCCCCTGCAGAGCGGTGAGGTGGCTCCGCTGTCCCGCCGCAGAGCGATCCCACTCGGTGGAGTGATCGGCGCCGGGGTCGCCGGCCCCCGGCCCCTTGGGACGGGTGACGCTCACGATCTGGCTCCTCGGTCGTGCTGCGGGCGCAGCGAGCAGCGGGTGAGGCAGCAGACTAATGCCTGGGGGGCGTCACCGGACTGACCGGCCGGCAGACGGCCACCAGAGCTGCTCACTTCTCTCAAATCAGACCTAGCCCTGCCTCAACCAGAGTGGTATGGCCCAGCGCGATCCACAAGAAGCGGACCCGGCGACCGCTGGCGGTACGGATGGCGATCAACTGTGCGTACGCCAGCGCCATGTGCACCGAGGTGGCGAACTCGGACGACGTGTTCGGCCACTAGTTCTATCCGCCGGGCTGGGCGCCCTGGCCCACCTGGCAGGTGGCCGTGGGCAGCAGCGCCTGCAACCCGACAAAGTGGTGCGTGGCGCTCAACATCGACAGACGCCCTCGACGCCGTTCCAGTTGACGGGTCCCGAGACCGGCCCGAACTACTCGGTGCAGTACAGCCAAGCGGCCTTCGAGACCGACCTGCCGGCGATCGAATCGATCTGCAACGGGAGCACCGGCGCCGGCTGCCGGCATATTCCGCAGGACGACGAAGGGCAGCCGGCCGCCTTCTACCCCTTCTACTCGACGACCCGATCCGGGGGCGGCTGTGTCTGGCAGTTCGGCAACGACATCCCCGGCGAGATCAGCGACTTCGGCCAGAACGCTCAGTACGGCGCGCTGTTGCAGCTGGACTACACCGGCACAGGGGGACGCACGGGAGTCTTCTACGAGGACTTCCGGCACATCCTTCCCAACCCGTGCCCGCAGGGGTGAGCCTCGTCAGCTGAGCGCTCGCCGCGACACAACAAGGGTTGCAATACCGAACGAGGGGACCGCCTCCGGGCGGTTCCCTCTTCCGCGCGGCTTGTCACACAAGTCGCGGCCCACGGAGTGACTTTGCCGTCCTCAGCGCGCCGGCGCGGAAGTTGGATTAGGTGGCGATTGCGTAGGCCGGCTGACGGGGGTCGGCGCCGGCCCGCAAGAAACCCGACGATGCATCGAAGTAGATCGCCTCTACGGCCGCAGCCTCTCGCGTGAACTGAGGCCACAACCGCACGTCGTGGCCACGGCGACGAAGCTCGGTCACGACCCCATCCGGGAACCGGTCCTCGATCGCCACTCGGCCGGGGAGGTAGGTGAAAGGCGAGAACGAGTTCGGGAAGCTCCAGGTGGAGACGCGGGGCGCATTGATCGCCTCCTGCACGTCCATCCCGAAGTGGAACACGTTCAGGAACACCTGGACCATCGCCTGGCATTGCATGTCCCCACCCGGGCACCCGAACGTGAAGACCGAGCCGTCGTCGCGTACTGCCATGGAAGGATTGGGCGTCAGTCGGGGTCTCTTCCCGGGCGCCGCCCCCGAAGGGTGACGAGGATCAGGGCGCGACTGGGTCCCGCGGGCCGACGGCACGATGCCCGTGCCCGGGATGACCGGAGAACCGGCGGAAGGGTCGGATGGTGTGGCGGAGAAAGCATTGCCCCAGCGGTCGATGACGCACACATAGGACGTGTCGGCATCGGGTCGACGCCACGGCCCTGCGGAGGGAGGCGGCATGAGCGCACCGTCACCGGGGACGGCCACGATGGGAGGAGGCATCCCCGGGGCCGCCACATTGGGGTCGATGGCGCTCACCCGGGCCGCGATGTGCTCATCCGACAGAAGCCGATCCAGTCCGACGTCGACGAAGAGCGGGTCGCCGTAGTGGTACTCCCGGTCGGCGAAGGCACCCTTCAGCGCCTCCACGACAAGATGGATGTAACCGGCGCTGTTGCGGGCCAGTCCCTCGAGCCCGGCCCGCTCGAGAATGCGGAGGCACTCGGCCACGACGGGTCCCTGGCACCACGGTCCGCAGGTGAGCACCTCGAAATCGCGCCACCGCGTCCGCACGGGCGCCTCGTAACGCGACCGGAAGCGAGCCAGGTCCGTTCGCGAAAGGTATCCGCCGTGCTCCTCGTGATAACTGACGATTCGCTCGGCGATATCCCCTTTGTAGAAGGCAGATCGCGCCGCCTCGAGCCCGGCCAGGCGACCCTGCCGGAGAGCGGTGTGCTCCTCGTCGGCCATGTGCTCCAGCAAGTCGCTGAGATCACTCTGCACGAAACGGTCGCCGACCGCCGGGGGGCGCCCCTGCGGTAGGTAGATGTCGGCGTTCGACCGCCACCTGCGATATCCCTCGGCGTTGGCGACGATCTGCGCGGCCATGTATTCGTAGACGGCGAACCCTTCGCGGGCGAATCTCGTCGCCTCCCGAGCGACCTCGCCGAAGGTCATCGTGCCGTAGTCCGCCAGCGCCCTGATCCAGGCATCGGGCGCCGCCGGCACGACCGTCCGGAGGAGCCCGGGCGGGATGGTGCCCCCGTGCTCTCGCATGAAGAGATCGGCCGGGAAAGAAGCGGGCCAGTGCCCGAGGCCATCGATTGTGACCACGCTCCCGGCACCGGTCCTGATCATGATGGGCGCCACGCCGGCGAAGTTCACCTCGTGGGCACACAGCACTGCGAGGGCGATGCCGGCGGCACAGCCGGCGTCGATGGCGTTTCCTCCCGCCTCGAGAATCGAGAAACCCGCCGCAGTAGCCAGATAGTGCCCGGAAGAGATGGCGTGGCGACGGCCGTAGAGGGTGGGCCGTTGGGATGCCAACTGTGGGTCGTTTGTCGTCACAACGGCCATTCTTCACAAGGGACGCAGTCCGGCGCACGGCCGCCGGCTGTAAGACTCAGGGAACTGCCTGCCCGAGACCGAGGAGGACCAGACATGGCCGAGATCTGCACCCACCAAGACGCCATCCGCACGACGGAGGCGAGCGGGAACGGATGCGTGGAATGCCTCGCAAGCGGTGGCCGGTGGGTTCACCTTCGCCGCTGCACCACCTGCGGTCATGTCGGGTGCTGCGACAGCAGCCCCAACCGGCACGCCACCGCCCACTACCACGCCACCGGCGAGCCGCTCATCCAGTCGTTCGAGCCGGGTGAGGACTGGTACTGGTGCTACGTGGACGAGATCGCTTTCGAGCAGGAGGGCACCGGCCCGAGTCCCTCCCACACCTGAGCTAGCTGGACCCGAACCACTGCTCCCGCCACGGGAAGAGGTAGCGGTCTGTGACGGCATTGAGGACGCGGCGGGCGTCCCGGAAGTGGTCCGCCATGTGGCCGGCGACGACCAGAGTGCCCGTCACAGGGTGACCGCCCGCCCTGGCCGACGCCACGGCGGCCGCGTACCAGCGGGCGCCGAGAAGCTCGAGGAGACCCTCGGCACCGAGATCGGGGAACCGGACGGCCTTCACCCCTGATACCCGCAACAGCCTGTCGGTGGCCGCTCCGCCGCCGAGGGTCGGCGGGTGGTCAGGGAACACCCCCAGGAGGAACAGGGCGAGGTCTCCCAGCCGGCGGTAGATGCCGGCGCGCTCGGCAGGTTGGACGACTTCGAGCATCTCGGCCAGCCGCCCCGGGTCGAGCTCGCTGAACCGGCGGCGGCGCCACCCGCGAGCGGTGCGTGTCCAGGTGACCCCGCTCGCCACCCGGGTGTAGGAAGCGAGGAGCTCGGCGAGGAAATAACGTCGGGCGGGATCGGACAGCAGCATCCGCAGCTCCGCCACGTCGAAGACCGGAATGCGCACCCGCGGCGCGAAGCGCTCCTCCACAAAAGCGGCGGTCTCGAGCGCCGCCGCCGTCCGGTTCACGGCAATGGCAAATGTGAGGAAGGGCGACACCCCGACCGAGACGCCGGCATGATCGTCGGGCCGGAACACGGCCGCTTCCACAGCCGAGGATCCGAGCGCCACGCTCACCGGGACATCGGCGCCGGCGACCGACCCCAGCAGGCGGCGGTCAGTGTCGCTCAGCTGCTGGCGATAGAGGAGCTCGATGTCGGCCACTGCCATGAAGCGTAGGCCCAGCAGGCTGCGCGGACGGTGATCGCCCCGGCCATGGCACCGCCGTTCCCCTGCACGCGGCCACCCCGCGAACATCTCCGTCGTCGTCCTGCAACACCTCGATCTCGCCGTAGCCGGCCTCGGTCATCATGACCCTCACCTCGGCGACCTGATCGCCGCCGATCTCGAGCAGCAGCCATCCGCCCTCCTTCACCCAGCGCGGACTGCGTCGCACCGCGGCCGCTACGAGCTCCGTCCCACCCTTGCCGCCGTCCAGCGCCCTTCGCGGCTCGAATCGCTGTACGTCACGGGGCAGGAGGTGAAGGGCATCGTCGGGGACATAGGGAAGCACACCGGTCATGACGTCGACGTGGGATGCCAGCTCCTCCGGCAGTGGCTCGTCGAGGTCTCCCTCATAGACGACCAGGCCGTTTCGGCGGGCGCAGGCGGCGGCGAGCGGGTCGGGCTCAGTCGCCACGACACTCGCTGCCGGACGCGCCCGCTGCATGACCATGGCGACGGCTCCGGAGCCCGTGCCCAGGTCGACGCCGACGCCGGCCGCTGGCAGGAGCTGTGCTGCCAGGCGGGCGAGGGGCTCGGTCTGCCAGCGGGGGACGTACACGCCGGGTGCCACGGCCACCTCCAGGCCGCAGAAGGTAGACGTACCGGTGATCCACGCCAGCGGCTCGCCGGTCAGGCGCCGCGCCAGCAGCTGCCGAAGACCCTCCTCGTCGTGGGCGGACGCCATCAGCTCGACTGCCTCCTCGTCGGCGGCGATGCAGCCCGCCGCCATGAGAGCGGCGGTGACCGACGAGACGTCGAGCATGCGAGCCAGCCCTCAGGCTGTACGACCGGCCTGCAGCGACTCCAGCGCAGCGCCCAGCGCCGTCACATCAGCCCGGAGCGCGGCGACCTCGCCGGCGGGCGCCGCCGGCCCTCCCTGGTCGGCCGACGAGTTGGACGAACCGCCCGGCCCGCCGGCGGCGGCCACTTGGAGCGCCGCGAGGGAGCCTGCCGGCGCCGGCGGGCCTGTTTCACTGTCTGCGCCCGCCCCGAGGTCGGCGCCGGAAGCGCCGTCTGGACCGCCGACGGAGAGCAGCTGCGCCCACCGCTCCTCCTTCTGCCCGGGACGGCGAGGGAGACGAGACACGAGCGGCTCCGGACCTCCGGCCATGGCCCGCAGCTCCGACTCGATGTCACCGATCCCGGCGAAGGCCGCCATCCGCTCGGTCCGCGCCCGTAGCTCGCCGGCCGTCTGCGGGCCGCGCAACACGAGCGCCGCTATCACGGCCAGCCGGCGGCGGTCCAGACTCAGCTGCTCGTCGAGGGCCTGGGCGTAGCGCGTCGTCGAGCGCCCATGAGAGGGGTGCACGAAATGAACGAGCCCGGCGTCCTTCAGTCGCGCCAGCGCCTGCTCCACCAGCCGGTCGCCGAAGCTGACGACCGGATCCCGGTTGGAGGACTGATTGCACGCCGAGAGAAGGGCGTTGAGCGAGAGGGGGTGCTGCTGCGGCGTTGTCAGCTGCTTCTCGATGAGAGAGCCGATCACCCGTCCCTCCTCGAGGTCCAGGCGCACGGCTTGATAATAGGGCCCTTGATCGTGACAGCCGCAATGCCACACGTGCGAGACTCGACCAATGTCCATTCTCGTGACCGGGGGAGCCGGCTACATCGGTTCGCACACCGTCAGACTGCTCCGGGAGCGCAGCTACGACGTGGTTGTGCTCGATTCGCTCGAGTTCGGCCATCCGGAGGCGGTCGGCGACGTCCCCCTCGTCGTCGGGGACATCGCGGACGCGGAGGTCGTGACGGACACCGTTTCCTCATACGCCGTGGAGGCAGTCGTCCACTTCGCCGGCTACAAGGCGGCCGGCGAGTCGATGGAGAACCCGGGCCGCTACTTCGCCAACAACGTCGCCGGCACGGCCGCCCTGTTGGAGAGCCTGCACCGCACGGGCGTGGACAGGGTGGTGTTCTCCTCCTCCTGCGCCGTCTACGGGTCGCCGGAGCGGCTCCCGGTCGGCGAAGACGAGCCGATCCGGCCCGAGAGCCCCTACGGCGAGTCGAAAGCCCTCGTCGAACGCATGCTGCACTGGTACGACGCCTGCCACGGCATGCGCTCGACCAGCCTGCGATACTTCAACGCCGCCGGCGCCGCCTCTGACGCCAAGCTGGGCGAGGACTGGACGGTCACGCTGAACCTGGTCCCACTAGTCATGAAAGCGCTCCTCGGCCGCCGGCCTCCGCTACAGGTGTACGGATCGGACTACCCGACTGCTGACGGCACGGCCATCCGGGACTACATCCACGTGGAGGACCTGGCCGACGCTCACGTGCGCTCCCTCGAGTACCTGGCAAATGGTGGCAGCACGCTGTCACTGAACGTCGGCACAGGGCTCGGCTCCTCGGTGAGGCAGGTGATCGAGGCGGCGGAGTCAGTCACCGGCCGGCAGGTGCCGGTCGAGCTGGCACCCCGGCGCCCCGGCGACACCGTCGCCGTCTATGCCGATGGCACCCGCGCCCGTGAAGTCCTCGGCTGGACGCCTAAGCACGGCCTGAACGACATCGTGGCAACTGCTTGGGAATGGCACTCGAGCCACCCTGACGGCTATGCCGACAACTCTGAGCCGAGTTAGCCGGCCCGACTACATCGTGGAGGAGTCCCTCATGACGCGCTCGGCCGAGCCGTCAGAGCGCCTTACGTAGCGGTCCTCTCTGCGATAACGCCGCGGTGCCTCAATGGCCAAGCCGACGAGGAAGGCGATTCCGCCCACGATCATCAAGATGAGACCGATCGTTCCCCAGTTGGCGTGCTGATTCGGGGCGTAGATCGCGAAACGCATGACCGCCCCCACCGCCACCAGCACCAAACCTATTGCGATACTGCCCATCTCAGCCTCCGATTCATCAGGTCCAGCAGACGGCCGTCAGCCAACCGCCAGCAGCGTGGTACCCGAAGCGCCCTAATGTCATGCCTGCGCCAACAGGCGCCATCGCCGGCAGGG
>Ga0182024_10007258_pt1 | contig 23956 bp, 25 predicted proteins | sample P32metaG_FD_120480 | JGI IMG/M metagenome (GOLD analysis project Ga0182024, IMG submission 120480) | Permafrost microbial communities from Stordalen Mire, Sweden - P3-2 metaG (Illumina Assembly) | ecosystem: Environmental > Terrestrial > Soil > Wetlands > Permafrost | place: Sweden: Stordalen... | reverse complement strand
TTCCCAGGTCCTCGACATGATTATTAGCACAACAAAGACATCCTTTGCCAATCCGTCTTTTTTCGACCCGATCTTGGGGAGACGTACCGTAACTCCGTTTCGCTCAACTGGAATCGGCTTGCTGGGCGACCTGGGGGCAAAACAGGTTGAACGTCGAAAAACGATAGTTCCGGCGCTTGTGGGATTCCTGGATGAGTCCGTGCAACGAGCTAGTCGTGAAGACTCAAATGGACCCGTCCGGGATCGTAACACCGGCCAGGTCATGCATCACCTGCTTATGGACCTGGCTGAGATTGGCCTAGTAAGTACTGCTTTGCTACGGTGCGGACCCGACGCTAGGGAGTCCGTGATCAAAAAGGTGGTGCCACAACTCAAGGATCTAGAATTTCACAAGGAGGCATCCGTCCGATCTGCGGCGAAGAACCTCAAGAAGAGAATTGAGGCTGGCCCCGAGGAATTGGCGTTTCCATTCACAGGAGTGCTTATTCAAGGAGAAAAGCGGACCTTTCCATGTCAGATGACTGCCGGAAAAACTTATGTAATCGATCTGCAAAGCAAGGAATTTCTCCCCGCTTCGCATTTGAACAATCCAGCTGGCCAGCAAGTCGTCGGATTTGCTTTCGGCGTATCTATTTTTAGCTGTGCTGACTCTGGTCGGTATGAGATCATAGTTACTTCGCTAAACCAGATCGATTCGGGAACGTTTGTGTTGAATGTTCGAGAGCAGTGACATTCGTTCGCGGGGTACGCACACCGTGATAGCCTTCCGATGTCCATGTTGTCAACATCGCTACACGTTGGCTGACCACCAAGCGGGAGAGAAGTTCGCTTGCTCTGGATGTGGGCAACGCGTGCAAGTTCCTTCACCTCAGCAGGGAGTTGTTCCCGCTGAAGGACGGAAAACGGAATCCGGCCCGCACCGCCGCAAGTTCTTCATCACGGCGGCAATTGCGGGTGCCGGCTTCGTTCTGTTCTTAATGGTTCTTGCCATTCGCGTTTATTTTCCACGGGCCCCGGCTGAGAACGGAGGCCCAGTTGGCGCTACGAATGCCGACTCACTTGCGGGCAAGCAATTGGCGGAGAAGGTCCATCAGCTTCTGAAGGCCCATTGTTACCGCTGCCACGGGGAAAACGGCGCGGCCGAGGGTGGCTTCAACTACATACTTGACCTGGACAAACTCAAGGCCCGGAAAAAGATTATCGCGGGCAACCCTGAAAAATCCAGATTGTTCCGGCGGGTAAAACAAGGAGAGATGCCGCCGGAGGAAGAAAAATCTCGACCGGAAGCCAAGGACATTGCTCTCCTGAAGCAATGGATCGAGGAAGGCGCTCCTTCGCTTCCCGTTTCATCTTCCCCTCTCGGGTTCGTTAGCACTGCCGACATGGTCGAGCGAATGCACGCCAGCATCATGGCGCTTCCCGAACGGGATCGTCCCTTCGCTCGGTTCTTCACCTTCACACACCTTGCGAATGCTGGCTTACGAAACGATGAGCTTCAGACCTACCGCGTCGCACTAGGCAAACTGGTCAACGGCCTCTCCTGGAACAAGGAAATCGTGAACCCCAAGCCCATCGACCCAGGCCAGACCATTCTTCGCATCGATATCCGAGACTACCAGTGGAGTGACAGGCTTTGGAAGCGCATCCTGGAGGGGTACCCCTACGGAATCCTCTGGGACCATCCCAAAGCGAAAGAGTGTGTTGAATTGGCCGGCGGGCAACTACCCTTTCTGCGCGGGGATTGGTTTGTGGCAGAGGCGTCTCGCCCGCCACTGTACCATGAAATGCTTCAGATGCCCGCTACCGAACGCGAGCTAGAAAAGCAGCTGCACATCGAACTGGAAGTGAACATTCGCCAGGAGCGCGTCGTCCGAGCAGGCTTCAACGGATCGGGTGTCTCCCGCAACAATCGCCTAATTGAACGGCACGCTTCCCCATACGGCAGCTATTGGCGCAGCTACGACTTCGCGGACAACGTGGGCCAGCGTAACCTATTTGCTTTTCCCCTCGGTCCAGGGTTAAACGACAAAGGGTTTCTGCCCGATGGGGGCGAGATTATTTTCAGCTTGCCCAATGGCCTACATGCCTTCATGCTAATCAACGAGAATGGCAACCGGCTGGACAAAGGCCCGCTGAATGTGGTGAGCGATTCGCGTCGGCCGGATCGAGCCGTTGAGAACGGCATTTCATGCATGACCTGCCATACCCGTGGCCTCATCCCGAAAACGGACCAAGTTCGTCTTCACGTCGAGAAAAACCCAAGCTCTTTTTCTCCGCAAGAGCTGGAGACTATCAAGGCCCTGTACGCTGACGGGGACAAGTTGAACGCGCTGTTTGCCAAGGACAACGGGCGGTTCCGCGCCGCCGTCGAGCAGACTGGCGGGAAATTCACCAGCACTGATTCCTTGGCGACCCTGGTCTCTTACTTTGAACAGGAGCTGGATCTCGCCAGCGCCGCGGCAGAGTTGGGCTTTCGGCCTGTCGAGTTTTCGGACATGCTGGTTCAATCACCATCTCTGCTGCGAATCTTGGGTCCATTGCGCGTTTCGGGCGGTACGGTGCAACGGCGGGTATTCACCCAATCCATTGGACCACTGGCTGAGGAATTGAAGCTCGGGGTACTGCTACCGCACACTCGTTGAAAACCAGCTCGCCCGGTGGTTGGCTTGCTGGACGCAAGATGAGATCGCGAATGCGGTCGGCTTGAGCACGCCACAGGTAGCCGAAATCATCGATAATATCGACGCCCGGAAAGGAGCGCCCATGATTCGTTTTTCGTGCCCGCGCTGCAAGTCAATTCTCGAATGTCCGGATCAGCAGGCTGGTGACAAGATCGCCTGCCCCAAGTGCCAGCAGCGCTTGCAGATTCCTTTGCCCCCGACGAACAAGACCGTGCTGGCCCCCCTCGTTGAAACCGTTTCGTCCGCCAGCCTTCCGATCGTCCCGCAGAGCGTCTTACCATCGCCGCCACTCCAAGATGTTCCCGTAAGCCCATCGGAGGTTCCGCCACTGGCACCGGTCGCCACAGCCACGCCCGTGCAGCCAAGCCCCCCAGGTAGGAGCCAACGATTTAGGCGCTGGCACGCCTGGGCGATCTGCGGTCTCGCGGGCGGCATCTTGTTGATCTTGCTGATGGTCGTGGGGTTGAAGACAGTTCTCAGGGATGACGGCCAGATAAGCAAGGGTGATCTGCGCTTGACGCTATTGGCCGTTGGTGCCGATGGGGAATGGCCCGGAGGTGGGATGTCTGCCTTATTCTCTCTGGAGAACACAAGCGACACCCGCAAAGTAGACTTTCATTCAGCCACCGACTTCCTTAATCCGGAAACACTCAAAAAGACTCAGGCGGAGAAAGACATCCTAGCCCTGGACCTCATGGCCAAGATTGAGATCAAGGACGAATACGGCAACAACTATCCCGACAACAACCCCTTGCTTCTTAAGTTTCCCTATGCGGCTTTCGGTATCGAACCGGAGCGCGGCCGGCTAGGCGCCACCGGGTTGAGGGCATTGTACGGTCACGGTCAAGGATTCAGCCTACGGCCAAAGGAGAAAGTTTACTTCAACGTTGTGGCAGTCAGGCCAGTCGAAAAGGCAAATCGGCTGGATTTCGCCATTTCGCTTCCGACAAAGAGCAACAGGTCATTGTTCTCGTTTTCGATCCCGATTAAGCACGGTGACAAACTCTTGGCTTGGCCGATGGTGGATATTAAAAGAGGATTATTCTCGATGAGGATTAAACCGATTTACTTTCGGGAAGGCGCCAGGGATGAAATCGAAAGGATTAATGCCGCCCTGAAGAAGTCCTCCGGTGTCGAGATGTTCAATCCAGATAGTCCGTGAGCACGGCGAGCCGATCCGCATGACCAACGAAACCGTTACCGGAACTCGTGTCGGCTTGTGGTTTGGGACAGCGGTCGGCGCGATTGGAAAACCCCGGATTCATTCTCGAACGGCACCACGCGAGGGGCAAATAAAGAGCCGAACGGAATCCTGGCGATCATCGACGGCCTACCACGGAAAGTAATCCGCCGAAAAGCAAAAATGCGTAGAACAGAAAAACGGCAAACGGTATCAACGCAAGGACCGAGCCGATAATTGCGCAAATCTGCCCAGCCTGAGTAATGCCGCGACCAAGCGGGTCCATTTCTCCTCGGCGCATAGAAGCCAAATCGTTGTTGGCCATGGACCGCGCAGTCCACCCGCAAATGATGGCGATTAGCGGAAAAACAGGAAACAAGAAAGAACAGAACAAAATGATAAAGCTCAGGACGGCGGCGACGGCTGAACAGATGCCAAGCGTCAAGATGACGGCTCCGCGATGGGGATCGAGGGCAACCCACCGCGCCGGCTCTTGAGGTTCCGGTGCTGGTCCAGCCATTAACGCCAGCGGTGGCCGATCATCGGTGAATGGTGTCAGGACCGGCTGGTCATCGGTCAACGGTGCCAGGACAGTCTTGTTGATGGGAGGCAACGGCGGTGATGGAATTAGCAACCGTTGGCCGCATTTGATGCACGGCCATTTCTCTCCGGCGTGTTCTTCCGCAACTCCCAGCGAGGCTTTGCACCTTGGACAAGTAATGCGAATCATTGCTCACCCCTTTGGCTGGTATTTGGGCGCAAACCGCGCGGGGGACAGCATGAGCCAGCCGAATACTTCTCACTTCTTCCCGACTGGATCGCGCAGCAGCGGAAACCATTTCTCCGTCGCGTCTCCGCGGTCTTGCCCTGTCAGTTCGCGCAATGCAAACAGGACCGACTCGCGCTGAGGGTAGGGGTCCGGCAGCTTTCCCTTTTTCGGCGTCGCCTGGCCGATCTCCAGGGCCGTCGCCTTGCGCGTGCGGATGAGGTAGTCGAACCGCTGCAAGTTTGGCCACTTTCCAGGGTTCTCGACCGGCTGCACGACCGAGAAGTCCTGCCGCAAGTAGGTGGTATCGGCCCGAACGAATAACCCGGTCTGGGCCTGGTAGTATTCGGGCGGCATTTCCTGGCCTGGAAGGGGAACCCGGCCTCTCACCAAGTCATCCTTCGATCCGGAAATCGCGTGGCATAGGCAGCAATTGGTCATGTGGTTCATGCGAACCATCTCGCGAACGACCGGCGCCTTGTCCTTGCCAGTCTTCGGGACAAAGGGAAACTTCGGGTCTGGCTCCGCCAAAAGGCCAACAAGCTCGGGGACCAGAGTTTTCAACTTGAGCGCCACGAGCGCCTCGGCGGCGTGGTCGGCAACCGGCGGCCAGGGGTAACGCAGAGCCTCAAGGAAGACGTGCTGGATTTCGTCCTGCGGCGTCTTCGCCAGTGCCTCAAGCGCCTTCGCTCGAATGTCTGACGACAAATCGAACACGGCCCGTTGAGCAAGTGCCACGCTTCCCGCCTTGCTCTTGATATCGGCGAGCTTCTGGACCATCACCTGTCGCGTTGCCGAGTTCTCGACCTGCAACATCTGGACGATGGTCGGGACGGCTTCGGAAGAGGACCATTCAGTCCTCCTCTCGCCGGCCATGGACATCGATAGTTTGTCGGGGTCGGGGCGCACGTCATTCGGAGGAACCGCCGCACGCATATGCCGCCGCAAATCCACGGACAGCACATGCATTCGCTCGGCGAGGTCTTTGCCGAGACTGCAATCAGGCTCCAAGATCCAGGGCAGGATGGTCATGTCGAGCTTGCCGTTATTTCTCGCCAATTGGGCATAGAACAGATGGCCGGCGTTTGGCTGCGGAGCCGGCGGCTGGCCGTTGTCGCCCTCGGTCAAAAGCTTGTGAAGGAATGCGGCCGCCGGCTGATCGAATCCGAACTCCTTGACCTTCAGCAACTGCTTGCGCAGGTCTTCGTCGGAGGACTTGTCGCGGCGCTTCATGCCGGGATCGGGGTCTTGAGCAATGGTCAACCCTGACGCGCAAATGGCGAGGATGACAATGGCAGTTCGCATGGCAGAGTCTCCGTCAGCTGGAATTGAGCATACGTTGGGTTGATTGTCTGGCGCGGCTACGGAAAAGGCAAGCAAAATCTGCGCCGAACCTGGAACCTGGAACCTGGACCCGATGGAGGCCCGAAGAGTCATCCGAGAACGCGACGAGATTCTTGCGTTGCCCAAGCCGGTGTGATAGGCTGGGGCCACGCTGGACACTGGGAGTAGCTACCCGGTGGGCCTGCCCGGCGCTGGCTCGATTACTCCCGGCCAGCGTCAGGCGGGCAGACCAGCTGAGGGGAGTATGACGATGATAAGAGTCACTTGCCCAACCTGCAAAGCTGCGCTGGGGGTAGCAGAAAACCACGCCGGAGAAAAATGGCCATGTAGCCTTCTCTCGTTTTTTGCGTGGCGTTCGGGCCGATGGCTTGCTTGTGTCGTCGGGGGATGCCTGATCGATAGCTCCTGGGTCCGCCACCGCCGTCCCGTCTGCCTTCAGCATGGTCTCACTCGTCGAAACGGCCGCTGGTAGCCCCTGGTACTTGCCCTGCTTCTTTGCCACGTCGATGCCGGCGGCCTGCCGTTCCCGCCGGGTATCCTGCACCATCTCCGCGATGCCGAGCAGGACGGCGGCGAGCATCTTGCCCATGGCCCCGCTGCGGTCGCGACCAGCTGCGTGACTGGGGACGGCCAAGAGATAGTCCTGACCGATCAGTTTGGAGTAGTTTGCAATAGCTTGGCCAAAGCGACATGTCTCACGAGCGTCAGAACTCGCCCAATCAAGTTGCAGCTGTCGAATTCATCTTGGCTATAAAAATGTTGATTTCCGCACCTGCGGAGAGAAGCCGGGAAACTCTTAACTCGTTTGTAAGCCTCGTCTGTGAAAACCAGCAGTTTATGTGCGGCCAGAGTCCCGGAAAAATGTGCGATTTCTTCGCCCGATCCTTTTGACGCATCAAGTACAATGCAAACGTCGCAAGCGGCCAAATGCCACAATTCTCTCTGGTGAGGAAGCAGATCCGCCGAAGCAAAAGGAGTTTCCTTGAGATCTGGATCTTTGGTAATCTCTTCGCTGAATTTTACATCCGCTCTCCCGAAATGTTCCTTCAAACGTTTGCGAAGTTCTACTCGCTTCTTGTAGGCTGGTCCACCTTTCTTTCCAGCCCCCCAGACGAGAATATCTAAGGGGAGCTGGTCTACCTTGTCATTCATTATCTCTTTTGCTTTGGCAGTAAATGACATCTCTTCCTACCTTTGGAGACACTAACTCCCGGAAGATTCCTGTTGACTTAAAGACTTGGTTTGCTCAACAACACTCAGACCGTCCTCGGCACAAACGAATATCCCAGATTGCACATCGACCGCATTCCGCCGTACCAACTGCGCCAACACGCCGGCCAAATGATCAACGCCTTTCTGCAATTTATCCGCTAATCCCGAAATCGCTATCCCTTCGGAGCAATCCGCTAGACAAAACAGGACTTCCATTCCGAGCCAGTCATCATTCATAAGAATGCCCATCAATTCGCGACGGGCGCTGGCCTCTTGGAGTTCTTTTTCCACCACCAACGATCGCTCAGATTGCTGCAATGCCGCTAGGTGACGACGATATGGCTCTACAATCTCAGGGTTTGGCATATCGGCAATCACAGGTCGTTCGAAAAAAACGTCCCCACCAGCAAGAAAACGGCGTGACATCCATGGGTCGCCAGAGAGTTCCAGCAAGTCGGACGGAAAAGGACCATGACCACAGAAACGGACCAGCCGTACGTTTGTCAAATCCAACGTGAGAACGCTGCGGTTGATCTCAACCACTTTCAGTTCATCGGAATGTGAGGCGAATCCCCGAAGTTCTCGGAATTTGCGGGCCGCTAGAACTGCTTCCGCTAATGCCTCAGGAGGTTGCGAAAGGCGAACGCGATGGGAAAACCCGCCAAGCATCCGCCGCCGTTCACTTCGCTGAAGATCAAGGGATTCAATCATAATACTTCCTCTTCCTCTTCAGACGGTGGGTTGTCGAAAAGCAACCGCTCGGAAAATGAGGAATCTGCCTTTACTGCGAGTAGCTTCTTGTCAATGTCATCCAGGACTGCTCGTAGCTTCGCAATCCCTTCCACATTCAGTTGGAAAACTTGCGGCTGTTGCTCATACTCCGATTCAACCATGACTCGAAATATGACCATCGGCACGAATTCTTTGACTAGACTTCGATCCTCCTCAAAGCGAGGACGCAGATCGACAAATGATGCGAAACCCACAGCTGTAGGGAGAATGCCGGTTTGCAGCCACCGAAGTTTTCGTCGCCTCTGAAAAGCCTGATTCTTTCCGACCAATCGCAATAATCGCGGTAAAGTGCGATCCCCCTCATCTTTTTGCATCCCCGTTAGCTGAAGGAATTGATCAAGCATTTCCTTGCCATCGCGATCCAACCCTTCCCATTCCCGGCAACGGTCGTAGAGAAAGGCGAGGGAACCGAGAACGCTGAATACCTCGCTTGCACTCAACTTGCCGTTCAGTTTCTGCGAGATGGCGGTGCAACGGCCGATAGGGCGAGCGAATGCGTCTGGTCCGGCTACGGCAGTAGCTAGCACGTTAAATTGGTCGTCACCCAATTCCGACACTTGCCTAATTGAGGATTCAAGAGCGCCTGGCCCATAATAGAAGCTCGGCATGGTTCTTCCTCTGAGAATAATCGGGCGATTGAGCGGTACTCAGCTTGGCTCATTATCGGCAAATCCCCCCCCAAACGTCAATGGCCACCGATTTCCACCGATCCGAAGATCGGCGGGACAATGACTTGACCCAGCTGGTAGCCTGCGTGGACGGGCATGGAAGATGTACGGCACATATTGCCTTCTCGATTGGACAGCGTGGTCCCTTGTCGTCATGGCCGACAGGCCCGTCCCAGGACGCGGGCAACCTGCACGGGGTTCCACGGCTTGCCCCGGCGGGTGGTGTGCCCCTTGGCGTTCAGGGACTCCGCGATGGCCCGCAGCGACAGCCCCTGCCGCTTCAGGGCGGCGATGGACGGCAGCAAGTTGGTGTAGGCTTCGGCCGCCCTCTCTTGCTTCACCCTCACGGACACGGTGCGGGCCTTCTCCAAGCCTGCCAGTCGCTTGTCTTCTCTGCCTTCCCAATGGCCAGGGCCTCGTAATCGCCCTTGCCAGCGACCAGCTTGGCCCGCATTTCCTCGAAGGCGTCGGAGATGTACTTGAGGAAGATGAGGCCGAGGACGACGTGCTTGTATTCCGCCGCGTCCAGGTTGTTGCGCAGCTTGTCGGCGGCAAGCCAGAGCTTGGCCTCGAAGCCAAGATTGGCGGCGGAATCGGCAGCGGACGCTTTATTGGCTTTCGCTTTAGGCGGCATCGGGTCCCCGGAGTCGGACGAACAAATTCATCGCATCATGGCCTTGGAGGAGATATTATCGAGAACGGTGCAGGTGATGTCCAGCACGCAGCCAGGCTGCCACGGGGGATGTAAGCGCGAGGTCCCTGGCCTTCCATTCGATCTTCACTTCCTAGGCGACGGCCTGACGGACGTGATGGACGGATCAACCGAAGTGGCCGAACGGCAGCAGGCAAGAAAGCTTATCGCTTCTCCATTCGTCGCCAATATAATGCCGCTGGCGGGGGCTAGGGCCGGCCTTGATCATCCGGCTCGACGCCCCGGACAGCCTTGCCGATTGCCCCCGCCCTTTCTTCCAAGGCCCGATATAGGCATCGGAACATGGCCAAGAAAACTCAGTTCATGAGCCGCCGCGAGGTTCTCAAGACGCTTTGTATTTCACGTCACACGCTAGTTCAGCTATACCGAGTCCGTTGCGATCCCCTTAATGGCGAACCGCTCACCCCGACGCTCGGTAATGATCCTGATTCCGACAAGGACATTGAGCAGTACGATTCCGCAGTTGTGGCAAAACTCAAGATGGCGCTCGACGACGCCGAGCGGAAAGGCCGGTGGATTGCTGCCGACGGCCGAGCATGGATCAACACGAAACGTTTGCTGAAGGAGTTGCGTCAGGTCAAGCGTGGCCTTACAGATATGACCGTAGTGAATTGGCGAGACAATGGCTGTTCACATCTCGAGGGCAAGAAGCTGACAGCCGAACTGAAGGCGTTGGACCGGTCTGGCCGAAGAAAAATGTGGCATCTCGAAATGGATATCTTTGCCATCAAGGAGTCGATTGCTCGGTCTATGCGATACGGCGATGCAATCGATCCGCGATATTCACCTTGGCGACTGCACAAGCTTGGAGGCCCAGATCCCGAAACCATAAAACGCATGGCTCGCGCTGGAGTGATTACGGCCCATGTGGAACGGGGCAAATTTGGCGGTGCGAAGAACAGTAAACAGGTCACCTACTCCAAGAAAGAAGTTGAGACAGCGTGGCGTGACTGGAATGCCGAGCACCCTGGCGTCTACGACAAAGACGAACCCGAGAAAAAACGGCTAGATGTGGTCCAGGCGGCACACCTCATCGGCATTTCGCAATCGCACCTTCGTAATCTAATCAAGCAGGGAGATGTCAAGGCCGAGAAGCGCAACTTTCACGAGCGCTGGCGGGAATGGACTTTGCTTGAAACAGACGTGCTCGCCTTCAAGAAACGGTTCTGGCAAACAAGATATGCGCCGCCGCCAGCAAGTCCATGGAAAGCGACGTTCGATATTCTCGCTAGTCTTGGCTATCAACGCGGGTCGCAACATCACATCAACGCTTACAAGATGCTTCTTGCGCTTCGTGATGCATACCCCATCGCCGAAAGGTTTCGGAACCGGCGGACAGACCAAAACCAACTTGTCTGGTATTACGATTCAAAGAAGCTTGCCGAGATCCTCAGAGGCAAAGACCTTCTCGAATTCGACTTCGATGACCATCACCAATCTGCAACGACCACCAATTCGGTTGACCCCGGCAAGCCCAACGGCCAGCAGACTCCAGGGATTTCGCCCAAGAGACGCGGGCCAGTTCCAAGCAAATCAACAGCTCAAGTCCACAAAGCGTGCTACGAGGGCATGCTGGCAGGAAAAACCTTGAAGGAACTGCTTCGGGAAATTCGCGAGCGATATCCAGAACCTAATTTCAGCCCGCCCAAAAGAACTGAGGATGTATCTCTCTACGCTAAGCGACATGCTCAAGCGTCTCGGCCGCCGCTGCCATGGCCAATTCCACGCCTATCTAAGTAGCCATTTCCGGCAAAAACTCCAGGGAAAAGTGGGGGTAGACAAGTTTTTCAGGGAAACTTGTCTAATTGTGTCGAATCCCCAACAGAACCTAACTGCTGTAAATTACCGACGACTTCTTCGCGGCATGGGCGTTGACGTTGCCCCGAGGGTGGAGCCTCGGGGCTAGCAAATGCGAAACGAGTTACCGATGAACATCCTATTTCAGAGCGAGCGTTGCGGCTACGCTGGCGATTCACTTCTGTGCCTGCTTCACCCCAGGGCTGGCGAGAACTGGCCGACCTGGGCGGCGCGGGTCAAGTCGCAATCCGCGCCGGCGACCGCCGCGATTCCCTGGGAGCCGATGCCTCCCGATCCCGTCCAGACCCAGCAGGGTTTCGACATCGCCAAGAACGACGACCGCCAGCGGCGACGGATTTACGGTCTTCGCCTACTTCGGGAGGTCCGCTGATGATCGCCGAACCAAGCGAGTTGCCGACCGTGCTGCCCCTTGCCGGTGCCCCTGTGACCGGGGACGGTCCGAACACAACTGCGGCTGCGGTCCTGGCCGAGTTGCGGGCGATCCGGGAGACGCTGGCAGTGACGAGCCAGGTCCTGATCGACGGCGAGACGGTCGCCAGGTTGCTCGGCATATCACTCAGCACATTACATCAGGTCCGGGCCCGAGGCGACTTCGGACCATCGCCCGTCACCATCCCGGGAACACGGTCGGTTCGGTTTCTCCGAAGCGAGGTGGTGCAGTGGGCAGCCAGCCCGCGGAAGGATGGGAATCTGCCGACCGCGAAGGAATGGGCGGCCATCCGGTCGAATAGCCGGGCGGGAGGTGTCGCTTGAATACCCCGACCCGCGCCGCAACCCGTGCCAACCCCTGCCCCGTCTGCCAGGGCGTCGATGGCTGCTCCATCACCGGCGACGGCCTCATCCTCTGCCGTCGCCGCGAGGGTGAGCAGATCGGCTTCCGGTGTCTTGGCCCGGCCCACAAGGAACCGGCATGGTGCATGTACCGCCATGAGGATGACCATCGCCACGCCGAGGCCAACGGCCGTTTGCCATCCGCGAACGGCGATCACCATAAGCCGCCCGCCATCGACTGGCCGGCCAAGGCAGCGAGCCATGCGCGCAACCTGACTCCGGAGCGCCGGCAAGAGCTGGCCGCGGCCATGAGTTTGCCCGAGTGGGTGCTCGGCGAGATCCAGATCGGCTATTGCGACGTCGGCCCACATAAGGGCGATGATGGTCAACCGCTCGGCCCGTGCTGGACATTTCCCGAAACCGATGCCGCGCGCAACGTCATCGGGATAGTGTGCCGCTATCGCAGCGGCGCGAAAAAAGCATGGCCCGGCTCTCGACGTGGCCTGACGTTACCCGCCAGCTTATTAGCCGATCGCGATGGCCCGGTGCTGCTGGTCGAGGGAGCATCCGACGTGCTGGCCGCAACCGCCATGTTCATCGCGGCAATCGGTAGGCCGTCGAACACGGGCGGCGTGGACCTGCTCGCGGACGTGCTGCGCGATCTACCGAGCGATCGACTCATCATCACGATGGGCGAATGCGATGGTAAGAGCGATGGCCAGTGGCCCGGCCGCGATGGGGCAGTCAAGACCGCCGCGGCGCTGACCGCGAAGCTGGGCCGCCCGATTGAGTGGGCCTTGCCGCCCGACGCGGCCAAGGACGTGCGATCATGGGCCATCGCGAAAAAACTGGACTGGATGGACGGATGCAGTGACGCGGGCGAGGAGTTGTTGCGCCGGCTGACGCTGCACGATGCGAGCGACGACCCATCAGGCCAGATGGTCTCGCCTAATGGCAAGGCACCATCGCAGAACGGCATGGTCGTGGCAGTTCCCGAACGCTGCTATCGTCCGACATGGCTATCCTCTCGCGAATTCAACGTCCGCGATTACCGGCCGGAATGGGCCGTCAAAAACCTGATCGTGCGGAATCAACCCCTCGTTGTGGGCGCGCCGCGAAAAAGCATGAAGACCAGCCTGATGTGCGAATTGAGCATATCGATTGGCTCGGCGACGCCCTTCCTTGGCCAGTTCGTCGTACCAAATCGCTTACTTACTGCGGTTGTCAGCGGCGAGAGCGGCGAGTTTACGCTGCAAGAAACGGCCCGGCGAATTTGTGCGGAGAAGGGAATCAGCCTCGACGATGTTGAATGCCTCTGGGATTTCCAGCTGCCGCAGTTGGCCAACTCTTCCGACCTCGCGGCCCTGGCGCTGAGCATTCAGGAGCTTGGCATCAAGGTGCTGGTGCTCGATCCGCTGTACTTGTGCTTACTGAGTGGGGTCGATGCCAAGAATCTTTCCGCGGCGAACCTGTTCGACATGGGGCCGTTACTCCTGGGAGTTGGCCGCGCCTGCCTGGATGTCGGCTGCACGCCCTGCCTTGTTCACCACGCTCGCAAGAACCTGAACAATCCGAACGAGCCGATGGACCTCGAGGACCTGGCCTTCGCCGGCATCCAGGAATTTGCTCGGCAATGGATTCTGCTTTCGCGACGCGAGCCATACCAGCCAGGCACCGGCCAGCACAAGCTTTGGATGACCGCCGGCGGGTCGATCGGCCATGGTGGCACATGGGCCATCAACATCGAGGAAGGCATCATCGACGAGCACTTCCGCGGCCGCAAGTGGGAGACCGCCGTGATCCCGCTCACCGAGGTCATCCAGGCCAAAAAAGAAGCGCAGAAGACCAAGGCCAACGACCGCACCGAGGTCAAGGAGGTCGGCTGGGAGGCAAAGCTGCTCCAGGCCCTGGACGCCAAGGCTGGCAAGGACGGGATCGCTGGGCGGAACGTCGTCCGGAGCGCGGCGGGTTTGTCGAGCCAGGCGATGTACCGAGCCGCCTTCAGACTGCAACAAAAAGGCACCATCGAAGATGCCAAAGCCAAGGTTCCTTCCGGGAAGAATGGCGGCAAAAAGACGGTCCCAGGAATACGGCGAAAGGTCACAGCGGGAGAGCGGGAAAACACAGCGGGAGAACTCTCCCTCCCTGAGTCGTCACAGCGGGAGGGAGGAGAAGCCTTATAAGAGGCTTCTCCCTCCTGCTGTGCCGATGACGAATTTCGCCCAAAAAGCCTTTGGAAGAGTTGTCCCGCTGTGATTCGACGAAAGATGACACCATGACACCAACCGCCCGAACTCTGGACCTGCTTCGCCGGAGCGGCTACCTGGCCGGCGTCGTCGAAAAATGGCTGCCCAAGATCGACCGGCGGCAGGACCTGTTCGGCTGCTTCGACGTAATTGGCATCCACCCCGTTCGCCGAGAAGCGCTGCTGGTCCAGGTCACCACCATCGGCAACCTGTCGAGCCGGCTCGCCAAGGTGAAGGCGACCGCCGAATTGACGCCGATCCTGGCCTCGGGGGTGAAGGTGCAAGTGCACGGCTGGCGCGATGGGCAAGTGAAGGTGGTCGAGGTGCTGGCCTTGGACCTCACGCCGGTTGTGATGGTAAGGCCGCGCCGCAAGCAACCGTCGCGGTTCAGGCAAGGCGAGCTTTTCTGAATAGACTCTTCCCGAAGGGGGACGATATGAGCAAGCCGAAGAGCAAGACCATTGAAGCCAAGGTGATGATCGACAAGCGAACGGGGTTCGACTGGCTTACTCTGCACTTTGCGGACGGGGGAGCGGCCATCACCCTGGCCGACATCCTGGACCGCCTGGCCATCGACGTGAAGCATGGCGACCGACTCCGCATCGGCATCGACCGCCTGCCCCGCAAGAGAAGTGTTACCGTTGGAGTGCCGAAGAAAAAAGCGTGAAAAATCGCGATTTGGCCCCTTGCTTTCCTCTTTTTGAGTGTTACTATATTAGTGTACTCGTAACGTAACACTTGAAAGGGACAAGGCCATGCAAACCGCGATCTATCTCAGGGTCAGCAGCAGCCAGCAAGATACGAAAGCCCAGGAGCTGGACTTGCGGGCCTGGGCGGCCCAGCAAGAAGCCAAGGGGGAAACGGTCGTATGGTTCAAGGACAAGGCCACGGGCACGAACTTCAACCGCAAGGATTGGCAACGGCTGGAAGCCGATCTGAACGCGGGCAAGGTGAGCCGGCTTGTCGTTTGGCGGCTGGACCGGCTCGGCAGGACCGCCGGGGAAACAATCCAGCTGCTCGACAGCCTGGAAGGCAAGGGGATCGGCTTCCTGTCCCTGCGGGACGGCTTCGACCCGTCCACGCCGTCCGGCCGGCTGCAAAGGAACATCCTGGCCAGCGTTGCTCAATTCGAGACCGAAATCCGCAAGGAAAGGCAGCTGGCCGGCATTGCCGCCAAGCGTGCCGAGAACGACGGCAAATGCCCGTGGGGCGGCCGGAAGACCGGGACTCGAATCACGTTGACCGAAGAGAAAGAGGCCCTTGCACGGAAACTCAAGAGCGAAGGCCAGAGCGTCGCCAGCATTGCTCGAAACCTGGGGATCGCCCGCAAGACCGTTTACGTCGCCCTGGGCAGGAGCTAACCGCGAATAGAATCACCGAATCCTTTGGCCGTGCTGGCGGGACCCGACCTGAGAACCGGGAACCGCTGGCCGGCCGTTCTCAGAAGGGACACGTCATGCAAGTTTTTCGCATCCATCGATTCGACTACTGCCTGATGGTGAACGGCGAGCGGGTCTACCGCACCGCTGATGGTCAGCGGGTGAGCAAGGGCACGCCTGGGGTTGTCCGCGTGGACCTGGGGCTCTCCGACTGTTATTTCGGCAAGCGACGCCTGCCAAGCGGCAAGGTCCAGCGGGTCAAGCTCTGCACGAACAAGAAAGCATCGGAGCAGATGCTCGCCAAGATGCTCACTGACGCCGGGCTTCAGAAGGTCGGTTTGCTGGATGCCGACTTCGAAGAGCATCGCAAGCGACCGTTGGCTGACCACCTGGAAGCCTACCGCCGGCACATCGCGGCGAAGAACAATTGTCCCGAGCACGTCAACAGGACCATCGCGAACTGCCGGGCGATCCTGACCGGCTGCCGGTTCGTGTACCTAGCCGATCTGACTGCCGACGCCGTGGCGGAATATCTGCACGGCCTGCGCTGCGATCCTCGGCGACCGGAGTTGCCCATAGGCAAGGACCAATTCACCCGCCGGGAACTGGTCGAGGCCCTCGGCGGCGTCGAGCCGGCGAAGCTGGGCCGTCTGATGAAGCGGGAAAAACTCGAGGCCACGGGGCAAGGCAGGGCGCGACGCTACCCGCGTGCGACGGTCGAGGCGCTGCAAGATCGCTTCTGCCGTGGGATCAGCATTTCGACCAGCAATCACTACCTCATCGCGATCAAGGGATTCACGCGATGGTTGGTGACGGCGAAGCGCGTCGGCAAAGATGAGTTGTCCGGCTTGAAGGCTCTCGACTGCAAGACTGACGTTCGCCATGGCCGGCGAGCCCTGGACGCCCGGGAGCTGCGCGGATTGCTTACCGCAGCGGTTGGCAGCATGGTTGCCGTCCGTGACCTGTTCGGGCGTGATCGGGCGATTCTCTACGCCGTCTCCATGGTGACGGGGCTGCGGGCCAGCGAGTTGGCTAGCTTGCTGCCGAGGAGTTTCGACCTTAACCCTGATGGGCCAACGGTGACTTGCCGGGCCGGCTACACGAAAGGCAAGCGGGAAGCCGTCCAGCCGCTTCCCCGCGACGTGGCCGATGCTCTCCGCGATTACCTGGCCGACAAGCCCGCGAATAGCCCGGTATGGCCCGGAGCATGGTCCCAGAACGCCGCAGAGATGATCCGGTTCGACCTGGAAGCCGCCGGCATTCCCTACCGCGACGCCGATGGCCTCGTGGTCGATTTCCACGCCATGAGACACAGCTACATCACGCTGCTGGGGATGAGCGGAGTTTCCCCGATGATGGCCCAGAAGCTGGCCCGGCACAGCGACATCAAGCTCACCATGAACGTCTACACGCACGTTGCGCTGTTCGACAAGTCTGCGGCGGTCGATAGCCTGCCGGGGTTGATGCCTCAGAAAACCGAAGCTTTGGCGGCAACTGGAACCGATGGTACGTTTGCGCCGGGACCGCGCCGGGACCATACTACCCGCAATCAGGTGGAATCAGGCGGAACTCGGCGGAGCAAGAAGGGGTCAAAAGTGGAGGTGGATTGCGAGACGCAAGTCCTTGCTATGCGTAGCTCTATGGAACCTGACGGAACCCAGCGGAAGGTGACGGAAGAAACTACCCGGCCAGGATTCGAACCTGGACAAAGAGAGCCAAAATCTCTTGAAAACTCGTTGCAACCATCTTCGCCTTCTTGCACTTCCGTCGATAAACCTGGCGCCTTCGACTGCGCCTTGACCAAATCAAAAGGGCGGGCGTTCTCCGTTCCTGTGGCGGCCAGAGCGTCCATCGGTTCTTGTTGTCGTCCTGCAAGCAGCCCTGGCAGGCATTCCACCGCGGCGGCCTTGTCGTACAGCCCCATGTGCGTGTAGACGTTCATCGTCAAGCGAATGTCGCTGTGTCGGGCCAACTCCTGGGCCATCTTGGGACTCGCTCCGCTTCGTTCCAAGAGCGTGATGTAGGAATGTCTCAACGAGTGAAAATCGAACACGAGCCCATCTTCATCGCGGTACTTTAGGCCGGCAGCATCCAGGTCCTCGCGGAGCATTTCAGCGGCATGGTCAGACCAGACCCCGGGCCAGACGGGGAGATTGGCCGGCCGCGTCGGCAGGTAATTCCGCAGGGCCTCGGCGACGTCGAGCGGAATCGGTTGCACAGCTTCGCGGCGGTTCTTGGTGTAGGCGGCGCGGCCTCGGACCGTGGGGCCCTCAGCAGCCAAGTCGAAACTTCTGGGGAGCAAGCTGGCCAGTTCGCCGGCACGAAAGCCCGTGACCATGGCCAGAGCGTAAAGCATCGCTCTGTCCTTCCCCGACAATCCCAAGAACATCGTCGGGCTAACGCTGGCAGCCTGCAGAAGGAGCCGCAGCCCATCGACGTCCATGGCTCGCCGGCCGTGGCGTACATCTGTTTTGGCGTTGAGCCGGGCAAGAGTAGCGAAGGGGTCCTTGCCGGTACCCTTGGCCAGCCATCGAGTGAAACCCTTCACGGCGGTCAAATAGTGGTTGCTGGTCGCAATGCTGATGCCGCGGCAGAAGATGTCTTGGAGGGCTTCGACGGTCACCCTCGGAAACCGCCTGGCCTTCCCCTGGCCAGTGGCTTGCAATTGTTCACGCTTAAGAACTCGGCCCAGCTTGGCCGCCTTGTTACCGCCCAGGGCCTTGATGAGCTCTGCCTTCGTGAACTCCTCCTTGCCGGCAGGGAGCTCCGGACGACGCGGATCGCGGCGCAACTTGTGCAGGTATTCCACAACGGCGTCAGCGTTCAGGTCAGAATGGAGGGCGAACCCGCAACCGCTCAGGATCGCTTGGCACTTCGCCACAGTTTTCTGCACATGCTCTGGGCAATTCGCCTTGGCCTCCATGTGCCGTTGGTAGTCGGCGAGATGCTCGGTCAACGGTCGCTTGCGCCGCTCGTCCAGGTTCTCATCGACCATGCCCGATCGGACCTTGCCAGCGTAAGTCACCAGGTGAGCGAGCTTCTCTTTCGATTCCTTCTTGTCCGTGAACAACTTGACGGTTATGGTTTTGCCGTTGGCGTTTTGGTAGCGGCCGTAGTAGACCTTCGAGCGGCGTGGCGCCGACTTGATCGCCCCAGGCGTGCTTTTCGTGACGCGCTTTCCGTCCGGCGTGCGATGCCGGCCGTTGGGCAGCAGGTAGGTGGTGACGTTGGGTTTGAAAATGCTAGCCATTGGACCATCTTTCTCGAAGGTGACCGGCCGGCGTCGAAGGGCCTTCGAGTTTCCATGACGCCGGCGCGGCCAAGGTTGCAAAAAAATCGTACCCTACTAACCCCGTCGCCGTCAAATTGGACAGCTTTTTGGGCGGTGAAGGAGAATCCACCGGCCCCAGCTCCACGGCGGAATGATCAGCGCTGTTGAACTCACGGCCAACGTTGCTTCGAACATCGGGACGATTTCTCTTTCTTCTTTCTTTCGGGGAGGAACCAAGGGAACATCAGGACTGGGAACCCCCTAAAGGGGTTCCCAGCCAGTCCCGATGTTCCCGAACATCGGGATTCTCGACTGTCCCGATGTTCGGTCCCGATGTTCCCGATGTTCCCTCAAACTCGTCGCCGAAGGCCCTTGGCTTTCTTCGTGGCGCCGTTTCCAAGCTTGGCGTCGATCTGAATTTCCTCAAGGACATCCTTCAGTCGAAAGAGCACTCGGTCCATCTGATCGCTGTTGAGACCCGCAGCGTTGCGGACCTTCGTCCAGGGGGCATTTCCATCCGGTTCCACTTTGGCGTCGAATGCCTGAAGGACGTTCTGCTCCCATTCCGCTTCCTTGGCCTCGCGGCTCGCCGAGGCAGCTTGTTTTCGCTCAGCCGCCTTCGATTTGATCGCTTGCGAAGCCGCGGTGACCCTCACTTCCCACTTCCGCCCTTCGAAGTCGTCTCCGGTCACGTCCTCGTCAATGTCCACAGCCCACTTGCCGCCGTGACCAATGCTTCCACCCGCGGTCAGCCACAATCGGTGCTGGCCTGTCCCAGGGACGTAGGGCTCTCGGCGGTTCAAAAGCAACCACTGCCGGGCGAACTCCCCCACGCCGGCGAATGCCAGATCCTCGAGGTCGAGGGCTTCGCCGCTCGCGTTGGTCCTTCCGCTGGAGGCTTTTCGAGCGTGGTGAATGAGGATTGGCGTGCAGCCAGCTTCCAGGCATACCTGAGCAATGCTCAGCAACAATGGCCCCATCTCGAACAGGTTCGCGGCTGAAAGACCTTGCTTGCCGTCGAGCAAGCAGAGGTAGAGCGGGTCGATGATCAGCACCTTGATCCCGTGCTGGCGAATGCTCGCGGATAAAGTCGCCATGTGTTCGGGGTTCGAAAGGGACGGCAGCCGGAAACCCCAGAGACAATCGATGGTCGCCAACTCGATCCGCTTGGCATGGCAGATGCGCAACGCTGTTTCTTGCAGCGTGTGCTCGCCCGATTCTCCGGACAGGACGGCAACTCGGACCCGTTCGGCCACGACGAATTCGCCGAGGAAAGGCATACCACTACCGAGGCTGACGGCCAGGTCCACGGTGAGGTTAGTTTTCAACGACTTTTTCGGGCCCCCGACGATCACAGGTTGACCCTGAACGAGAAGCCCCTTGATGAGCCAGGTCGGGCGATAGTTGCCGGCCGCAAACTCAGCCGACGAGAGCCACGTCGGAATGAAGCTTGGTCGAGCCTGGGGCTGGCCCGGATTCGCGCCCTGGCCGGGGGCCGCGGGCGTTGGCGTCCGGGCCGGCTGCCGGTGCCGCGGATGCTCCCACGCGTCCCCAAGCTGGTCTTCGTGCAAGCCGTCCTGTAGCTCTCGCCATCGCTCATCCATGTCGCCGCTCCTCAAGCATGTCGGCGCGAACGATTTCCCGAACAATCTCCCAAATGCCGTGGGTCAATGCGAACAGGAGTGCGCCCACGAGAGCTGGGTGACGGCGGCATAGCTCGCCACATAGTTTCTGGAGCAGTTCTTCTGGCAGCGCCGGCGGCGGCTTGCCGCTGGTAAGCCTATCGTCGGGCCCGGCCAGTTCGGGATAAATCTGGAGGAACTTCTTCCAGATGCGCGTCGCCTCGGGCAGTCGCCGATCGTCAGCGTCGCCGGAGTCCCAGTCGTGGACGGGAGGCACAGGCGGGGGTACAATGCTCATAAGTATCTCCTGCCGAGTTACTGAATGCTGGCTTCGAGGACGCGACTCCTCGAAGCCGGCGGTTTTTCCGGGTCATCCTCTGGGCCTCATTGCCGTTGCCAGTTACGAGCGGCCAGAAGCGTCCGCCAAATTTCTTCCCATTCCCGCCTTGACGGGCAGTTATGGTCGATCCAACGCAACAGTTCCCGGCGGTTCCAACAGACGCAACCGCCAAGCCGGATCGGGGCGGGAACCTTGGCGGCGGCATGCAGCCTGGCCCAACTGGCCGGACTCACATTGCAAAAGGCCGCTGCCTGTGGCGCTCGCAGCAATCCGGGCACCAAGGGGCGACGCCGCGGCTTCTTCTTGATGCATGGAACGTCGGTCGCCTGGCCGTCGGATTTGCTGCCTGAGGCTTCGCCCAAGCTGGTTTGGCCATGCTGGCGCCCATTCGCTGCAATTGGCTGGTCGGGAGCGGCCGAAACGAGGTGAACATTGCTATTCATGGCGGCGACCCTCTTCGACGATTGACCGCTGCTCCGAACGACGCCTGGCACGTTCACGGGCATTAAGGGACCGGCGCAGCAGCGAGAGTGCAGCACGCTCGGCATCAAGGTCAGCCAAAAGTTGGTCGACTTGGGACAACGTAAGCTGTCGTAAAGTTGCAATCGCGTCAGGTTTTTCGGTTGAATTTTCCATGAACCGGATCGTACATCACGACTTCGTGACACAGATACGGCTCTAGTACGGCCTTATTACGGCAGGCGAAGACGTGAACCCTTTCGGCGGTCTGATTCGATAAGAGAGAGAAGTTCTTGGGGGAGCTGTTTCTTCAGGCGATCCGGGCGGACGCCGTCAAGTTCTTGGTCGTGACGCTTTAGCTCTGGCGCGGAAATCCATTCACCGGGATGTTCGGCTAAAACCTTGACCCAGCGCAGGGCCGTAACACTCGATACATCGTGGCGTGTGCCGTCGAAAGTCACAGTTCTAGAAGGCAAGTCTACCGTAGGGCATGACAAGGTAGCGGGCGCACGGGGAGCCGACTCAATGGCGAACTGGATAGCAGCACGTGAAAGCTGAAACACGTTCGGGAGCCGAACGGCCCACCAGCACGTCGGGCGGTTCATCGGCGTAACGGGAACCCACATCGGCGTTCTACCGATCGTTGACCATTCCAAGAACTGCTTGCGTGAGTCTGGGACAATCGGTTCCAACCGGTCAGCGAGGCGAATTAGCCAGAGTGAAATGAGAGCTTTGCCGGTCGCCTGACAATTGGGGTAGATGAGGCGAGCGGAATCCATGGCGAGCATATTGAATCTGCGTACCGCAGCGTTCTCGCCTTTGCGGGCCCGTGGCCCGAAGAGCGTGCATCGCCATAGTTGGCTGCACTCGCCAGGGCCGGGGAATTCGGGGAACTCGTTCGCTGCGATGACACGAACCCAGTATTTTTCGCAGCCAACTTGCTCGATGCTCTCTTCTGAAGGCGGAACCCACGGGTCCCACTCGGCAACACATCTTGCGGCTGCATAGGTCGCTCTCATCTGCTCGGATTGTTCGGCAGCGAAATTCACTGAGGCGGGATCGGCGGCCCGCACATTCAAGAGGTCTCTGGCATGAAGTTCGGCTTCATCACGACGAAGGTCTGGTCGGAATACGACTTCGGCATCGATGCCGGGGTGGCCGAAGGCAGCACGATCGAATTTGCGATACAGTCGTTCGAGACGAGCAACGATACCTGGAACATCTCCAGGCGGGGTGGGCGGGAACACATCTGCGTCTGTAGAAATCGGGGCCGATGAGGCCGGGCGGCGAGTTGCTCGGGCCATGGTGCTGTTCCCTTCGCGGGCACGCTCGCCCGGCCAACCGTCCCGGAAACAGCGAAGGAACGATCGCCGGGCGAGCTTGGCCGGTTCATGAGGCCGGCTTCCCGCTCCCGCCATCTTACGTCGGGAAATCGGCTAACGGAAGATCGAAGGCGGGCCGTGGTTTGCGTGCACAGCATCAACGCCCATTTTCCGCTATCATTAGACCGGTAACGGAACCAACCGGCAGGAGGCGCCATGCAAGCCAATCTTCGGAGTGCCGTATGCCGGCGCGATTCACGGGAGCGTTCAGCGGCCTCGAAGTCCCTCTGGCCCTGCGCCTGTCACTGGCGGATTCCCGCAGGAGACGCGAGGCAGATGCTGCCATTGACGTTCGCTTTGCTTTCGAGCAGGGAATCCGCGTCGTCGTGGCTGATCTCGAAGATCTGCAGTCCACCGAAAACCTCATCTCCCAAGTACTCAATAATTGGCACGGCCCCCGCCACGACCTTAGGATCGTGGCCAGGGCAGGCGCGTCTCGTCGGAACGGGGATTGCAATGGCCGCCCTCACCATCTACAGAAGATGGTCGATTCGAGCCTGCAAGCTCTCAATGTGCCCAAGCTCTTCATGCTGCTTGTCGCCCTCGATCCGCGCGTTCCAGTCGATGACACCTTCGGCCAACCTGCCGAACTGGTTCGCACAGGCGACGTCGAGCACGTCGGCCTGATCAACGCCACCGCCGCCGAACTCGGCCTGGCACAAAAGCACTTTCCCGTCGCGGCCGTAGAGAACGAGCTGAGCGTGCTGAACCGCCAAAGCGCTGCCGATGGCCTCGTGGCCGTGACGCAGGAGCAAGGGATCGCCTTCTTGGCCCGGCAGCCCCTCGGTGCCGCTGCTGACAGGGCTCGCTTGCTCGGGGACGGCATCTTGGTCCCGCTCGCCCAGAGGCACAACGCCAGCCCCGAACAGATCGCCCTGGCGGCCTTGCTCAACGCCGGCCCGAACGTCCTGCCGCTCATCAGAGCCACGAGCGTGGAGCCGCTGCGTTCCTGCCTGGCCGCCACGCGGATCACGCTCGACGTGAGCGATCGCACGGCCCTGGACTTCACCATGTCATTCGCCCCCGAGCCCGAAGCATTGGCGGCGGTCAGGCGATTGTTTCCCGCACGCCCGACGCCCGTTGACGCGGAAAAGCCGAAGCCCCGACTACGCAAGAAACGGATTCAATGGTCAAGCCTCTTTGATCGTCCGCTCGTTGCTGGCAAGGCGCGGCCCTGCATGGCGCTGGCCCCGGGCCCGGAAGTCGTGGTCGTCATGGGCGTCCAGGGCGCGGGCAAGTCATTTCTGGCCAGCGACTATGAGGACAGGGGCTATCTCCGTCTCAACCACGAGGGAAGCCGGCTGGTCTCGCGA
>Ga0182024_10007257_pt1 | contig 23957 bp, 23 predicted proteins | sample P32metaG_FD_120480 | JGI IMG/M metagenome (GOLD analysis project Ga0182024, IMG submission 120480) | Permafrost microbial communities from Stordalen Mire, Sweden - P3-2 metaG (Illumina Assembly) | ecosystem: Environmental > Terrestrial > Soil > Wetlands > Permafrost | place: Sweden: Stordalen... | reverse complement strand
TTGAAGAAGAAACTGTCGTGCATGTCGCGCGCCGGATGGTCTTCCGGAAAATTGAGCTTGGTGAAGTTGTAGTCGTTGGTCTCGATGTCGGGCCCCTCGGCGACTGCAAAGCCCATATCGGCGAAGATCGCGGTCAACTCGTCGATCACCTGGGTGATCGGATGCACCCGGCCGATCTCCGCCGCCGCCTCGCGCACCGGCAGCGTCACGTCGAGGCTCTCGGTATTGAGCCGCGCCTCGAGCGCCGCGCCCCGCAACGCCTCGCGGCGCGAGGCGAGCGCCGCGTTGACGCGGTCCTTGAGGCCGTTGATGAGCGGCCCCTGTGTCTTGCGCTCCTCCGGCGCCAGCGTGCCGAGCGTCTTCAGCAGCGCCGTGATCGAACCGTTGCGGCCGAGCGCCGCGACCCGCGCCGCTTCGAGCGCCGCGTCGTCGCCGGCGGCGGCGACCGCGGCGAGGATTTGCTGTTCAAGCTCTGCGGTGTCGGTCATGCCGCACTCAATCGGGCAGGAACGTCAGATCGGTGTCGCTCGGCCTGCCACCGGCCTGCGTCAGCATGGAATGGACCTGGCCGCGATGATGGGTCTGGTGATTGAACATATGGGTGACGAGCATCCAGCGCGGCCTGGTCCAATCGCGCTTGGTGGCGCCGGAATAGAAGGTCTGATCGGCCGCAAGCCAGGAATCCTCGACGGTATCGGCCCAATCGAGAATGGTCGTGTCGAAACCGGTGCGCTCGGTTTTCAGGTTGGCCCAGTCGGGATAGAGCGAGACGGATTCGGCGATGCCGGCCTGCGGCCTGGGCAGGTCGGTGAAGCGGCCCATCCAGGTGTGATCGGCCCACAGCAGATGGCTCAGCGTCTTGTGGATCGAACCGAACCAGGCGCCGCGCTCCTGCCGGCGCTCGGCGTCGGTCAGGCGATCGGCGACGCCGTAGAGGTTTTCGTTTTGCCAGCGATTGTAGCGCGCCATGCGCTGGATATAGGCACGGTCGATCATCGCCCGATCCTCCCTAGGTCGGCCGGCCGCAGGCGCTCACACCGCGAGCGCCGACTTGGCCTGGCCGACGATTGCCTCGAATGCCACGGGCTCGGTGATCGCGAGGTCGGAGAGCACCTTGCGGTCGACGACGATGCCGGCCTTGGCGAGCCCGGCGATGAAGCGGCTGTAGTTGAGACCGAACGGCCGCACCGCGGCATTGAGGCGCTGGATCCACAGCGCGCGGAACGTGCGCTTCTTTCGCTTGCGGTCGCGGAAGGCGTATTGGTTGGCCTTCTCCACCGCCTGCTTGGCGACGCGGATCGTGTTCTTGCGCCGCCCGTGATAGCCCTTGGCGGCCTTGAGCACCTTCTTGTGCTTGGCATGGGTGGTGACGCCGCGCTTGACGCGTGCCATGGGTCATCTCTCCTCTGAAGATCGCTGAACGCTGACTGGACCGCGGCCAAAAAGCCGCCCAGCCCTCAGCCGTTCGGCAAAAAGTATTTTTTGATGTTGTCGCCGTCGGTCTTGAACAGCACGTTCGTGCCGCGAAGCTGGCGGATCTGCTTCTTGGTGCGCTTGATCATGCCGTGGCGCTTGCGCGACTGCTGGTAGAGGACCTTGCCTCCAGCCGTCACCTTGAAGCGCTTCTTAGCGCCCGACTTGGTCTTGATCTTGGGCATTTGGCTCTCCTGATGGTCGCGCGAGCCCCGTTCCCATTTCGCCCGCAGGCGGGGGAGGTCGGGGCAAGCCGGCGACGCTCGTTTTCGCGTGCTAATGAGCACTTAGCCGCCGCCACGGCAGCCCTGATCAGCCGGGCGGCGGAAGGGCGCGGTTATGGCAGAGGGCGCCGCTGATGGCAATCGGTCAGCGCGGCGCCAGCACCATCACCACCTGGCGGCCTTCGAAGCGGGGCTCCTGCTCGATCTTGGCGAGCTTCTGGACGTCGCCCTTGACGCGGTCGAGCAGCTTGTAGCCGAGTTCCTGGTGCGCCATCTCGCGGCCGCGGAACCGCAGCGTCACCTTGACCTTGTCGCCTTCTTCGAAGAAGCGCTGCATCGAGCGCATTTTGACGTCGTAATCGTGGTCGTCGATCATCGGCCGGAGCTTGATCTCCTTGATCTCGACGACCTTCTGCTTCTTGCGCGCCTCGGCGGCTTTCTTCTGCGCCTGGTATTTGTATTTGCCAAAATCGAGGATCTTGCAGACCGGCGGCACCGAATTCGGCGCGATCTCCACGAGATCGAGGCCGGCCTCCTGCGCCAATGCCAGAGCGGCGCTGATTTCAGTGACGCCCATGTTGGCGCCATCCTTGTCGATGAGTTGGACCTCGCGAACGCGGATCTCGTCATTAATGCGCGGCCCCTCTTTGGGAGCAGGCTGCGCGGATCTGATCGGGCGACGAATGGGTTCTATCTCCTGTGCCGTTGCGCCAAGCCGTTCGCACCGTGCGGCGGACCACGACGGACATGCAACCGCGATGCGAGACGGCAATCCCCGAAGATCGGGAGTTTCCGGGCATAAGTCAACGACATTGCGAGCCGTGCATGTGGCGCGGCGGGCGGCGTCGTGATCTATGGTCCGGCATCCGCAGGTGCGGGCGCGGCGAGCCTCGAAACAGGACGGACCACAACGGCGTCACCAGGCGATGAACGATAACAGCCTGAAATTCCTGCAAATTGGCAGCGACGGCGATCGGCGGGGCATTGCGGTGCGCGCGCAGCCCGGCGCTGAGCCCGGCCTGTTCTGGCTGGGCGGCTACAAGTCCGACATGAAGGGCACCAAGGCCGAGGCGCTGGCGCGGTGGGCCGGGCAGCAGGGACGCGGCTGCGTGCGCTTCGACTATTCCGGCCACGGCGAATCGGAAGGCGCGTTCACCGACGGCACCATCGGGCGCTGGCTCGCCGACAGCCTCGCGGTATTCGACGCCTGCTGCCGCGGCCCGCAGATCCTGATCGGCTCGTCGATGGGCGGCTGGCTGGCGATGCTCATGGTGCGTGAACTGCAGCGGCGTGGGCAGGCCGGGGCAGCTTCGATTTCCGGCATCGTTCTGATCGCGCCAGCCATCGATTTCACCGAGGAATTGATGTGGAAGCGGCTGACGCCGGACATCAAGCGCGAGCTGGAGGAGACCGGCGTGTGGTCGCGGCCGTCCGAGTATTCGCCCGAGCCCTACCTGGTCACCCGAAGCCTCATCGAGGAAGGCCGCAACCATCTGCTCCTCGGCGGCATGATCGAAACCGGATGCCCGGTGCGCATCCTGCAAGGTGTCGAGGATCCGGACGTGCCGTGGCAGCACGCGGTGGCGCTCGTGTCGCGGCTCGCCTGCGACGACGTCGTGCTCACGCTGGTCAAGGACGGCGATCACCGCCTGTCGCGGCCCGAGGACATCGAGCGGCTCATCCGCGCCGTCGCGGAGTTTTAGCGCGCTGCATTCGCCTTCACCGCACTGCGCTTGGACGGCGCGCGGCTGGCTCGTCCGCCTCGAACAGGACGCCGAGCTTGTCGTTGGTGCGCCAGACCACCCGGCAGGCGCGCCGGGTGCGGCCCTGCTCGAAAGTCAGGTCGAAGGTCTGCGGCACGCCGTAGGTGTCGGCCACCGTGAGACACGCGCCGCCGCTGGTGATGTCGTGCACCGTGCAGTGGATCATCGGCGCGCGGCGCGGCACGATGATCTTGGCGTTGCGCGATACGCGGGTGCGCGTGACGTTCCGGCGTTCCGTTTTGTTTTCTTGGTCTTTCATGACTTGCCTTCCGCGGCTGCGCCGTCTGCGGCACGGCGCGGCCCTCGCGGTTGCGCTGCGCTATCCGGAAGCGGCGGGGCGAGCGTATGGCAGCCAAGTCTTACGGATCGTCGAACGGCGGGACGGCGCGACGGTTAACGGTCAGGAAGGATTTCGGCGGTTCGCGGGCGGAACGCGCGCGAAAGCCGGAAGATAAGGAAAAAGCAAAAAATAAAAAAGCAAAAAAACAAAAACGGGAGGCCGAAGCCTCCCGCTGTAGTTTCGTCCCGCTTGGATTTCTCCCGCCGACGCGACGAGAAAAACCCTCGAACTGGGCTTGCTTCAGCCTTTGCCCACGACTGTCAGCGTGACGTGCGAAAGGTCGCCGAGACCGATCGCGTGCGCGCCGGCGGGCGTCAGATCGATCACGCGGCCGTGCACGAACGGTCCGCGATCGTTGATGCGCACCACGACGGAGCGGCCGTTGCGATCGTTGGTGACCCGCACCCGGGTGCCGAACGGCAGCGAACGGTGCGCCGCGGTCAAACCCGACGGCGACGCGCGTTCGCCGCTGGCGGTCTTCTCGCCCTTGTAGGCGTAGACGGAGGCGACCCCGGACTGCGCCGACGCAGGCGGCGCAATCGCGAGCAACGAAGCAACAATAGTTGAAGCAAGCGAAAGCTTTATCAGGCTATTGTGAGCCATGATCTGCCTTTTAGGTTGTTATGGGGAGGGTGGAACGGCTCGTTTGACTTGAGCCGACTACGTTTTGATAAGTTGATTATGTTGATTGTGCGACGCAACATAGTAGATAAATCTTTGTGTCTCCAATGTGATATTGGAACTTAACGGAACTATTCTTTGGAACACTATAGAATGCCAACATCCGCCGGCATAAATCGTTCCGGCGGCAAGGTAGCGAACGGCGAAAAAATGGGCAATCATGCCTGAGGCGAATGCCTGATCCGCCTGCACCGCGGTTCCGCCGCGGTGCGCCCGCCGCAACAACGCGAGCGCGTTCACCAGAAAATCAGCAGGAGAATTACCGCGCGGCGGTCGGCAGCACGTAGTCCTTGAATCTTTCTCGCAACACGGTCTTTTGAATCTTGCCGGTCGCGGTATGCGGGATGTCGGCGACGAAGACGACATCGTCCGGCATCCACCACTTGGCGACCTTGCCTTCGAGGAAGGCGAGCATCTCGTCGCCGGTCGCCAACTGCCCGTCCTTGAGCACGACCACCAGCAGCGGCCGCTCGTCCCAACGCGGATGGCTCACGCCGATCACCGCGGCCTCGGCCACCTTGGGATGGCCGACGGCGAGATTTTCAAGCTCGATCGAGGAAATCCATTCGCCGCCCGATTTGATCACGTCCTTGGAGCGGTCGGTGATCTGCATGTAGCCGTAGGGGTCGAGCGTGGCGACGTCGCCGGTGTCGAAATAACTCTCGGCGTCGAGCACGTCGGACTCTTCCTTGAAATAGGCGCGGGCGACCGACGGCCCGCGCACCTTGAGCCGGCCGAAGGTCTTGCCGTCGCGCGGCAGTTCACGGTCGTCGTCATCGGCGATCTTCATGTCGACGCCGAACGGCGGATGGCCCTGCTTCATCTGGGCGTCGAGCCGCGCCTCGCCCGCCAGCGCCGCGTATTCCGGCTTGAGCGAGCCGAGCGTGCCGAGCGGGCTCATCTCGGTCATGCCCCAGGCGTGGCAGACCTCGACGTCGTAGACGTCCTGGAATTTCTGCGTCATGGCGCGCGGACAGGCCGAGCCGCCGATCACCACTTTCCTCAGGTACGGCAGCTTGAGATTGTTGGCTTCGAGATGCTGCAGCAGCATCAGCCACACCGTCGGCACGGCGGCGGTGAAGCTGACGCGGTAGGTCTCGAGCAGCTCGTAGACCGAGGCGCCGTCGAGCTTGCCGCCGGGCATCACCATGGTGGCGCCGACCATCGGCGAGGTCAGCGCGAGGCCCCAGCAATTGGCGTGGAACATCGGCACCACCGGCAGGATGATGTCGCGCGATGAGACGCCCATGGCGTCGAGCTGCGCCGCCATCATGGAGTGCAGCACGTTGGAGCGGTGCGAATAGAGCACGCCCTTGGGATGGCCGGTGGTGCCGGAGGTGTAGCACATGCCGGCGGCGGTGTTCTCGCCGAACGACTTCCAGGCGAAGTCGCCGTCGGCCTCGGCGATCCACTCCTCGTAGGGCACCGCGTTGTTGAGCGCGGTCGCCGGCATGTGCGCGGCGTCGGTCAGCACCACGTAGCGTTCGATCGACTTGAGGCTGCCGGCGAGCTTTTCCACGAGCGGCAGGAAGGTGAGGTCGACCATCATCACGCGGTCCTCGGCGTGGTTGACGATCCAGACGATCTGATCGGCGAACAGGCGCGGATTGATGGTGTGATAGATGCCGCCGACGCCCATGATGCCGTACCAGGCCTCCAGGTGGCGCCAGGTGTTCCAGGCGAGCGTCGCCACGCGGTCGCCGAGCTTGATGCCGTCGCGCTCGAGCCGCTGCGCCACCCGCAGCGCGCGGCTTCTGACCGTGGCGTAATCCGTGGTGTGGAACGGCCCTTCGATCGAGCGCGTGATGATCGGCCGTTCGCCATGATTGAGCGCGGCATGATCGAGGACGCGATGACAGAGCAGCGGCCAATCCTGCATCAGCCCGAGCATGATCTCCCTCCCAAAAAGGTCACGCTGCGCCGCGGCGGTCGCGGGCGGTTGCCCAAGGTTACCCGCCCGCGCCGGCGAGGCAACTGCCGGATTCGCGAGAACGGGCTACCGCACGCTTGAATGCGTGCAGCCGGTTCGCTTTAATCATGGGCTCGGGGGGTGGGGACCTAGCTCGAACCAATGCCGCAATCGCGCCGGAGGCCTGCCGGGTGAAAGCTGCTCTCGTCTTCGCCGTGCTGATGTGCGCGAGCCGGATTTGCGCGATCGAGACCGCCGTGGCGCAGGAGGCCGCGCGCCCCGCCAAACCGGTCAAGCTGGAGCCGGCCAAGCCGGTCAAGCTGGAGCATGCCGCGCCGCGCCCGGCCCGGCCGACGCCGCCGGTGGAGATCCCGCAGGAATTCGCACCGCCGCAGGAAGCCTACGCGGCGATGCCGGAATCTTCGGCCGCAGCCGGCGCCGCCGCACCGCAGACGCCGTCGGCCTGCCAGGGGCGATTGGGCAGCATCGCGACGTTTCGTCCGCTGCCGGACTTGGTCGGGGCGGGTGAATGCGGCGCCAGCGATGTCGTGCTGCTACAGGCGGTCACGCTGGCCGATCGCACCAAGGTCCCGCTGGCGCCGCCGGCGACGCTGCGCTGCACGATGGCGGAGGCGATCGCGCACTGGGTCCGCGAGGACGTGGCGCCGGCGGTGAACAAGCTCGGCGCGCCGCTGCGCGGCGTCGACAATTACGATTCCTACGAATGTCGCGGCCGCAACCGCATCCGCGGCGCGACGCTGAGCGAGCACGGCCGCGCCAACGCGCTCGACGTGCGCGGCTTTCGGCTCGCCGACGGCCGCACCGCCGGGCTGACCGACGTCAACATGGCGAAGGACTGGCGCGACGGCATGCGCGCCGGTGCCTGCGCGCGCTTCTCGACCGTGCTCGGCCCCGGCTCCGACGGCGCCCACGAGGAGCACATCCATCTCGATCTCGCCGAGCGCCGCAACAACTACAAGGTCTGCGAATGGGACGTGCGCGAGCCGCCGCGGCTGCCGCGGCCGGCGGAAGCGGAGACGGAGACTGAGGAAGCCGCGCCGCAGCAGGAGGCGACCGCGTCCCAACTGGACGAGAACGTGCCGCTGCCACGCGCGCGCCCGCTGGCGGCCAACACGGCGCGGGCCCGGCACGCCGAGCCCGCCCGCAATTGAAAGGCACCCCGCTTCGGGCGAACTCAGCCGGCGGCTTTTTGCAGGATCTCATCCGGCGTCGAGGAGACCACCTCGACATATTTCGGCACGAACTTGTGGCCCTCGATCAATTTGATGAATTCCGGCTTGAGCTCGTTGGCGAGAATTTTTCTGATGCGGGCGTGCTCCTCGATGTCGTTCCATTCGGCGATCAGGAAGAAGCGTTGCGGATCCTCGGTGTCGCGGCACAGCACGCCGTCCTTCACCTGGGCGCGCGATTTGTGCATCGGGTTGCCGTCCGAGTAGTCGAACGTCTCGAACAGCCGGATGAATTCGTCTTCTTTGCCTTTCATGACGCGAAAGTCGTAGATGTGCAGAAAGTTTCCCTTAGTGGCGAGCGGTTCCTGTGCCATGGCGGTCCTCATGATCGGCTTCACTGAGCGGATGATATTCGCACAGCGTATAATAACTGCCGGCCCGTGCGATAGCGGGGGCGGGTGATGTTTGATATGCTGCGCGGGTTTTCAGGCGGGCTTTGAGCGGACACTTCGCATGGCATGGCAAAAAGCGATCTCCTTGAACGCGCTGCGCGATCGCGACGCGGTCGGCGTCGAAGTCGCCGGGGTGATGGTTGCGCTGTTCCGGCTCGGCGACCAGATCCATGCGACCAGCGGCATCTGCACGCATGATTTCGGCATGCTGGCAGACGGCTTCGTCGAGCCGCAGGACGGCTCCATCGAGTGCCCGCTGCATCAGGCGCTGTTCGACATCCGCACCGGCAAAGCGCTGTGCGCTCCGGCGACGGCGGACCTCGAGGTCTATCCGGTCAAGATCGACGGCGGCGATATTCTGATCGACATCGAGGCGGCCGCATCGACGCGCGCGGCGAATAGCGCGGCAGTTCCCCCCGCCAAGGCCGACACGGCGCGCGAGCCTGCGGCAGTCCAAGGTGCAAACCGCAACGGCGGCGCGGCGGGGAACGGCCGCGCGGCGGCCGACGACGGTGCGAGCCTCGAGCAAAACGGGAAAAAATATGTCTGGCCCGGTGACGACCTCACCATCATTCCGGATTGGGTCTACACCGACCAGGTGATCTTCGAGCGCGAGGTCGATCGCATCTTCCACGGCGCGACCTGGAATTACGTCGGGCTCGAAGCCGAGATCGCCAAGCCCGGCGATTTCATCCGCTCCAACGTCGGGCCAACCCCCGTGGTGCTGGCGCGCGCCGAGGACGGCTCGATCAACGTGTTCGAGAACCGTTGCAGCCATCGGGCTTCGGAGTTCTGCCGGGTACTCGGCGGCAACGCCAAAGAATTCGTCTGCCCCTATCACCAATGGACCTATGATCTCAAAGGCAACCTCATCGGCATCCCGTTCCGCCGCGGCGTTGGCGGCAAGGGCGGCATGCCGGCGGATTTCAAGCCGGAGCAGCATGGGCTGCGCACGCTCGAGGTGACGACGCATCGCGGCGTCATCTTCGCGTCCTATTCGCACGAGATGGAGTCGCTGGCCGATTATCTCGGGCCGGAGGTGCTGCGCGAATTCGAGGCGACGTTCGACGGCCGCAAGCTCAAAGTGCTCGGCCATTATCGCCATTCGCTGCCGGGCAACTGGAAGCTCTATCACGAGAACCTCAAGGACCCCTATCACGCCACCCTGCTACATACCTTCCTGGTGACGTTCGGGCTGCTGGTGGTGGGCAACCGCTCGCTGATGCTGACCGACAAGAGCGGCCGCCACGGCGTGATGGCGTCGGCCAAGGCGGAAGCCGGGGCGCTCTCCGGCGACGCCAAGAAGGAGATGCGCAGTTTCAACGAAGGTCTGACGCTGCGCGAGCCGCGCTTCATGGATTTCATCGAGGAATTCGACAGCCCGTGGTCCGTCACCATGGCGACGATCTGGCCCAACCTGATCGTTCAGCGCGAGATGAACACGCTCGGCATCCGCCAGATCGTTCCGACCGGGCCGCACGAGTTCATCATGAAGTGGACCATGTTCGGTTTCGAGGGCGACGACGAGGCGATGACGCGCCACCGCCTGCGCCAGGGCAATCTCATGGGCCCCGCCGGATTCCTCGGCCTGGAAGACAACGAGGCCATCAAGTTCGTGCAGGACGGCATGCAGCGCGTCCCGCACGGCCAGCACCTGGTGAAGCTCGCGCCGGAAACGCCGGCCGGGACCTCCGACACGTTGATCTCGGAGGCGGCGATCCGGGCGATGTACCGGCATTGGAGAGAGGCCATGGGCCTCTAGGGCTTGGCGATGCTCGAGAAGCTTCACCCCGCGGCCAACGACCGGCGCATCGAGGCGCTGCTGCTGCATCGCGAGGTCGATGAGTTCAACAACGCCTACGCGGCGGCGCTCGACGAGCAGCGGCTCGCCGACTGGGCCGAAATGTTCACCGACGACGCCTTCTACGTCGTGATCTCGCGCGAGAACGCCGACGCGGGCATGCCGGTGGGCCTGATCTATTGCGAGAACAAGGGCATGATCCACGACCGCGCCTTCGCGCACGAAAACACCGAGATGTTCGCACCGCGCTATCTGCGCCACATCATCGGCAATCTGCAGGTGCTCGGCGAGGAGCCGAACGGCGATATCCGCGCCCGCGCCAACTACGTGGTGGTGCAGGTGCTGTTGGACCGGCCGGAGGCGAAGCTGCACCAGGTCGGCGTCTATCACGACAAATTCCGCCGGGTCGGCGATGCGCTCAAGCTCGCCGAGCGCCGCTGCGTCTACGACAACCTGCTCGTCGACAACGCCCTGTGCCTGCCGGTGTGAGCCCCGCGCTGGCTTTGCCCTGCCGCGCGCAGGCGAGGCGAGCGCCGCGTTGAGAATCCTCATGGCATCATCGGATCCGGTCCTCGTCATCGGCGGCGGTATCGGCGGTCTGACGACCGCGCTGGCGCTGCTCAAGCGCGGCGTCGATGTCGTCGTCTACGAGCAGGCGCCGGAGCTCAAGGAGGCCGGCGCCGGCGTCCAGATCGGGCCGAACGGCGTGCACGTTCTCCATGCGCTCGGGCTCGAACAGGCGCTGCAGCAAAGCCAGGTCATTCCGCCGCGGCGGCAGTTGCGCCACTGGCAGACCGGCGAGACCTGGAACTGGTTCGATCTCGGCGGGGCGTCGGTCGAGCGCTTCGGCACGCCCCACATCCTGATGCACCGCAACGATCTTCACGGCCTCCTCGCCGCTGCGGTTCGCAGCCTCAAGGACGACGCGATCAAGCTCGGCATGAGATGCACGGCGGTGACGACGAACGCCGATGGCGTGGCGGCCGAGTTCGAGAGCGGCGAAGCGGCAACGGGCGCATTCCTGATCGGGGCCGACGGCATTCACTCGCAGGTCCGGCGCTGCCTGTTCGGCGCCGGCAAGCCCGAGTTCACCGGCTGCGTCGCTTGGCGCGGTCTCATCGCCATGCGAGCCTTGCCGCCGCATCTATCGCAACTGCTCACGACGAATTGGCTCGGCCCGCGCGGCCACGTGCTGCACTATCCGGTGCGGCGCGGCGAACTGATGAATTACATCAGCATCGTCGAACGCGACGACTGGCAGGTCGAATCCTGGACCATAGCCGGCACCAGGAGCGAACTGGCCGACGACTTCCGCGGCTGGCACGAGGACGTCCACGTCTTCATCGAAAATATCGCGACGCCGTTCAAATGGGCGCTGTTTGCCCGCGGTCCCATGGCGCGATGGTCGCAGCAGCGCATCACGCTCCTTGGCGACGCCTGCCACCCGACGCTGCCGTTCCTGGGCCAGGGCGCGGTCATGGCGATCGAGGACGCCTACATCGTCGCCGCATGCCTGGAGAAATACTGGGACGACCCGGATGCCGCCTTCGCACGCTATGAGGACATCCGGCGGGAGCGGACCGCGGCGGTCGTGCGCAAGGCGCATGAGAACCGGCGCAGCGTGTTCAGCCCGGCCTTGGCCGAGAGCGGTGGGGTGGCGGCTTCGGTTGCCCAGGAGTGGCAGCGCGAGCGCGTGCGGGAGCGGCTGGACTGGCTCTACCAATATGATGCGACGTCGATCGCGGTGTGATCGGCGCCACTCACCGGGCGGTCGACCTCAAGGTGGGCTCAAGGCCGAATGAGGCCGCCTTTGCGCCGCCGGCTTTGACGGCATACATCACAAGGCGCAAACAACCATTTGCGATTGTGCATTCCGCAACGGCCAACGCTTTGCCAGAGGACTGTCATGGCCCCGCTCAGCAATCTCGCGACCCGCGACGTGGAAACTCTGGTGCATCCCTACATCAATCTCGCGAGCTTTCGCGAGACCGGCCCGCTTATCATCGAGCGCGGCGAGGGCGTGTTCGTCTACGACACCGAGGGCAAGGCCTACATCGAGGGCATGGCGGGGTTGTGGTGCACGGCGCTCGGCTACGGCAACGAGGAGCTGGTCGAGGCCGCGGCGACGCAGATGCGCAAGCTCTCGTTCGCCCACCTGTTCACCGGCAAGAGCCACGACCCGGCGATCGAGCTGGCCGAAAAGCTCAAGGAGATCGCGCCGGTGCCGATCTCCAAGGTGTTCTTCTGCAATTCCGGCTCGGAGGCGAACGACACGCTGGTCAAGCTCGTCTGGTATCTCAACAACGCGCTCGGCCGGCCGACCAAGAAGAAGATCGTCAGCCGGATCAAGGCCTATCACGGCGTCACCGTGGCGGCGGCTTCGCTCACCGGGCTGCCCGCCAACCACCGCGACTTCGACCTGCCGCTGCCGGGCTTCGTGCATGCCGCCTGCCCGCACCACTATCGTTTCGCGCAGGACGGCGAGAGCGAGGAAGCGTTCGCGACGCGGCTTGCCGAGGAGCTCGACGCGCTGATCGTCAAGGAGGGGCCGCAGAACGTGGCGGCCTTCTTCGCCGAACCGGTGATGGGTGCCGGCGGCGTGATCGTGCCGCCGCGGACCTATTTCGAGAAGATCATGGCGGTGTGCGCCAAGCACGACGTGTTCATGATCAGCGACGAGGTGATCTGCGGCTTCGGGCGGCTCGGCACGGCGTTCGGCTGCGCCAAGCTCGGCTTCCGGCCGCACGCGATCTCGATCGCCAAGGCGATGTCGTCGGCCTATTTGCCGATCGCCGGCGTCATGATCCCGCAGTCCATGTACGAGGCGCTTCTGGCCGAGAGCCAAAAAATCGGCGTGTTCGGCCACGGCTTCACCTATGGGGGCCATCCGGTCTCCGCCGCGGTCGCGCTCAAGGCCATCGAAATCTACGCCCGCGAGCGCATCTTCGAAAAAGCCGCCGCGCGGGCGCCGCAATTCCAGGCCCGGCTCGCCGCGCTCAACGCGCATCCGTTGGTCGGCGAAGCGCGCGGGCTCGGCCTGATCGGCGGCGTCGAACTGGTCGCCGACAAGCGCAGCAAGCGCTCGTTCCTGCCGCAGCACGGCGTCGCCGCGCGCGCGGTGCAGTTCGGCGAAGCCGAAGGCCTGATCGTGCGCGCGGTGCTCGGCGATGTGCTCACCCTTTGCCCGCCGCTCGTCATCAGCGCCGCGGAGACCGACGAGCTGTTCGACCGCCTCACGCGCGCCCTAGACAAGACGCTCGACTGGGCGACCCGCGAGCGCCTCGCCCAGGCGTGAGAGTTCATCCGCCCCGATCAGATGGCCTCGCGCAATCGTGAAGGCGGGAACAAAGTTGTTGCCGCAATGGGCTGCGAAAGCGCCGCGGCCATGAACCCTCCGTTCATCACCCGCGCGCTATGAGACAGGAATGACCGAAAACGCACCGGAAGGGGCCGCACCGGGCCCGGGTGACGCCGCCAAGCTGCGCGTCAGCCGGCGCGGCGTTCTCGCGGGCGCGGCCGGTTTGTTCGGCCTGACCGCCGCCGCCACCACCGCCTACGCCGCGGCGATCGAGCCGTACGGCCTGGGGGTCACGCGCTACGCGCCGACCCCGCCGAGCTGGCCGGCAGGACGCAAGCTTTCCATCACGGTCATTGCCGACCTCCATGCCGGCGGCCCCGACATGAGGTTGCCGCACATCCGCGAGATCGTCGACACCGCCAATGCGTTGCGATCCGATGTCGTGGTTCTGCTCGGCGACTTTATCGCCCGATACCGCTTCGTGACCGAGCGCATCCCAGACCCGGTATGGGCTGCCGAGCTCGCACGCCTCACCGCGCCCCTCGGAACCTGGGCGATCCTCGGCAACCACGACTGGTGGTACGACCTGGTCGGCGTGCGGAGCGCGCTGGCCGAGGTGCACATTCCGTTGCTCGAGAACGACGTCGTCCTGCTAGGCGCAGACGGGCAGCGGTTCTGGCTGGCGGGGCTCGGCGATCAGCTCGCGCATCCCCTCGGGCGCGGCCGCTTTCGCGGCGTCGACGACCTGCCGGGAACGCTCGCGCGCATCAACACGGACGACCCCGTGGTGCTGCTGGCCCATGAGCCCGACATTTTCACGCGCGTTCCGCCGCGCGTCGCGCTGACGCTTGCCGGCCACACCCATGGCGGACAGATCCGGCTGCCGTTCATCGGGCCGCTCTATGTGCCGTCGAAATTCGGCGCGCGCTTCTGCTACGGCCATATCGTCGAGGAAGACCGGCACCTGATCGTATCGGGTGGGCTCGGCACCAGCATCATTCCGGCCCGTCTCGGCGTGCCGCCCGAGATCTTGCACATCGAGCTCGGCGCCTGAACCGCGCACTGCAAAAGCAAACGGCGCCGGCCAAGGCCGACGCCGTTGATCCCTTCGCGATGCCGGGCAGGCGGCCCTAGCGCATCTCGCCGTAGTTGGGGCCGGCGGCCATGCGCGGATTGAACGGCGAATCACCCTGCGACGGCGCCAGCACCACCACCATGGTGCCGACTTTGACGTGAGTGTAGAGATCTATCGCGTCCTCGTTGGTCATCCGGATGCAGCCGGACGAGATCGCGGTGCCGATATATTCCGGCTGATTGGTGCCGTGGATGCGATAGAGCGTGTCCTTGTTGCCGGAAAACAGATACATGCCGCGCGCACCCATCGGGTTGGCGGGTCCGCCCGGAACGAAGTCCGGCAACGGTCCAAGCCGCGCGTGCTCGCCGGGCGTCGGAACCCAACCCGGCCACTCTTCCATGCGGCCCACCTTGGCGATGCCGCTCCAGGCCTGCGCATCTTCGCCGACGGCGATGCCGTAGCGGATGGCCTTGCCGTTCGGCATCACGTAGTAGAGGTAGCGCGCGTCGCTATCGACCACGATGCTGCCCGGCGCTTCCCGGCGATGATAATCGACGATGGCGCGCCGATAGGCATCAGGAATGGTTGCCTGCGCGTAAGGCAGATTGGACATCAGTTGTTTGTCGCGCGGCTTCCAGTTCGCCTGGGTTGCCGGCTCAACGGTCGCCTGCGCACAGCCCGCGAGCGCCAGTCCCAACACCACAAATGCTATCGCTCGCATGACCATGACTTGACCCACTGATCTGCCCCGATCCAACCCAACCGACGATCCCTGCACAGGCCATACCCAAATCATGGCGATTATGCCAGTCGTTCGGGCGCCCGGGACGCAAGGTCGGCGCCGAGTGTTGCAGGAATACCGCACTCTCGTCGGGGTTCCGTCGGATAACTCGCTGTGTTTGCGTCAGAATTGCCGGACGCCAGACAGTTATGTCCGGCTCAGCTTAATCGCCGGTTTACCCTGATTGGTGTTTGCTGCCGGCGGCGGGCGTATTCGCGCCGCTGCGGCTGGAATGTCATGGCGGCGAACGATTTGCCGCCCATTTCCGCCGCACTGCGCCCCTAGCACACGCCACATCGCTCACAGCAAGGGAACGGGTTCCAATATGAAAGATGCTACTGCCGCAAAGGCCAAAAACACCGCGCAAAAGATCGACGACGCTCGCCCCGCCGCACGCGAGAGCATCGCGCTCCATCACTGCTATGGGAAAATCGGCATTTCCGCCGTCGCGGCGGCGGTGCGCTACCAGGGCAGCGCCAAGAACCCGGCCTACGCCCCGGCCCGGACGGACTAACGCCGCCGCCTCGGCGCGGCCGCCAGGTTGCTATGTTTCGGCTGCAAGAAGGGGACGGAAGTCCCCTTTTTCTTTTTGGCCGTTACTGTTCTCGGATTCCTTCGACGTTCAGTGGCTGGCCTTGATCCGCGGCTGCGCGGCGTGGGTGAGCCAGATCTCGAACGCCGCCAAGGCCGCCACGGCGATGCCGATGGCGACGTCGATGGTCATCGCATCTCCGTCCTGGAAGCCGAGCATCCAGGGCGAGACAATGAGCCAGAGGCCGGCGATCAGGTTGAGCCATTCTTCCCATTCGGCGAAGGCGGCGAGCGCCGCAATCGACAACACCGCGATGACGATGCCGACAATCGAGGCGGTCTGCCATTGCGCGCCCGTGGACAGGTTGAACAGCCAGGGCGAGAAGAACAGGACCATGCCGAGAATGAGGTTGGCGACGTCGCAGAGCTTTGCGCTCGACCACTCGTCCATGAGGAAATCCCTCCCGGGGCGCAGCCGGCTCGCGGGCATGGGCCCGGGATCGGGCCAACCGCGGTACAGCCTTCTGGAAACCGCGGGCTGCCGTTCTGGTTCCACGCCGCTATTCCAGGGTTTCCACTTGGTGTTTCCTTGGCCGACAAATCCATGACATGAACGCCGCGGCGGCGACGCCCCGATCCCCGCGCAACGGCCGAGCTCATGGGCGACTTTTCCGAGACCGAGATCGAGGCCGGACGCCGGCTGTTCGCCGGCGAATGGAACTTCCTGTCGGCGGCGAGCTCGCTTCGCTCGCTGCCCGCCATGGCGGGGCCGGAAATCGCTTTCGCGGGCCGCTCCAATGTGGGTAAGTCGAGCCTCATCAATGCGCTGACCGGACGCCACGCGCTGGCGCGCACCTCCAACACTCCCGGCCGCACCCAGGAGCTGATTTTTTTCGGCGGCCCCTTCGCACCCGGCCGCCTCGTGCTGGTCGATATGCCGGGCTACGGCTATGCGGCCGCCGCCAAGCGCAAGGTCGCCGACTGGACCAGCCTCATCCATGACTTCTTGCGCGGCCGCGCCACGCTGGTGCGCGTCTACGTGCTGGTCGATGCCCGCCACGGCCTCAAACCCGTCGACGACGTCATCCTCGATACGCTCGGCGAGGCCGCCGTCAGCCACGAGATCGTGCTGACGAAATGCGACCAGATCGACCAGGCCGCGCTGGCGGCGCGCAGCGAGGCCGTCAGCGCGGCCATGCGGAAAAGGCCGGCGGCCTTTCCCGACCTGATCGCGACCTCGGCGCGCAGCGGCGACGGCATCCCCGAGCTGCGCGCCGCGATCGTCCGCCTCCTCGCCGAACGCGATCGCGCGGCGCATGCGGCTCGGTCGCGCTGAGGCTCTCGCGCGGCCTCGTCAGTCGGCATTGAGCGTTTGGATTTTCCAGCCGGTTCCAAGATTGCCTAGGCTCGCGGTCGAGACAACGTTGGAGCCGAACATGAACCAGATCGCGAGATCGCCGCTGGCGTCAGTCCAGAGAATGTCGCTGAGGCCGTCGCCGTTGTAATCGCCGGTCTCCGCAATGGCCCAACTGGTGGTGGTCGGCACGGTGCCGACGCTCGCGGTCGATTGGACCTGCCCGCTGCCATTGAGGAACCAGATCGCCACCGTGCCGCTTTCGCCGTCCCGCCACAGGATGTCGATGTTGCCATCGCCATTGAAGTCGCCCAGTCCGTCGACCGCCCAGTTGCCCGGCACGTTGCCGAGGGCCGCCGGCGTTATCGTCGTGCCGTTCACCTTCCACATCGCATAGTTGAAGGACGTATCGCGCCAAAGAATGTCGCAGTGCGCGTCCGAGCCGACGATGGTCCAACTCGTGCCGACGTTGCCCAAAGGCTGCGTCGCCATGATGGTCGCGCCATTCATGTACCAGACCGCCACATCGCCGGCCGTGTCGAGCCACAGCAAGTCGCCGACGGCGCCACCGATGCAGTTGCCGGTGCCGTAGACATTCCAGTTCGCCGGCACGTTTCCGACTACTGCGGACGAGTAGGTCAGCCCGTTCATGAACCACATGGAAAGGTTGCCGCTGGTGTCGCGCCAAAGAATGTCGGCCTTGCCGTCGCCGTTGAAGTCGCGTTGGCCGATGACGGAATATGTGTCCGGCACGGTCGCGATTATCCCGGAACCTGAGACTGTGCTGCCATTCATCAGCCAGATGCCGACGGAGTTTGGCGGCGGGAAGCCGCGAAACAAAATGTCGCTCTTGCCGGGAAAGATATTGCTGCCGCCGTTGCCGTCGAAGTCGTGAGTGCTGGTCAGCGCAAAGGAGCCGTTCCAGTTCGTCACCAGGTTGAAGACATTGACGGTGCCGATGCCGGTAGCAAAATCCCAGCCGGGCGTTGCCTGATAAGCCGGTGCATAAGCATTGTTCGACGTCGACAGCACGCCGTAGGTGCTGCCGGAAGGCAGATAGCAATTGTCGAGGTTTCCATTTGCATCGGCTTGGCAGGGAATGTCGTTGTCGCCGCCAAGGTCCGAATAGAAGATGAGATTCACGTCGTAGAAGATGCACAAGCCTCCGATGTAATTCGCGGTGCTCAAGGCGATACCGTTGCTCGAATTGCAGGTGGTGCCGCCGCTGCCGGCGTATTCGGCGGCGGCGAGGCTGTATAATCGGTAATTGGGCAGGCCTTGCCTGCCGCCTGCATACTGGTTGATCAGCGCCTGGATGCCGGCCCAGATCGGCGCCGCGAACGAGGTGCCGCCGGCGAAGTGCCAGCCGCCGGTGTTGGTGCAGGGTCCGTTGCCGCCGTTGCTGGTGTCGGTAAAGCAGATCACATAGGAGTGATTCCACGAGCCGTTGCCTGCGAACAGCGACACGTCCGGGATGTTCCGCACGCCGTTATTCGGCATTCCAGGCATGGCGTTCTGCCACTCGGGATTGGGATATCCGGCGCAACTGCCGCTGACGACGCTGGGCTCGGACACGCTCGGCGAGCCGCTCGCGCAGCCGCTCGGGCCGCCGCTTCCGGCGGTGTTCTTGAGAAGACCGCTGGTGCTTGGAATGCCGCTGTTGCAGTACGCGGAGCCGGTGGCGTAACCCGCGTAGTTCGCACGCAGCACCGAGCCGCATGTGTTGTTCCAGGGGATCTCCGGGATGTAGGACAGGGCCGAACCATTGCTTGGTGTATTGGTGGCGCTCCAATAGGTGCTGACCGGATTGCCGCCAAACTTGGCCTCGAAAGTATCGGCAAAATCGGTGCCGCCGACCGCAACGTTATAGGGTGTCGACGCGTAGCCATTGATGCCGATGCCAGTCGTCGCAAGCGTGCCGTTTGCCGAGCAGTTGGCCGGTCCGTCATCGCCGGCGGAGACATAGATCGACGTGCCCGCGGCGACGGCCGTTTGGTAGGTCGTGTAGACCGCTGCATTGAGCGAGGCGCCGGCGAGGGCTTCGCACGTGTTGTAGCTCATGCTGATGATGGCGGGCGGGTCTGCGCCGTTGACCAGATTCTCGAGCGCGATAATTTCGCCGGCCACGGCGGCGGACGCACAGGTGGCCAGTACGATCGCGGCACTGGGTGCCGCGGCACTGGCATATTCGGCGTCGAGCGCCACTTCTTCCTCGACCTTGGGCACCAGGCCCGGCGGATTGCAGTTGTTGACCCCTGAGGGCGGCGCTGGATGGATGGTGGTCAGCGAAGAGCCGCCATAGCCCGACAGTCCGAAGATGGATCGGAAACTAATCCAATCGCCGCCAGTGTAGATATCGCCGTGCTCGACGATGTAGATGGTCTGCCCCTGACCGGAAATGCCGGCGGCGAACAGCGGATTGAAATTGTAGATCGTCGCAAGGTCCGCAGGCGTTACGTCCAGGCCGCCGCTGCTGTCGGTGTAATCGGGCTTGTCCACATACGTCGGCTCGGGCCTGAAATCGTTGAGGCCGACGATCCCTTGCACGACCGGCGCCAAAGCCGCCGGTATCTGCGGGTCGGTCATGTTGGCGATATGGGCGATGCCGTTCACCGAAAGATTATGAATTGCGGTGTGGAAGGCGGTGCGGACCTCCCCGGCCGTCCCGGAAATATCGATTGCCATGCCGTTGGCATAGACCGTGTTGACGGCTAGGCCGCGCTGTTGAAGCCAACCGGTAATTGTTTGGATGTCGGAGGCCGCCGGCCCGAACCGCGTGCCGATTTCCGCCGCGCCGAGCCAATGATGGTAATTGGCCGATTTGCGATCATGAAGCTCCCCGATCAGCTTCTCCAGCGCCTGCTCCTGCGCTGCCGGCCGCTGCAGTTGCAGCAGCATGTGCTCCAACGGCAGGCTGTCGTCGACAATTCCCCGGTCATTGGCGGGGAGTGTCGCCTCGGGGCGCGTATTGCCCGCCAGCACGACCAAGTTGCTCTCGGTGATCGGCTGCGTGATCAGGGGCAGGGACGGTGCCGTCGCTGTTTGCGCGTGCGCCGAAGGTGCAGCCGCCGGGAGCAGCAACAGGATCGCAAGAAAAAATTCGGCGCAACGCCGAGACGCACTCGGGATGAGTCCACGGTCGCCAGCCATCGGACTTCCTGCGCGCCGATGTTCGACGCGTCCTTCGCCCCGACGCGGCCGCGTCATGTGGAAGCGGCACTCAATATCCCGATCGCATCCTAACGGCCGGCCGAGGCAACCGCAAGTTGCCGCCGCGCTTGCGTCTCGACATCTGCGCCGATTGGACACGCCAACGGTCAAATCCTGACGGCGTTGGCGAACAGCACGTCGCCCCATTCATAGAGCGGCCGCATGAAATCGGACTGGGTGTGGATCGCCTGCCCTTTGCGGGCCAGCCATTTGCGTCCGTAGGTCTCGAACGGAAAGTGCTTGATGTAGTAGTCGCAGGTCTCCTCCCAATGCTCGACCGACAGCGACTTGCCGTAGTGCTGGCAGTAGAGCGCGGTGCGCACCCGGCCGATCCCGCCCGGCTGGCGTTCGTGGCCTTCGGCGAAAAACACCTCCGGCCGGTTGCGCCACAGCATCAGGATGTCACGCTGCTCCGGCCCGTAGCAGCGACGAAAATCCAGCAGTTCCTGGCCGGGCCGGTAAGGTTTGCAATCGTCAGGCGTCAGGTAGGCGTCGAACAGCTGAATGCTGAGGCCGTCGCAATGCTCGGCCTGCAGTCCGCTCGCAAAGCCCCGCAGGTCGCCGGTGACGCGCTCGTCGGCGTCGAAGCAGAACATCCAGTCGAAGCGCAATTGCTCCCTGGCGCATTGCAGCAGGAGCTGGCGATGGCGATGTTCGGCCGTTCGACGCGCCGTGACGTCGCTCTCCCACGCGCCGTTGGCCAGGATCAACGCGACCTTCGGGTGATTGCGAAGCAGCTCGACCGTCCCGTCAGTGCTGGCATCATCGTAGGCGATGATCGCGTCGACACGGTGGCCGACAAAATCCAGGGTATCGCCGAGGATGAGCGCCTCGTTGCGAACGCGGGTGATGCCGATCAGGAAATGCTGCCGCGCAAAAAGCTCGGCATTGCCCGCGATCATTCGCTCGCTGTCGCGCAACTGCCAAGACGGTGTGCGGGTATCGACCACGGCGGCGGCCTGAGTGGAAATCCGCGAACGATCATGGTCGAGCGCCGCGACGCCAGCAAGGGCGCTATGCCCGCTCGTTGGCGTTCTGCCGGTCGGCTCCCTGCATCAACGCGGCGAGTCCGGCCGGCGTTGCCAGCGGCGGCGTCCAGCCCAGATTGATCAGGGCCGCGGGATCGGCGACCAGCGACCCGGACAGGCGCTGATAGATTTCTTCCCGGCCAGTAACGCGGAGCAGGGGTTCGAGGAGCCGCGCAGGAAGCGGAAAAACGTTCGGCCGGCGGCCGAGCCCATGGCGCATGGCTGCGATCATTTCCGCGACCGTCAGCGGCTGCGGATCGGCGGCAATGAAAGCGCGCCGCAGCGGTCCAGGGGCCGCCAGCACGGTCTCGATCGCCGCCAACAGATTTTCCAGCGCGAGCAGCGAGCGGCGCGCCCGCAGGCTGCCGAGCGGCAGCGGAAAGGGCGAGCGGGCGAGCCGCATCAGTTGCGCCACGTTTCCCTTGACGCCGGGCCCGTAGACCAGCGCTGGCCGCAGCGACACCCAGTCGAGGTCGAGTTCAGCGAGACCGCGCTCGGCCGCGAGCTTGGATTGTCCATAGGCATCGGTCGGCCTCGGTTCGGCCGCCTCGGTCAGGACCGTGTCGGCCGTCGGTCCGCACTGGGCGCGAATCGAGGACAGGAAGAGGAAGCGCTTGGCGCCGGCGCGCCGCGCGGCGCGGGCGAGGCCGATCGTCGCCTCGGTGTTGAGCACCCGGTAGTCGTCCTGCGGAACGCCGGACATCGCCGGCGCGAGCCCCGCCGAATGGATCACGGCATCGACGCTTTCCAGCGCGGCCGACATATTTTGCGGCCGGGCCAGATCGCCGATCATCGCGCTCGCGGTCTCAAGCGGCACCGCGGCCGGCCGGCGCAGCAACACCCGCAGGCGGTAGCCGCGTTTCGGCAATTCCCGCAGCAGGTATTGCCCGATGAAGCCAGTGGCGCCGGTGAGCGCGAGCAGCATGAAGTGCCTTCCCGTTCGGCGGCGCTGGTGACATCGCCGCCGCAGACATTTTCGAACCCCCTAAATATAGCGCGGAATTCACTATTGGCGTTTGCCGAAACCACGTCGGCATGAAGCTGACGTGCAACTACCGCCTAACAGGCTCGGTCAAAACCAGCTTCTGGCGATCAAGTCCCGACACTGCGCGCCGGTCAGCGTCAGGTGCCACATGTCTGATACTTTGCCGATATACTGGATCGGAAGCTCATACTTCTCGGAATTTGCACACGCCAAAATCTGCTGCTTCCAGTCGACCGCATCGTGCCGGCGCGAAAGTCCCGTGCCCGCCAGCATGATTGCGCAGGCGAACGCACCCGCGAACACGACCCGCAGCGGAAGCGGCGATACCACGGCAAGCCAGATCATGATCCAGCTCAGCAGAATGAAAGGATAGAAGAAATAGCGCGGCCCCCCTCTGAACGGGTCGAGCATCTCGAAACCGTCGTGGACGCGAAAGGCAATCGATGTGGAGACGATCACGAACATCGCCACCAGGAGATAGAAAGGCGCGTTGAGCTTTCGCCAAACGATCAAGCCAGCCGCCAGGAGCGCGATCAGGACCGCCACTCCGACATACGGCGTCGAGTAGGCGTGAAAGAAACCGCCGATGAACTTTTCGGCAAGAACAAGCGGCGGCTGAAATTTGATTTCGTACGCCGACCCCATGATCCGATACTGCGATCGCATGGCGAAGAACTGCGCGAGCGCCATCGCGCCGCCCATGCACAACGCGAGGAACTCCTGCCGATTGCGCTGAACAACAAATCGCAGGCCAAGCAGGGCGACGGCGGGACCGATTATCGGCGAGGAGAGGCCGCCGATCACGATGTAGGCATGCCGCAGCCATTGGTGGTCGCGCTCCCACAGGACCGCCAGAAACAACAGGATGCCCGCCCACCAGAATGCATAGCTGGCGACGCCGAAGACCTCGGGATCGCTGGGCACGAGCAGCACCGCTGCGGCACAGAGGATGGGCGCGCGCAAATAGGTCGGCGAGAAGGCAATCGCCACAACAACAGCGCATGTGAAGAGCATCGCCAGTGTCGCGGCGATTTGCGGCGCATAGAGGATCGAAATCTGGAAGCCCAGCAGATCGAGGAGCTTGCTGGTTACAAGCAGATACCCGGCCAAGGGCTCGAACAAGGTAGCCCAGCCACGCGCCACGTAGGCCGGCAGCGTGAAACCGCCTCCCTCAACCCAGATATATGGATGCAAGAACTGATCCGGCCGCCGCAGGAACAACACCGCGAGCGCGAAAAGCACGAGCAATGCCAACTTCAGGACGACACGCGCAGAGCGGGGTTGCGTTTTCGTCTCCACGTCGGTCATTGCGGATGTCTAACACAGCGCAGGCAGGAAGACACAGTGTCCACCACGTGACGGGTCCAACCGATCGGCCGACGCGCTTGCGGCGTCCTCGCCAATCCTCTATTCCCCGGCGGCCGCGCCGTCAGATAGCCAGGGCAGGCCCGAGGATTCACCATGGACGTGACGCCGTTCCAGCAGGCCCGCATCCTGGCGGAAGCCCTGCCGTACATGCAGCGCTACGACGAGGCGATCATCGTCGTCAAATACGGCGGCCACGCCATGGGCCAGGACCGGCTCGCGCGCGATTTCGCCCGCGACATCGTGCTGCTCGAGCAGACCGCCATCAATCCGATTGTCGTGCATGGCGGCGGGCCGCAGATCGAGGCCATGCTCAAGAAGGTCGGCGTCGAGTCGCAATATGCGGCGGGGCTGCGCATCACCGACGCCAAGACGCTGGAGATCGTCGAGATGGTGCTGGCCGGCTCCATCAACAAGCAGATGGTCGGCTACATCAACGCGGCCGGCGGCAAGGCGGTCGGCCTGTGCGGCAAGGACGGCAACATGGTGGTGGCGCG
>Ga0182024_10007256_pt1 | contig 23959 bp, 20 predicted proteins | sample P32metaG_FD_120480 | JGI IMG/M metagenome (GOLD analysis project Ga0182024, IMG submission 120480) | Permafrost microbial communities from Stordalen Mire, Sweden - P3-2 metaG (Illumina Assembly) | ecosystem: Environmental > Terrestrial > Soil > Wetlands > Permafrost | place: Sweden: Stordalen... | reverse complement strand
CATCAGCAAGCGATCCACACTGACGTGGCCGGACAGTGTGGCGGCCTCGGTGGTGCCCGTCATGCGCAAAGTGCCGCCGACAAGCCAACTCATGCCGATCGGGTAACGGATGCGCACCTGATCGGAAGTCAGCGTAAAGTCATAGCGCAGAGGGCCCGGGCTATACGTCACCGCGCCGGACAAGCGCAGTTGTCCGCCGCCGGCTTGCGCGGTGACGTTGTCGAACACCATGCGGCTGGAGTCGAACACAAAATCGCCCGTGGTTTGGCTGAGTCCCGCGGGGAAATCACCGTAACGAAAGGACGCGTTGGCCAGGTGCACGCGGCCCGTGATGCGGGGCGCGGAAAGCGTGCCGGTAATGGAGGCGTCCACCTGCGCCGGCCCGCTGGCGTCAAGACTGGGCACGAAGCCCCCGAGCAAACGCAAATTGACTTCGCCGACTATGGGCAGGTCCATGGCGCGGTTGCCGGTAAACCGTACGAAACCTCCGACGCGGAAGTTGGTGTCCACACCGCGCAGGGTGGCCTGGGTCACGGTGACTTGATCGCCGCGATATTGAAGCTGTACCGGACCGTCATTTTGCAGCGAGACATACTGGTAATTCAGCGCCACGCGGGAGAGGTTGGCGTCGACGGCCAGACTCTTGGGCTGCAGCAGCGAACCGGAAAGCATGAACTGCCCCTCCACCTCGCTGCGCCCGGTGATGCCGCTGAGATGAAGTCCGGCAGCGATTAACGAGTCGAGCGCAAGCTGGCGAACGGTTACCTGGCCCGTGAGAGGATAATCGCCGTGGAGCGACACCTCGGCGTGGCCGTGAAGTTCGCCAGTAGAAATCTCGGAATCGACTTGTAGCGCGAGATTCGCGCCGTCGCCTTTGAGCTCGCCTTGGAAACTGCCTAAGACATCGTTGCCCAGTTTCAAATCCACCAGGCGCAATGAACTATCGAGCTGTGGTGAGAGCAATGGACCTTGGCCGCTCAAATGAAAACTCAAGCGCCCGCCGATCGGCAAACTTGGTGTCTGAATACGCGCCACGCCCTCCAGGGGCAGGGCAGCGCCGGTCAGGTCAAACGCGGCGACGCTATCGTCAAAGCGGTACGAGAAGTTGCCCGTGAGCAGACCCGGCGGCAAAGCAACGGTATTCCCGCCACTACTGGGCGGCGGCAGCAAGCGGAGCTCCGCATTCGAGATGCGGACTTGGCCGTTGCCAACCGCAATCTCGCCGCGGGCGCGGTCTAGTCGCCAGCCCCAAGCTTCGGGCGAAATCACGTCCACCAAACCAGTCAGACTGGTATTGGCGCGGGATCCTTTGGCGTGGAAGGTTCCCGTGACCATGCCGTGCACGGGATAGGACGTGCCAAATAGACTCTGCAAGCCATCACTATCGGTTCGCACCAGCGACACATCGAAGCTCCAGGCGCTCTCCGGAAGGAATCCCCAATTGTCCAGTGTGAGCGAGAGCTCGATCTGCGCGGAGGAAGAACCACGGCTGGCACGGGCGCGCACAAAATCGAAGCCGTTAGGCCAGTAGGTCATGTCGCCTTCCAGATCGTCCCAGTAGAGCCGGTCGTATCGCGCGTTGGCGCCCTTCACATGTCCGGCGAATGTCGGTGCGACAATTGGTCCGGTCAAGCGGCCCTGCCAATTAAACTTGCCGGCAATCACTTTGTGTTCCGCATCTTTGCCGCGGATCGCGTCGATGAAGTCGTCCCAGAGAAGCAGATCCTGCGTGTCGAAGGTGGCCTCGAGGTCGGAATCGTCTCCTCCGAGCGATCCTCTAAACTGGACGAGGCTCGACGGCGTCGAAATTTCACTGGGTTCAAGCGTTACACCATTGGCTAGGGCGCTGTAGTGGTAGTGGATCTGCGCGGTCGCGGGGATTAGACCGGGCCGCAATGCCGCTGGAGCCGTCCAAAGCGAAACACCGCGCGAGTCAAACTGTTTGAAATCCGCGGTCCAGGTATTAATTGCCTGCACATCGATAGCGCCGTCCCAGTGCAGCGGCACAACCGGGAAACTTTCGTTGGCAACCGCCGCGAGGACCGTCGCGAGATCCACGCCTTGGGCATGCGTCTCCACGCGGAAGGCGAGGCCCTTCAGCACGAGTTCCAGGCGCCCTGTGATCGTACCGCCTAAGGCCTGTGCCGTAAGATCGGGGACTTCGAGAGTGTGACCGTCGGTGTGATAGGTTCCGCGAGTGGCCATGCCAGAGCTGTGAAACCAAGGATACGGCATGGCAATCTGATCGGCGGAATAGCGGCCGGTGAGCGCCAGTTGCCCTTGGGCGAAGTGGCCGCCCCCGGTGAATTGCACACGCCCATCGGGCGTCGTTGGCTTGCGCAGAATTGTGCGAATGTCCTCGAAGCCCAGTTTTCCGCGATAGCGGAAGGTCCACGCTGGATGCGCGAAACTGGCAAAGCCAAATTGCGCGTCCAGGGAGGTATGCGGCATGGTCCAAAGCAGCTGCGTCACGGAAAAGGCATCCGGCTCGAGTTGAAATCGCACGGCCACATCGGAAGGAAACGGCAAGAAACGCCCGGCCGCCAGCTCCATCTGGCGCCAGCGCAGGTCGCCCATGTAGCTGCGGCCTGTTTGCGAATCGCTGTAGTCCACCGCCAGATTGAATTGCCCGCCCTCGGCCACCAGGGGAATGCGCACGTCATTGAAAAGCATCTCGCCATCGTCCAGCCGCAGTCGGTGCACGGCGAGTTCGAAGACGCGCTCACGCAAGGGTTTGCCGGCTGGGTTGACCTTCGGCACCGGCACGTTGCTCGAACCATCGCGTTCGATGCGGACGTGCAACTCGGGCCGCATGATCTCCACATCCCCGACGGAGATCTTGCGGCCCCAGAATGAGTCGATGCGAAGACCAACTTCCAGTCTATCGGCGTGAAAAAAGGGCGGAGTGCCCGCAGGCTCCCTGCCGTGAACGGTAAGCTCACCCAGTGTCACGCGCAGGCGCATAGGATCGAAGTGGAACTGTTGCAACTCGACCGCGCCGCCGGTCACCTTCTCAAAGCGGTCCACCACTACGCGCCGCAGGTAGTCGTCCGCCCCGCCGCTCCAGATGGCCCAAAAGGCCACCAGCGGCAGAGCCACAATAACGAGCGCAACGATCAGCACCCAGCGTTTCCAAGGCCTTCTCGGAATGGTTGTGTTCGTGGGGTCGTTGTTCATGGAGTGGTCTTCGAGGAAGCCGCGGTGGCCGACTCGATTTGGATTTTCAGGCGCGACTTAGTCTCGTCAAACCAGCTCGCGGCCCGCTCGCTCACGCCCTGCTGAACCAGCAACTCGCGGATCTGCTCGGTCACTTGGTCAAGAGGCGGCGCGGTCTGCCCCTTTGTGGTCAGGGCCGGGACAAGTTGTTCCTTATAGTACTTGGCAATGTCATGGTCGCTCACCTGCACGGCCGGGCGGAACTTGTAGTCGAGGTAGCGCGCAAGATAGATTTCGCGCGCGACGATTCGCTTCACCGCGTCGGGCGTCAGTCCCAGCTCGGCGAGACGTTCGTTATACGCCTTTAGACTTGGGAAACGGCCTTGAATTCGCGAGACTTCGCGATTCACCTCGGACTCGACGGCCGGTGGGAACTGCGCCGCCGTGGCCTCATTGTTCACCACCCACTGCTCGATCAGTTCATTCAGCACGCGATCGTCGGACTCGGCGTGACCATCGACGAGTTCCTGGTAGGCGGCGAGTTCGCGCACTTCGCTCAGCGTGATGATGTCGTCCTCGATGTGAGCGACAATGCGATCGACCACCTGTGGCGGAGCGGACTGCGCGGCGCGCGCGGGCAGCGCCAGCCCGGTCGCGCCTAGCAAAACCAGGCACAGACAGAGCCCCACGATGGTGAGTTTCCCGCGCATCAGAAGGAGGGCCCCAAATTCACGAAGAATTGAAACGCCGGGAGTCGCGACAGCTCGAGACACGTGACCGTGGTCGAATTCGTGCACGTAGCCGTGTTGGCGCCAATAGGAAGCAGGAACTGAGCTGCATTGAGTTGATAGGCCAGATCGATGCTCACCGGCCCGATCGGGGTATGGTAGCGAAGCTCAAAACCCACCGTGTGGGAGAAATAGTTCAGCGCATTGTTGCAATTGATCAGGCAGATGTTCGGCTGCCCCGGCGTAAATACCGGAGCCACCGGCGCGCTGCGAAAGGTGATCTGGCCCACGTTGCTGAATACGTTGCCAGCGTCGTAAAAAATAGCGCCGCCCACGCGATCGCCGATCCAAGGCAGCCGCATGGGGAACTGCAATTGCTGATTGAAAACCAGCATCCCCAGGCCGCCGATAGGAAAGCCGGTCAAGGGGTCGCGCGGGCCAGCTTGATTCAAGCCAAATCCGCGTAGCGTCGTTCCGCCTCCGGCGAAGAACCGTTCCGGCAAGGGAATGTCCTCGGCGATGGTTTGCTCGACCGGCGACTGAATACCGAAGCGCGTCGAACGCGCAAAAACGAGGCGTGATCCGATGCGCGTATAGGTGGAATTCTGCGCCGTACCACGCACGAAACTGGAGTTCGAACCGTAGTACTTGCTGGCAAAATCGACGTCGACCGTGTTGAAACTTCCGCGCGTCGGGTCGGCGGCGCTGTCCCGACGGTCGTGCACCCAGGTGGCGCTGAAAAAGGAAACCTCCGTGGGCTGGCTGAACAGGGGAATTTCTTCCGGCTCGACTTCCAGATCGCTGGCCAAGACATGGCGGTAGACGTAGCGGAACAAAAACGACGTCTGGGGCGTCACACGATAGGTGAGCTGCGCGGAACCTTCCCCGCGCGTTGACGTGAAGGTCAGCACGTCTCGTGTTTTGTCGTATAGCCCGGTTAGCGCCACAGTCAATTTCGGTTGGCCGAGAAAGTTCGGATGCGAATAGGTGAGCAGCGCGCGGCCTTGCAGCGTGCTGGCGCGCGCTTTGAAGGACAGCGAGTCGGCGCGGCCAGTGAGATTTAGTTTGGTGAATTCGAAGGTCGCGCGCGGGCTGAAGCGGAGCGGTTCTGCGGTGGGTCCGGCGGATGCGCTTCCCAGGCGTTGCACCTCGAGTCCCGGTCCGTACGCGATCGTATACCGCCGGGCCTCTTCCACCAGCACGTCGACGGTTTTGTCCGGATCGGTGCCGTCGGGATTCTGCGGCGCGATGGAAACGCGGTTGAAGATCTCGAGGTTATAGAGCCGCCGCTGCGTTTCGACGACTTGGCCCTCGCTGAGCGGTTTGCCGGCCTTGATCTGGATTTCGCGCGAAATCACGTTGAGGCGGGTGTGGTCATACCCATCCACGAGCACGCGCGCCACGCGAAGTTGAGCGCCTTCGTCGATTTGGTAGGCTAGCTCGACGCGAGGGCCTTGCTGCGGTGACGTTGCGGGCAGATCAACCACCGAAGAGGTGAAACGGGCCGCGGGAAAACCCTCGTCGTAATAAAGCGCTAGTACATTGTCCCGATCGCCGGCGACGTTGAAATCGGAAAACGGCTGTCCGGCCGCCGAGCCAATCACGCGCAAGAGCTCGCTATCGTTGAGGGCCTTGTTTCCCTCGAGCTTTAGGTCGGCGACGCGAGTCTGCGGGCCCTCCTGCACCTCGAAATGCACGAAGAGATTTTCGCTCTTGCCGCCGTAGTTTTCCTGCACCGTGCCATTGACGTGCACGGAGAGAAAACCGTTGGCATGGTAGATGTCGGTGAGCGAGGCCACGTCACCGGTCAGTTGCACCGAGCTAAAACGGCCCGGTGAGTCAAAGGCAGCGGGCTGGACGTGCACGCGGCTGCGCAGAATCTGGTCATCGAAGTAGCGGTTCCCCATGAAGCTGATTCCCACCAGGCGCCGCCGCGGTCCGCGCTCGACCTGGTACGTGATGGTCTCCGAGCCGGAGTTTGGCGCCGCGGTCGCGGATGCTGCTGTCGCGCCTCCGTTGGGAGCGGCCTTCGGCGCCTCCGACGTGACGTAGTTCACATCAGTATCGAAATAGCCCTGGCCCTGGAAATAGTCTCGCAAGTTGCGCCGGCCCTCCTGCAGCAAATCGTCATCGACGGCGCCCTCTTCGTAGATGGGTAGCAGCCTGCGCAAGGTCCGGGACGACACTTTGGCGCCCGCGACCTGAACCTCCACCTTCAGCCCGCCAAACAGATGAATCTCAAGCGGCAACTGGTTCGTAGCCGCGTCATAGGAGCCGCGCATGACGGAGACTCGCGCGCCCAGATAGCCGCGGTCGGCCAGCCATTTTTGCGTTCGTTCCGTGCCATGATCGAGCCGTTCCGAGGTGACCTCGGTCTTGGGCTTGAGCTGTAGTCGCTTGCGCAATTCAGCGTCGGGGAAGGGCGTCTGATTGACCAAATTTACGGCGCCGGCGCGCGCGCGCGGGCCGGGCACCACGCGAACGGTAATATCCATTTGTCTAGTGTCCGGATGGGGAGATAACTGGTAGGAAATTTTCGCTTGATGCAGACCTTCGTCCTCGAGCATGGAGCGCAGGCGAGCGAGGGCTGCGGGCACATCGGATTCGTGAAAGGTTGCTCCCAGAGTAAAATTCAGCGCCGATGCAGCCTGCGAGTCGCTCGGCGGCTCGTGCAGGCCAAGGGTTACGACCCGGCTAACGTAGTAGTTCTGTTGCGCCACGAAGGACAGCAGCAACCCGCCGCCCGCCGGAGAAACCTCCGCGACCAGATCCGAGTAGCGTCCCGTGCGGTAAAGTTGGCGCAACGTCTCACGTTCGGCATCGATGCTGAAGGGCGCGCCTGGTTTCAGGGCCAACCCGGCAGGGTTATCTTCCAAAACCGCCCCAGATTCGCCGACGACGCGAATCGCCGTGATGCGTTGTCCTTCGAGCTGTGGTAATGAATCAGCAGGCGCCGGAAGCGCCCACATCGTCACGCCAATTAGGCACAGCAGCGCGACCCGAATTCGGCTGGGCAGCCGGGCGCGAAGACGATTCGCCATCATAAGTCACTGTGACGACAGGTTATCACAGCCGCGTTGTACCGGGCCGGGAAGTTCGCGACCCTGTGCGATCGCGCCTGTTTCGCCTGCGAACGGCGTTATGATTGTGGCCGGATGGCGAGCGCTCGGATATCGAGTGAACGCCCGAGCGGAACCCCCGGGGCAGCCCCGGACGGAAAGACCGATGGACGCCAAGACCCGCGAACGGTATTCCCGGCAGATCCTCTTTGCCGAAATCGGCGAAGAAGGACAGGAGCGGCTGCGCGCCTCTTCGGCGGCCGTGGTGGGCTGCGGCGCGCTGGGCACGGCCCTGGCGAACCTCCTGGTGCGAGCAGGCCTGGGACGCCTGCGCATCGTAGACCGCGACTTCGTCGAAGAATCGAATCTGCAGCGGCAAACCTTGTTTGAGGAATCCGACGCGCGGGACGCTTTGCCCAAAGCGGTGGCGGCTGAGCGCAGACTCGCGGCCATCAATTCCGACGTCAAGGTCGAGGGTGTTGTAGCCGACCTCGACGCCAAGAATGCAGAGGATTTGCTGGGCGGCTTCCCGCTTTTGCTCGACGGCACGGACAATTTCGAGGCGCGCCTTTTGGTGAACGATTACGCGGTAAAACGGGGAATCCCCTGGGTTTACGCCGCGGTGGTCGCCAGCTACGGCGTGACCATGGCGATTCGTCCGGGCCAAACGCCCTGCCTCGCGTGCCTGGTGGAGTCCGACGACGTCGCGAATGCTGGCGCGGACGGAACTCCGGCCGCCACAAGAGACGAGCAGAATGGTTCGGAGCGGCTCGCGGCGCCTGGGACACAGGCCACTTGCGATACCGTCGGTGTGCTGGGCGCAGCCGCTGGGGTGATCGCCTCCATCGAGGCCGCCTTGGCGCTCAAACTCCTTCTGGGAAAGATGCAGGCGCTCGATGATCGCCTCCTCTCATTCGACGTTTGGACAGGCCGATCGCAGTCCATTCGCGTGGCCCGCCGCCCAAACTGCCGCGCCTGCGGCCGGCGCGAATTCCGCTATCTGACGGGCGAGGCTCAGCCCCATGTCACCATGTGCGGCCGCGACTCCGTGCAGATTCACGAGCGGCGCCGGCGCCTGAACCTCGCCGAACTGGGCCGCCAACTGGCGGCCGCGGGAGGCGAAGTGCGTCACAACGAGTTTTTGCTGCGATTTCGCGTCCCGCCCTATGAAGTTACGGTTTTCGCCGACGGACGGGCCATCGTCAAAGGCACGCGCGACCCCGCCGTGGCACGTTCGCTCTACGCCCGATACGTCGGGGCCTGAATTGCCTGTTTCCTTCTCGGTGTGAATTGGGAGCGCCTGCCGGCAGCCTCAAAAGGCCGCTTAGCGGTTCCCGCTGCGGCCAACTGGCTGGCGGAGCGCTGATCGATCCAGATTTTCCCGCAGGTTCATCAAGGTGAGAAAGGTGTTCAGGATGCGCGCCTTCAGCTCATCGCTGAGGTGCAAACCGCTGGTAGCCGTGCGAGCCAGCTTCTCTCCGTGCTCGCCTATGTAATGGATGATCTCCACTTGCCGTTCGTGCGGCGCGTGACCGAGGACGGTCTCGCGGCGCATATCGGCGCAGGCTTGCTCGATCGCGAGCGTGAAATGCAATACGCAAAGCTTCGCGGACTCCAGGTCGGGGGGCACTGCGACCTTACACGCGGGCTGTGCACAGGAACTGGGCATGCCTTGTAAACCTCTTAGAATCCAATTTTTGCACCGACTGGGGGGGAAATCCACTAGGGAGACACGGAAAGCAGCGAATTCGCCACGGTCCTCCCGGTACAGGTAGGCTCGCACGGGCACTCGGTCGGCGTTCCCCAGCCCAACAACCCACGGTTCCGCTGCGAGATATGCTGTGTTAAACTGGGCCGGCAGTGGCAGGGGAGCGGCCCGGCGAATGTCTCCCGAGGGCTGCGGCCAACCAAATTTTCTGAAGTCGAACGCGAGGCAATCGTATGTCTGGGCATTCCAAGTGGGCCACCATCAAGCACAAGAAAGCGGCGACCGACGCCAAGCGCGGACGCGCGTTTACCAAAGTGATCCGGGAAATCACCATTGCCGCGCGCGTGGGAGGCGGCGATCCGGATTCCAACCCGCGGCTGCGCTCGGCCATCTTGGCGGGCAAGAATGAGAATATGCCCAATGAAAACATCGAGCGCGCCATTCAGCGGGGCACGGGACAGATCGAAGGCGAACAGTACGAGGAAGTGAACTTCGAGGGCTACGGCCCGGGTGGCGTCGGCATGATCCTGCAAGTCGTCACCACGAACCGCAACCGCGTCGTGAGCGAGATTCGCCACATGATGAGCCGGAACGGCGGCAACTTGGCCGAGACGGGAGCCGTCGGCTGGATGTTCAGCCGCAAGGGCCAGATCATCGTTCCCAAAGAGCAGGCCAGCGAAGACAAGATGCTTTCCATTGTGCTCGACGCCGGCGCCGACGATCTACGAGACGACGGCTCGGAGTGGGAGGTGCTGACCCCGCCCGAAGCCTTTGAAGCCGTGCGTGAAGCGCTGAGCAAAGCGGGCATTACACCTGCCACCGCCGAGGTCGCTTTCGTGCCGCAAAATTACGTGCAGCTCACCGGCACCCCCGCGTCGCAAATGCTCAGGCTCATCGAAACGCTCGAGGAACACGACGACGTGCAACATGTGTATGCCAACTTCGATATCGACGAGAAGGAATTGGCAGTCCTGTCCGCGAGCAACTAACTCCTGTCCGTTGCGCGTTTCTCCGCGACGGCGAGAAAAACCCTAGGCAGATGTTTTCTCAGGGCCGTACACTCTCCGCGGTGCCTCTCTCAACGCCAAAAACTGCCCGTACGCTCTGCGTGCTGGGCGTGGACCCGGCCGTGGCCGGGGCCACCGGATACGGCGTGGTCGAAAGCGACGGCCGGCGCTGCCGCATGTTACGCTTCGGCGCTCTGCGCCCGGCGTCTCGCCGCAGCAGCGCTGAATCGCTCTCGGCGCAGACGCACCTGCGCGACATTCATGCGCTGGTGGTCGAACTCATCCGCGAATTTGCTCCCGACGGCGTGGCCATCGAATCGGTTTTCACGGCACTCAACATGAAAACGGCGCTGCGGCTGGCCGAGGTGCGCGGCGTGATTTTGCTCGCTGCGGCACAGGCTGGCATTGCCAGCTTCAGTTATTCGCCGCGCGAGGTGAAGGCCACCGTCGCCGGCTACGGCAACGCGGGGAAGGAGCAGGTGCAGCAGATGGTGCGCAGCGTCCTTGGTATGAGCGAGACGCCGGAGCCGCCCGACGCCTCCGACGCCCTGGCCGTGGCGCTTTGCCACGTGCAGATGGCTGAGTCGCAGCAGCGCTTCGCGGTCCAATCGGCACTTCTTAGCGCCCCTGGCGGTTCTCGCCGCCGCAACCGCCCGCCTGTCCCGCGCATCCTTTCCCCGTTATGAGCGCTTGTGCCAGACCGTGCAGAGCGATTTGGCTGTTGCCGGTGTTGTGTTTGGTCGCTGCCGCGCTGTGGGCCGATAGCGGCGCGACAATCACCTACCGGCGCGTCTTCAAGGGCAGCTCGCCGGAATTCATCGAAATCAATCTAAGTGAAAACGGCACGGCGAGCTTTGATATTCGCCAGTCCAGCGAGGACGCAGACCCGCGGCCTTTTCAAGTCAGCACGCCGGTGCAAGCAAAGATATTTGCGCTTGCAGGCGAGCTGCACAATTTCGAGGGCGTCGATCTGGACGTGCACCGGCGCGTCGCCGATCTCGGCCAGAAGACTCTTCGTTACGAAAAGGGCGGCCAGGTGCACGAGGCGCAGTTCAATTACACAATCAATCATTCCGCTACCCAGCTACAAACAATCTTCGAGGGCCTGGCGCAGCAACTCGAAGATCTGGACCTGCTGCAGCAACGATTGAAATACGACCATCTGGGCGTGAATGACGCCCTGGTGCAATTTGAACAACACCTCAATCAGCGCATCCTGCCCGAACCCGAGCGGCTCCTGCCAGTGCTCGACAACATAGCTTCGGATTCCCGGCTGGTGGACGTAGCGCGCGAGCGAGCGCGGGCGCTGGCGCAGCGCATTCGCACGTCGCAAGCGACACCCTAGCACTGGGCGACAGTTTCTCTGCTGTTTTCTGGGAAATTCAGCAAGAAGGGACGCGCCTCCTTGCGCGTCGATTTTACTCCACGATACAGCCGGCGTAACCCACCACCTCGCGGTAATCCCCGGTGATGTCGCCGGACGTCGCGTAGCGAACCAACTCGACGCGCGTGGCGCCCAGCAGGCGCGCCGCGGTGAGCATGCTGATCGTTGCTCCGACTCCGCACATGGTGATCCCTTCCCGGCGCACCACGTCGTAGAGGCCGCGAGGATCGAGAGCCTCCACCCGCTCGAGCGCCGCGGCGTCTTTCCTGCGCGTAATTTCGTCCGACTCATAATGATTCATGTCCGAGCTGGCGACGATCAGCACGGGTCCGGGCTGCTTCGCCAGCACCGCGGCGATCGCTTGTCCCAGCGACTCGAGCACGCCATAGTCCCTGCTGCCCAGCGCGATCGGCACAAAGCGGAAATCGCCGGCGAGCGCTTGCAGGAAAGGCAACTGAACTTCGAGCGCGTGCTCGTCTCGATGCGCGACATCATCTTCCACCAATGCGCCGCAAGCGCTTTTCAGCTCCATCGCCAGCGACGTATCAATCTCCGCGCGGCCCAGCGGCGTTTGCCAGGATCCTTCGGATAGAATCGCCTGCGCCTCGCCGCGCGGATAATGCCGGGGACCGATCAATAGGAAGTGGCGCGGCAGCCTCAGCCGTGCGTACACCGCTCCAGCGACGTGTCCGGAAAATCGATACCCTGCATGAGGAACCACACAGGCGACGGCTTTGCGGCGAGCGCTGGCGGCTGGATCAACGCAATACGACGCCATCTGTTCCGCCAGCAGTTCGGGTTGATCGGAATAAAACCGGCCGGCGACAGCAGGGAGACGAACCATCGCGCGCATTCTTCTTCCGTAAAACTTAGGCGGACCGAGCGGACCGGCCGTTGCAACGTGCCATCTTGAGCGCGCGAAATCCGGCTCGCTTCAGAGCTGCTCGTCCAATGAGATCTTCAAAGACTTGAGGAAACGAACGTCCTGCGGGGTGATCTCGAGCCTGGCCTCGGTTGTCTCTTCCTCTTCGAGCACTTCCTGATCCACCTGGATGTGCAGCGATTCCAGAAAGCGACGGTCGGTGGAGGTGATGCGGTCGGGATGGGATTCGCGCCGCGCCAGACCGATTGTCGCGTCCAGCTTAAGCACAATGTCGTAGCCCGCAGCGCGAACACCCGAGATGGCTTCCGTGATGCGATCGGATTCCGATACGCTGTCGTTGATGGCATGCCCCAGCTCGCGGAGCAAACGCTTGAGATGATCGTCGAGTTGCAAGGAGCCTCCTTCGTTCAAGGCTGCTTCTGATTGTAGGACGCGGCGCGGGGCGGCACAAGGCCTCCCGCGTGCCGCGGTGCCCACTCGCTCACTCCGTGTGGTTCCCCTGCAGCCAGGCTTTAGGATAAAATCGAGTCATGGCTTCCGTGCAGGCCAATCCCGGCCAACGAGTTGGATTCTTTCGTGCGCTGTGGCGAGCCTTGCGACAGCTTTTCCACGAGACCACGGGCGCAATGTTCTTTCTTTTGGCTCTTTCTTGGGCTAGCGCAGCCTTGCGGCAGTGGTTTCAGAAATCCACTCCTTGGCTTTGGATCGTCTGCGCCAGCTTCGCTCTCATGTTCGCGATGTTCGGCCTGACCTCGTTTCGCTCGTCGCGCCGAGTGCGCTGAGACCGCCAGATCTCTCCGGCCATGGCCAAGAAAGATTCCGATGCGACAACGACTGCGCTGCCTGCGTCAGGCGCGCGGCAGGCATCGCAGCCAACCACTCTTTCAGGCATCCCTCTGAAAACGGTCTACGCGCCGGCTGATCTGGGCGCGTGGGATCCGCAATCTTCCCTGGGCAACCCCGGCGAATTCCCCTTTACGCGCGGCGTTTACCCGACGATGTACCGCGGCAAGCTCTGGACCATGCGCCAGTACGCCGGGTTCGGCTCGGCCGCGCAATCCAACGCGCGCTATCGCTACCTGCTCGCGAAGGGTCAGGCGGGTCTTTCGGTCGCCTTCGACTTGCCCACGCAAATGGGTTTTGACGCCGATCATCCCCGCGCGCGCGGCGAAGTGGGCAAGGTCGGTGTGGCCATCTGCTCGATCGAGGACATGCAGACGCTGTTCGATGGCATTCCCCTGGCACGCGTTTCCACGTCCATGACCATCAACGCGACTGCGGCCATCCTGCTCGCGCTTTACGCGGCGGTAGCTCGCCGTCAGGGCGCCAGTCTGAGCGAGCTTTCCGGCACGGTGCAGAACGATATCCTCAAGGAATACATTGCGCGTGGAACCTACATCTATCCGCCGGCTCCGGCAATGCGCATCATCACCGATCTTTTTGCCTGGTGCCGAACGGAGATGCCTCGATGGACGACCATCTCCATTTCTGGCTACCACATCCGCGAGGCGGGCTCGACGGCCGCGCAGGAAGTGGCCTTCACATTCGCCGACGCCATCGCCTATGTCCAGGCCGCCCTTGCCGCAGGCCTAGCGGTCGATGAGTTCGCGCCGCGGCTCTCGTTTTTCTTTAATGCGCACAGCGACCTGCTCGAGGAGCTAGCCAAGTACCGCGCCGCCCGCCGGCTGTGGGCTCACATCATGCGTGAGCGTTTCGGCGCGCGCGACCCGCGCTCGATGACGCTGCGCTTTCACGCGCAAACGGCAGGCTCGTCCCTCACCGCTCAGCAGCCGAACAACAACATCGTTCGCGTCGCCGTGCAGGCACTCGCGGCCGTCCTCGGAGGCTGCCAGTCACTGCACACCAACGCGCTCGACGAAGCGCTGGCGCTGCCAACCGAGGATGCCGCGCTGCTGGCCTTGCGGACCCAGCAGATCCTCGCCCGCGAGACTGGCGTTATCAATACCGTGGACCCGGCGGGCGGCGCTTATGCGATCGAGTGGCTGACGGACGAAATCGAGCGACAAGCCAAGGCCATGATCGCGCGCATCGACGCACTCGGCGGCACGCTGCGCGCCATCGAAACCGGCTACATCCAGCGCGAGATTCAAAACGCGGCGTATGAGTACCAGCAAAAGGTGGAACGCGGCGAGCGCGTGGTCGTGGGCGTCAATCGCTTCCGCACCGCCGAAGAAACGCCGATCCCCGTCTTGCGCATCGATCCCGCCATCGAACAAGAACAAGTCGATCGTCTCCGCGCTCTGCGAGCACGACGCGATGCCGCGCGTGCCGCGACGGCGCTGGCGACGGTTGAGTCCTGCGCACGCTCGGGCGAAAATCTGATGCCAGTAATTTTGGCCGCCGTCGAAGCCTACGCCACGGTCGGCGAAATTTCCGACGCCTTGCGCCGCGTCTTTGGCGAATATCAGGAGACGGTCGCGCTGTAGCGCGGCTCGACCGCTGGCACGATCCCACGCCGCTCACACGATGAAACTCATTCTCGCCTCCGCATCCGCGCGCCGCGCCGAAATCCTCCAAAACGCTGGGATTTCTTTTGAAGCGCTGTCAACCAATGTGGACGAGTCGCCATGGCGTGGAGAATCCGTAGAAGCGATGGTGCTGCGCCTCGCCGAGGCAAAAGCGCGCGCAGCTGTTGGGAGCGTATGCTCGCTGCAGGAAACAGCCATCGTGATCGGCGCCGACACCGTTGTGGATCTGGACGGCGGTGCATTGGGCAAGCCCGCTTCGGCCCGCGTCGCCCGCGAAATGCTCCGCAGACTCAGCGGTAGAATGCATCGCGTAGTTACAGGTCTGGCAGTAATCCGAGTGCCGGACGGCGAAACGCGTCTAGAACTCGAATCCACGCAAGTTCGCTTCGCCACCCTCACCGACCAAGAAATCGACGAGTATGCCGCAACGGACGAGCCTCTCGACAAAGCCGGCGCCTACGCCATTCAAGGAATCGCCGGCCGATACGTGGAACGTATCGAAGGGTGCTACTTCAACGTTGTGGGTTTGCCGCTGGCGAGGTTGCATCGCATATTGAAAGACCTCGGATGGCAGCCGAACGCGTCCAGGGCCTAACGCAGTGGTTGAAAATGATCCGGAAATGATAAGGGCGGCCCGTCAGGCCGCCCTTGAAATCCACGTAGACTTTTGAGCTGCTTCCCAGTCGCTTATTTCTTCTCGACTGCGGTCGTGACCGTGGGAGCGCTGGGCGGAGCTTGCGTCGGCTGACCTGGGCTGGCAGTTGTGCCGTCGCCTTTCATACCTTCCTTGAAGCTTCGGATACCCTCGCCGAGGCCACGCATAACTTCCGGAATCTTTTTACCACCAAACAGCAGCACGATGATCGCAAGAACGATCAGCCAGTGAATCGGGCTCATTTCTCCCATAACAGACCTGCCTTTCGGGGCTTTTCGCTAGGCGCGAAAATTATTTGGTGCTCCAAAGTAGAGTATAACATAACCCGCCTCGTGTCCACCTCGCGCAAGACGCCTTGCGGCTGCGGCTTTCTCCAATCGTCAACTCCCGCCCATCGCCAAAGAGATCTCCTCGACAATCGCCTGAGCCGCAGCACGGGGATCGGGCGCGGCCGTAATCGGCCGGCCCACCACCAGGTAGTCCGCCCCGGCGCGAATCGCTTCCCCCGGCGTGGCCACGCGCGCTTGATCGTCCCGCCGCCGGCGCGGAATCTGCTCAGATGGAGCGGGCCGTACGCCAGGAATGACGGTCAAGAAGTCGCGCCCACAGGCACGGCGAATCTGCCTGACCTCCTGTGGCGAAGCCACCACCCCATCAAGCCCAGCGCGTCTTGACAGTCGAGCGAGGCTGACCACTCTGGCCTTTGGCGATCCGCTGATGCCGACCTGCTTGAGAGCTTCCCGATCCATGCTGGTCAGAATCGTTACGCCCAGTAGCTTCGGCCGGGTACCAGGAGCAGGGCTAGCGGCCAGTGCTCTGGCAGCCGCGCGCATCATCTCCAGTCCCCCGGTAGCGTGGATGTTAAGCAACTGCACGCCCGGTAGCAGAGCCGCCGCCGCGACAGCGCCAGCGACCGTGTTCGGAATGTCATGGTACTTCAGATCGAGGAACACGCCGACGCCGAGCTTCGCCAGCTTGCGAACAGCGTCCGGCCCTTCCGCGGTGAAGAGCTGCACGTTAATTTTGAAGATGCCGACGAGGTCTGCTACTTGGCGGGCGAGGGCCAGCGCGTCACTTAATGTGCCAAAGTCCAATGCTACTATTAACTTACGACGAGCTATGTTTAGGGAGGCTGCGTCTGCGGAGGCTACGGTCGTGTGGGCTCCTCCAAAAGCTCGATTCGGACCTTGGCCAAGCCGCGGTCGAGCAAACCCAGCCGCGACGCGGCCAGAAAGGACACATCCAACTCCCGATCGTCCAGATTCGGCCCTCGGTCGTTAATCCTGACCAATTGGCTACGACCCGTCTTCAGATTCACCACCCGAATCAGGGAGCCGAAAGGAAGCCAAGCATGGGCGGCGGTAGGCGCGAACATGTCATAGGGTTCACCGCTGGCCGTAGTACGCCCCTGGAAATTCGGCCCGTACCAGCTGGCAACGCCGGTCCAGGTCTTGATCGGTTTCGGTGCCACCGCTGGACGAGCAGCCAACGGACCCTGGAGACCCAGAGCAGAAACGAGAATCAGGAGCGGCCAGCCGAAGGCGACGAAAGCTGTCCGAGTGAGCCTGCGGATGGCCGAGGCATCGAGCGTCCAGCGCATCCGCCAAGTATACCTTTAACAGGGCTGTTTTCAAGCATTATTACGCCAGAAATGTTCCAGATAACTCGCTGATTCTAAGTATGTTATTGGCTTTGCAGAGCCCCTCCAGCTCTCCCACAATCCTCTCGCAAGCCTGCGGATCCGCAAAGCTCGCCGTGCCCACTTGGACCGCCGCCGCGCCAACCACGAAATACTCGAGAACGTCCTCAGCCTTGTCGACTCCGCCCAGCGCAATCACTGGGATCCCTGCGGCTCGCGAAGCCTCGTAAACCATCCTGGTCGTGATCGGCCGGATTGCGGGACCAGACAATCCGGCAGTGGGATTGCCGAGTCGCGACCGCCGCGAGCGAAAGTCGACGCTCATCGCCGCATAAGTGTTGGCGACGGTGAGCGCGTCTGCCCCAGCTTCGGCCGCAGCCTTGGCGATCAGACCGATGTCGGAAACATTCGGGGAAAGTTTCACCCACAGTGGCCTTTTCGTCTCCCGCCGGCTCGCCGAGACCACCTCAGCCGCCATCTGCGGGCTGCTGCCAAATTGCTGGCCCCCGCAGGAAACGTTCGGGCAGGAGATATTCAGCTCGTATGCGGCTAGACCCTCCGCCGACTCGAGGCACCCGATCACCCCGACGTATTCCTCGATCGTGTGGCCAAAGACGTTGGCAATGATCTGGGTGCGATACGCCCGCAGCGCGGGCAGCTTCTCGGCGATGAATCTGCGCACACCGATGTTTTGCAGGCCGACGGCGTTGAGCATTCCAGCAGCGGTAGGCACTAGGCGTGGCGGCGGCGCGCCCTCCATGGGTTCAAGCGACAACCCTTTCACCACGATTCCGCCCAGGCGATTCAAATCGGTAAGTTGGGCAAACTCGATCCCATAGCCAAAGGTGCCGCCCGCGGCGATGATCGGGTTGGCTAGGCGCACCGAACCGATATTTACGGCCAGATCCACTGCTCCCGGGCGGCTCACGGCGGCCTAGTCTAGCACGCGCAACCGGCCGAAACGGCGTGGGTGCTCCACGCGTCGGTGTTACGCGTGGGTCTTAGACTTCGGCAACCATCGCCACTGTGCTAGGATGTTCGCCCGATGGCCGTCCTCGAAAAAAAGCAGTTGATGTCGGCAACCGAAATTGACCGGACGCTGCAGCGGCTGGCCCACGAAATCGTGGAAAAAAGCGGCGGCACCGCCAACCTTGCCCTCATCGGAATCCGCAGGCGCGGCGTGCCCCTGGCCCAGCGTATCGCCAAAGCGATGCGCGGGATTGACGGCGTGGATGTGCCGGTGGGGACTCTGGACATCACGCTCTATCGCGACGACCTTTCCAAGGTCGCTCAGCACCCGGTTGTGCACTCGAGTGAGATTCCGTTCGTGGTGGACGATAAGGATCTGATCCTGGTGGACGACGTTCTCTTTACCGGGCGAACCATTCGTGCGGCGATGAACGGCCTCTTCGATCAGGGGCGCCCCAAGCGCATCCGGCTTGCGGTGCTGATCGAGCGCGGTCATCGCGAACTGCCCATCGAGGCGAGTTTTGTGGGTCGTCACGTGCAAACCAGCTCCAGAGAAATCATCGAGGTCCGCCTAAGCGAAGTGGACAATCAGGAGCGCGTCATGCTTGTGGAACGCGTCGACTGAAGCGTATCGCAGCCGGATCGCTCTCCGCTCCGGCCGCACTCAAGGAAACGTGCCAGAACGCTTGCACCATCTGCTGGCCATAGAGCCCCTCACCGCCGAGCAGATCAATTTTTTGCTCGACGAGGCCAAGCCCTTTCAGGAATTCCAGCGCTACCCGCTCAAGAAATTGGCCACGCTTCGCGGCAAAACCGCGGCCCTGGCCTTCTTTGAGCCCTCCACGCGCACACGCATCAGCTTCGCCACCGCCGCTGCTCGCCTGGGCGCCGATACCATGAATCTGCAAGCCGAAAGCTCCAGCCTCAAGAAGGGCGAATCGCTGCTCGATACCGTACGGACACTCGATGCCATGAAACCAGACTGCATCGTGATGCGCCACAGCTCTTCCGGCGCGGCCGATTTCGTTGCCAGCCGGCTGGATATTCCTGTCATCAACGCGGGCGACGGCATGCATGAACATCCCACGCAGGGGCTGCTCGATGCCTTGACGATTCGCGACCGTCGCGGCTCGCTCGACGGTCTGCGGATAACGATCATCGGCGATATCCTGCACAGCCGCGTGGCCCGCTCCAATCTGCAGCTACTCGGAAAATTCGGCTGTCAATTCACGTTATGCGGGCCGGCCATGTGGGTCCCGCGCGAATTTGAGTGCGGCGGGCGGCGGGTGCGGCGCACGTCGCGGATTGCGGACGCTCTCGACGGAGCCGACGTCGTCATCGTCCTGCGCGTTCAGCAGGAGCGCCTCCACGAGCCGGCGCTGCCGCTCAACGAGTACATCCTGCTCTATCAGCTCACGCCAGAGCGCCTGCGCATGGCGCGCCCCGATGCCATCGTGCTGCATCCCGGCCCCATGATTCGCGGCCTTGAGATTGACCCCGCGGTTGCCGATGGACCGCAATCCTGCATCCTCGAACAGGTCACCAACGGCCTCGCCGTGCGAATGGCGCTGCTCTTCCTGTTGATTGGCACCGGAAGCGAGTCTGATCAACCCAAAGGGTCCACCCATGCTGCGGATTAAGAACGGACGCGTGATCGATCCTGCTAGTAGCACGGATGCAATTCTGGACGTTTGGGTCGAAGGCGAGCGCATCAGCCGCGTCGCGCCTGCCCCCAGCGGCGATGCCGCCAGCGACATCGCTGGCGGAGCGCGAATAGAAACCGTCGATGCCGCAGGCCTCTGCGTCGCGCCGGGATTTATAGACTTGCATTGCCACCTGCGCGAGCCTGGCTTTGAATCTTCCGAAACCATCGAGACAGGCACACGCGCGGCGGCGCGCGGCGGCTTCACGGCCGTCTGCCCCATGCCCAATACGCGTCCGGTGAACGACAGCGCTTCCGTGACCCGCGGAATTTTGGAGCGCGCAGCCAAAGCCAGCACGCGCGTCTGGCCCATCGGCGCCGCCTCGGCTGGCAGCAAAGGCGAAGCCTTGGCGGAAATTGCCGCCATGCAGCAGGCCGGCATCGTGGCCGTCAGCGATGACGGCAAGCCCATCGCCACAACCAAATTATTGCGCCAGGTGATGGACTATTGCCGTGCCCTGGATCTGCCGGTGATCGATCACTGCGAGGACGCTTCGCTTTTTGCGGGTGCGGTCATGCGCGAGGGCCGCCAGTCCGTGCGGCTCGGCCTGCGCGGCATGCCCGCGGCCACCGAATCCATCGCCGTGTGTCGCGACGTTCAGATCGCGGAATTGAGCGACTGCCGCCTGCATATCGCGCATCTCTCGGCGCGCGCCTCGCTCGAATTGGTCCGTGCCGCCAAACATAAAGGATTGCGCGTCACCTGCGAAGTCACGCCGCATCATTTCACCTTGTGCGACGAAGACGTGGTGTACGACACGCGCTTTAAGATGAACCCGCCGCTGGCTTCGACCGAAGACTGCGCGGCGTTGATCGAGGGCCTGGCCGACGGAACCGTCGACGCCATCGCCACCGACCATGCCCCTCACGAGCCGGCGAGCAAGGACGTCGAATTCGATCGTGCGCCCTTTGGCGTCACCGGATTCGAGACGGCGCTCGCGCTCGCGCTGGAACTGGTGCACGCCGGCAAGCTTTCCCTCACGCGCTTGGTGGAACTTTTCACCACTGGGCCCGCGCGTGTCCTGGGCCGCGCTCGGCGCGTTGCCGTCGGCGAGCCCGCCGATCTCACGCTCTTCTCCACCGAGCGCGCCTGGACGTTTCGCGCCAGCGAGTCGGCCAGCAAATCGCGCAACTCGCCCTTCGACGGCCGAGAGTTTCGTGGCGCGCCGGTAGCGACCATCGTCGCCGGACGCATCGTCTACCGCCGGGAAATCTGACCGCCAGCGCAACCCACTTCACTCACGAACGTAAAACGAAATCCGGGAAGGGAAAACAGGAGGGGGACTACGTCGCTAGCGCATCCCAGGCTCGGACGCTGGATGCATCCCATGCTGGGGCACTTCATGTATTCCGCGCAGCGGCGGCTCGTGGTGCGTGCGATAAAAGTGATCGAGCGGTCCGGCGCCCTTGCCAATCGCAAACCCATTCGCAATTGCTTTAGTGACGTAGGCCTTCGCCAGCATCGCGGATTCGGCCAGGGGATGTCCGCAAGCAAGCTGCGCGGCGACTGCCGAAGCAAACGTGCATCCGGAGCCGTGCGTGTTCTCCGATTTCACGTGATCTCCGCCGAGCACTGTCATCTCAACTCCGTCAAAGAGCACGTCCACGGCTTTTTCCATGTGGCCGCCCTTGACGATCACGGCCCGCGCGCCCCGCTCAATCAGTTTCCGCGCCGCCGCTTCCATCCCCGCCAGATCCTTGATTTCCATACCCGCTAGCAGCGAGGCCTCGCTGATGTTCGGCGTCACCACGGAAGCCCGCCGCATCAGCTCTTCGCTGAGATATTTCACGCCCGCCGCATCCAGCAGCTCCGGCCCTCCAGCACTCGGCTGAATCACCGGGTCCAGCACCACGTTCGCCACATGTACGGCGTCGAGAAACTCGCCCACCGCCGCGGCGTTTGCGCGGCTGCCCAGCATGCCGATTTTTATGGCCGCGATCTGCACATCCTCGGCCAGCGCATCGAGCTGCGCGCGAAGCGTTGTGGAGGGAGTTACGTGAATGGACTTCACGCCCTGCGTGGATTGCACGGTGAGCGCCGTCACCGCCGCCACGCCGTAGCAATTGTGCGCGGCAAAAGTTTTCAGGTCCGCGCCCACGCCCGCGCCGCAGGAAGGATCAAAGCCCGCGATGCTCAGAACAATCGGATAGGAATGATGATTGTTGCTCAACGCGCCGCGTCCTCCGCCCTAAGCACACGCGATAACGACCTGCACCAAACGTGTGCAAACAGCAAGGAACAGACTTTACGCGCGTCATCCCGCGCAACGCAAGATTATTTTCAGTCGCGAGCGGCTTGGCAGGCGGTCGTTCGCCGCTCGCCGGGAATCAGGGGAAAAGGCCGCGGGCAAGAGTGGCTTCGGCGACTCGGCCGACGGCCAGCAAGTACGCGGAAGCGCGCGGATGCGTGTGGTGCTTGCGCATCATCGCGTAGACGTCATTGAAAGCCCGCCGCATCACCACGTCGAGCTTCTGATTCACTTCGCTTTCCGTCCAGCTCGCGCCCTGCAGATTCTGCGACCACTCGAAGTAGCTGACGGTAACGCCTCCCGCGTTGGTAAGAATGTCGGGAAGCACCAGGATACCCTTGCGCGCCAGAACCTCATCGGCGTGCGGCGTCGTTGGTCCGTTGGCGCCTTCGGCGACGATCTTGGCCTTGATCTGATCGGCATTGTGCAACGTGATCACGTTCTCCAGTGCTGCCGGAATCAGCACGTCGCACTTCAGACCGAGGAGCTCTTCATTCGAAATCCGCGAGGCCCCCGGCATGCCCACCACCGTGCCAGCGCGTTCCTTGTAGCGCAGCGCCTTGAGCGGATCGATCCCGCGCGGATTGTGCACGCCGCCGCGCGAATCGCTGAGCGCGATAACCTTCGCTTTTTTCTCCGTGAGAATGCGCGCCGCCGTTGAGCCCACATTGCCGAAACCTTGGATAGCAATCGTCGCGCCCCGCAGCGACATCCGCTTAACCTTGCACGCTTCCTCGATCACAAACATGAGCCCGCGCCCCGTGGCGTCGCTGCGCCCTTCCGAGCCGCCCAGCGATACCGGCTTGCCCGTCACGCAGGCCGGCGACGCATTGCCGCTCATCGTCGCATACGTGTCCATGATCCAGACCATCGTCTGCGCGTCGGTATACACATCCGGCGCCGGCACATCCTTCTCCGGCCCGAGGATGGGCATAATTTCGAACGCGAACCGCCGCGTCATCCGCTCCAACTCCCCCCGCGACATTCGTTTCGGATCGCAAATGATCCCGCCTTTCGCGCCGCCATAGGGAATGTTCACGGTCGCCGTCTTCCAGGTCATCCAGGACGCCAGCGCCCGCACTTCGTCCAGCGTGAGATTGGGGTGGAAGCGCACGCCGCCTTTCGCCGGACCACGCGCAATGTTGTGCTGCACGCGAAAACCCGTAAACACCTTCACCTGTCCATTGTCGAGCTTTACGGGAATCGCCACTTCCATCACCCGGCGCGGCGTGCGCAGGATCTGTCGCAGACCAGGATCCAACTTCAAAAACTCCGCTGCCATATCGAACTGCATCTGCGCGATGCGATACGGGTTCAGGTCCTCCCGGGGCGCCATCCGCGGAACGATCGGCTGTGGGACAGCCTTGTCGGCACTGGCCATCTGCCTTCCTCCTCCTGCAGCTACGCGCTCGCCCTAAATTGCCCGGACCTCAAAAATCGGTCGCGGCATTCGGCGGAACAAAAGTGCTCGATCTGGCCCGCTTGCTCTACTGAAAACGCAATTTCCGGGGAAACATACGTGCCACAGCACCGATCGCGGCGAAGCACTACCGGCGCGGAGTCTGCTGGCCGGCGCGGCTCGCTTGTTTGCCGGCGCGCGGCGGAGGAAATCCAGCGTTCTAACATCCTCAGCAACCAACTCAGCAGCATTCCCCAGAGAATCACACGAACGATGCGGCTTAGTGAGTTCACCTGTTCTTGAATGGCTCCGGCGATTGGTTTCGGCTTGGTTTCAAACTAGGTTAACCGGATGCTGGTGACCCGATTCACCGCGCCACGCCGCTTGAGGTGGCCTTCCGGAAAGCCCACTCGCTCGTTGGAGCGACGGGCGAAGTGTAGTGAATTCGCAAAACAGGTGTCAAACAAATCCCGTGGAAATCCTGCATTACCTGTCGAATGGGTAGCTATCGATAAAAAGACACTCGCTAGGCGGACGCCTCCGCATTCGACGCATCTGACTGATACAGCGCGGCTTAGCGCTGGCGCCAGCCTATCCTGGGCGGCGGGCCCCGTAGAGCCCTTTAGGGCACTGGCACAATCCGTTCGGCCCCCAGGTAGGGCCGCAAAACCTCGGGAACCACGATCGAACCATCCTCCTGCTGATAATTCTCCACCAGCGCGATCCACGTCCGCCCGACCGCCAACCCCGAACCATTGAGCGTATGCAGGTACTCGCTCTTCCCATTTTTCGTCTTGCAGCGGATCCCGCTGCGACGCGCCTGGAAGGCCTCGCAGTTCGAGCTCGAGGAAATTTCGCGAAATTCCCCAGCCGCGGGCAGCCACACTTCAATATCGTACGTTTTCGCCGAAGCAAAACCCATGTCGCCGGTG
>Ga0182024_10007255_pt1 | contig 23959 bp, 23 predicted proteins | sample P32metaG_FD_120480 | JGI IMG/M metagenome (GOLD analysis project Ga0182024, IMG submission 120480) | Permafrost microbial communities from Stordalen Mire, Sweden - P3-2 metaG (Illumina Assembly) | ecosystem: Environmental > Terrestrial > Soil > Wetlands > Permafrost | place: Sweden: Stordalen... | reverse complement strand
TTCGCGCCGCGTTCGCGTACCGGCGCAAGACCCTGGCGAACTCGCTGGCGCTCGCGCTTCATTTACCGCGCGAGCGCATCGTCACGGCAATCGCCGCACTCGCCTTGAAACCTGATGTCCGTGGTGAAGACCTCGACCTCCGAACGTTCGCTGCACTCGCCGAGAAGTTGGCCGGCTGACGCTTTCGTCTGGTGGCGATCGCTGCTGGTCGCCGTCGTGCTGTGCATCACGCTGTACGTGCCGGTGGTGGCCTTGGCGTTGATCTTGTTGAGCAACGGCCTGCTCACCCGCCGAGATCTCTCGCCCGGTGCGCCGTTCGGATGGCCGGTGTTCTGGCTCCAGATGTTCGGCTACGTTCTTCCGACCATCGTCTTGCTGGCGGTGCTGCCGGTTCTTTCGCGCGTTTCACTGGGTGAGTTGGGCCTGCGCCGGCCGCGCACGACGGACGTCGCCTGGGGGCTGGCCGGCGCAATCGCGATGGTCTTGGCCGTCAGCGGCACCGGGGCGATCGAACAGGCGATCTTTCACATCAAAGCCGACGAGACGCAAGTCCAATGGCTGCAGACGGCGCGTGGCCCGCTGCTGGTCGCGCTCGTGTTTCTCGCCTGCGTCGCCGCGCCGTTGTTCGAAGAAGTCATGTTTCGCGGTTTCATCTTCAACGCGCTGCTGCGGTACACGCCGCTATGGGTTGCCGCAATCGTGTCGGCCGCGGCGTTCGGCCTCGCGCACGGGATCGGGCAACCGGGAAACAACGGCGCGCTCGCGCCGTTAGCCGCGGGCGGCCTGGTGCTCGCGCTCGTCTACGCCTACAGCCGCTCGCTGATCGCATCAATGGTCACGCACGCGCTCTTCAATACCTTCACCGTCGTGGTGGTGCTGGCGTTGCACGCCCCCTGACGACCGGAACCGGGACGCCGCCGCAGAGCACCGTGTTCGGCGGCCACGTGCCGACACCGAGCGCTGCGAAAAACGCGCGCGGATCCTTGTCGTAGGCAGGGCAGTACCCGGTTTCGCGCGGATCGTACTTCGCCAGGACGACGTTCGGATTCGCGGCCGCCACGACGTAGGCGCCTTCGCTGACGCGCGGTACGACGGTGGTCCGATCTGCGCTGCGCAGGGCCGTCGCGTTCGCGTACGCCGTCCGGTCGACGACGTACGGATAGCGACCGAACTTGAGCACCGTGTCGTTGAAGACGAGCGCGCACAGCGCCGCGCACACCAGCATCGGCGTCGCGAACGCCGGCCGCCGAGCGACGACATAGGCGGCGGCCAGCGCCGTCGCGGCGACGAGCGGCGCGGTCCAATGCGTGCCGATGCGCGCGATCGGATACGCCCACGGCCGGTTGAAGACCAATTCGGCGACCAGCGGGGCGGCGAGCAACAGCCGCCAGCGCAACCAGAGCGGCGCGAAAGCGAACGGGGCGAGCAGCGCCGCGAAGAATGCCAGCTTCGCCAGCGGCTCGTCGACGTGCAGTGAATAACCGGGTAGCGACGGATGTGCGTTCGCCAATCGCTCGGCGAGGATGAACGCGGCGCCGTTGGCCAGCGCCAGCGCCGCGAGCGCGATGCCGATGCGCCGATCCCACCACAACCCGCACGCAACGCCGAACCACACGCCGAACAGCGCCTGATCCTCCTTGAGCCCGAACAGCAGCTGCGCGGCGAGGAGCGCGCCGATGAGCGAGCGCCGGCGCACCGCGATCGCGGCCAGCGCGGCGAGCAACGGGACGAACACGTTCTCGAGGAAGTTGCCGTAGGCGATCCCTTGCGCCGACGGCGAGATGAGATAGGCGATTCCGACCGCGCTCGCCGCACGCGGCGGCGCGCCGCACATGCGTGCGAAGGCGCAGATCGCGAGCGCGGCGCCGGCGATCGCCAGGACCTGCACGACCAACAGCGTCTGCGCGTAGGGCAACAATCCGACCAGCGGCACCAACGCGAGCAACACCCAGGAATCGTGCACTTGCAAGTGTGGGCGGTATTCCGCGCCGTTCCACGAGCCGCGCCCGTGCGCTTCGCCGGCCAGCCACTGCACGAACGTTCCGGTGTCGGCACCGTAGCGCAGCGCGTAGAGCTTGTTCAGATCGAGCGCGACGTAGACGACGGTAAAGATCGCCGCCGCGATGACGACGGCGCGCGTCGGTCTCACGCGCGCGTCGTGTCGACGATCGCGCGCAGCCGCGCGATGAACCGCTCGGGACGATACTCCTCGGCGTGCGCGCGCAAGCGCAGCGGGTCGTACGCGTCGGGGTCGAACGCGCGAATCACAGCTGCCAAGACCGCCGGATCAGGTTCGCGAAAGAACGCGCCCGTTTCGCCGCCGATTACCGTCTCGAGCGCACCGCCGGCGGCAAGAGCGATCGAGGGACGCCCCGCCGCGGCGGCCTCGAGCGGGACCAATCCAAAATCTTCTTCGGCGGCGACGATGGCGGCGCGCGCATCGCCGACCAGCGCATTGCGCGTCGCATCGTCGACCTCGCCGTGAAACGTCGTCCGCGTTCCCGCCGCCAGCACTTTGAGCCGTCGCTCATCGGGCCCGGTACCGATCACGTGCAGCGCAGCGCCCGCGAGCGCGCAGCCCGCGATCGCCAGATCGATGCGTTTGTACGGCAGCAACCGCGAGACGGCGACGTAATAGTCGCCGCGGCCCGCGCCCACGGTGAAACGGTCGACATCGACCGGACACGGCAGGACGTCGGCGTCTCGGCCGTACCACGTCTTCACGCGCGCCGCGACGTTCTGCGAATTCGCCACGAACCGCGTCGGCCGCTGTGCCGCGCGCACGTCCCACGCCGCCAGCCGCGCGACCAGCGGGCGCGTGAGCCGGCTGGCGCCCAAGCCGCCGACGTACCGATCGGCGTCGAAGACGAAGCGCGAGACCGTGTTGATGTAGCAGACGTGCACCGCATCCGGCCGGAAGAGCACGCCCTTGGCCCACGCGGTCGTCGACGAGACGATGACGTCGTACGCCGAGAGGTCGAACGACTCGAAAGCGCGCGGATACAACGGCGCGTAGAACCGAAACGCTCGCTCGCGCAGCGGGAAACGCTGCAGGAACGAGGTGTGTACTCGCTCGCGCGGCACGAGGTCGCCGACCGCGCGTTCGTCGTAGAGCGCGGTGTAGACCGGCGCGTCCGGCCACGCGCCGGCAAAGTGCGCGAACACGCGCTCGGCGCCGCCGCGCTGGTTCAGGTAATCGTGGACGAGCGCAGTGTTCAGCCGCCGCTAGCCTCGCGCGGTATCACCAGCGCGACGTCGAATTTCTGGAAATACTTCTTCGCGACGCGCTGAACGTCGGCAACGGTGACGGCCGAGATCGCCGCCGGAACAGCATCGCCCGCATCCGCGTCGAGTCCGCGCGCGATCGCATTACCGATCGCGGCGGCGCGCTCATCGAGCGAAAGCGTCTCGAGCGCCCATTCACCGCGCGCCGTCTCCTTGTAGCGATTGAGCACGGTTTCCGACAGCGGCTTGGTCGCGGTTCCCTTCACCAGCGCGATCACGGCGCCAAGGCCCGTCGACGGATCGATTCGTGCGCCGTTGATCCACAGCACGAAGTGCGCCGGGGCGGTGTCGTAGGCATACATCGATCCGACCGGACGGAAGAACGGTGAGGGCGTGGTCGCGCCGCCACGTTCGAACACGCCGACGAGCACCGAGCGCATCACCCATGTCGCGGCGAAATCCGGATCGCCGATCGGTGGCGCGGCGAAACCGACCGCGACATACGGCGCGGTAACGTCGCGGTGCGTCACGATCCGTTTCGGCTCGGCGCCGAACGGGCGCGCCGCGATCGACGGTGCGGCCGCCGTTCCCGACGGCAGCGCCGCGATCAAGGCACGGCTCGCGGCCTCGGTGGCCGGGCCGGTCCGGCCGACGACGGTCACGAACGCGTCGCCGCGCAGATACCAGGCGGCGAAGAACGCTCGTGCGGCGGCATCGCCGAGCGCGCTGAGCGAACCGGCGTTGCCGTAGGCCGGAAGCCCCGCGCCGTCACGGTAGTACGAACTACGCAGCATCTGCATCCCGACGAAGCGGAGGTCGTCCTCCGAGTCGGCGATTCGGCCGCCGAGCGCGATGCGCGCGGCGGCCAAAGTCGGCGCGGCGAACGACGGTGCGGCGAGTGTGCGGGCGACGAGCGGCGCCGCCGCCGCGATCGACTCCGGCGTACCCTGCAGGGAAAAGCGAACGTACTCCGGTTCGATCGCGTACGAGATCGATGCGCCACACGCGTCGACCGCGTCGGTCAACGCGATCGGCGCGGCCCCGACGGCCGGCGCGACCGGCGTCCGCAGCACGGACTCCGCCACCAGGGCCGCCAAGCCGTTCTGCTCGAGCGTTTCGCGATCGAGCCCGGCGCGAACGAACACATCGACGGTGGCCAGCGAGGCCACCGCATCAGTTCGCACGTACGCGTGTGGTCCGCCCAAATCGACCACGGTCGTCGCGGCCGCGTGCGCCGGTACCAGCGGAAACACCACCGCTGCCGACGCGACGACCGCGGCCAACGAACGCATCACGAACCGGTCCTCCGCTCGGTGTGCTCGACGTGGTTCAACGTCACGACCGCCGGCGGCGGCCCGAGATACTTTGCCGCAGTGCGCGCGACCGAAGCGGGCGACAGGCCGGCGACCAACCGGAAGTACCGGCCTTGCGTTCCGCCTTCGGCCGGAGCGTAGAGTGGGTCGCCTTCGATCGCGTACCACCCGAACGTGTCGGCAATATCCGCCGGCGCGTCCATTTGCTGCAGCAGGTGATAGGTGAACGCAGCGCGCGCGGCGGCGAACGCGCCCGGCGCGAGCGGCTTGATCGCGGCGGCGATCGTCTGATCGACGATCGGTCGCGCCGCGGCCGCGTCCTCACCGGAGATCGTCACGACGAAGATGCCGGGATGGTGATAGGTCACGAATTTTCCGGTGACCGAAGCCTTGCGCGTGCCGAGCGCTTTGGCGATCGCACCGCTCTTGGGTGCGAACAGCATGTCAGCCAAAAAATCCATCGCGGTCGCCGACGCTTCGTCGGCGATCGGTGGGCCGATCCAGGCCAGTCCCGTCCCGGCGATGTTGGCGTCGACGCGACGCGCCGCCGGCGCCGGGCGGGCGACCTCGGCCGCGCTCGGCTCGGGCACCGCATCGCCGGCCGGGCCGGCGCGATTCGCGACGCTGGAGAGAACGCTCGTATCGACGTTCCCGGTCAGGATCAGGATCGCGTTGCTCGGGCGAAACGCCCGCGCGGCAAAAGCACGCACCCCTTCGAGCTTTTGTTCGGCCAGGGCCTCGCTCGTTCCGATTATCCCGTCGTGCAGCGGTCCGCCCGCGAACAGCGCCGCTCCGAGCGCATCCTCGATCGCGTCGGGTCCGAACGAGCGCAACAGCGCATCATCGGCGCTGTCGGCCAGGCCGGCCACGAGGCCCGGCGCGGTGACCACCGGGGAGAAGTAGTCGCCGGTCATCGCGCGCAGCGTCGCCGCGACGCGATCCGGCGGGACGGTCGCGGTGATCGCCACGCTGTCGGCAAAAGCCTCGACGGCAAGCTGCCCGCCGTAGCGGCCGACCAGGGCGCTGAGCGGCGTCCCGGTGATCGGCGTTGACGCCGCGACGGTCGCCGCGGCGAGCCGCGAGAGCCCCGGGACCGGGGTCATGTCGAAGCCGCCGGAGGGTGCGCGGTACCAGAGCGCGATCGCCGCCGCCGACTGAGCCGGATCGGGACGCAGCTCGTACATCACCCCGCCGGGCAGGATCCCGGTCGGCGCCGGCTGGGTCTGGGCACCGGCCGTGCCGCCCGCGCAGACGAGAAGGGCCGCGATGATCGCGGCCCTCGTCACCTTCACGCGGGTTCCGGCGAGATCGTCGGCGGCAGGCGCTTCGGACGCTCCGGCCGGGCTTCCGGCTCGGACGGGGTGGCGGCCGCGATCGGCGGGGCCGGCGGGATCTCGGAAGCCTTGCTGGGCGGCCACGGCTTGTTGCCCAGGATCGCCAGGACTTCTTCGGTCTCGACCGTCTCGTGTTCGAGCAGCGAGCCGGCCATCCGTTCGACCTTGTCCCAGTTCACTTCGAGGATCTTGCGCGCGTCGCCGTAGCACGTGTCGATGATCTTGCGAACCTCGATGTCGATCTTACCGGCGATCTCTTCGGAATAGTTGCGGTCTTCGCCGAAATCGCGCCCGAGGAACACCTGGTGGTTGCCGCGGCCGTATTGGATCGGTCCGAGCGTGTCGGACATCCCGTACTGCGTGACCATCCGGCGCGCCAGTTCGGTCGCCTTCTCGAAGTCGTTCGACGCGCCGGTCGTAACGTCGCCGAACTTGATCTCCTCGGCGATGCGTCCCGCGACGAGCCGTTTGATCAGCGCGAGCAACTCGTTCTTGGTCTGCGAGTGGCGGTCTTCGTCGGGCAGCGACCAGGTGATGCCCAGCGCCATGCCGCGCGGGATGATCGTGACCTTGTGGACCGGATCGGAGTTGGGCGTGAGCCCGCCGACGATCGCGTGACCGGACTCATGGTACGCCGTGTTCTCTTTTTCGCGCTGCGACATGACGACCGACTTGCGCTCGGGGCCGACCATCACGCGGTCGATCGCCTCGTCGCAGTCGATCATCTCGATGACCGATTTGTTGCGCCGCGCGGCGAGCAGCGCGGCTTCGTTGAGCAGATTCTCGAGGTCGGCACCGGAGAAGCCCGGCGTACGCCGGGCCAGGGTCTCGAGCGAGACTTCCTTCGAGAGCGGCTTGTTCTTGGAGTGCACGCCGAGAATCGCTTGACGGCCGCGCACATCGGCGCGATCGACCACGATCTGGCGGTCGAAGCGGCCCGGGCGCAGCAGCGCCGGATCGAGCACGTCGGGGCGGTTGGTGGCGGCGATCAGGATGACGCCCGTGTTCTGATCGAAGCCGTCCATCTCGACCAGCAATTGGTTGAGCGTCTGTTCGCGCTCGTCGTGACCGCCGCCCAGGCCCGCACCGCGCTGGCGGCCGACCGCGTCGATTTCGTCGATGAAGACGATGCACGGCGCCGACTTCTTTGCCTGTTCGAACAGATCGCGGACGCGCGAGGCGCCGACGCCGACGAACATCTCGACGAAGTCCGAGCCGGAGATCGAGAAGAACGGCACGCCGGCTTCACCGGCGATCGCGCGGGCGAGCAGGGTCTTACCCGAGCCCGGCGGTCCGAGCAGCAAGACGCCCTTGGGGATGCGCGCGCCGAGCGCCTGGAACTTCTTGGGATACTTGAGGAACTCGACGACCTCGCCCAGCTCTTCTTTTGCTTCGTCGACACCGGCGACGTCGGCGAACGTCACTTTCGGCCGGTTCTCGTTGAGCAGCTTTGCGCGTGAGCGCCCGAACGAGAGTGCCTGGCTTCCGCCGCTCTGCGCCTGCCGCAAGATGAAGATCAGCAGCAGCGCCATGATCACGAAAGGCAGAAAATTGATGACCCACGCGATCACCGGCATCGATTGACTCGGTGCGACGGTGACGTCGACGTTCGCGTTGACCATCGTCTGATAGATGTCGCGGTCGTCGGGGATGACGGTCGAGAACTTCGTGCCGTCGCTCAGCTCGCCGGCGAGGTCATGATTGTTGATCGTGACCTTCTTGACTTTGTGCTGCTGAACGTCGCGATAGAACTGCGAATAGGTCAGCTGCGACGTCGCCGACGGGGGTATCAACACCCGCTGCACGACGAAGATGACCAGGACGAAGATGACGAGGACGACCAGGATGGTCTTGAGGTGCTTACCCATACGTTGCGAGACCCTTTTACCGCTCTTCTCTGAGAACGTTACTCGGTAGAACACGTCTCGCGCTTGAACGGTTGGGCCTGGTCATGGAAGGACCTCGGGCCGGAGCTTCGCGAGATAGGGAAGAGTCCGGTACCGTTCCTGGTAATCCAGACCGTACCCTACGACGAATTCGTCGGGGCACGTCAAGCCCACGTAATCGACCGTCACGTCGACCGCTCGGTGATATGGCTTGTCGAGCAGAACGGCCGCCCGGAGCGAGGCCGGGCCGCGGTTGCCCAGCATCCCGCGCAGGTAGTGGAGGGTGTGACCATTGTCGATAATGTCCTCGACCACCACCACGTGGCGGCCCTCGATGTGGTGGGTCGTATACTGGATCAGACGGACCTCGCCGCTGGAGCGGTGCGCATTTCCATAGGATGAAACGGCGATGAAATCGAGTTGCACGTCGCTCGGTCCGCCGGATACGTCGGCGAGCGCGCGCGCGAGGTCCGCCGTCACGAAGACCGCGCCCTTGAGCACGCCGATCAGGACGATCGATTGCTCTGCGTAGTCGCGCGCGATCCCGGCCGCCATGCGGGCGTTGGCGGCGGCGATCTCATCGGCGGTGATGAGGATGCGATCGATGCCGGGCGGAAGCGTTTGCTGCATCGGGGGGCGCCTTCTGCGCGCGGGGACGAAGGTCCGCGCCTCGCGTGAGCGTTAACGCTCGTCGGTCGGGCGTTGTCCGACCGACAGCGCCGCTTCGATCGCGGCAAACGAGAGGTCGCGCGACGCTCCCAGCTCGCGGAGTTGCGCGCGCAGGACGCGGCGCGCGTCGGCCCGCGGCGTACCGTCGAGCTCGTCGCGCAGGATCTCGCCGAACCGAGCGACCGCGCGATCGAGTCCCGGAAAATCGTCGCGCAGCGCCGCCAGGTGGACGCGCAGCGCGTTGCGGCGGTACAACCTGTCGGCATTGCTCGGATCGATCGCGTACGGCAGGCCGCTGCGGCGCAGCTCGGTTGCCAGCTCGGCGCGAGTGACGCGCAGCAGCGGCCGAACGAGGTCGACGCCGGGCGCGAGCGGACGGCGCGGCGCCATTCCGGCCAGCCCGGCCAGACCGGTGCCGCGAAACAACGCCAGCAAAATCGTCTCGGTTTGATCCTCGGCCGTATGCGCGGTCACGATCGCGCCGGCGCCGGCGTCGCGCGCGAGCTGCGCGAGCGCGTCGTAGCGCGCCGCGCGCAACGTCGCCTCGTCGCGGCGCGCGACCACGGGCCGTGCGATCAGCACGCGCCGTTCGAGCCGCGCGCCGACCGAAAGGGTGACGCACTCGTCCTGGCCGGCGCTCGCGCGCACGCCGTGATCGACGTGCGCGAGCACGATCTCGGCGTCGTCCTCGCGCGCGACCCGATCGAGCAGCGAGGCCAGCGCGACGGAGTCAGGACCGCCCGAGCACGCGACGCAGAGCCGCATCCCGCGCGCGAGCCCAGCGCCGTTGCGGACGACGGCATCGAGTGCGCGTTCAGGACGAGCGCCGCGCATCCTAGGGAGCCCTAGCGCGCCACGCTGCGCGCGATCTCGCGCTGGACGTCGCGCGCTTGAATGTCGCGGCGCCGATCCCAGAGCTTCTTTCCTTTGACCAGCGCGAGCTCGATCTTGACGCGACCGTGCTTGAAATACAATCGCCAAGGCACCAGCGTGAGCCCCTTCTCGGCCGCGCGGCCGGCCAACCGTTGAATCTGCTCGCGATGGAGCAACAGCTTGCGCGGCCGGGTCGGCTCGTGATTGAAGTGCGACGCTTCCTTATAGGCCGGAATGGTGAAGTTGAGCAGCCACAGCTCGCCCTCGCGCATCCGCGCGAACGCCTCGTTGATCGAGACGTTGCCGCGCCGAATCGACTTGACCTCACTGCCTTGTAGCGCCAACCCGACCTCGAGCGACTCGAGCTTCTCGTACTCGAAACGCGCGCGGCGGTTGTCGAGCGAGGGTTCGGGCGCTTTGGCGGCGTGCTCGGCTTTGGCCGCCACGCGAGCCTGCTTCATCTTCGCCATCAGGCCGACCGCGCGCCCGGCGCCCCGAGCGTTTCATCGGACGCCAGCGGACCGCGTGACACGAACGAGCCTTCGCCGGTCGCCAAGACGGTACCGTTGGCGTGCGCGACCGTCGCTTCGAGGCCGATGATCGCGCGGCGCTTCCACTTGACCCTACCGGTGATGACCAGCGGCTCGCCGAGCACGACCGGTGCGCGAAAGCGGACTTGCATGGCAGCCGTCATCGCGCGCTCGCCCGCGACGCCGCAAGCGTGCGCCATCGCTTCGTCGAGCAACATCATGACGATCCCGCCGTGTGCGGTACCGCGCCAACCTTGAAAGCGCGGCGGAAGCGTGATCTGCGCGCGCGCCGCGCCGTCGCCGTCGGGGACGAAGTGGAGGTGCAAGCCATCGGCACTGTACGGTCCACATGCGAAGCAGCGCCCGTCGTCGACGGGTACCGCGTCGTTCACAACTTCTTCTTCTTGATCGGGGACGCGGACGGCGCGGGACTCGGCGACGCGACGATCTTGCCGAACGCTCCGTCATCGATCTTCTTGAGCAGCGTCTGGGCGTACGCGGTGTCGGTCCCGGCCGTGATCGACGCGCGCAGCACCCGGCGCGCGTCTTCCGGCTTCTTCTCGTCGAGGTAGATGCGCGCGAGCAGCGTGTAGCCGTGCTGTCCCGCTTCGCCGACGTGCCCGACGTCGGCTTGCAACCCGCGCGTCGCGTAGCCGATCGCCGCCTCGTATTGGCCCATGTCGTGCATCAGCGAGGCGATGTGAAAGTAGATGTCGGCGTAATCCGGGACCAAGTTCGGCACGTTGATGATCTGGCTGAGCGCGCGCTGCGGATCTTTGAGGTCGGTCTGGTAGATCAGCGCCAAGTACTCGCGCGCGAGCACGTTCTGCGGATCGGTGGTGAGCGCTTCGACGAACTCGGTCTTGGCCCGGTTGGCGCTGCGCTCGGACTCGCGCATGATCCCGAGCGCCGTGTGCGCCGCCTGCGACGTCGGATCGAGCTGGACGGCGGTATTGAGCTCTTCGCGCGCATCGATGTTGCGGTCGCGGCCGGCGAGTGAGGCGAACATGTACGAGAAGCCAAGCCGCACATGCGCGAGCGCGCTCTTGGGAGCTTTCGCCAGCGCGTCCTCTTCCGCATCGACGAGCGCGTCGAGATCGCCCGGAGTCTGCGCCGCCGCGGCGTTGAGAAACGACAGCGCGAGCGTATTGTCGGGGACGATGGTCAGCGCCGATTCGAAGCCTTTGCGCGCGCCGGTGAAGTCACGGGTGTAGAATGCGCGCAGTCCTTCGCCCAGCGCCGCGGTGAACGCGGTGTTCGTGTAATCGTCGCGGAGCGACGCGCTCTTGGGTGCGGGGCTCGCTCCCATCAGCGGAAGCGAGCACAGGGACACGAGGACGAGCCCGGCGAGAGAACGGCGCAGCACAGCAACCCAGCAGTTCCCGGCCCGCTTGCCGACCCCCGCTTGCCCGCTTGTGTCCGTGCTACCGCCCGACCAACAGACGTCGTGCGAGCGCATCGGGCAGGTTCACCTCGGCGATCTTCTCTTGCACGCGCGCGATCGGATAGTCGAAGCGAGTGATCGTCACCGTGCGCGCGACCGTGTCGTACAGACCGAACGAGGCGCGCGGGTTGAGATCGCGCGGCTGGCCGACGCTGCCGACGTTGATCAGATACCGCGCGCCGTCTTCGAGCGGGACTTCCCCACCCTGCTGCAAGTGCGCATGCGCGATGCCGCCGTCGGGGTGCAGCGTGTACACTTCGGCGATGTGCGTGTGACCGATGAAGATGATCGGTGCGTCGGTCGCGGCGAACGCGCGCGCCGCCGCCGGCTTGTCGAGGATGTACTCGAAATAGTTGATCGGCGCGCCGTGAACGAGCAGAAAGTCCGGCATGCGAAATTCGTAGCCCAGGCTGTCGAGCCAGGCGGTGTTTTCCGGCGTCAGCACGCTCTGCGTCCACCTCATCGCCTCGCGCGCCGCCGGGTTGAAATAGGCCAGGCCGAAGTTGTCGATCGCGGCGACGTCGTGGTTGCCGAGCACGGTCGCCGTCGCGCGCGCACGAATTCTCTCGACGCACTCGTTTGGATTGGGGCCGTAGCCGACGATGTCGCCCAGACAGAGCAGCGCATCGTCGTCGTGCAGCATCGCCAGGACCGTCTCGAGCGAGTCGATGTTCGAGTGGACGTCCGAGACGACCGCGTACCTCACGTCGGCGCCTTCTCGCGCACGCGATCGAGCGCCTCGACGAAACGTTCGGCGAAGGCTTCGCGCTCGGCGGCGGTTCCGACCGTCACCCGAATGAAGCCGTCGATCGGCGGCGCCCACGGCTTGCGCACGAACACGCCGGCCTCGAGCAGCGCGGCGACCATTGCTTCCGCCTCCGCGCGCGTCCCGATCTCGACGCAGACGAAGTTCGTCGACGACGGGAGCGAGCGCAGCCCGTGGCGTGCCGCCAGCGCGTGGTAGTCGTCGCGGCCGCGCACGACCTCGGCGACGACGCCGCGCAGGAACGCGTCGTCGTCGAGCGCGGCCAGCGCGCCGACCTGCGCGGTGCGGTTCACGCCGAAGTGCAGCCGCAGCTTTTGGAACACGGCGATGATCTCGGCTGAAGCCAGCGCGTAGCCGATCCGCGCGCCGGCCAACCCGTAGGCTTTCGAGAACGTGCGCGCACGGATGGTGTGCGGATCGATGACGTCGGGCGGCAGCGCATCGCGCGGGACGAAGTCGGCATAGGCCTCGTCCAAGAACAACAGCACGTCGTCGGGCAGCGCTTCGCGCAGCGCCGCGAGCGTCGCGCGGTCGGCGAAGCTGCCCGACGGGTTGTCGGGATTCGCGACGTAGACCAGCTTCGCGCCCGAACGCTCAACCGCGTCGACGATCGACGCCGGCACGATCCCGCCGTCAGCGTCGGGTTCGGCGAATTCCGCCCGCGCTCCGAACGCATTCAAATGATAGAACAGCGTCGGGTAGGTGCCGCGCGTCGCGACGCAGGCGTCGCCGGGCGCGCAGAAGGCGCGCACGATCAACCCCATCAGGTCGTCGACCCCGCTCGCGACCACGATCTCGTCGGCGCCGCAACCGTGGCGCGCCGCCAGCGCCGCGCGCAGCTCGAGCGATTCCGGATCGCCGTACCAGGACGCCTTTGCCGCGGCGTCGCGCATCGCCGCGATCGCACGCGGTGACGGGCCGAACGCGCTCTCGTTCGCACCGAGCCGCAACAGTTCGGTCCGGCCGACCCGGCGCGCGAGCTCTTCGGGGGCAACGAACGGCGTCATCGGCGGGACGGCCGCGACCAGCGCGGTCGGCTGCGGCAGGCGGGGGTGCGCGCTCACGGTTCTCCGACCCGGATGCGGTCGACGACGTTGCGCACACCCGACGTTCCGCGGGCCGCGGCCAGCACGGTTGCCTTCGTCTTCGCGTCAGCGACCGCGCCGGACAGCGTCACGGTGCCGCGATCGACGCTCACCGCAACGTGCTGCTGCAATCCGACCTGCGCGGTGATCGCCGCCTCGATGCGCGCGACCAGCGCGGCGTCGTCGACGCGTTGATTGATCTGCGGCTGACGCGGGTCGATCCGCAGAACGTCCACGACCGACGTGACGCCCGCGACCTTGCGCGCTTCGCTCACGTCCTTCGCGCGCAGCGCGGCGCTGCGCACCGTGCCGCGCAACGTCACCACGCCGCCCCGCACCGAGACGCCGAGCGTCGTGGTCGAATCCGGATCGACCGCGATCAACGCCGCTTTCACGCCGGTCAGGATCAGCGCGTCCTTGAGTGCCGCCGCCGGCGGCAACGTGCCGAACGGCTCGGGAACGCGCTGCGAGGCTCCCGTGCAACCGGCCAGCAGCAGCGCTGCCGCCAGCGCGAGCGCGTGCCTCACGATGCGCCTAAATAGCGTACGACGCTGACCCGTTGGCCCGCCTCGATCGCGGCCGGCTCGGGACCGACGACGACGTAGCCGTCGGCTCGGGCGAGTAGGCTGGTGTGCGAAGAGCGCAAGAACAGCGGCCGCGCCGCTCCCCCCTCGATGACTGCCGGCACGTACCACGTCCAGCCGGCACGCCCGCGAAACGGCTCCGCGGCCACCGCCTCGACGGCCGCGCGCCGGACGTTTCGCTCACCGGTGAGCGCGCGGAAGATGTCCGACGCGATCGCGTCCAGGATCGTCAGCGCGCTGGTAGGATTTCCCGGCAGCCCGATCACCGGCTGCGTACCGATCGCAGCCAGAACCGTCGGTTTTCCGGGCTTGACCAGCAATCCATGGACGACGACCCCGGGCGAGCCCAGTCCGTCGATCGCCACCGGGACGTGATCGCGCGCCCCGACCGACGAGCCGCCGGTCAACACGACCGCATCGGCCGCGCGCAAACCCTCGGCGATCCGGGTGCGGATCTCGTCGACCTCGTCGCGGGCGCGCGGGAGATGCAAGACCTCGCAGCCCAACGCGAGCAGTCCGCCCGCGATCGCCCAGCGGTTGGAGTCGCGCACCTGCCCCGTCCCCGGCGCTTGGGCGGCATCGACTAGTTCGTCGCCGGTCGAGACGACCGCGACCCGCGGACGCACATAGACCTCGACCGTGGTGCGGCCGAGCGTCGCAAGCACCGACAGCTCGGCTGCGCCGATGCGCCGGCCGGGTTCGAGCACCCGGTCGCCGGCACGCATGTCGTCGCCGCGCGGCGTGAGGTATTCGCGAGCGGCCGGCGCCGCGGCCGGCATCAACTCGCCCTCGCGTTCGGTTGCGTCCTCGATCGGCACAACCGCATCCGCGCCGTCGGGCAGCACGCCGCCGGTCGGGATCCGCAGCGCCTCTCCGGCGCCGACGGCGCCGGGCGGCGCACAACCCATGCGAATCGTCCCGACGATCCGGCGCGGCGCCGCACCGTCCGCCGAGCGCACTGCGAAACCGTCCATCGTCGAGCGATCGTCGGCGGGATAGGCAGCGTCCGCGATGACCGCACACGCGAGAATCCGGCCGAACGCGTCGGCGAGCGGGACGAGCTCGGTGCCGCGCGGCGCCGGCCCGACGGCGGCCAGATACGCGGCGACGGCGTCGCTCGGCGCATGGAGCCGTTCGGGCTCGAAGGTCGTGCCGGGGACCAAAGCGCGCATCATCACCCGTTCGACGTTCATACAGTAGGACACCGTCCGGCTCCCGCGTAACGGCGGGCGCCTGTGCTGAATCTCGATCTGCTCCGCCGCGAGCCTGATCACGTGCGCATCGCCACGCGCCGGCGCGGGCTCGGCGCGGAGTTCGTGGGTCGGATTCTTGAGCTCGACCGCGAGCGGCGCGCGGCGATTGCCGCGGTCGAGACGCTCAAGGCCGAGAAGAACGCGCTCACCGGGCAGATCGCACGCGCCGCCGACAAGAAGGCCGCCGCGACCGCGTTGCGCCCGCGCATCGCCGAGCTTGACGAACGCATCGCGGCAAGCGGTGAACGATTGCCGGCGATCGGGCAGCAGATCGACGCCGAGCTGGCCGACGTTCCGAACGTGCTGGACGGTTCGGTACCCGACGGCAGCGACGAGCACGCCAACGCGCGCGTGCGAAGCTGGGGCGAGCCGCCGGCGTTCGACTTCGAGCCGCGGCCGCATTGGGAAGTCGGCGAACGGCTCGGCATCCTCGACATCGAACGCGCGGCCAAACTTTCCGGCGCGCGTTTCACGCTGCTGCGCGGACCCGGCGCGCGGCTGTCGCGCGCGCTGGCCGGATTCTTCCTCGATCGCGCGCAGCGCAACGGCTACGTCGAGATCGCGCCGCCGGTGCTCGTCACCCGCGACACGATGTGGTCGACGGGCCAGCTCACGAAGTTCGCCGATCAGATGTATCGCGTCGAGGGCGACGATCCCGGCGAAGCGCTGTACGTGATCCCGACCGCCGAGGTGCCGCTCACCGCGCTGCACCGCGACGAAATCCTCCCTGCCGACACGCTGCCGCTGCAGTACACCGCCCATACGCCGTGCTTTCGCAAGGAGGCCGGCGCGGCCGGTCGCGACACGCGCGGTCTCATTCGCGTCCATCAGTTCGAAAAGGTCGAGCTGGTTTGGATCACCACGCCGGAGCGCTCGTTCGACGACCTCGAGACGCTGCTGCACAATGCGACCGGATTATATGAAGAGCTCGGCATCGCGTACCGCGTGATGCTGCTGTGCGCCGGCGACACCGGTTTCAACAGCGCGAAGACCTACGACATCGAGGCCTGGATGGCGGGTGTGAACGCCTATCGCGAGGTCAGCTCGTGTTCGAACTGCACCGACTTTCAGGCGCGGCGCTCGGCGATCCGGATGCGCCGCGACCCGACCGCGAAGCCGGAGTTCGTGCACACGCTCAACGGTTCGGGCGGCGCGATCGGCCGAACCCTCGCGGCGATCTTGGAGAACTACCAGCGGGCGGACGGCGGCCTGACGATCCCCGACGCATTGCGACCGTACACCGGCTTCGCGTCGATCGAACCGGACGGCTCGACGCGTTGATCTCGCCGGGCCGGTGAGCGCCGACATCGTCGCGCGGGCCGCCGCCGTGCTGCGCGCCGGCGGCGTCGTCGCGATCCCGACCGAGACCGTCTACGGTTTGGCCGCGGACGTCGAGAACGCGGCCGCAATCGCCCGTGTGTACGCGATAAAAGGACGGCCGGCCGATCATCCGCTGATCGTTCACGCCCACGACGTAGACGCGCTCGACGGGTACGCGGCGATCACGCCGGTGCTGCGAATCCTCGCCGCCCGGTTCTGGCCCGGACCGTTGACGGCCGTCGTCGCGCGCGGGCCGCGCACGCCGCTGAGCGTCACCGGCGGCCAGGAAACCGTGGCGGTGCGGGTTCCGGCGCATCCGCTCGCGCGCGCGATCCTGGCCGCGTTCGGCGGCGCGGTCGCGGCGCCGTCGGCCAACCGTTTCGGCCGCATCTCGCCGACGCGTGCCGAGCACGTGCGTACCGATCTCGGTGAGGCGGTCGATCTGATCGTCGACGGCGGACCGTCCGAGATCGGCGTCGAGTCGACCATCGTCGACCTCACTGCCCGCGTGCCCGCCGTGCTGCGCACCGGCGCCATCGGGGCGTCGGAGCTCGGCGACGCGCTCGGGGCGCCGGTTGTCGCGCGCGCGGGTGGTGCGGTGCGTGCGCCCGGGACACTGCGCACGCATTACGCACCGCGCGCGCGCCTCGTCTTGGTCGCAGCGGCCGGCCGCGACGACGAGCTGCGGCGGCGCGCCGCGCGTGGCGAGCGCGTCGCACTCCTTGCACTGCCCGATGACGCCGCCGCCGCGGCGCGCACGTTGTATGCGACCTTACGCGCGCTCGACGCGGGCGGATACGACACGATCGTCGCCACGTTACCGCCCGACACGGAGGCCAACGCGGCGGTCCGCGACCGGCTCAGCCGAGCCGCTGCGCCTCGAGCGGGACCGGATTCGCGGCCGTCGACAGCCAATGACGGGTCCAAGTGAAGACCGTGATCCTCGCAGGCGGCCTCGGCACACGCATCTCCGAGGAGACCGAGAACCGTCCGAAGCCCATGGTGGAAGTCGGCGGCAAGCCGATCCTCTGGCACCTGCTCAACCTCTATTCGGCGGCGGGCTTTAACGAGTTCGTTATCGCGCTCGGCTATAAACAAGAGGTCGTCAAAGAATACTTTCGGGCGTTCTGGGCGCACAACAACGACCTCTCGATCGACCTCTCGACCGGGGCGGTGGAGGGTGTGCATGCTCGCATCGCAGAGCGGTGGAAGGTCCACTTGATCGATACCGGCATCAGCACCATGACCGGCGGGCGGATCAAACGGCTCCAGGAGATCATCGGCCGCGAGTCCTTCATGTGCACGTACGGCGACGGGCTCGCCTCGATCGACATTGCAGACCTCGTGGCGTTTCATCGCAGGGAAGGACGGATCGCGACGCTCGCCGCGGTGAGGCCGCCGGCGCGTTTCGGTGCGCTGCAAGTTGAAGGAACGCAAGTCAAGAAGTTTCAGGAAAAGCCGCAGACAAGCGAAGGCTGGATCAACGGCGGCTTTTTCGTGTTCGAGCCCGAGCTCTTCGACCGCATCAAGGGCGACGAAATGTGGCTCGAGCACGAGCCGCTCGTCGGCCTGGCGCAGGACGGTCAGTTGTCCTGCTATCTGCACGATGGGTTCTGGCAACCAATGGACACGCTGCGCGACAAGCGCCTGCTCGAGGACCTCTGGGCTTCCGGGAACGCGCCGTGGACGCGGCCGGTCGCAACGAACGACGCAATGAGGGCGCTCTGATGCTGCGCGACCGTAGCGGCAGCCCGGAGGCGCAAGCGCTCCGCGCCGAGGTCCTGGAAAAGACGCGAGCGTACTTTCGCGCCGCGTACGAAGAGCGCACGTTTACGCCCGACGAAGACGCGGTGCCCGTCAGCGGACGAACGTTCGACGAACGCGAGCTCATGTCTCTGGTCGACAGCTCGCTGGACTTCTGGCTGACGACGGGCCGCTACGCCGCGCGGTTCGAAACGGAGTTCGCGCGATGGTTCGGGATCCGGGAATGCATCCTCGTCAACTCGGGTTCCAGCGCGAACCTGTGCGCGCTCATGGCGCTGACGTCGCCCGAGCTCGAAGACTCGCGGCTCCGTCCCGGCGACGAAGTGATCACGGCCGCCTCCGGCTTTCCCACCACGGTCAACCCGATCGTGCAAGCCGGCTGCGTCCCGGTCTTCGTCGACAGCGAGCTGGACACGTACAACGCCGATCTGTCTCAACTCGAGAGCGCTCTCTCGCCGAGGACGCGGGCCGTCATATTGGCTCACACGCTGGGCAACCCGTACGACGCCGAAGCGGTGCGCGCATTTTGCCGCAAGCACCGGCTATGGATGATCGAGGACGCGTGCGACGCGGTCGGCGCAACATGGAACGGGCGGCAAGTCGGGACATTCGGCGATCTCGCGACGGTCAGCTTCTATCCGGCCCACCACATGACGATGGGCGAGGGCGGTGCGGTGATGACGCGCTCGCCGAAGCTGCGCAAGATCGTGGAATCAATCCGCGACTGGGGCCGGGATTGCTGGTGCCCTACCGGCAAGGACAGTACGTGCGGCAAGCGATTCGATTGGCAGCTCGGAGCTCTGCCGCACGGCTACGACCACAAGTACTGCTACAGCCACCTTGGCTACAACTTGAAGCTCACGGACATGCAAGCCGCGATCGGCGTTGCGCAGTTGGAAAAGGTCGACCGTTTCATCGCAGCGAGACGGCACAATGCGCTGCGGCTCGCGAAGCACTTCGCCGGCGTACCGTGGCTGGCGCTCCCGGCGGAGTACGCCGGAGGCTCATCGTCGTGGTTCGGCTATCCGATTCGCGTTCTGCCCGGTGCCCCGATCGACCGCCATGTGCTCGTGCAGCGCCTGAATGATCGCAAGATCGGAACGCGGCTGCTGTTCGCCGGCAACCTCGTGCGCCAGCCCGCGTATGCGGACGTGACCTATCGTGTCGTCGGCAGCCTCCCTCATGCGGACATCATCATGAACGACGTATTCTGGGTCGGGACGTTTCCGGGTTTGGGTGATGCTGAAATCGACTTCGTAGGTCGCGCGATCTTGGAGTGTGCGAGCGTAGCAGCGTCCGCGTAGGCTAGGGAGGCTAGGCGGTCGCGAAGAGGTCGTCCGTACGGACGTATTCGCGAATGTCCGCCTCGAGCGCCGCATCGAGCGCGGTCGGGACGACGCGAACGTCACCCAATGCGTGCGCGAGGATGAGCGCTACGCTGCCCGTGGACGCCTTCTTGTCGCGTGCCATCGCTGCGAGGACGGCCGGCGCGTCGTAAGGCGGTACGACCCGGAGTGCGAAGCCGCCGGCGATGAACGCGTGGACCTCCTCGTACACTTCCCGGGGCAGCAGCCCGCGGCGCGACGCGACGAAGTTTGCGAGGTCGACTCCCCACGCGACGGCGATCCCGTGCGGCACGGCGTTCTTCGTCACCGCCTCCAGAGCGTGCGCGAACGTGTGCCCGAAATTGAGGATGCGGCGCAAGTCGCTCTCGTGTTCGTCGAGCTCGATGATTCGGCGTTTGGTCTCCAGGCTGCCCCGCACGTGGGCGCTCAACGAGGGGCCGCGGAAGCCGTCGGCGGCCACGTCGGCGCGGAGCGCGGCGAACGCCGGCGCCGACTCGATCAGCGCGAGCTTCACGATCTCTCCGTAGCCCGAGCGCACGTCATCGTCCGCCAGCGTGTCGATGAACCGTTCGCACAGCAGGACGCGCTGGGGGGATTGAAACGTGCCGACCTGGTTCTTGAACGCACCGAGATTCACGGCGCACTTCGCGCCGATGCAGCTGTCCGCCATCGCGAGCAGCGTGGTGGGGACGTAGACGTACGGCACGCCGCGATACCACAGGTGCGCGCTCAGCGTAGCGACGTCTTGCGTGATACCTCCGCCGATCGCCACGATCGTGGTGTTCTTGTTCCCGCCGGCCGCCTGCAGCGCGAGCAGCGCTCGCTCCACCCCTTGCAGCGTCTTCTCCGCTTCCGTCGCGGGCAGCACGTAGCGCGGGGCGTGCGCGAATGCGGCGAACGCGTCGCCATACAACGTCGCGACTCGCTCGTCGATCATCACGAACGGAGCGCGAAGCGCGGCGATCGCGGCGGCAAGCGACGTGACATCCGCGAACGGCTTGACCAGGTAATCGCCCTGCGACGAAGCGATTCGCAAAGGACCAGCCGGCGCGTTCACTGGATCAGAAACCCCCCGTCGATGGCCACGGTCTGACCCGTGACGTACGTGTTGCCCTCACCTCCCAGCCATACTGCCAAGCCCGCGATCTCATTGGTCGAAGCGAGACGCCCTAACGGAACGCGCTCGCACAATGCGGCGATCTGCTCGGCCGTGTTGTTTTGGCGCGTGAGGTCCGTGTCCACGAAGCCGGGCGCGATCGCGTTGACCAGGACGTTTCCCGCGCCGTATTCAATCGCCGCCGTCTTGGTGAGCCCGATGAGCGCGGCCTTGCTGGCCGTGTACGCGCCCCGCGCGGTACGACTTTTGATTCCGTACACCGAGGCGACGTTGACGATCCGTCCCCAGCCTGCATTCGCCATCGGTCCGGCAAAGCGGCGCACGAGCGACCAGGCCGAGAGCGCGTTCGTCTGCATCATTCGCCGCAGATCGGCTTCGGGCAGCGACGCGATCGATCCGAGGACGTTCTCGCCGGCGTTGTTGACGAGCACGTCGATGTGACCGAGGTCATCGCGCTCGCAGAATCGCGCGACCGCCGCCGCATCAGCCAAATCCAACTCGGCCCTCGACGGCGCTACCACGCGCCAGCCGTCGGCCCAATAGCGTGCCGCGATCGCCGCGCCGATTCCGCGGGCGGCGCCGGTGACGATCACGCTACGAGCCGGCACGCCGTTCGAACCCGTCCTCTGCGGAAACGATGAACGACGGCCGCGCGCGGACTTCCTCGAAGATCATCCCGACGTATTCGCTGACGATCCCCAGACAGAGAAACAGCAGCCCGAACATCAGTAGGATGAGGGCGACGATCGTACCGTAGCCGGCAAATGGCACCCCGAACATGAACCAGCCGATCGCGAGGGCAATTCCCGACACGAAGGAAAGCGCCGCCAGCGCGATTCCGAAGAGCGGAATCAGCTTGAGCGGCGCCACGGAGCTCGTAATGATTCCGTTCAGGCCGAACCGAACGTTGCGCGCGAAGGCATACGTCGACTTTCCGCCGTGCCGCGGCGCTCGGACATGCTCGACGGGAGCCGACTTGAAGCCGATCCAGCCCCACATCGTGCGCATCATCCGGTTGCGCTCCGGCATCCGGTTGAGCGCCTCGTACGCGCGACGGTCGACGAGCCGGAAATCGCTGACGTTGCGCGGTACGGGGTGATCGCTGAGCCTGTCGATGAGCCAATAGAACACGGCGGTCGCCGTGCGGCGCACCAAACCTTCGTCGGTTCGGTGCGTGATCACACCGTAGACGTTCTCGAAGCCCTCTTCCCAGCGCTCGACGAATTGGGGAATCACCTCGGGCGGGTCTTGGAGATCGGCGCACATGATCACGGCGGCGTCGCCCGACGCGCGGAGAAGGCCCGCCGTCACCGCGCCCTCCGCTCCAAAGTTGCGCGAGAGCCGTAGGATCTTGAAGCGCGGATCGCGCTCGCGGATCGACAGGAGCTTATCGTAGGTGTCATCCGCGGACCCGTTCTCGACGACGATCGCTTCGAAATCGTAGGCCGGCGCAAGTCCTTCGAACACCGCGCTCAGGCGGCTCGCGAGCTCGTCAACGCACTCGGATTCATTGTACGCCGGAACGACGATCGAGATGAGCCGCATGCGCTCACCCTACCGGCTGATTGAGCACGTTCCAGCGCTGTTCCAGCATCTCGATACGCCGCTCGTCTTCGCCGTGGATCGCGCCGTAGTGAGCGCGCTTGTTGATCAGCCACAGCAGCTCGAAATGGACGGCATTGAGCAGGCCCTGCTCGATCGAAGGCTGGTCTAGCGCGGAGGCGTCGAAGACGACCTTACGGGTTTCAAAACGCGTCAGGTGTGTCGAGCGAATGCGGCGCAGCGCCGGGATCGCGTCGCGCGACACCCCGCCGCCGACGACGAGCTCGAGCCCCGCGTCGCGGCAACGCCTCGATACGTCGAGCACGCAATCCGTCACGTCGTCGTCGTTGATGCTGTCGCGACTGCGCCCGAGTGAGCCGACGAAGTCCACCCGACCGAAAACAATTCCGTCCGCGCCGGGCCGTCCCGCAGCGAGCTCGACGATCGAAGAGCGGTTCTCGTACGCCGTAATCGTCTCGACGTTGAAGAGAAATTTCGTGTCCTGCGCCTCATCCGCGTTGTAGGCGACATCCTTGGCGGCGATGTACTTGGATAGCGCGTAAGCCGTCTCGACCATCGGTGCGACGACATACTGCACGCCGATCTGCTTCGTCTCGAGCAAGTCTCGCATCGCCTCGCAGCCGCCGATCTTCGCCGTGAACTGGAGATTTGCGGCGCGCGCGATCTCGAGGAGACGGAGCAGCTCGTCCGGACGTGTACCCTCGGCCTCAAACTCGGCTTTTACGGACACGTACCGGTAGCACTCGACCCCGCGCCGCAGGATTTCGACCATCTGGCGTTCGGTCGCGTTCATGTGTTCACGGTTTTCCGACGCAAATGCGGCATCACCCGCTCCGCGACGTCGTCCGCCAGGTCGGGTGTCATGAGATGAAGGGGCGCCGATTCCATCGACCCGCTCGCCGTGATACGACTGGTGATCTTCGGAAAATAGGTCTGTTCCGGATCCACCGGCACGACGAACGCGGCCGGACCCGGAGCATCGAACAGCTCACGAAAATCCAGCGTCGTCTCCCAACCAGGCCCGAGCTGCAGCCACGGAATACCGTACGCCGAGAAGATGCGATCCCACCGCGGCAAACCGAGTCCGGACTCGACGTCGCACCCCATGTACGCTGAGCCGAAATAGTTTCGCTGCGTCATTCGGATCGATGCGTAACCTTCGTTGCTCACGAGGAACATCTTGAGCCTAAGAGCGTTGACCGAGACGGTTGCGAGCTCTTGAAGATTCTGCGAAAAGCCTCCGTCGCCCTCGAAGAGCACGACGCGCCGGTCCGGCCGCGCGAACGCCGCGCCGATTGCGCCTGACAGTCCGTACCCCATCGCGGCGAGCCCTTTATTCGTGATGATGATTTGGCCCCAGCGTTGGTCGAACGCCTGCATCGCCGTCGTGAACGCCCCGCCGCTCGAACAAGGGATCACGACGTCGTCAGGCCGCATCGAGGCCGAGATCGCCTGATTGAAGACGAACGGGTCGACGTACCGGGGATCGTGCTGATTCGCGGGATCGGCGAGCGGCAGTGCCTCCCGCACGGCGCCACAGAACGCGAGCCACTCGGCGTGCTCACCCAGATCTTCCGCGAGCAATGCCGCGAGCATCGCGTCGGCGTCGCCCGCGATGGACAGCTCGACGCGCGGATGCCCCTTCTGCAGCTCGGCTTCGTCGATATCGACCTGCACGACCGTCGCGAGCGGCGCGAACTCGCGATAGTTGAACCCTGTTTGCTGCAGGCCGAGCCGTGACCCGAGCGCTACGATGACGTCGGCTTGCTGAAGCAACACGTTCGCCGAGCGCTGACCCCACGTGTTCGGTGCACCGGCATAGTTCGGATCGCGCGCATCGACGCGGTCGAGCCCGTTCCAGGTCACCATCACCGCCACGCTCGTGCC
>Ga0182024_10007254_pt1 | contig 23963 bp, 22 predicted proteins | sample P32metaG_FD_120480 | JGI IMG/M metagenome (GOLD analysis project Ga0182024, IMG submission 120480) | Permafrost microbial communities from Stordalen Mire, Sweden - P3-2 metaG (Illumina Assembly) | ecosystem: Environmental > Terrestrial > Soil > Wetlands > Permafrost | place: Sweden: Stordalen... | reverse complement strand
GCGGCGTGGTGCTGCTCGCCGCCGCGCAAGCCTCGATACCCGCGCACAGTTATTCGCCGCGCGAAGTGAAAGCCAGCATCGCCGGATACGGCGCCGCATCCAAACAGCAGATGCAGCAGATGGTGAGCTCCGCGCTGGGACTGACCGAATACCCCGAGCCGACCGATGCCGCCGACGCGCTGGCCGTCGCGCTCTGCCACGCGCACAGTTTCCGCGCGCGCGAACGCATGCTCGCCTCCATCACCGCAATCCCCGGCGGAGTCCGGCCGCGCCCTGCGCTCGGCGCGACGAAATCCAGTCTGCGAAACCAAACCCGCGCGGCGCGCATCTCTGGGTTGTGATGCGGCAATTCATCATTCGCTCCTCACCGCGCCACCGCTCCAGCGCGTTCGCTCGCACCTCGCTGGTTCTTTTTGCGCTCGCCACTCTCACCGCCGCAGCATTCGCCGCGATGCCAGCGCGCCTGTCGCGCTCATCTGCGTCTCGCCGCGCGTTCAGCGGTACAAACGCTTCCGCGGATAACCCCGCCGCCGAAATCACTTTCCGCAAGGTCTTCAAGACCAGCTACCCCGAGTTCGTCGAAATCAAAATCAATCAAGCCGGTTCCGGCACCTACGACATACGCCAGCTCGACGAAGACGCCAATCCGCAGCCATTCGCAGTCAGCGCTTCGCTCGCGCAACGCATCTTCGCGCTGGCCGCGAAACTGAATAATTTTCAAAGTGTGGATTTGGAAGTTCACCGCCGCCTCGCCAATCTCGGCGCCAAAACCCTGCTCTACGAAAAGGGCGCGGAGAAACACGAAGCCGATTTCAACTACACGCTCGACGACACCGCCACGCAACTCGTCAACATTTTCGAAGGCCTCGCCCGGCAAACCACGGACCTCTCCGACCTGGTCCGCACCATGCGCTACGACCATCTCGGCGTCAACGACGTGATGCAGCAAATCGAACGCGATTACAACAACAAGCTGCTCCCCGAGCCCGAACGCCTGCTCCCCACCCTCGACCAGCTAGCCGCCGACGAGAAATTCATAGACATCGCTCGCACCCGCGCCCGCAATCTCGCCACCCGCATCCGTTCCGTGCACTCATAACCCTCCTGCAAGGGCACCGTCGGTCCAAGCCGCCTGCTTCGCGAATCAGTAGCTGGAAATCTGTCCCCAAGGACAACTTGACACTTCTTATAACTTCCATCTATTCTCCGTGCCGTTTCCACATTCCCAAATCGGGAACTCAGGTGAACGAAACCATGCGACCCCAGCCCGCGCATTTGATGCGCATTCTTCTGCTTTTTGCTTTCTGTTCGCTACTGCTTCCGCTGCGGGCATTTGCGCAAACCGCGCCCGTCCAGTCGCGCATCACCCAGGCCGTGGACGAAGCGAACCTCACAGTATTGAAAGGCAACACGTATTACCTGGCTCGCGCCGAATACGACCGCGGCGCGGCTCCCTCCAGCCTGCCCATGAACCGCATGCTCCTGGTTTTGCAACGCAGCCCCAGCCAGGAAGTCGCGCTCGAACAATTGCTCGACCAGCAGCAGGATCACTCCTCGCCGAACTACCACCAGTGGCTCACGCCGCAACAATTCGGCCAGCAGTTCGGCCCCTCCGATCAAGACATCCAGACCATCACTTCCTGGCTGCAATCCCACGGATTTCAAGTCGTGCCTATTTCCAACGGCCGCACCGTAGTCGAATTTTCCGGCACCGCCGGCCAAGTCCAGGAAGCATTCCACACCGCGATCCACAAATACTCAGTCCCCACCGCAACGGGAGCATTCGAAGACCACTGGGCCAATTCCACCGACCCTTCGATCCCAACCGCGCTCACGCCCGTGATTGTCGGCATTGATACGCTGCACAATTTCCCGCGCAAAGCCATGCATGTCGTCAAAGGCGCGTACACGAAAAATCCCGTGACGGGTGTCGTCAGGCCGCTAGACACTCCCCATCCCGCCAAGCCCTCCTTCACCACAAGCTGCGACCAGGGTCAGGCTACCTGTTATTTCCTGGGCCCCTACGATTTCGCGACGATCTACAACGTCTTGCCGCTCTGGAACGGAACTCCAGCCGTTGACGGCACTGGCCAGACGATCGCCATAATCGGCGAGTCCGATGTGGACTTCAAGGATATCGAGGGCTTCCAGAGCCTCTTCGGCCTGCCCACCAAGGATCCAGTTCTTGTCCTCGACGGTCCCGATCCCGGAGTCGTGCCGGGTGATGAAACCGAATCCGACCTCGACCTCGAATGGTCCGGCTCCGTCGCCAAAGGTGCCACCATTGACTTCGTCATCTCCGCTACCACCAACACCACGCTCGGCGTTGATCTCGCCGCCCAGCACGCGGTGGACAGAAACATCGCGCCCATCATCAGCGAAAGTTACGGCATCTGCGAACTAGGTGTCGGCACCACCGGCAATCAATTTTACAGCGGCTTGTGGCAGCAGGCCGCAGCGCAGGGGATTACAGTTTTAATCGCCGCAGGCGATAGCGGCTCGGCCGGCTGCGATAGCCAGGATAATCCTTCTCCCGCACCCGCTGAATACGGGTTGCAGGTCAGCGGTTTTGCTTCCACCCCGTACAACGTCGCCGTGGGCGGCACTGATTTCAACGACCTCGCCAATCCATCCACCTATTGGAACGCCTCCAACGCCGCCACCACGCAGGCGTCCGCCAAGGGATACATTCCTGAAATCCCGTGGGACGACAGCTGCACCAGCATTGCTATCGTTTTCTTCGGCTATAGCTCCAACGCCCTCACCAACTGCAATGACCCGAATCTACTCGACAAGGCCGTTTGGACTGTCGGCGGCAGTGGTGGAAAGAGTGCTTGCACGGTTAACAACACCAGCAACCCCTCGAACTGTTCGGGCGGTTACGCGAAGCCTTCGTGGCAGGCCGGCAAAGGCGTGCCCAGCGATGGCAAACGAGACTTACCCGACGTCGCTCTCTTCGCCGCCGGCGGTTTTATTTCCGGTAGCGCTTACATCATCTGCGAGGCCGATCAGACCAACGCGTCTTACTGCAGCGCACAAAACCCTGATTTCCTCACCGTCGGCGGCACCTCTGCCTCCACTCCCAGTTTCGCCGGCATCATGGCAATGGTGGTTCAGAAAACTGCCTCGCGCCAGGGCAATGCCAACTACATTCTGTATCAACTCGCCGCGCAATCCGGCGCGAGCTGCACATCGTCCGGTACGCCCGCCAGCACGTGCATTTTCTACGACATCACCACTGGCACAAACGCCATGCCTTGCGACGATACCGTGGCCGTGCCGGTCAATTGCGGCTCTGCCGGCCCCGAAGGCATCGGCATTTTGTCGGGCTACAATTCAACGGCCGGCTATGACCAGACCACCGGCCTCGGTTCGGTCAACGCCGCCAATCTCGTCAACAAGTGGAGCACGATCACATCCGCGCTCAAAGCCAGCGCCACAACTTTGTCGCTCAGCCCGACTACGTCAGTCACTCATGGCACACCTGTGACCGTGCAGATCAGCGTGACGCCCACTCCTCCCGCTACCGGCACAGCGACGGGCAACGTTGCGCTACTCTCGACCACCGCCGTTGACCCGGGCGTCACCGATTTTGCTCTGACCAACGGCTCGGTGAACACAACAACGGATGTGCTGCCCGGCGGCAGTTACACCGTCACCGCGCACTATCCCGGCGACGGCACCTTCGCCGCCAGCGATTCCGCAGCGGTCCCCGTGACGGTCACACCAGAAGGGAGCAAAGTCGCCGTTACTTTCCTTAGTCAAGATCCTGCGGGTTTTCCCCTTCCCTTCAGCTCGGGCCCCTACGGCTCTGCGGTGTATCTCCGCGCCGATGTAAGCGGCAATTCCGGCAACGGCGTGCCCACCGGCACTGTCACATTCAAGGACAACGGCGCGGCAATCAGCGGAATCCCCGCGCTGACGCTGAACAGCCAGGGCAACGCCCTGCCCACGAATCCCACATACACTTTCACCGCCGGAGCTCATCCCATCACCGGTGCCTACAGCGGCGATCCCAGCTTCAACGCCAGCACCTCGCCCGTCGCATCCTTCAGCATCTCTCAAGCTTCGACGTCGGTGCTATTGTCAGCTCCCCAATTTTCCCTTCTCGGAACCGGGGTCAGCATGTCCGTAACGTTGCAAGGAACGAGTTGCGGAAATCCCCCACCGGCACGATGACATTCTTCGCTGGCTCTACGCAGCTTGGAACTCCTCAGACTGTTCAAGCCTCGATCCAACCGGAGAATTGCATAATTGAATCGTCCACAAGCCTTAACACCACCGCTCTTCCGTTGGGGCAGAGCGCCGTTACCGTCAAATATAGCGGCGATGTGAACTACGCAGCGTCAGTTTCCGCGCCTGTGACGATCGATGTACGCATACCAACAACCACGACGCTCATTACGTCAAATGGAACGATTCAACAGGGAACCTCGGTCACCTTCTCCGCGACGGTAGCGCCAAATCAGGCAGGAGGGCCGACTCCCACCGGAACGATGCAATTTACATCACCCAGCGGAGGCCCGATCGGCAGCGCCGTGACTCTCTCGAACGGACAAGCACAAGTCGTGACCAATTCGCTGCCTTCGGGTTCCCTGGTTATCTACGCGGACTACAGCGGCGACTCAAATTCCTCACCGTCGCAGGGTTCGGTGAACGAGACAGTAAACCCTGGCCCCGATTTCAACATTTCGTTTGCGTCACCCACGGTCAACGTCAGCGCTCCCGGTTCGTCAGCAACCACGGTCGTGACGGTGAACGCGCTGAACGGTTTCACCGCGTCGGTCAATCTTACCGGCTGCTCCAATCTGCCTCCGGAGAGCACTTGCAGCTTCACTCCAGCTATGGTGGCGGCGGGCGGCACCTCAACTATTAAGGTTTCTACGACGGCTCCCAGCTCGCTCGTTCCGCTAAGCCGCCACATTGACTTCGGCGGATGGCGCAACACTGCCGGTGCGATCCGCGTCCTGCTCCTGTGCGCTGCGCTCCTCGCGCTCGCAATTCAGGCGCGCCGCCGCCGTTGGAATCTCGCCGGCGCCGTGCTGATGTTCACGCTGTTGATAGGGATTGCCGCGTGCGGCGGCGGTGGTGGCAGCACCGGGCCGACCAACCCCGGAACGCCCGTCGTCACGAACCAGGTCATCACCGTGACGGCCACCAGCGGAACCATCACGCACACTTTCACATTCACGCTCAACGTCAACTAGCGACGCAAGCTCGCTTTTGTAGCGGCGCACTTCAGTGCGCCATCGGTGTCACGCCAACAACCGATGGCGGTCTAAAGACCGCCGCTACAGAAACTCGCCGCCGCTCATCGGACAATCAACCCCGCATACCCAACCACTTCGTCGCGCTCGCCCGTGATATCGCCGGACGTCGCGTAACGCACCAGCTCCGCGCTCTCCGCGCCCAGATCCCGCATCGCCACCAGCATCGCCGTCGTCGCCGCATAGCCGCACATCGTAATCCCCTCGGCGCGCACCGTGTCGTACAGCCCGCGCGGATCCAGCGCCAGAATGCGCTCGATCGCCCGTGCGTCCTTCGCGCGCGTCAACGCGTCGCTCTCGTAATGATTCATGTCCGTGCTGGCAATCACCAGCACGCGCTCGCTCTGCGCCGCGACCACCTTCGCCACCGCGTGGCCCAATTCTTCCAGCAAAGGATAACGATCCGCCCCGAGCACCACCGGTACAAACCGAAAATCCGGCGCGAGTCGCTGCAGAAACGGAATCTGCACTTCCAGCGAATGTTCGCGCTCGTGCGCTACGGCGTCTTCGCGCAAACGCGGGCAGGCGTGCATCAGCTCAGCAGCCAACTCCGCATCTACCGGCGCATCTCCGAACGGAGTTCGCCAGCTTCCTTGCGATAAAATTGCCATCGCTTCACCGCGCGGATAATGCCGCGGCCCCAGCAGAATGCATCGCGCGGGAATTTCCAGCGAGGAATAAACCGCACCCGCGACGTGGCCTGAATACATGTAGCCCGCATGAGGAACCACGCAACCGCGCGCCGCAATTTTTTCCGCGCGCGCGGCGGGCGCGAATTCAGCAATCTGCCGCGCAAGCTCCTTCACTTCGGATGGGTAGAAGCGTCCAGCAACAGCAGGAGGGCGAATCATTTCGTAGCGCCGGTTTACCCTGAGAGCCTGCCTGCGGCAGGGTCGAAAGGCTTCTCCCGAGCTCCTGCCTGCGGCAGGATCGAAGGGCGTCTCGCCGGCTAATTACCCGCGTGCAAATCTACCGAAAACTTGCAGCGCAATACGAGGAATCAAATCGGCTTAGAAGGCCTGCCTTTAATCTTCAGCGCTTCACTAGTGCCGGGCATCCACAAAATCCTCACGTGATCCCCAGTCTGGTACCCGCCTTCATCCTGCACCTGTTCGATTTTATCTTTGGCTTTCTCGGAGAACGTGAAGGTGTGGATCTCCATGCCATTGTTCAATTCGCGCACGATCAGCGTGTGCCGGTCGGAGTGAATCACTTCTGCTTTCAGCCACACCGCCTTGGCGGGCTTCTGCTTCACCACAACCGGCGTGTTGGGAGCGGTGGGAATCGGTGTGCGCGCCGGTTCGGTCAGCTGCGCGCGCGCGGGCGGCGCGGCCACCACCAGCAGCGCAGCGGCGCAAAATAGCACGACAGCGATGAATTTACAGTTCTTCATCAAAGGATATCTTTAGCGACTTCAAGAATTTTATGTCTTGCGCGGTGATCTCCACCCGCGGCTCGATCGTCTCTTCTTCCATGATTTCATCGTCCACGCGGATGTGCAGCGATTCCAGGAAACGGCGGTCCTGCGTGGTCATCTTCGCGTCCTGCGCGGACCTCCGCGCCAGGCCAATCGTCGCGTCCAGCTTCAGCACGATGTCGAACCCCGCCGAACGCACCCCCGAAATCGCTTCCGCGATCCGGTTCGAATCCGACACCGTATCATTAATGGCGTGTCCCAGCTCTCGCAGCAACTGCTTCATGCGGTCGTCGAGTTGCAAGGGCATCACCTCCCGTGAAAGCACCCTTCTATCTCAATTCTAGGTCCGCCGCCAGCACGAAACAAGGCCCAGGTGCTGAAAGTGAACTCCTCCAGTTAACCGTCCCCTCGTCCAGCCGCCTGCCAATCGCTCCCGCGCCTCCGCGCAATCTGTACTAGAATTGTTCCATGGCTGCGGGCTTCTATCCCACGCTCTGGAACTCCACGAAGATTACCCTGCGCGTGGTGTGGCGCGCCGCCCGCCAGCTCTTTCACGAAACCACCGGAGCGATCTTCGCCCTTTTCGCTCTGTACGGCGGCATCTCCGCCTGGCGCCAATGGCACACGCGCCCCGCCGCGTGGCTCTTGGGCTTTACGATCGTTTACGCAGTCACCATGGTCTGTTTTGCAATCACGTCGTTCCGCCGTGCCCGGCGCGTGCGTTGAAGCAGAAGTAGGAAAAGAGAAAATGGAAAACCGGAAATCCGCTGTCGCCTCAGAACGCAAGGCCGCGTCTCCCTCCGGCCTGCCCATCGAAGCTGTCGTCACATCAGACGACCTGCGCGATTGGGACGCCGAACGCGACCTCGGCTATCCCGGACAGTTCCCTTTCACCCGGGGCGTTTATCCCACCATGTATCGCGGTCGCCTCTGGACCACCCGCCAATATGCCGGCTTCGGTAGCGCGGTTGAATCGAATCAGCGCTACCGTTATTTGCTAGCGCAAGGCGTGAAAGGCCTCTCCGTCGCCTTCGATTTGCCCACGCAAATCGGCATGGATTCCGATCACACTCTCGCCCTTGGAGAAGTCGGCAAAGTCGGCGTGGCCATTGATTCCCTCGAAGACATGCAAACACTCTTCGACGGCATTCCGCTGGAAAATGTTTCCACCTCGATGACCATTAATTCCACCGCCGCAATTCTGCTCGCGCTCTACGTCGCCGTCGCCAAGCAGCAAGGCGCGAACCTCCAACGCCTCGCCGGAACCGTGCAGAACGATATCCTCAAGGAATACATCGCGCGCGGCACTTACATCTATCCGCTGCGCCCCGCCATGCGCATCGTCACCGATATTTTCGCCTGGTGCCGCCACGAGCTGCCCAACTGGAACGCGATTTCCATTTCCGGCTATCACATCCGCGAAGCAGGTTCCACCGACGTGCAGGAAGTCGCCTTCACTCTCGCGAATGGCATCGCTTACGTCGAAGCCGCCATCAGCGCCGGCCTCGCCGTGGACGAATTCGCGCCGCAACTTTCGTTTTTCTTTAATTCCCACAACGAGCTGCTGATGCAAATCGCGAAATTCCGCGCCGCCCGCCGCCTGTGGGCGCGCACCATGCGCGAACGCTTCGGCGCGCGCGATCCACGCTCGCTGATGCTGCGCTTCCACGCGCAGACCGCCGGCTCTTCGCTCACCGCGCAGCAGCCCGAAAATAATCTGGTGCGCGTCGCGCTCCAATCTCTCGCCGCGGTTCTCGGCGGATGCCAGTCTCTGCACGCCAACGCGCTCGACGAAGCGCTCGCCCTTCCCACCGAGCAGTCCGCGTTGCTCGCGCTGCGTACCCAGCAAATCATCGCGCAAGAAACAGGAGTGGTGAACACCACTGATCCGGTTGCAGGTTCTTACGCCATCGAAAAGCTCACCGACGAAATCGAAGCCGCCGCGCGGGAATACATTTCCAAGATTGACGCGATGGGTGGAGTGCTCCGCGCCGTCGAAACGGGCTACATCCAGCACGAAATTCAGAAGTCCGCGTTCGAATACCAAAATGCCGTGGATAGCGGCGAGCAAGTCGTCGTCGGCGTAAATCGTTTTCAGACCGAGGACGAAAAACCCATCCCCACGCTGCGCATTGACCCCGAAATCGAACGCACCCAGATCGCGCGCCTCAATTCCCTGCGCGGCCGCCGCGACACGCCGAAAGCGCAAGCCGCTCTGGTGGAAATTGAACGCCGCGCCCGCACCACCGATAATCTAATGCCCGCCATTCTCACCGCCGTCGAAGCCTACGCCACCGTAGGCGAAATCTCCGACGCCCTCCGCCGCGCCTTCGGCGAATACCAGGAATCCGTCGTCATTTGAATCACCCTACAGCGCGATTCACCCTGAGAACCGGCCGCGCCGGTTCGAAGGGTTGGCGCTGGCGACGCCCGAAACCCCGATCGCGCCGACGTTCTTGCCATCTATCGTCGGCGGAACGCCGCCGGCGTCGCACTGAACCTACGCGTCTGAATCGCGATGCCGTAGAATAAGCGCTCATGAATTCTCCGGCCCTCTTGGACAATCTTCGCGTCATACTGGTAGCGACGCGCAATCCTTTGAACATTGGCGCGGTGGCGCGCGCCATGAGCAATTTCGGCTGCACGCATCTGCGACTGGTGAATCCCTACGATCCGGCCTATCGCGAAGCGCGTTCGGCGGTCGGCGCCGCGCCGGTTCTCGCGTATGCCGAACAGTTTTCCACCGTCGCGGAAGCTGTTGCGGATTGCGCGCTCGTCGTCGGCACCACGGCTGCTGGCCGACGCGAATTGCATCATCAGCTGTGCACGCTCGAGGCTGGCGCGCGCATCATTCTTCGACAGCTTGCGCTTCATCACCTCGCGCGCAGGCAACCAGCGAACGCAAAACTCACGCGCAAGGATCTCGCGCCCAAAAAGATCGAACGCAAGCGCGCCGGACGCGGAAAAACCGCTCGCGGCCCGCTTGCAAAAAATAACGCCGCGCCCAATCGCGTCGCGCTCCTGTTCGGCTCGGAAAAAACCGGATTGTCCAATGAAGATTTGAGTCACTGTCACTGGCTGCTGCGCATTCCCACGCGCGAAGAGCATCGCTCGATGAACCTGGGCCACGCCGTCGCGGTCTGCCTCTACGAACTCGTGCGCGACGTAAAGGCCGCGGCGAAATTTGCGCGCGCGCTCGAAAAAACGCCGCCCGCGACCGCCGGCGAAGTCGAACGCTTCACCGCCGTCCTCACCGAAGCGCTCAGCTCCAGCGGCTTCCTCGATCGCCGCACCGTCGCCGACGCCGACGAGCGCATCCGTCGCCTCGTCCGCCGCCTCAATCTCCCCAGCCGCGACGCCGACATGTGGACCGGCATCATGCGCCAAATCGTCTGGAAGCTTAACGCCACAGAAAACCGGAAGCCGCTTGCGCACAAAAAAATCCCGGATCTAGCGTAAAGGCGCTAACTGCTGCACTCACCGTTCACGTTATTGCTTTCTTAGGATATAGTTCTCGCCGAGCACAGCGCATGCACGGCAACGGAAACAACCATGTCTGTTTACCCTTTCTAAAGTGGGCCGGCGGAAAACGGTGGCTCGTTGCCCAGTGCTTGAGCCTACTTCCCGCGAGATACAACACGTACGTCGAGCCGTTTCTTGGCAGCGGTGCAATGTTCTTCGGTTTACGTCCGAAGAAGGCCATCCTTTCTGATCTCAATGAGGACCTGATCGACACCTACCGGACAATAGGTACAGACTGGAAAGGGGTCTCAGCCGCCCTCAAAAGGCATCAGGCTCTTCACTCGCATCACCACTACTATCGCGTTAGATCGTCGAAGCCGCGAACTGCGACTCAGAGAGCCGCTCGGCTAATATATCTAAACAGAACTTGCTGAAACGGCTTATATAGGGTAAATAAACAAGGCGATTTTAACGTGCCGATCGGAACCAAGACGAGCGTTTGTCTGCCGACGGACGATTTCGCACAAACCCACACACTGCTGAACACAGCGCGTCTGATCGCCTCGGATTTCGAGGACGTAGTCGACCTGGCGGACCGTGGCGACCTACTGTTTGTTGATCCCCCTTACAAGACCCTCTCCAAGGAAACCGGCTTTGCCAAATACAATGACAAGCTTTTTGCCTGGTCCGACCAGATTCGCTTACGCGACTGCCTTGAACGGGCTAGGGAACGCGGAGCGGTCATCGTCGCGACTAACGCAGATCACCCAAGCGTTCGCAAGCTCTACGCGAAGGGTTTTCGCACCAGATCGTTGCGGCGCCCGAGTGTAATCGCCTCCAATCCCCGCTATCGACAAACCACTCGAGAACTACTAATCACCGCAAATGAGGTACAACAATCGTGAGATCGCTACTGGACGATACTCTACAACTCCTCCGCCGGGTGCCGTTGTTCGGCCATTCACTCGAATGCGGCGTCAGCGAACACTGGCAGACCGCTACCGAGCTCTTCCCCGGTCTGTTCTGGTCGATGTTGCCGATCTGGGTCGGGACCTTCGGCACCTTTGCAAAAGGTAAGACATACAACTGGGAAGCACTCCATGGAGCGTTCAGCGGAAACATAACGGGTGGAGAACTTTTCATCTATGCCGCCGCTTTTCTTGCGCCAATTCTGTGGATTGTTCACCACGTTCCTCCAGGCGCGGGCCCGTTCCCTACCCCACTGGCACACGGTTTGTTGACAGCGATCATTACCGTTTTTTGCGCATTGTCACTCGAAATGCAGAAATCCGCCGAACCTCCCAACCCAGAAATCCTGCACAGGCTAGCGATCGTCTTCTTCTGGGCATCAGTAATCGTGATCTACCTGGGCACGCTTTATCACAACCACCGACTGCCAGTGGTTTCGCAAGAGCAAATTAGAAGCCAGCAAGAACGATTCCTAAGTAGCTACAAAGAGCGTCACCAATGAGCGAAAAAGAGGGTCTTCGATTCATAACACTCCCTGTCCTCAAAGCAACGCAGCCCATCGGAGACTTCTTTATTGGTCGGATGGACAGCAAAATCCTTTGTGAAATCACGGAATTCGACATCCGAAGCCTTGTTAGAGAAAATGAAATCGACAGTTACCTCGGTATACAGCGGAGATTGGACCCCAAGCGCGTCAAAGACATCTCCGAGTATGTCCGAACGAGCGACGCTTGCTTTCCGACGGCCGTGATTTTGGCCGTTCCCGCTGCGTGCGCCTCCTACGATGAAAATTCGGGGCAGCTTACACTCTCGAATGTCCCGGATCCCGAAGAAGGTCACGAAACCGTGCTATTCAAAGATATCGCTCGAGTTTTGGATGGCCAGCACCGAATCGAGGGATTGCGCGGGTTTTCGGAACGCCCATTTGAGGTGAACGTCTGCATATTCGTGGAGCTCGACATCGCCGAACAAGCGTATATATTCGCCACCGTGAATTTGGCACAGACCAAGGTTAACAAGAGCCTCGTGTATGATTTATTTGACCTTGCGAAGCTTCGGAGCCCACAGAAGATCTGCCACAACATCGCAGTCGCATTGGACGGGACCGACAAGAGCCCGCTGTACCAGCGTATCAAGAGACTTGGGGTCGCGACTGAGGGCAGATATGGTGAAACGATAACACAGGCGAATTTTGTCGAGTCGCTCATGAAGTATATGTCTAAGAAGCCTCTTCTCGATCGCGAAATCTACAAGAAGGGAGGAAAGCCGCCGAAAATAGGAGCGGACGAATCCAAGATTCTAATTTTCCGAAACATGATGATTGAGGAACGCGACCTAGAAATCGCCGACATTGTTTGGAACTACTTCGATGCCGTCCGTCAACGCTGGCCTGAGTATTGGAACAACCTCGCAGAAGGACAAATGCTGAGCAAGGCTAACGGATTCAGAGGTCTCATGAAGTTTCTGCGAGACGCATACCTGTTCGTCGCCTCAAAACCTGGTGAGGTTCCGAAGCCCGCGGATTTTCTCGAAAAGATCTTTCGCAGGATTAATACTCCCGAGAGCGGTTTTGACGTTCGTACTTTTAAGCCGGGCACAAGCGGAGAAACCGCGTTGTATCGATTTCTTATGGATCAAAGCGGCATTTGAATAGGGCGCGTGGCCAACCCCTCCACACGACCCAAGCGAACGCCTAGTTCTTCCGGGTGCTGGCAGGTGGCGAAAGGATTCGTGAAATCTTCGACGCTCACGAGATTTTGGAGTTGTTGCGGAATGTGCTTAGCTGACAAGGAGCCAGTCGAATGCCTGCGTTACCGAAAGAAGCAGTCGGCGCCGTCGTTGCGGCTATTATCGCCGGCCTTGTCGCTTTTTACAGCCTTATCATCAGCAAGGAGCAAACAATCTCTGGGTTTCGGCAGCAATGGATTGACGCTCTCCGCGCTGATGTGGCAGCGCTGGTTGCCTGTGTAGTGGGCGTCTATGGCGATTCTATTGCTAAAAAGGGCGGGAACGAAGATCTGTGGGGAAAGGTGAAGGAGCAGTTCACACGCTTCCAAGAATTAGAGACGAGAATCAAGCTGCGGTTAAACCCCCAAGAAGAACGCAAGAAATATCAAGAAGCAGGCGCTACGAAAGCAGTGCTTGCAGCCATCGAAAAGCTTGATGCAATCTTCAGGAGTCCCAAACCAGCCTTTGATGAAATCCCAGAGTCCATTTCACGGCTGGTGAACAACACCCAGGCCATTCTAAGGGCGAACTGGAAGCGGGTTCGTGCCGGCGAGACCGTCTTCCGCGTATCAAAATGGGCGGCCCTTGTTATCGCGGTTCTTGCACTCGTCGCTCTGGCGCTCCACGGCTTTCGTGTGATCTGACGGGTAACTCCTCGAAAGTCATGGCTCGCAGGTGGCCGACCCTTTCACTTTAGATGCTGTCACCGGATGGCGATCGATGAAATTCGCCTCCGGTCAGAGTGCCACAAACGACCTTCCGAGTTACTCTTACTCAAAGGAACGATGGACAAGTCGCGTCCATCGTGGAGTTTCAAACAGCGCAGAAATACATGACAGACAAAATGAAGCAAATTCGAACCGCACATCATGAATCCGGACATGTTGTTCTCGCCGCTGCTCAGAGGCTAAGGTTGCGGCCGGAGGGAATTATGCTAGATCCTAGCGGCAACGGGCTCGGCTGCTACGACAAGCAGGATTATGGGTCGGACGACGTACGCAAATGCATCGTCGTGGCAATGTTCGGTGGTTATTTCGGCGAACGGCGATTTTGTAAAGAAAACTCATATTTAATCATAGAAACCCCCGATGAGTGGTTTCGCTGCAATCCTGATGGGGCAGACGCAGCCAAGTTATTGCCGCCAGCCGATTTTTATCCGCAGATGCCTGTAGCAGAGCGGATGGTCGATAAACATTGGTCAGTAATAAAGGAGCTTGCCGCCGAGTTGCAGTCGCGGGACTGGGAGCCGATCAAGCCACTGGGAAGTGGATTTGAATGGTGGAACGAGGGCGAGACGGTGGCGAAATATGTCACCGGTGAAGAATTAATCGGGATTTTGGCGGCGCGAGGGATTGCGGCCAGCTTGGTGTGACGGCGGATGGTCGACCACAGCGCGCCTCGTTCTTCCGGGTACCGCTCGCGGTGCCTTTCCCGCGTGTTTTCGAGTTGCTCGCGCCTCATCTGGCCCGATCCCCCCGCGAGGTCCACCCCTCAGTTTGCACTTGCCTCACCTTAACGACTGTGTTATCATCAGTCGTGCGCTAATTTCATCACGACAAGGGGGATACATGGTCCACGCTGCTCACGCTGCAGCAGCCCGCGCGACTGTCCCATCCTCCACTCGCCAATTTCTAATCGGTCGCACCGCGATTAGAATCGCCCGCAACTCCCCTGAAAACAATGCGGTGAATTTTTCTAATCGGTCGAAAAGAGCATGTTTTGGCGCGCGTTTCGCGCCTCACAACTCACCGATCACGACTCAAAAATCAGCCATCGCCAGCTCGCATCCACGCTTCCCGCAATTTCTAATCGCTACTCAAATATTAGAAATCGAGCTAACCCGCTCACAACAAACGAGAAAACATTTTCTAATCGCTACTTTTTCCCGCATTTCGGCGCCCGCGCCGCACCTCACCAATCACGACCCACGAATCGCGCCATTTCTATTCGATACAAATGGAATTCACAAAATCATCGTTGTAATGAAAACAAAGGAGAAACGACTTTCTATTCGATACAAATTTGCCCTTCGTAGCATAGGCAATCTTGCCTGTGCGCCTTGCTTCGCCCTTGAATTTCGCAACGACAACACAATTCAACACCAAAGAGCACAGGCAAGATTGCCTATGCTACGCAACCCGCACCGCAGGGCGCTGGCCTCGCCGCGCTTTTCACTTCGTCGCGGAATCATGTATTCTGCTGGGCCTATGCTGGATTTGGGATATGTGCGGGAGCATTTGGATTTGATTGAGAAGATGGCGCGGGATCGCGGCGTCACGCTGGATCTGGCGCCTTTTCGAGCGCTGGATACGGACCGGCGGATGGTGATTACTTCGGCGGAGCGGTTGAAGGCGGAGCGCAATAAGGCTAGCGAAGAGATCGCGCGGATGAAACGTTCTTCAGCTGGCGCCGGGGCTGCGCCCGGCGCGGGCGGCGAAGATCCTTCCGCGCTGATTGCCTTGATGAAGCAAGTCTCCGACAAAATCAAGCGCGACGACGAAACCATCAGCGATCTGGACGAGCGGCTGCGGCAATTCCTGCTGATCGTGCCGAATATTCCGCACGCTAGCGTGCCGGTGGGGAAATCCGCGGCGGACAATGTGGAAGTGCGGCGCTGGGGCGCGCCGCCTTCATTCGATTTCAAGCCGAAGGCGCACTGGGAACTGGGCGAAGGCGCCGGGATTCTGGATTTCGACGCGGCGGTGAAAATCGCGGGGGCGCGTTTTGCAGTGTACAAGGGCCTGGGCGCGCGGCTGGAACGAGCCCTCGCGAATTTCTTTCTGGACGTGCACACGCGCGAGCACGGCTACACGGAAATTCTGCCGCCGTTTCTGGTGAACACCGCTTCGCTCACCGGCGTGGGCCAGCTGCCGAAATTCGCGGCGGACATGTTCCACCTGGAAGGCACGGACCTGTGGCTGACGCCGACTTCGGAAGTGGAATTGACCAGCCTGTATCGCGACACGACGCTGGAGGCGGATGCGCTGCCGATCAAAGTGTGCGCGTGGACGGCGTGTTTCCGTTCCGAAGCGGGCGCGGCGGGACGCGACACGCGCGGGCTGAAGCGCCAGCACCAATTTCAGAAAGTGGAAATGTTCAAATTCACGCGGCCGGAGCAGAGTTACGACGAGCTGGAAGCGCTGGTCGGTAACGCCGAAGCGATTTTGCAGCGGCTGGGGCTGCATTATCGCGTGATGCTGCTGTGTACAGCCGATATGGGGTTCGCGTCGGCGAAAACGTACGATATTGAGGTGTGGCTGCCTTCGGCGGGCGAGTTCATGGAAATTTCTTCGTGCTCGAATACGGAGGCGTTTCAAGCGCGGCGGTCGGGGATTCGTTTTAAGCCGCCGGGCGGGAAAAAATCGGAGTTTGTGCATACGTTGAATGGGTCGGGGCTCGCGGTGGGGCGCACATGGATCGCGCTGCTGGAAAATTATCAGCGAGCGGATGGGTCGGTGGTGATTCCGGAGGCGCTGCGGCCGTACATGGGCGTGGACTTCATTCCAGGCGCGGCGAAAACTTGAAGATTTTTACCGCAGAGACGCAGAGTACGCAGAGAGAACCGAGCGCCTGCAGGGTTTGAAGTTCTCTGCGCCCTCTGCGCCTCTGCGGTAATTTTTTTGCAGTCAAGATTCAGCCAGCGGCGCGGAGCGCGCGCTACGAAATCGGACCGACCAGGACCATTGGGCCTGTGGGATGCGGCATGCCGCCTGCCGGCTCTAGCGACACGGCGAATTCTTTTGCGGTGACGCCTGCGGGGAGCTTCATCATCATGTGGCTCATTTCGCCGTTCTTGGGATTGAAGACGCCGGCGCTGATGGGCGCGCCGTTCATGGGCACGAGCCACAACTGGTAACTCTTGTCGGCCGGAGCCGAGGGCAGCCAGCCGTCGTACGTCATCATTCCTTCCTTGGCGTTATAAAGCACGCGCGCGTGGCCTTCGCCATGACCTTCGGGCGCGCCTTTCTGCGACCAGAGCGGAACGACGAGCGTCTCGCGCGCGGCAATCAGGTCAGCTTGATGGCGGGTTTCGGCAAGTTCTTGCTGCTGCTGTTGTATGGTGTTGCGCAGATCGGCGAGCTGGCGATTGAGCTGCTCGTTGTGCAACCACAGCAGAACGGTGGCGAGCGCGAAGGCTGTTGCGACCGGAAGCAGCGCGGCCCACCAGCGCGCGAAGACTCCGCCGTCGGAGGGTTCGGGCTTCACGCGCGCGAGGCTGCCGCCGGGACCTTCGGCCGAGGCGATCACCTGGCGCATCAGAGTTTCTTTCACGCCAGGCGAGGGAGCCACGGGCGGCGCGGCGAAGGCGAGGATGGCGATGCGTCCGCGCGCGGCGGCGAGTTTTTCGGCGCAGTCCGCGCAGGAGGCTACGTGCGATTCGAACGCTTTGCGTTCAGCGTCGTCCAGCGCGCCTAGCGCGTATAGATCGAAATCTTCCGGCCGAGTTGGATGTTCACCGCTCATGGATGCAAATCCCGTTTCAGAGTTTCTACTGCCGAACGCAGCCGCGTTTTAACCGTGCCGAGCGGGTCGCCCGTGCGCTGCGCGATTTCGCTGTGCGTCAGGCCCTCGAAATACGCGAGCTCGATGGCGGCGCGCTGCTCTTTCGGTAGATTGTCGAGCGCGCCTTTTACCTTGCTCATCAATTCCTGGCGCGCGATGGAGCTTTCGAGATTGGAGGCGATCACGACTGTGTTTTCGCTTAGCTCGTCGCCGCTGGCGGGATTGTGCCGCCGCAAACGGGAGATGGCGCGATTGCGGGCAATCACCAGCAGCCAGCCGGACAGCGAGCCGCGTGACGCATCGAATTGCGCGGCGTTGCGCCACAGCTGATAGAAAATGTCCTGCAGAATTTCCTCGGCTGCCTGGGTGTCGCGCAAAATCCGATTCAGGACAGAGGAGAGCATGCCGGAGTAACGGTCGTAGAGCGCTGCGAGCGCTGACTCGTCACGCTGGACGATCCGGTCAATGAGTGACGCGTCCGTGGCCTTCAACTCCGCTCGCTTCTCCGCCGTCACCAAGTAAATGCTTCTCCCAGTAGATACGCGCACGAGGGGTTTCCGGATTGTGGCGCGGGATGGAAACGCCGCTCGGGACGCGCGGTTGCGCTGCCGTGGAGGGAGCGTAACTTGTTGGTACGGCGGGGTCAACGGGGTTCTGGCGGGAATTCACGGGCGTTGGGAGTGGTGGAGTTACGCAGCATATGCGGAGGTTGCTATGCGTATAAGTGCTTGCTGGACATATGTTTACGATGGTACCTGCGGGCGTTACGCGCGCGAATTGCGATAAATACGGAGGCGAGCATTTCCTGTGGTCCTATTGGTTTCCATTGACATCCGGCACGGCTTGACTAAACTTCGACTCGCGCAAGACTTACGGCCCTTACCACTAATTGCTCGCCGCATTAGGAAGGAACATTGAATGGCAACCGTTGCCAAACCTGCTAGCACGCAGCCCCTCCCGCGGATCGCGCCGCGGGAGGACCTGAATCCGTACCGCATCTCGCAAATTCAGTTCGATATCGCGGCGGAATATTTGAAGCTCGACCCGGGACTGCGCCAGATTCTGCGCACGCCCAAGCGCGTGCTGGAAGTTTCCATCCCGACGAAGATGGACAACGGGCAAATCAAGGTATTCACCGGATTTCGCGTGCAGCACAACATGGCGCGCGGGCCGGCGAAGGGCGGCATTCGCTATCATCCGGCGGTGACGCTGGACGAAGTGAAGGCGCTGGCGATGTGGATGACGTGGAAAACCGCGACGGTGAATATTCCTTTTGGCGGCGCGAAGGGCGGAGTGATCTGCGATCCGAAGCGGATGAGCAAATCCGAGCTGGAACGCATGACGCGGCGATTCGCGGCGGAAATTCTGCCGATCATCGGGCCGGAGCAGGATATTCCGGCGCCGGACGTGTACACGGATTCGCAGACGATGGCGTGGATCATGGATACGTATTCCATGACCAAGGGACATTCGTCGCTGGGAGTGGTGACCGGGAAGCCGATTTCGATCGGCGGGTCGGAAGGACGCAATGAGGCGACGGCGCGCGGTTGCGTGATCGTGGTGGAAGAAGCGTGCAAGGTGAAGAAACTTTCGCTGCGCGGAGCGAGCGTCGCGATTCAGGGATTCGGGAATGCGGGTTCGATTGCTGCGAAATTATTTGCGGAGAAAAAAGCGCGGGTGATCGCGATCAGCGATTCGCGCGGCGGCGTTTTCAATTCACGGGGGATTGATCCGCTGAAGGCGATGCGTTACAAGGAGCGTTCCGGAACTGTCGTGGGGATGCCCGGGACTTCGCGGATTTCGAATGATGATTTGTTGACGATGAAGTGCGACATTCTGGTGCCGGCGGCGCTGGAAAATTCCATCACGTTGAACAATGCGGACCAGATCAAGGCGAAAATTGTGGCGGAAGCCGCGAACGGGCCGACTACTCCTCATGCGGATGAAGTTCTGGCGCGCAAGGGCACGCTGGTGATTCCGGACGTGCTGGCGAATGCGGGCGGCGTTACCGTGAGCTATTTCGAATGGGTGCAGGACTTGCAGAGTTTCTTCTGGTCGGAAGCGGAAGTAAACGCAAAGCTGGATTTGGTTATGCGGCGCGCGTTTCATGAAGTGCACGAGACGGCGCGGAAGCATCGCGCGCATCTGCGCACTGGAGCGTATGTGCTCGCGGTGGGGCGCGTTGCGGACGCCACGCTGGTGCGCGGACTTTTCCCGTGAGGATGGCGCGCGGCTAAGATCTCACTTATTTTTTCCTCGCAATTTTTCAATGGGCTTCTCGCTGGTCGTCCCCGCCGTGCGATTTTTGAATATTGTCCTTGCGCGATGCACAAGAAGGCGCGTACATTTTCGTTAGCCGGTGCGTCGATGCGAAAAATGGCAGCGCCGGCGTAATTGTCTGCAGCGGCCTTGCGCGGAGGGCGCTTCCAATTGAGTAACCACACAAATCAAACGGGCCACACGAGTCACACACCACCGATTCTTCTGACGATTGCGGGATTTGATCCTTCCTGCGGCGCGGGCACAGCGGCCGACCTGAAGACTTTCGCGGCGCACAATTGCTACGGCGTCGCGGCGGTGACAGCGCTCACGGTGCAATCCACCCAGGGAGTTGTATCGGTTCATGCGACGCCTTCCGCGACGCTGCGCGCACAGCTGGATACGCTGGAGGAAGATATAGAGATCGAGGGCGTGAAGATCGGCATGCTGGCAAACCGCGCGAATGCTTCGGTAGTGACGGAGTTTCTGGACAAACACAAATTCGCACACGTGGTGCTCGATCCTGTTTATCGTCCTACGGCGGGCAACGCGGAATTGCTGGATACTTCCGGGCTGAAATTCGTGCGCGATGAATTGTTGAAGCGCGTGAGCGTAATCACCCCCAACATTCCCGAGGCGGAATTTTTGACCGGCCTGGAAGTGAAGGATCTCGCGGGGATGAAGGTGGCCGGGCTGAAGCTGGTGGAAATGGGCGCGCGGGCGGTGGTGGTTACTGGCGGGCACCTGGAAAAACCGATTGACGTGCTGTGCATCGGCACGGAAGTGGAAACATTCGGCGGCGACCACGTAAAAAGCCCGAACACGCACGGCTCGGGCTGCACATTTTCCTCGGCGATTCTGGCGCAGCTGGCGAGCGGCCAGCAGCTCCGCGAAGCCGTGATTCTGGCGAAGGCTTACGTGACGAAGGCGATTGAAAAATCCTACGCGATCGGGAAGGGCGCCGGACCGCTGAATCAACTTTTCAGATTTCATCAGGAACAGCCGCTGCGCGGAGTTCACGAAGTGCCGCAGCATGGCATGCACCCCGCAGCAGAACCAGCCGCGCATTAGAGTTTTCGCGCCGCATGGTTGCCATCACAACAATCTTCGAGTCTCATATGTTCCACGGCTTTTGACTGTAAACACGCTGGGTTCGTTGACTTGCCTTCCGGCTCAACCTAAGACGAGCGCAAATTTCCGGAGTCCTCGTCTCTGAATGGCCAGACATTCGTGCACCAGAGCATTTCAGAAAAGCTCGGCGGCGCGGGAAGCCATTCATGGTTGCGGAGAAAGAGGGGCGTATGAAGCGGAATTCAACACGAATGCTGGTGCTGCTCTTCCTGGTTTGCGTCGGATTCGCGGCAACAAGAACCGAAGTTTCGGCCGGTTCGCATTTCGTGCCGCCGGATATCACCGCGGCGAGCGACATTCCCTACCCCATCGACAATATTGCGTCCGGGCTCGTGTCACTCGCGGTGAATGTGACCGCCGGAGGTCAGGTTCAGAACGTGCAGGAGGTGCGCGGGATTTCGGGTCTGACCGCAGTAGCGACTAACGCCGTGAATACCTGGAAGTTCTCGCCCGGCAAGCTCGACGGAAATACAGTTCCATCCACAATCAACGTGCAAGTCGTCTTCAACCCCGGCACTCTGCAAAGCCAGAATTTGCCACTGCCGTCCGGGGCGCTGGTTACGCCTCCGCTTCCTGCGGGATACTTCCCGCCGCAGATGGCTCAGGCGTCGTACGCTGTTTATCCTCCGAACAGCGTGGCGACAGGAGCTGTCGTGCTCAGCCTTCTAATAAGCAAGTACAGCGAAGTGAAAAAGGCGACTCCGATTCGCTCCGTGCCGTCTCTGACGGAGCCGGCAATCGCTGCGGTGAAGAACTGGACCATCAATCCAGCGACGCTCAACGAAAAAAAGTTGGACGCCACGGTGGTCGTCGCATTTGTCTTCCGTTCGCCGACTATTTCGACGCCGTAGGATTTATTGCTGATTGCGGTTCGTCTATATGCGTCCCGGCGGTCACGCTGATCTCTATCTACTGAGCGAGAATTAGATTCTTGTCGCGAGGCGGAATTCTGCTGGTATCTCGTGCCCAGCCGACAACGTGGGCACTTCAGTTGCAATCAAGAAGGTGCTGAATGAAATTGAGCACACATCTTACTTTTAACGGGCAATGCGAGGCGGCGTTTGCGTTCTATGAGCGATGCCTGGGCGGCAAGATTGACACCATGATTGCTTACGGTGACTCGCCGATGGCGGAACTGGTGCCGGCGGAATGGTGCGGCAAAATTGTCCATGCGAGCCTAACTCTTGGCGACGATTGTCTGAACGGCGCCGACGTTCTTCCTGCGGAGTTTCAACGGCCGCAGGGCTTCTTTGTTCTGCTACGGGTTCGTAATGCTGTGGATGCAGAACGCATATTTCACGCACTGGCGGAAAACGGAGCGGTGCAGATGCCGATCCAGAAGACTTTCTGGTCGCCGTGTTTTGGGGTGGTGGTGGATCGGTTCGGCATACCGTGGGAGATCAGTTGCGAGCAGGCGAGTGGCGCGGGATAGAGAGCGGCGTTTTCAACTATTGATAATTCGCGCGGATGGCGCGTTCCGCGCGTGCGACTCGCGCGTGCGTTACGGCAAGTCAAAAGATTTACCGCAGAGGACGCTGAGGTAAGAGCGCAGAGTTCGCAGAGAAAAGCCGAAGCAAATCGAGCGCGGGATTTTTTTCTTAGCATTTCCGCAAGAAAGCAGATCCCTCGCCCGCTTCCGCGGGCTCGGGATGACACGTAAGGTGTTTTTCGCGGAGATTGTGCAGGCGCCGGCGCTGCGAAAACCTAAGAGCACAGGCAAGATTGCCTATGCCACCGGCGGGCGTCAATTGGTGGATTCGAAGGCGCGGAAGCGGCGCTCTAGTTCCCATTGTTGCTGGGCTTTTTCGCTGGATTTGAGGAAGGCGGCGCAGTTGGCCGAGGGTTTTTCGGCGCCGAGGAATTCTGCGGAGCAGGCGGCTACGGGGCGCGTGAAAATGTCTTGCTCGCGCCACAAGCTGGGGCCGGGCAGAAAATCGTGTTCGAGGCCGGTGCGGACCATTTGCTTCAGGTCCGCGTAGGATAGCGCGTAGGTTTCCACCGCGCGGACATATTCGTGCGTTAGGTCAATGCGCGAGACGCCTTCGTCGTCGGTAGAGAGCGCGACGGGCACGCCGAATTTGCGGTAAACCGGGAACGGGTGATTCTTGCCGCTGATGCCGAGAATCATCTCGTTGCTGGAGAGATTGATTTCCACCATTACGTGCTTCGCAGCCATTTCCTTCAGCAGATCGTAGGGTCGATCCTCGTACATGACGTCCACACCGTGGCCGATGCGCTCGGCGTGAGCATCTTCGACCGCCTGACGAATGTGACAGCAGAGCCCTTCGTAGGTGACGAGGCCGGGAGCGAGTTCGCCGGCGTGCAGGGTGATGTGAACTTTAGGATAGACACCGTGCAGAAAGCCGACCATGCGCATTTGTAAAGCGTAGTCGGACATGGAGACGTAGCCATCCTCCGGCATCACCAAATTTAGTCCCACGACACGCGGGTCCGCGGAGGCTGCTTCGAAACCCAGCAGAGTTTGCGCGAAAACCTGCTCGGGCGGAAATCCACGCAGAACTTGGTAGAGGTAGCGGAGTTGCACGGCACAGGCGGGCGCCGGATTAGGTTCGCCGCAGCGTTCGGCCTGGCGCCGGATTGATTCGGCTTCATCGAGATTCGCGCGGACTACGGCGATGTCGTCCCGCAAGCCTTTTGCGAAAAGCTGATCGCGAAATTCAGCGAAACTACGATTGGCGTGCCAGCCGAGTTCTTTCGCGATGGCTGCGGTGTGGTCGAAGGGAGGCGTCAGCATCAGTTCCATGTACTGCTCGTTCTGCGCGGCGGCGCGCGTGGCCACTTCGTCGAGGAATTCACCGGTGTGGACGTGCGAAACGCCGTGGAATTTGGCGAAGGCGTCGAAGAAATGATCGTGACCGCTGACGCCCGTGGAGGGCACGAAATTGCGCATGGAGAATGCATCAATCAGCGCGCCATAGAGATGCTGATCCTGATTGGCGCGAGCGGCGGGGAGATTGTCGTCGCCACAGACGGGCTGCGGCGGGATGCTATCCGTCATGGAGCGTGATTGAAAAAACGAGTGGGTGGCGAGGTCCACGCAGAGATTGTCTTCGGTGGCGGCGCGAATCCAGGATTCGGCATAGACCGCGCCGGTGAGGTGGTTGTGCAAGTCCGCGCCCTTGGGCATGCGCGCCAGGAACGCGCGGAGGTCGGGGGGATTCGCGCGGGCTGACTCGTATGCTCGCGCGACGCGCTGGTCGGGAGTG
>Ga0182024_10007253_pt1 | contig 23969 bp, 22 predicted proteins | sample P32metaG_FD_120480 | JGI IMG/M metagenome (GOLD analysis project Ga0182024, IMG submission 120480) | Permafrost microbial communities from Stordalen Mire, Sweden - P3-2 metaG (Illumina Assembly) | ecosystem: Environmental > Terrestrial > Soil > Wetlands > Permafrost | place: Sweden: Stordalen... | reverse complement strand
TGTCCACGAAATTCAGCTTGCCGTCGATGGTGTATTCGTCCTGGTCCGCCAGCCCGATCTTGAACGGCAGCACGCCGAGCCTCTCGGGATGGAAGCCATAACATGCCATGAGCGGGCCGGGCGCCATCGGCGAGCCGAGATATCCCACGGCCCCGGCGGCAACGAAGCGCATCAAATCGTTGTCATGCGATAAGAGTGCCCGGCCCTGCTTGCGGGAGGTGCGCAGCTTCAGGACGGTGCGCTCGTCGATGTCGAAAGTCGCAAACATAAACGGCTCGGTCACGACGATGTTGGTGAGCATGGTTTCGTCGGCTTTGACGATATTGCCCGGATCGACCTTGCGCTTGCTAACCCGGCCGCTGACGAAGGCGGTGACCTTCGTCCAGGCGAGGTTGTACTCTGCCGTTTTCAAATTGGCCTTGGCCACGTCCACGTTCGCCCTGGCTTCGTCCAGGTCGCCGATGCCCTTGTCATATTCGGCCTGGGCGATCGCCTTGGTGATGATCGCCTCGACATTGCGGCGATGGTCGCGTTCGAGCCGAACCACCCGGGCCTCAGCCTGATTCAGCGACGCCAGAGAGCGAGCCAGGTCCGCCCGGTACGGTCGATCGTCGATCTCGAACAGGACGTCGCCGCGCTTGACGAAGGCGCCGTCGTCGAAGTTGGCCTTTTCCAGATAGCCGGTGGCGCGGGCGCGGACATCGATCGAATCGACGGCCTCCGTTCGGCCGGTGAAGTCCTCGTGCTCCTCGATCTCCTGAGTGATCGGCAGGGCGACCAGCACCTCGGGCGCCGGCGGCGCGGTTTGGTCGGCGGCCTTGGATTTGCATCCCACAACGGCGCCGCAACAGAACAAGAGCAGGAGAGATTTTTTCATGGGGTGAGTTCCTGTTTGCCGCTTGTGGCGTAGCGTCGGCCGCAAGCGTCCCAGATAGTCATGTCGAAGTTGGCCTGACCCAAAGGCGCCGGCCCGCATCGGTGAGGATCCCCTGAAACACAATGTCCAGGATGTCGTCCGCCTGTTCCTCAGGCGACTTGCGCGGCCCGTTAAAGTAGTTCGTGAACATCGTCCCGTAGACGAGGTCGCCGATGACGTTGGTGATGCGCTCCACCGGAATGTCGCGCACCTGGCCATGAGCGATCAGATCGCGATAGAGCGACTTCCACCGCTCCAAACTGGCCTCGCGATACTCGAGATAGGTCGGCTTCTTGCGGTCCTTGAACTGGGCCCGCTCCTGAATCAGCAGCTCGACGAAGTCCGGATTGTGCGACACAAACGTCAGGAAGGTGCGGATGGCGACCGAAATGCGCTCCAGCGGATCCACGATATCGGCAATCCGGCTATCGACCGTTTGCCGCATTTGCCTCATGACGCGATCGACCGCCGCCAGGAAAAGGTCTTCCTTGCTGGGGAAGTAGCGATAGAGCGTGCCCTTGCCGACCTGCAGCTTGTTGGCCAGGATCTGCGTGTCGGTCTCGGTGAAGCCATGCTTGGCGAAGAGCTTGACCGCCGCGTCCAGGATCTCTTCGCGCCGGCGATCCCACAGAGTCGGATCGACCGGCCGACCAAGTTTGCGCACCAAACCGTTCTTCATGATGACGGCGCCTTAATAATTGACTGACCAGTCAGTCATATGTGGATGCTAAAGGGGGCCATGGATGCTGTCAAGCGTAAAGGCGTTAATGAACGAAAAATTAACCCAATTTAACCAGTGTAGCCGCAGGCTTCAGCCTGCGATGTGTGCGAACGGAATAAAACCATCCCAAAGCGGATCATTGATATAATCGTTTAGCCGCTCGCCTCCGGCGAGCGCGGTTAGACCTGGCCCAACCGCCAACAAGAGACGAGCGGCCAAACCATCCCATCCGGTGGCGTTGCAAAGGATCCACTTATGAAAACCACGTCATTGCTGATTGTCGGAACGCTCATGTTCGCAATCGGCTGCGGTCGCGTTGGCGAAGCCCCCAGTGTCAAAATGGCGACAGCGAAACCAGCGATGGCGCAAATCGCGGCAAAAGATGCGAAGCAAAGCGAAATGGCCCCTGCCGACCCAGAAAAGCTTCTCGTCGGTCGTGATCATCCGGTGGGTGCCGACTTCCTGGTGCAGGGACAGGACGCCAAGCCCATCCAGCGAAAAATCAAATACACCGCCGACATCCGCCTCATTACCGACGATTTTGCCAAGGCCCAGAAAGAACTGATCGACCACGTCGATAACCACAAGGGCATCATCGCCCGTTCCGACATCATCGTCTCGCCGGGATCGAACAAGGTCGGCACGTGGACGGTACGCATTCCCGTGGCCGACTTCCGGGCGTTTTGCGACGAAATCCTGAAGATCGCCGAGGTGCAGAAAAACTCGACCAATTCGGAGGACATGACGGAGCGCTTCACCGACCTGGCCAGCCAGATCAAGAATCGGCAGGACCATGTGAAAGAGCTGGCCAAGCTTCGGGACAAGGGCGGCGACATCAAGTATCTGCTGACGGTCTACAAGGAGATCGGCGAGACGCAAATGGAAATCGATCGCATTCAGGGCCAGCTCAATCTCATCGCCAATGTCACCGACCTGACGACGGTCAACATCACGATCAGCGAACGTCAGAAATACAACCAGGAAAAGCCGCCCAAGCTCACCGAGAAGCCGGACTTCGGCACCCGCGCCGGCAAAACGTTCGAGGGTTCGACGGAAGCTCTCAAGGATTTCGGCCAGGGACTGGTCATCTTCATCATCGCGACGGCTCCATGGCTGCCAATCGTGTTTGTGGTGATCGCTCCCGTTTGGTTTCTGCTGCGCCAACATCACCAATCGCAGTTCGTGGTGGCGAAGAGAGCCCCCGCGGCGCCGAAATTCGAGGAGAAGCCATAGTGCAGCACCGTCCGCGTGAGCAAATGGCTCGGCCCGCCCAAAAAAATCACACGCTCTTCGCGTGAGGACTACACTATCCCGCGCACCACTTCGCCATGCACATCCGTCAATCGATAATCACGCCCCTGCAAACGGAACGTCAATCGTTCATGATCGATGCCCAGGCAATGCAAAATCGTCGCATTCAGATCATGCACGTGCACGGGATTCTCCACGACGTTGTAGCCGAAATCATCCGTCTTGCCGTGCACCACCCCGGGCTTGATGCCGCCGCCCGCGAGCCAGACCGAAAAGCAGCGGCCATGATGGTCCCGGCCATAGTTCGCCTGCAGCGCTCCCTGGGCGTAGACGGTGCGGCCAAACTCGCCGGCCCAGACGATCAGCGTCTCGTCCAAGAGGCCTCGCCGTTTCAGATCGGTGATCAGGGCGGCCTGGGGCTGATCGATGTCCATGCACTGCTTGGGCAGATTGGCCGGCAACCCGCCGTGATTATCCCAGCCGCGATGGTAGAGCTGCACACAGCGGACGCCGCGCTCGATCAGCCGGCGAGCGAGCAGACAGTTGGCGGCGAAGGAGCCGGGCCGGCGGGCATCGGGGCCGTAGAGAGCCAGTGTGCTCGCCGATTCGCCGGAGAGATCCGTCAGGGCCGGCACCGACGTCTGCATGCGAAACGCCAGCTCGTACTGCGTGATGCGTGTCTGGATCTCCGGATCGCCGAGTTCGCGATGCTGCAGCTCGTTGAGCCGGGCCAGGTCGTCGAGCATGCGCCTTCGCAAATTGCGATCGATACCGGGCGGATTGTTCAGATAAAGCACCGGATCGGCGCTCGAGCGCAGCTTCACTCCCTGATGGCTCGACGGCAGAAAGCCGCTGCCCCAGAGCCGATCGAGCAACCCCTGATTGCTGTCGGCCCCGCTGCCGTGCGAGATCATGACGATGAATGCGGGCAGGTCCTCCGACTCGCAGCCGAGGCCATAGCTGAGCCAGGCGCCCAGCGACGGCCGGCCCGGTTGCTGGCTGCCGGTCTGGATGTACGTGATGGCCGGATCGTGATTGATCGCCTCGGTGTGCACGCTGTTGATGATGCAAATGTCGTCCACGACCCGGCCCGTGTAAGGCAGCAATTCGCTGAGATAGGCGCCCGATTGGCCGCAGCGCTGAAACTCGAACGGCGGGGCGATGACGGGAAAGCTGCTCTGGCCCGACGTCATGCCGGTGAGCCGTTGGCCCATGCGGATCGACGCCGGCAACTCGGTGCCGTGCAGCGAACGCAGGCGCGGCTTAAAGTCGAGCATTTCCAGATGCGACGGCCCGCCCGATTGAAAGAGATAGATGACCCGCTTGGCCTTGCCCGCGAAGTGCGGCACCCCGGGTAAACCGCCGGCAGCCTGGGCGGCGCCATCGCGCTGCAGCAGCGTCGCCAGGGCGGCCAGGCCGACGCCGGTTCGCCCGAAAAAGTGCCGGCGGGTCATGGATGTCAAACGCTCGCGCAGGGGATCGTTCATCGGAATTCCTCGTAGCCTCCTCGTAGCCGCAGGCTTTAGCCTGCGGAGTGTGGCCCGGCATTCATGATACGCGTTTTCCCACGCGCTGAAAATACCGCCAGGCATCCGCGAAGTTGCCGACCAGAAGATGAGCGAGGGCCGCGAGTTGATCGGCGTCGGCGCCTTGGCCCAGGCTGACCGCCTTTTCGATGAACGTCAACGCCGGTTCGCCCTGACCTCGACTCAGGCAATGGCGGGCGGCGTCCAAAAAGCGGCGCCGCTGGTCGTCCACAGCCCAGAGCAACGACAGGTCGGCCCGGCAGCGGCGGCAGGCGGGAGCTTCGGTATTGTCGGCTCGGCAAACGGGGCAGAGCATGGTCCCTTCTTTCAGGTGGGAGTAATTCGTGACACGGCACCCCCCCCACACACGCTTACCGATCAGGTTCCTCAATCACCGTGGCGAACGAGCACGTTCCGTAACTATTGTGAAATCATGAACTAAAGACAGACAGCGAACCAAGGCTTTCTGAGACGGATTCATGACAAGGGGGTACACGGAATTAGCGTGCGCTTCCGCCCTCGCCAGGCAAACAGCCGTTTCATGAGCAGCACGAATGCCAGCAACGCCGCGGGGGCGCCGAGCACCCAGCCCCATCTGGGCCGGAGCGGTAGCTCCCACGCCTGGAAAACGTGATTCGTCGCGGTATTGCCGCAACTCGTGATGAGAGTTCGGCCATCGGGCGATAAATAGTGCACATGAAGGAGCGGATCGGTGCGAAGTCGGCAGATTTCCTTTTTGGTTGCGATGTGGCCCACCATCACGATTCCGTCGGCGTTCCGCCATTTCGGGAAGGGGTACCACGCACCGAGCCATTCCTCAAGAGTATTGGGCGCGCCATTTCGATGACGATCACTGCCATATGCGACATATTCCCCAGCAGTGTCAACTCGATCAACCCCGTCGGTGACTTCCAGCTCCATAAGCGAGATGTTCCAATGAACCTTGCCGCTGACCGATTCCCGAACTTCCAACTCCAATCCTGGGTTGCGGCGCATGACGAATTGGGAATCAGGGCTGAATAACAACTCGGGTGGTTCCGCCCCATCAACCCTTTCTTCCCACAATCGACTGCCGGTTTCGACGTTCCAGAGGGAGAAACTGACCGGATCGCCGTCCATGGCGACGCCCATGACGCGAGAATCCGCGGAAAACTTGATGTCAGCAAGTCCAGGCGCGGGCACCGTTGCCCTTCTTTGTAATTTGTTCGCATCCCAAAGTTCGATGCAATTCGGGATTCCTCCGGCGAGAAGTACAGAAGCCGCAAGAACTTGCCCATCTGCCAGCGGGGACGCCATCAACCCCACAGTGCTTGCACCCAGCAACGGAAGAGCCCAATTCGATGTCAGGAACGCATAGGTGAGACCGTTGAGAGCTACCTCGGGAAACTGCTCACTTTCACAGGTAACCGAGCGGCACGCACCGGTTTGCAAATTCCAAAAGTCCCAGCGAAACAGCGGACTGTCCCCAATTCGATTCTTCGCCAGGAATTCATTGCCGCCAGAAACTAAACAGTAATGGTAAGGCGAGGGGGAAGGCTCGACGGTGGGCGTCCATTTGAGGTTGGGCAGTGACTGCACGATCCGGCGTTCCTTGATACTAAACACCGTCAGTAGCGGCCCGTCCTTGGCGGGGGCAAAGTAGCAGATCAGTTCATCCTCCTTGACGTTGGAGCGGTTAGAATAGTAACAATTTTGTCCCGGAAATGCGTATCCGGACAGGGTTGCCGATAGATTTCCCGTGCTCGCTTCAACAACGTGATATTGAATTGGATTGCCGTCGGAAGTCTCTCCTTCCTGGAAAACGAAATGGTCTCGTAACGGATACACTAAATCGGCTCGCGTAAGCCATCTCTTGTCCGACGGGAAGCTATCCGGCTTTTTTGTCGGCAAGGTAATTATCCATTCCCGTCCGGTTTGGATATCGCCAAAAGCTACACGTTTGTCATCAAGAACCACCGCGAAATAGCGAAGAGGAAAGAAAAGACTCCCCCCGCCCCTCGACAGCTCTGAGCCGAAAAAAAACGGGGAATCGTCCGGGATACTTCCAAGTAGACGGCCCGTCGAGGTATCCCAGGTCTGCAATGGCCCCTTAGCAATACGCTTCATATCGGACATGTACGTGGTGAGAATTTTTCCATCCCTGGAGACGTGTCCGTTTTGAGCGGCAATGGTCCATCTCGGCGCCGGCGGCAACACGAAATGCAAGCCGATACCCATGCCAATCAGGACCGCAAGGAACAGCAGCCAACGGACGCGGGCAAACCAGGCTTTTCGGCGCGGCTTGTCTGCCATGGCGTGATCCGGGCGATTTGGATCTTGGTCGGCCATCATTCCTCCTTGATCATCCCAGCAACGTAGGGTGGGTCGAGTGTACTCACGAGACCCACCGAACAGCCGGAGTCATGGCCACCTACGGCATGCGATCGAAAACCACGATTCTGCACGGCACGGTGGGTCTCGCGTTGCTCGACCCACCCTACGCGTACTTGGCGTTCACTGTCATGTCATATTGTCATCATCCCAGTTCTCGGCGGAAAGTCGCAACCAACCCAGGCTCTCAGCGACCTGAGCCAGCTCTTCCTCATCAACCCGTTGTTCTTTGACCACAACGTCATGAACATGAAGCAAGCCTTTTTTGGCCCATTCTTCAATCGCTTCGGGGGACAGCCCAAACCGAAACGCTGCTTCGCCAAGCGAGATCATCGACATAGCTTTGACCCTCCACAAATCTATCGGAAGTGTAACTGCAATGTCATACCTCTTCCAGATAAAACAGCACGTCGCTCAGGCTATTGCACGATGCGACCACCTTGTCCCAGCGGCGGTCGGTCATCGCGGTGTGGATGTCACCCATGAGCCGTTTGACTTCGGCCTGGTCCGCCGTGGACATGGTTTGCATGAGCCGCTCCGCCTTCTCCAGCAGGGCTCGCGCCTGGACCGTCTCGCGCTGGCCTTCGCGTGGGCCGGGAACCAGTTCCGGCATGGCGCCGTCCCCGCCGACATTCACCGACGAGGCTTCGTTGAATTCATCGAAAGTTTCGTCGGCGTCTTCCTGGCCGCGCCAGAGTTCCTGGAGGCGTTCCTGGGCCTGGCCACGTTCCTCGCGTTCGAACTTGGCCAGGGCGTTTACGATGGTGACCTGCTTTTGCAGCCCCGTCGCCTTTTCCCGCGCCGACACCTTGAGCATGCCGTCCAGGTTCAATTCGAGCTGCACGACGAGCTGGTTGCCGGATGGAACCTTGGCCAGGCCGTCGATGAGGAAGTTGCCGATGCAGTGGTTGTTGCGAATGTCCTCGCTTTCGCCCTGATACACTTCGACGTTGACCGCGTCCTGGTTATCGACCACGGTGGAAAACACCTCGCTGCGGCTCGCGGGCAACGGCGTATTGCGGTGCAGGATGGCGGCGAAGCGGAACGGGAACTCGAAACCCTGGTGATAGCTGAGGCACTTGATGCCGAGCGAGTGCGGCGTGATATCGACCAGCACCGAGCCGACGTCGTCCCCGGCAATGATGGCGGCCTGCACCGAAGCGCCCATGGCCACGCACAGGTCGGGATTTACCTCCTGATGCGCGGGCTGGCCCAGCCGTTCTTCGAGCATGTTCGACACCAGCGGCGTCCGCGTGCTGCCGCCCACCAGCACCACCTTGTCGATGGCCGAGCCGACCAGCTTGCAATCGTCGAGCGCCTTTTGCACACAATCCATGGTGCGGTTCAGCAGCGGCAGAATCAGTTCTTCGTACTCGGCCCGGCTGATCTCGATGTCGATGTGCAAGGCCTGGCCGTCCTTCTCGGCGATGAACTCCTCGGTGATGCGGGCAAACGGGTGGAAGGACAACGTCTTCTTGGCTTCCTCGGCCGCACGCAGGAGGCGGGCCCTGGAAACGAGATTGGCCGTGAGATCGACGCTGTGCTCGGCCTGGAATTTGATGGCCAGGTGCTTGAGCAGCAGATCGTCGAAGTCGTCGCCGCCGAGCTGGGTGTCGCCATGGCTCGACAGCACCTCGATGACGCCTTCCTGGGCCTGGACGATGGAGACGTCGAAGGTGCCGCCGCCCAGGTCGTAGACGAGGATGCGGCGCATCTCAGCCAGCTTGGGATCGTAGGTCAGCGACGCGGCCGTGGGTTCGTTGAGGATGCGCACCACTTCAAGGCCCGCCAGTTCGCCGGCCTCGCGCGTGGCCTGGCGCTGGGCGTCGTTGAAGTAGGCCGGCACGGTGATGACCGCCTTGCTCACCTCGCGGCCCATTTTCGCAGAGGCCCGCTGTTTCAGGGCGCGCAGGATCATGGCGGAGATCTCCTGCGGCCGATATTCCTGATCGCCGAGCTTGACCTTCACATCCTGGCCCATCTTGCGCTTGATCGACTTGATCGTCCGCTCGGGGGCGACGACCCACTGATTGCGTGCCGCCTTGCCGACCAGCAAACGGCCATCGTCCGAGAGACCGACGAAGGACGGCAGGATTGGGTCGCCGTCTTCCTCGAAGACGACCGGTTTGCCGTCCTGGATGATGGCCACTTCGCTGTTGGTGGTTCCCAGGTCGATGCCGATGATGGGTTCTTGCATAATTTCTCCTCATGAGGTTGGGCCCGTTTAGCCGCTCGCCTCTGGCGAGCGCGGGTGACGAACCGCGCTCGCCAGAGGCGAGCGGCTAAACGGGCGACAATCAATCAACCGCGGGACACTTTTACCTGGGCGAAACGAAACACCTTGCCGTGCCAAAGGTAGCCGCGGCGCACCTCTTCCACGACTTCGCCCGACGGCCGATTCGGATCGACCATGACTTCGAGCGCTTCCATTCGCTCGGGATCGAAGACTTCGCCCACGGCCGCGATCGGCTCCAGGCCCTGCTGCTCCAGCATGCGCTCGAGCCGTTGCAGGCTCATGCCGTATCCCGTCAATATCGACTGCACGCCTTGCCCGATCCGTTCTACCAAACTGTCGATCTTCGCCTGGAGTCGCTCTTGCTCCAGGGCGGCGGACCGCTGTTTTTCTATTGCCACGGCTTGCGAATCCAGCCAGCGCGACTGCAGGACGTTCAGGGCCCGGTCGATCTTGCCGCCCAGGCCGAGCAAGCGCATCCACAGGGGCACGGCCACCTCAAGCTTGGCGGGATTGGCGGCCGTCACCCCGCATGCTCGGAGTACCTCGCATGCGGGCTTCGAGAGCTCGGCGGACTCCGGTCGCTGACGCTCTCGGCTTGCCAGTTGCTGCAAGTGATCCTTGATACGCTGGACTTCGCGCTGGGCCAGGTTCAAGGAATCGTGGGCATCGACGAGGCTCTTGAGCATGGGCCGAATCGCTTCGTCCTGCCTGGCCTCGGCGGCGCCCTTTTCCTCCTTCTGGGCCTGCTGGCACTCCAGGGCGGCCAGGGACTGCGAAAGCTGTTCAAGGGCCTGGGCGCCTTGCTCCATCTGCCCACGGCTGGCGCGGGTCTGCAAATTGACCTCGTGACGCAGGGCAACGAACTGGCCGATCAGGGTGGCCAGGTCCACGGTCTCGCCCGGCTCTTCATTCGCAACCGGGGGCGCGCTGATTCCTTCCAGGCCGGCGACGGCCTCGAGCCAGAGACGAAACTCCGCCAGGATGCGGTCGATGGCCAGCGGACTCAGGGTTTGGCGGCCACCGACAGGAGCGTCGCCAGAGACAAGCGACGGCGCGCCGTCCGACATTGCAATACCTCGATCAGGGCGTCGATGTTCTCATGTTTGCCGGCCTCGAACAGCCGGTAACGCAGCCGGGTGTCCAGGTCGCGCAGGCTATCATACGCCTGGCGGATGCCGGCGAACTTCTCGGGATGATGCTCCGGCGAGAATTGCTTGACCAGCTCCAGGTAACGGCGGCGAATGACGTCGTCGTCGCTGCCGGGCGGCAAACCCAGGACTTCGTAGGGGTCGGTCATGATCTAGCGATACTCCTCGTCGTCATCCATGTCAAAGAAGGAATTCATCATGGAATTGAAGAATTGGCCAGGCCCGCCCTGATCGCGCTGTTGCTCTTCGAGTTCCTCGAGCCTCGTTTGCAGCTGCTGGTGACGCTCGCCGCGCGGCAATGCTTCGATGAGTTTGCGGGCGTGGCGCAGCAGATTGTCGAGACGCCACGAGTCCCTGCGCGAGGAGTGCTTGAGGATATACTCCGCATCGATCAAGGCGAGGCGCGGATTGTTCGGAAAGCGCCGCCGGCCGACATTGAAACAGCGCTGGAGCGGCTTGACCGCATTCAAGTCCGCGAGGGTGGAGCAGAGGGCCTCCATGACTTCCTCAGGATAGTTCTGCAGCGGCACCTTTTCGATCAGGGCCAGGACCATTTTTTCATGCGTCTTCTGGCCACGATAGGCAGGCCCCGCCAACCGCTGATTCAGGAGCTGGACGATCAGCCGCGGCACGACGTTCGGCTCAGCCGCCTCGGCCAGGAGACGCTCAAACTCCTGCGAGAATGGCTTCTTCTGGGCGGCTGACAGCTTTTGCCGAATGCCTTCGCACAGCAGAGCGTGCGCGATCAGCAGGCGATGCGGCTCGATCTTCTCGATCTCGGCGAGCAACTCCTGGTGGCGGTCGAGTTTCTTCGCCTTCATCTCCAGGATGGCGGCGAGGCTGAGCATGATGAGCTTGCCTTCTCCGCCGTACAGGGCCGTGGCGGATGCGCACTCGGCCCGGGCCTCATCGAATTGCTTGCTGCAGGACAGCTCGCGGGCCTTGTACTCGTGGATCTTGCCGAGCATTATGCGCAAGCGGCGGTCGAGCGGGTTGATGCGCAAGGCCCGCTGGAAAAAGTTACGGGCCTCGTCGAAACGCGACTCATTCATGGCCAGCATGCCCATGGCTTCCAGGGTCGCCGCGTGATCCGGGAAACGGTCGAGAAGGCGCTGCCCGGACTCGGCAGCCTGCTGATGCTGGCCGCGAATCACGTGATATTGAAAAAGGGCCTCGTGCGCCTTGAGCGCTTCAGGCGCCAGCTCCAGGCTCCTCTTGAAGCACTCCTGAGCCGCCGGCTTGCAGAGTTCCGCGTTGTTTTTCTTGCGTCCTGGGAATGGCAGAAAATCCATCAGGTCATCGTCGTCATCGCTTTCCTCCGTTTCATTATCGGCGGCGATCTCTCCCAGATGCGTCCAGAGCAGGGCGCGCAAATGCCGGACATGATCGGCGGGCAAGCCGGCGCGATTTTCGGCCAGGTCCTTGTCGAATTCCTGCCAGGTCTCGTGAGCATTGAGCCAATCGCCGTGCCGTTCCATGGCGAGCGCGGCCGTGCGATAGCCGCGCGGGTCGTCCGGCAATTGGCCGAAGACGCGGAGGAAACGGGCCAGGTCTTCCGGCTCGCCGTGCTCGATGATCGCCCAGCGGACGCAGGAGGCGAAGCGCGGCACAAGATCGGGCGCTTGCAGCCGCAAATTCGACAGCAAGCCCTCGATCTGCCGCAGGCCCTGGGCCATGGTCTGTGTCTGCGACAGCAGCGATTGCGCTGCACGCAGGCCCGGAGTCAAGCCGGACCCCTGCAGCCGATCGATGTGCTTCCTGAGGGCGTTCTGCGTTTCGGGCGGCTGGACGGCACGAAAAGCAGGGTCAATGCTGAAGCGATACGGAGCGGCGAGCCGGGCGGGCAATCGGGCGGCATTGAGCCGTTGCCAGTTTTCCAAAGCGCGGGCATCATCGTTCGAGTAATAGGCCAGGAAGCCGCGGATCAGGACGCGCCATTCGATGAACGGCGATTGCAGGCCGATCGCTTGCAGACTGGCCCGGGCCTGCTCGTCCTGCCCCTTTTCCAGCTGGGCGAACGCTTGCATGATGGCGTCATATTGCGGCTTCAGCTCGGCGCTCACCAGGGATGCCTTGCCCTGACGGACGGCCTGATCCGCCACCATGCCGGCCAGGTGGGACTTAAGGGCAGGATTTTGCAGCCGATCGGCCAGGGCGATGGCCTTTTCCGCGGCACCGCACGCCGTCAGGTGTTCGACGAGTTGCCGCTGAAACTCGGGCGGCCCAGCCATCTTCGCGGCGTTGCTAAAGACCGTGACGGCTTCGGTCAAATGGCCCTGTTTCTGGAGCTGTTGGCCTCGCTTGAAGGAGACGTCGCGCAGCAGGGCGAGATGTTGTTCCGATGGGTCTTGCTTGTAAAGATGCCGGGCCAGTTCGAGGGCGTGCTGAAAACGACCTTCGGAGACGGCGGAGCGGATGCGCTCGGGAAGTGGAACCGAGGTGGATGGAGAGCCGCGCAGCTTGGACTTTTGAGCCACTTCAACATCCATTGTTGAGGGTGCGTTTTCAGCGATTTGTATACGGAGAAAGGAGAAAACGACAAGCCCGCATGCGAGGTACTCCGAGCATGCGGGGTGAATACTCACCCCGCATGCTCGGAGTACCTCGCATGCGGGCTTGGGAAAAAAAATGCCAGGCCGGTGCTATCCCCCGATTGGCAGCCGGCCTGGACAAGGGGCACTGGGCCCCGATTTCAATGCTTGAGCGCTTTCGACTCCTTGGGGTCCGCGGACATCTGCCTTTCCTCACGGTCCAGCTCATCCGCCAGCGCCTGGGCATAGACGTGAGCATTTTCCGCGGTGATCGGCCGATCGGTAACGGGCTCGGCCATCGGTCCCAGCGGAAAGCTTGTGAGCTTGTCCTTGCCCTGCGGACCGTGCGATGAGGAAACGCAGCCCGCCCCGGCCAGCAGCATGACGGCGACAATTCGACCCATGGTTCCCATGTTCGTTACTCCTTCATGGCCACCTTCACGTCCGCCGTCCGCCGGGAATAGAGCTGCCAGATGCGCGTTTCGAGCTGTTCCACCATCTGACGCAGGGCGTCGTCGTTGGTCGCATCGGCAATCTCGCGTAATTTCAGGCAAACCGCCGTACGCCGCAGATAAGCCGCCTGGGCCTGGGCGCGCGTGACTTGCACCTTGTCTGCTTTTTCGCCGGCCCCGACGAAACGGTACCAATAAGCCGCCGGGCCGGCTTTCGGTGGAGCGCCCTTGGCGTCTTTCTTTGCAGGAGCGTCGTCGGGCTCTTCAGGCCAATCATCCGCCGGCGCAGTCGTCTTCTTGGCTGTCTTGCCGTTCCCGAACCAATTCGGGAACCAGCTGCTCGACGGTGGATCATCCGCCCAGACGAGCGTCGCCAGCAGCAGCAACGTCGCGGGCAGGAGCAACATGCGAAGTTTCGCGCGCATGCCCGTGTCCCCCTTGGGCCGGGTTTTCGCCGGCCGTTTCTCTTCGTGAATGTTTCGTGGAAGGGGCTCTATGCCAGGAACGACCGGATTTGTCCAGAGCGTTTTCAATTCGGAAAAGGGGGTCTCAATTCGTGGGGCAGGTTGCCAACCTGCCGTTCGCCAGGCAGGTTGGCAACCTGCCCCACGAATTCCGGGCATCTTAATCCGCATTGGGCAGTCCGCAATTTCAACCAAATTCGTATTTTTCCTCTGGACACCGCCGTCAAACTCTCGAATAATACTAATATGATAATAATGGTGGTTTAAGGCTTTCTGGTTGACCACTCGTTTTTCCGGTCTGCGAACGGAAGAACGACTGAGATGACGGAAGTGACCGAGCGGACACCGTTTAGCAGCATTCGCACGGCCCGGGAACCCAACTCCCGGGCTTTTTTTATACTTTCTAGAGTGGCCGGAGAAGAAAAAATGAAACTCATGACCTGGATCATTCCCTGGTTCGCCGTCATGACGCTCGGCTACTGGCTCCTTTACACCGCGGGGCTGGCCGCAGGCGACGTGGAGCTTCTCAATGTCTCTTACGATCCCACCCGCGAACTGTGGCGCGATCTCAACGAGCAGTTCCAAAAGGACTACGCCGGCAAGACCGGGAAAAACGTTCAGGTCAAACAATCGCACGGCGGCTCGTCCTCGCAGGCTCGATCGGTCATTGACGGTCTCAACGCCGACGTGGTCACGTTGGCCCTGTGGAACGACATCGACGTGCTGCGAAAAAATGGGCTGATCAAGCCGGGCTGGGAGACGCGCTTCAAGCAGAATTCGATACCTTATTACTCCACGATTGTCTTTGTGGTGCGCCGGGACAATCCCAAGGACATTCACAATTGGGCCGATCTGATTCGCGACGGTGTCAAGGTCATCACGCCCAATCCCAAGACGTCCGGCAATGGCCGATTGAGCTTCCTGGCTGCGTGGGGGCAGGAATATCTCAAGAATCGCTCGGACGCTGAAGCCCGCGCCTACGTGGCCAAGCTCTATCGCCAGGTGCCGGTGCTGGACACGGGCGCTCGCGGCTCGACGACGACTTTCGCCCAGAAAGGCATCGGCGACGTGCATCTGACCTGGGAAAACGAGGCCCACCTGGAAATCGCGGAGAAGCCGGGCGAGATGGAAATCGTCTATCCTTCGAGCAGCATTCGGGCCGAGCCTCCGGTGGCGCTTGTGGATGCCAATGTCGATAGCAAGGGAACGCGGAATGTGGCCACAGAATATTTGAAATTCGTCTACACCGAACAGGCTCAGGAGACGGTGGCCAGGCATTTTTATCGGCCAACCATGGACAAGATCCTCAAACAACATGCGAAAGTTTTTCCGGACATGGTGCTGTTTCCCGTGACGTCGTTCGTGAAAGATTGGCAGGACGCCCAGGATCGGTTTTTCGCCAATGGGGCGGTGTTTGACAGCATTTATGCGAACATGGCAAGGTGAGCCCGTTTAGCCGCGACGCGACGTACTCGGAGCGGAGCGCGGGGCCAAACCGCGCTCCGCTCCGAGTACGTCGCGTCGCGGCTAAACGGTCATGCGATGGAGTTGGTTCATGCCCGCAGTGAACGCGAAGGTGTTGCCCGGGTTTCGCCTCAGCCTGGGTTACACCATGTTCTACCTGAGCGCCATTGTGCTGATTCCGCTCGGGGCCGTCTACGCTCGGGGCGTCTCGCTCAGCTGGGATGAATTCTGGACGATCGTCAGCACGCCGCGGGCCATGGCGGCGTATCGGCTCACGTTCAGCGCTTCGCTGCTGGCCGCGTTTCTCGATGCGCTGTTGGGCCTGCTGGTGGCGTGGGTGCTGGTGCGCTACGAGTTTCCGGGCCGGCGCTTCTTCGATGCCCTGGTCGATCTGCCGCTGGCCCTGCCCACGGCCGTGGCGGGACTGGTATATGCGAGCCTCTACGCTCCCCACGGCTGGTTCGGGCAGATCCTGGTGCCGCGCGGCATCGAAGGGGCGTACTCGCGTCTGGGGGTCGTGCTGGTGCTGACGTTCACCGGCTTTCCCTTTGTTGTAAGGACCGTGCAGCCGGTGCTGGCGAGCCTGGACCCGGAAGCCGAGGAAGCCGCGGCCACGCTCGGGGCGAATCGCTGGCACACCTTTTTGCGCGTGATCTTGCCGCAGCTTTGGCCGGCCCTGCTGACCGGGTTGGCCCTGTCCTTCGCCCGTGCCCTGGGAGAATATGGCTCCGTCGTCTTCGTCTCGGGCAACATTCAATTTCAAACCGAGATCGCCCCGGTGCTGATCGTCGATCAGCTGGAAAGCCATTCCTATGCCGAGGCGTCGGCGCTGGCTTTGGTTTTGCTGGTACTGTCGTTCGTCATGCTGGCCGTCATCAACTTCCTGGAAAGATGGAGGAGCGGCCGTGGCAACTGAAACCGCGACAACCCTCCGCCCCCCTGTGCCATCTCCGGTTCGGCCCGGACAGAAGGACCCGCTGTTCGTGCGCTGCCTGCTGATCGGGGCGGCCATGACGGTGATCACGCTTCTCATCCTGGTGCCCGTGATTCAGGTCTTCACCGAGGCGTTCTCCCGTGGCGTGCCCAACTACCTGAGCAACGTGCTCGGCGATCGCGAAACGCTGCACGCCATCGGCATGACGCTCGTCGTCGCCGGCTGGGCGGTGCTGGCCAACGTCATCTTCGGGCTGGCGGCTTCCTGGGCCATCGCTCATTTTCATTTTCGTGGCCGAACGCTGCTGCTGTCGCTCATCGATCTGCCGTTCACCGTCTCGCCGGTCGTCGCCGGGTTGGCGCTGGTGCTGCTGTTTGGCGCCCACGGATATTTCGGTCCGTGGCTCATCGATCATGGCGTCCATATTCTCTTCGCCATGCCGGGGCTGATCCTGGCGACGTCGTTCGTCACATTTCCGTTCATTGCCCGCGAGCTGATTCCCTTGATGGAGTCGCTGGGGCCGGATGAGGAGCTCGCCGCCGTCAGCCTGGGGGCGAGCGGCTGGCAGACATTTTGGCTGGTGACCATTCCGAACATTCGCTGGGGCTTGCTTTATGGCGTCATTTTGTGCACGGCCCGGGCGGTCGGCGAGTTCGGGGCCGTCAACGTCATCACGGGCCGCATCGCGGGCCAGACCGATACGCTGCCTTTGCGCGTCGAACGGCTCTTTCAGGATTCCAACATGTCCGGGTCGTTCGCCGTTGCCTCGGTGCTGACGTTGCTGGCCGTGGTGAGCCTGGTCATCAAGACGTATATTGAGAGAAAGAAGCTCTGAATTACGGTACGCGAGGCTCCCGTAGCGTATTCCGACCCCGAAGGGCATGCCGTGAACTATTTTTTCGGGCATGTATCGGCGGATCTCTCGGACTTACCCCGAAGGGGTTCGATCTCAAAGCCCAGGGTTGCGTACTCGCAACCGTGGGATGGACGAGAGACGACCTATGGTTTACCCCGAAGGGGTTACATCAAGTGGCCGAAACCGACAACGATGTGCCTACGATGTAACCCCTTCGGGGTAAAACCTACCTCTTTTGCCGATTCGACCCAGGGTTGCGAGTACGCAACCCTGGGCTTTGAGATTCAACCCCTTCGGGGTAAATACAGGCAAGAAATCGTTCACGACTATTGCTCGCGACGCCGTACTTCCCGCACGATGAGCTCAACCTTCTTGATGTCTTCTTCCTCGACCCCTTCGCGGCGGCGATAGCGGCGTTCCAGGCTGTCGAGGACGTGCTCCCACATCGCGAGCGTCGGGTCGAGCCAGCGGTTCCATGGGCCGCGCCGCTGCAGCTTCCAGCGAAAGCGCCATGCGCGGGCGAAATGCTCGGCACACAGATAACGGCGCTGGCCCGTCTCCGGATCGACGTCGTTCCACTTGATTTCCATCATGGTCGCACTGCTTCACATTTTCAAAAACGGCCTGGCGAACACGTAACCGAGCAGCCCCAGACCCGCTAGCGCCACCAGGCCGATCAGCAAATAAATAAAGGTCGAGCCGACGAAGCTATGATGCGCGGGCTGTTTCGGGGTGGACTTCTTCGACGATCGCGCCTTCCCGCCCGGCGTCGCCGACTTGCCCTGCAGATCATTCGCTCGAGGCGCCGCTTGCGGCTTAGCGTCCGGTTCAAGCGCCGGGCGGGTAGCTGGCTCAGGGGAGTACCGCGGCGCCTCCGGTTCCTGAGGCAGCACAAAGCCGACCTCGCCCGCCGAGGCCCACGGGTCCTGGCTCATAGCGGCTTCGCTGCCGAACAGGCTATCCAGGATGCTCGGCGCTTGCCCCGCATCCGCTTCCGTGGCCTGGCTCTCGCGCCGCCAGCTGGCGAGGAGGTTTTCCGACCAATCGGGTGGAAATTGCTGACGCAGATCTTCGACGTATTCGCGAATGTCGCTGGACTGCATGGCCTCGGCGAAGCTGGCAAAGGGCCGCAGCAGGTTATGCGGGCTCGCCTCGAGCAAACGCTGCCGCAGCTGTTCCGCTTCCTCCGCTCGGCCGCCGGTCGCAGCGCAATCCCCGGCCAGGACGAGAAAGATGTCGCGATGTTGGAGATCGCGACGCCGTTCGCACTCCTGGGCGAGGTCTTCGTAAAGGCGTTGCTGGTCGGGGGCGGAGGGCATGGCAGGTTCTCGGGGTTCACGATGGTTGCACTTCACCGGCCAAGAAGAGAATGAAGAATGAGGAATTAAGAACGGAATACAGGCGTCCGGTTTTTCAATTCTTCATTCCTCATTCTTCACGCGGCCGAGCCGCAACCGGCGATCAAATTGACAATTGACAATTGACAATTGACAATTAGCAATTGCAAATTGAAGACACCCGACGGGTGGTCGGGAATTTGCAATTGTCAATTGCTAATTGTCAATTGTCAATTGTCAATGTTCTCCGCATGTTGCATAGATCATCAGCGGTAAGAGTCTAATTCTTCATTCTCCGCCGCTCTAATGTAGGATAACAGGCATGAGTTTGGCCGACAACGAGGAGTTAACGTGATTACTGATCCGAATGGCCCTCTGTCCGGCATCCGCGTGCTGGATGCGTCGCGCGTCCTGGCTGGCCCTCTGTGCGGGCAGACCCTGGGCGATCTCGGCGCCGAGGTGATCAAGGTCGAACGTCCCGGCCAGGGTGACGAAACGCGCACCTGGGGCCCGCCGTTCGTCGGCCCGCTCAGCGCCTACTACCTCTCGTGCAATCGCAACAAGAAAGCGGTTGCCCTCGACCTGGGCCGGCCCGAGGGGTTGGAGATATTCCATTGCCTGGCCCGGAAGAGTGATGTGCTCATCGAAAATTTTCGCTCCGCCAGTGCCGATCGGCTCGGGCTCAGTCCGGAGAAGCTGCTGGCCATCAATCCACGGCTGGTGATCTGCTCCATCTCGGGCTTTGGCCGCACGGGACCGCGCAGCGACGTGCCTGGCTACGATTTCGCCATCCAGGGCCTGAGCGGTCTCATGAGCATCACCGGGCCCGTACACGGACCGCCATCCAAGGTCGGCGTCGCGGTCACCGATGTGCTGACCTCGCTGTATGCGGCCATCGCCATCCTGGCCTGTCTCAACGCTCGCCGTGAAAGTGGGCACGGCTATGCCATCGATTTGGCCCTGCTCGATTGTGCCGTCGCGAGCCAGGTCAACGTCGTCCAGGCGTTTCTTGCCAGTGGAGTGACACCGGCACGCCAGGGCAATGCCCATTTGCAGATCGTGCCCTATCAGGCTTTCGCCACGGCCGACGATTGGGTCATCCTCGCCGTCGGCAATGATGGTCAATGGCAGCGCTTCTGCCGGGCGGCCGAGCGCTCCGACCTAGCCGGCGACGTTCGTTTTTGCAGCAACACGTTGCGGGTGCAAAATCGACAGATCCTGGTGCCATTACTGGAGACGCTTTTCCGCGCCCGCAGCTCGGCCGAGTGGCAAAAGCTTCTCGAAACCGCCGAGGTGCCGCACGCTCCGGTATGGAACTACGCCCAGCTTTTCGCCGAACCCCACTCGGTGGAGCGCGGGCTCAAGATGACGGTTCGCGACGTTCAGGGCCGGCCGGTGGACTTGATCGGCAGCCCGTTTCATATCGCGGGGGCCGCTCTGCCGGCGGCGACGGTGCCGCCGGGACTCGGGGAGCATACCACCGAGGTGCTAACGCAGCTGCTGGGGCTGGATGCGAAACGGATCGAGGAATTGCGGAAGGACGGAGTTGTTCAGTAACCGTTTAGCCGCGACGCGACGTACTCGGAGCGGAGCGCGGGTCCGCGCTCCGCTCCGAGTACGTCGCGTCGCGGCTAAACGGGTCGGGTGTCACGTGTCGTCAATCCTCCCAACCCGGCAACATTGGTTGGTAATAAAGCGCCGGCTCCGTCCGCAGCATTTTGCCGCCGATCACCGTGGCCGCCGGTTCACCGCTGATGCGCAGCATCGGCCCCGCTTGTTCTTGCTGGGCCGTGTGGATGGTGAGCTGGACGCCCAGCTCAGCCAGCACGCGCTGAGCGGCGGCGCGGGCCAGGCTCGGCTGATTGCATTGCCGGCTCAGGTGAAGCTGCACGAGATGCCGCACACTTCCCGGTTGCGATCGCAGCAAGACCTCCCGCACCAGAGAGGCGGCCTGCTCGTTCGACAAATGCCCCATTTCACCGAGGACACGGGCGATCAGCACCGGATCGCGGCCGCTGCCCTTTTCCATGGCCACGTCGTGATTGAACTCGACCGCCAGAATGTCCACGTCGGCCAACGCGTCGGCCAGGTCAGGCTCCCAGACGCCCAGATCGGTCGCATAGCCGACGCTGCCAGCCGGGCATTCGAGACGGAAGCCGCACGTCGTGCCGCTGTCGTGAGACAATGGCAAGGCGCGAAAACGCAGACCGGAGTCGAGGGCGACCCACTCTTCGCAGCGGTAGAAGTGGAGCAGATGATTCTTTCTCAATACCTGAAACGCGGAGCTGAGCCGAGTCATGTCGGCGTCGTGTTCGACGTGGCAATAGAGCGGAATGCGATTTTGCCGCAAGAAACGCAGCGACCGCTCTTTCCAGTGATCGGCGTGAACGTGCGACAGGATCACCGCGTTGACTTCTTGCCAGGAACTGCCGGACGAGAGAAGCCGGTCAGCCATTCGCTGCGGACCCAGGCCGACGTCGAGCAGCACGCCGAACTGGCCGACGCGCACTAGGCTGGCGTTGCCGGAACTTCCGCTGGCGAGGACGGTGAATTGCATCCATTCTCCGATTGGCGAATCCATGGATAATAATCAGGGGCCAACGCCCCGCTCGCCAGTATATTGCGTTGACTCATGGTTAGCCTGGAAATCTTCACGCCAACGGGATATAAGGAAGGAGTGGCGGGGAGCCTGGATGTTCCCCAATTCAACCCCAGTGCAGGAGCCCAACCATGACGCGCTTCATCCTCTTCGGCACCGCTCTCATCGCAGGAGTTCTCGTGATCGTCTACTTCGGCCAAGGCCATGCGAATGTTCGCGACCCTGGGCTCACCTTTGGGCCCGAGACTGAATTTCCCCCAGTCGAGGTCGATGAGGAGCCCGAACCGGTGGCCCAGCTCAAGGATCTGCCGAAGCCAGCGGCCTTCGACGGCAAACGGGCCATGGATTATTTGAAGGCCGTGTGCGCCATTGGGCCGCGCATGAGCGCCACCGACGGCATGAAGAAACAGCAGGAGCTGCTCCGCAAGCACTTCGAAAAACTTCAGATCCCGGTAAAAATGCAAGCATTCGAGGCCAGGCAGCTCAGCTTGACGCGCGGCGTGGACATGGCCAACATGATCGTCTCCTTCGCTCCGGAGCGCACTCGCCGGGCGATCATCTGCACCCATTACGACACCAGGCCCATCGCCGATCAGGAGCCCGATCCGGGTAACTGGCGCGACCCGTTCGTCAGCGCCAACGATGGCGGCTCCGGCGTCGCGCTCATGATGGAATTGGCCCATCATCTCAAGGACCTGAAGCTCGAGGTTGGCGTCGATCTGGTTTTCTTCGACGGCGAAGAATACGTTTGGCGACCCCGCGGCGACATCTACTTTTTCGGCTCCAGCCACTTCGCGCAGACTTGGGCCAAGACCCGCAAACCGGACTACCTGGGGGCGGTGCTGCTCGACATGATCGCGGGCAAGGATGTGCGCATTCCCCAGGAAGTCAATTCGCGCCGCCGTGCCCCCGCCTTGACGCGCGAGATCTTTGACCTGGCCCGCTCCCTCGAATGCCCCATCCTCGTCCGCGAAAACGGCGACGAGGTCCAGGACGACCACCTCGAATTGCAAAAAGTCGGCATCCAGGCCATTGACCTCATCGACTTCCGTTATCCGCACTGGCATCGCCTCACCGACACGCCGGAAAACTGCTCCCCCGAAGGCATGGTGCAGGTCGCCAAGGTGCTGAGTGTTTGGTTGCAGCGATTGAAATGAGTTCCCGTGACCACCATCGAGCTTTCCTTCGGTCTGTTCCTCGTCGTGCTGCTGGTCGCCCTGGCGATCTTCTTCGCCTGGCGGCAACGGCTGACGCTGACGCTGCTCAAGCCGAACAGTGCGCTGGGCCCAGATGATCGCCGTTTCTTGCATGGCCAGGTGCGAAGGCGACTGTGCTGCTGCTTTCTCATGGTCGTCTTCGCCGGCTTTCTGGTCGGCTGGCTGTTTCTTCATCAGGGGTTTGACGAGCTTCGTCCAGAGACTGAGCGCCTTGGCGCGGGCCCCAAGGACGAGTTGCCGGAGGAAGTCAAGGAATCGCTGCGATTCTACACCGTGTACTGGATCGGTGCGTTGCTCGTGCTCCTCGGCATGATCGGCTTGGCCGCGCTCGATATGTTCGCCACCGCTCGCTATGGCCTCAGGCGGCATCGGCAGCTGCAAGACGATCGGCATGCCATGCTGGCGCTTGAAGTGGCGAAGATGCGGCAGCGGCGGGTGGAACGGAATTGAGATGCGACACCGCAGTGTTTCATGGTACAATTAAACCTGTCATGGACTTCGGGAGCGGTCATGACGATCAAACCGGTTGTTCGGTACATGTTGCTCTGCGATGACTGGGAATTGGACCCAGCAAACAATCGGAGAATCATTATTCATGGGCTGATCGCAAATATCCATGCGCTCGACGATCCGCCCTTTCCGCTGCTTTACCAGGAGATGTGCGTATTCCTCGCGTTGACCGATGGGCACGGAAAAGGCGAGGGAAAGATTGTCTGCGAATACGAGGCGAGTGGCCAAAAGGTTTTCGAGACGCGTTCCCGACTGATTACTTTTACACTCGACCCGCTCGAGATTCTTGGGGTCCCTTTCCGGATTCGGGACATCTCGTTTCCCCAAGCCGGCCTCTATTCAGTACAGTTCTGGTATGAAGGGGAACTCGTGGACGAACGGCCTTTGAGATTGAGGTAAGCCATGAACAAGCCTGGACAAAACGAGGGATTGCATGTGCTGGATGACTTCGTTTGTGAAGCCATTAACAACCCAGCCTTTCCTCAGGCGGCAGCGAACAAGCGCGGCCAAAATGAGGGCGTCCGCGTTATGAGTTTTGATGACCAAGACCTAAACAACAGTTGCACGGCCACGGCGGACTTACCGAGGGTCGGGTTGCGTAAGGCACTCACCGCATGGCTGGACCAGCTGCCACGAACGACACCCTCCGGCAACGTCCTGCAGGGCACTTGCGATTCGTTATTCGGCCACGCCGGTGGGAGCCACGGTGAGATTCCTTGCTGGGCCTATCGCAGGACGGGGACATCCTTGGAGATGCGCTTCGCGTTTTACGCGAACTTTACCCCCGACGACCTGATCTGCAAGGTCTTGCCCGTCGGCGGGGAAATCGGCATGGGCGCCACGATCCAGTTTAACGGCAAGAAATGCGCCGAGGACCTCGGCAACGGCGTTATTGGTCTCGACCACAATTTGCGCTTGACCGTCAAGAAAAAATCCATTAGCCGTAAGGTACTCGTTGAATTGATTACCAAGAGTGCGCCGGATGCAGTCAAGCTCCTCGGCGGACTTGACGCTGAGCGAGGTTGGCCTCTGCGGCTGGGAACAACAAACGATCTCCCTGGGCTTATCGACAAAATGTTCGTCTATGCCTATTGCGTAGAACAGGCGAAGCGGTCTCACCGTGGCGAAACCCCGTTGCCCGGCTGGCCGACATAAATAACGAGTGTGCAACTCTCTTGGACGGACCTGCTGGCCTGGAATGACCGTGGAATCCAACCTTCTGATGAATCCCACATCTGACGACGCCGCGCTCAACGGCAGCATTGAAAGCTGGGCCCTGAAAGTCAAGGAGCTGCGGCAGCAGACCTTGACCGAGGTCGGCCGGGTCGTGGTCGGCATGGAGCATGTCACGCAGCAGTTGCTCATCGCCCTGCTGGCGGCGGGCCATGTGCTGCTCGAAGGCGTGCCCGGGGTCGCCAAGACGACGCTTTCGAAGGT
>Ga0182024_10007252_pt1 | contig 23969 bp, 20 predicted proteins | sample P32metaG_FD_120480 | JGI IMG/M metagenome (GOLD analysis project Ga0182024, IMG submission 120480) | Permafrost microbial communities from Stordalen Mire, Sweden - P3-2 metaG (Illumina Assembly) | ecosystem: Environmental > Terrestrial > Soil > Wetlands > Permafrost | place: Sweden: Stordalen... | reverse complement strand
GCAAATGTATCACTGTAACCAGCGCGGCATAGAACGAAAAATCTGAGCCATTCGGCCATTTCGGCAGCGCAACCGAAACCATTCCGCCACCACCAAACTTCCCCAATAAGCCAGCACGCCGCCCGCGCATGATTCGCTCTCGTCTGTGTAGGCGGCTGTACCGGCAGTGGCGCGGTGTGTTATCCTTGGGGCGCTTTCACACCGGAAGGCGCACACACCGAACGTAAGCCGTAGGGCATCGCAAAGGGCCGGGAAACTTTCGAGAGCATTGTCTGCAGCCCGCATGCGCAGGCATCGCTTTCTGTGAGCAGGACGGGAAAATGTCAACACCGGTAACAAGTCCCAAGACGGAAACGCTGAGTTTGGCTCATTCGCCCGATAGCGACGACGCATTCATGTTCTATGCGTTGGCGACGGGGAAAGTGCGTCTCCCTGGGTTCAAGTTCAACCATATCCTGTCGGATATTGAATCGTTGAACCAGGCGGCTTATAAGGAAACCTACGACGTTACGGCGGTGAGTTTTTACGGCTATACATTCGTGGCAGATAAGTACGTGCTGCTCGATTGCGGCGCGAGTTTCGGTGAAGGGTACGGACCCATCGTGGTTGCGTCCCATCCCATCAAAAAGGGAGAGTTGGCGGGGCGCAAGATTGCCATTCCGGGTACAAGGACAAGCTCGTATCTGGCTCTTAAACTTTTTGAACCGAACGTCGAAACCGTAACGATGCCTTTCGATAAGATTCTAGGTGCTGTTCAGGCCAAGGAAGTCGAAGCGGGCTTGTTGATTCACGAGGGGCAGTTGCTTTTTCCCGAGATTGGTTTGCACCGCGTTGTCGACCTCGGCCAGTGGTGGCAGGATTCGACCGGTCTTCCGCTCCCGCTGGGCGCTAATGCGGTTCGCCGAGGACTGGGAACCGAGATAGGTTTGCAGGTGGCGCGGATCATTCGCGAAAGCGTTAGTTACGCGCTCGCACACCGGGAGCCTGCCCTCAGCTATGCCTTGCAGTTTGCGCGAGATATGGATCCGCAACTGGCGGATAAGTTCATCGGAATGTACGTGAATAAATGGACGCTCGATTATGGAGACGAAGGGCGTCGCGCTGTGCGGGAATTGCTCGACCGGGGTGCGGCGGCTGGATTGGTTTCGAAGGGCTTCAAGGCCGAATTCCTGTCAGCTGTTGCTTAGGCCAACCCCGAGTGATACATAGACCTTAACGGCAGGTGAGTCGCTTTCTCGATTTTCGTAGACATTTTGACCCTTTTTAGCATCGCCTGGGTTACCCCCATGTCGCAGGGATTCGACGTAACTCCCCATTACGACACCTCTCGCGGGATAATTGTGAAGATATGAGAAACCTGATCCAACAGGGCTTGACCCTTCGCGAATTGTTGCGCGCGCGCATCCTCATCCTGGACGGCGCCATGGGGACCATGCTGCAACAGGTGAACCTGACGGCTCAGGATTTCGGGGGGCCGCACCTCGAAGGGTGCAATGAGAATCTGGTGCTTACGCGGCCTGACGTAGTGCTGGGAATTCACCGCAAGTATCTTGATGCGGGCTCAGACATCATCGAAACGAACTCTTTTGGCAGCACGCCCGTTGTGTTGGCCGAATACGGCTTAGGCGATAGGGCACACGAGATTAGTCGGCGCGCTGCGGAACTCGCCCGAAAGGCGGCTGACGAATTCTCCACTACGGCAAAGCCGAGGTTCGTCGCTGGTTCGATGGGGCCGACTACGAAGGCGATCAGCGTCACGGGGGGGATTACCTTTGACCAGCTCCGCCAGAATTTCTTTGACCAGGCGAAAGGGCTGATCGAGGGCGGCGCGGATCTGCTGTTGCTTGAGACTTGCCAGGATACTCGCAACATCAAAGCCGGTGCGCTTGCGATCGACCAGTTAAGTCGCGAGCTCGGGCAGCCGATTCCGGTAATGATTTCGGTGACGATCGAGCCGATGGGGACCATGCTTGCGGGCCAAAACGTCGAGGCACTCTGGGCTTCCCTCGACCATCTGGATGTGCTTTCTCTGGGGCTGAACTGCGCTACGGGCCCTGAGTTCATGACCGACCACGTGCGAACGCTGCAGTCTCTTACGAGCCGGTTCGTTTCCTGCTATCCAAATGCGGGGCTTCCGAACGAAGAAGGCCGCTATCAGGAAACGCCTACTTCTCTTGCCGAACAGCTCGACCGGTTCGTCGAGCGCGGCTGGCTGAACATCGTTGGCGGCTGCTGCGGGACCACCGAGAAACATATCCGTGCCATCGCGCAAATGGCGGAGGGTAAAAAGCCACGCAGGCCATTCGATCCAAGCCATCGGGCGGTCTACTCCGGAATCGAAATCATCGAGGCGGAAGAGAGCACACGGCCGCTGATCGTTGGCGAACGTACCAACGTGATCGGATCGCGCGAGTTCAAGAAGCTGGTGGCGGCCGAACAGTGGGAAGAGGCGACCGAAATCGCGCGGCGCCAGGTGAAGAGCGGCGCGCACATCGTGGATGTCTGCCTGCAAAGCACCGATCGCGACGAAATCAAAGACATTCCGCCTTTTTACGACCAACTGATCCGCAAAATCAAGGTGCCGATCATGATCGACACCACCGACGCGAAGTCGATCGAGCTTTCACTCACCTATTGCCAGGGCAAGAGCATCATCAACTCGATCAACCTCGAGGATGGCGAAGAAAAACTCGAGCGCGTATGCCCGCTGGCCCGTTCGTATGGGGCGGCGCTGATCGTCGGGTGTATCGATGAAGACCCGACCCAGGCACAAGCTTTCACGCGCGAGCGGAAACTCGAAATTGCGGAGCGCTCTTACAAGCTGCTCACTGGGAAATACGGTATCCATGCAGAGAGCATTATTTTCGATCCGCTGGTTTTCCCGTGTGCCACGGGAGATGAAAACTACATTGGCGGGGCGGTGGAGACAATCGAAGGGATTCGCTTCATTAAGAAGCAAATCCCCTACGTGCGGACCGTGCTTGGAATTTCCAACGTGTCGTTCGGGCTGCCGCCAGGGGCACGTGAAGTCGTCAATTCCGTTTTTCTCTACTACTGCACGAAGGCGGGCCTCGATCTCGCGATCGTGAATGCCGAGCGCATCGAGCGTTATGCATCCATTCCGGAGAAGGAACGCAAGCTCGCCGAAGATCTCCTGTTCAACAACGTTCCCGAGCAGATCCCGGAAGGTCATCCGCAGGCTTCCGTGATTCGCGGCGCGCCGGCGGATTGGCGCGAGCAGAGCCGCCAGCAGAAGGCCGCGATCAACCAATTTCATATTGCGGCGATTTCCGGGCATTTTCGCGGTGCAGACGCGCGCAAGAAAGCAGTTGCTGCCGATTTACCTCTCGATCAACGCCTCTCAAACTACATCCTCGAAGGCTCGAAGGACGGGCTGGTCGACGATCTGAATCGCAAGCGTGCTGAAGGCGTTCCACCGCTCGACATTATCAACGGGCCGCTGATGACTGGAATGGCCGAGGTTGGCCGGCTTTTTAACAACAACGAACTCATTGTTGCCGAAGTGCTCCAGTCGGCCGAGGCGATGAAGGCGGCGGTGACGCATCTTGAACAGTTCATGGAAAAGGCGGATGTGGAGAAGCGCGCCAAGGTGATTCTTGCCACGGTAAAGGGCGACGTTCACGACATCGGGAAGAACCTCGTCGAGATCATCCTGAAGAACAATGGCTACGACGTGATCAACCTTGGCATCAAGGTGCCGCCAGAAGAACTGATTCGTGGGTACGAGCAGCACAAGCCCGACGCGATCGGGCTTTCGGGCCTGCTCGTGAAAAGCGCGCAGCAGATGGTTACAACCGCCGGTGATTTGCACGATGCAGGCATCCGCGTTCCGCTCCTGGTGGGCGGGGCGGCGCTTTCGGACAAATTCACGCGGCTCAAAATCGCGCCGCAATACAAAATGGCCGTCTGCTATGCGAAGGATGCGATGACAGGGCTGCGCCTGATGAATGAATTGAGCGACCCGAACCGGCGCGAAAACGTGCTCCTGGAACATACATTCATCGAGAGCGCTGCGATCGAAGAAGTTGCGCCACGGCCGCAAGAGCCCGTTGGCGAAGAACGCGCGGTAAAGATTCCCACCGATCAGCCGATTCCTGGTGTCGCGTATCTGGACCGCAAAGTCCGTGCCGTGCCGGATTTGAATGACGTGTGGGGATACGTAAATCCCTACATGCTTTTCGGGCGTCACCTTGGATTCCGCGGCAATTTTGAAAAGGCCCTTGGAGAACGCGATCCCCGCGCCCTGGAATTATTCAACAGTATGGAAGAAGTGAAGCGCGAAGCCAGAAAGTTCATGAAAATCGGCGCGGTGTGGCAATTCTTTGAAGCCGAACGCCAGGGGAATTCGATCGCACTTTTCGCGCCGGACGGCGGTTCGCCCGTTCACACCTTCCATTTCCAGCGACAGCGCGTGGGCCAAAAACTGTGCCTGAGCGATTACATTTTTCCGTCGCGCGATGGCCAGCGAGATCACTTGGCGCTGTTCGTTGTCACTGCCGGTGCGGGAATCCGCGAAAAATCCGAGGAAGCGAAAGTCGCCGGGGAATATCTCTTCTCGCACGGCCTACAAGCGCTTGCGCTTGAGACAGCCGAGGCGTGTGCGGAATGGCTGCATCGCCGCATTCGCGAGGACTGGGGTTTTCCCGATCCGCCAACGATGACGATGAACCAGCGCTTCACCTCGCGATATCGCGGGAAGCGTTACAGTTTTGGTTATCCTGCCTGCCCGAATCTCGAAGACCAGGCTGGCATCTGGGTGCTTCTCCATCCCGAGGATATTGGCGTGCATCTTACCGAGGGAATGATGATGGACCCTGAGGCAAGCGTCAGCGCGCTCGTGTTTCAACATCCCGATTGTTCGTACTTTTCAATTGGTGAGCCGCAGCCCGAATCTTGGTAGTGGGTCTAAACGTCTAGCGGTAGTCCATGCGACTTCGAGAACGACAGCTTGTCCCAATATCCGCGCTGGAATGCGATCTTGTCGTGCCGCACATGAAAAAAACCGCAGCCACGCAAGCCCTTTGGATCACGCCACTCTAGAATGGCCCATTCCCCATCTTGAAAGAGGTTTTCGACGATGCAGATCATTTCCGTTGCCGCGAAACCCTTTCTAAACATCTCCCGGATTGCACTCCGTCCCTTCACTGGGCTCTCAGCCACCTGATGATTGATTGCGTCCTCTTCGTAAAGGGATTCAAGTGCATCAACATCTGCCCGATTGAATGCTTCGACAAAAACGCGCACTAACGCTTTCGGTTCCATTTGCATAGCCTAGACGATCTGGCAGGACAGTTCAAACTGACCCAGCAACCGAATCTTGCTCGCTTCGTCTCAATCCCGTACCTGTGGCACTATAGTCGCCAGGGGAATGGGAAATGGCTGAATGCGCTATCTGATCCTAAGCGACATCCATGCAAATCTCACCGCTATGGATACGGCGCTCGCTGCGGCTAAAGGCCGCTGGGACGGAGTCGCGTGTTTGGGCGATCTCGTGGGTTATGGACCTCAGCCGAATGAAGTCGTGGAGCGCATTCGGTCCCTGGGCGCCATCACCATTCGCGGCAACCACGACAAGGCTGTCAGCGGCCTAGTGGACGCGGAAGATTTCAATCCGCTGGCCCGCGCTGCAACTCTCTGGACGCGCGATCAACTTCACCCTGCCAATCTCGAGTACCTTGAGAAACTGCCCAAAGGCCCCGTTGCAATCGACGGATTTTCGATTCTCCACGGCGCCCTCCACGACGAAGACGAATATGTTTTCGGGCCCACGCAGGCCCTCGAAGGCCTTTTGGAGGCACAGCTACCTGTATCGTTTTTTGGCCATACGCACATCCAGGGCGGTTTTACCCTCCGTGATGATCAGGTGGTGGTGCTGCACCCGAAGCCGACTGCCGGAAATTTATTTTCTACACTGCCGATCGAATCGGGGACGACCTACCTTGTGAACCCAGGCTCCATCGGACAGCCACGCGATGGCGATCCACGCACCGCATTTGCGATCGCGGACCTCGAGAATCATTCGATCGAACTCTGGCGCGTCCCGTATGATATTGAAGCGGTTCAGAAACGTATGACGCAGGCTGGCCTTCCCGATCCGCTGATCTCGCGTCTTTCCTTTGGCCGCTAGGAAAAATGAATATATGTTGCGCGGCGATAACTTAAATTACGAAGAGAAGAACCGGTTTCCCGTCGCGCTTCTGGCCGGTATTGTCGTGGTTCTAATTTTGTGCGGCGGTCTCGCTCTGGTAATGCGGAAGTCCCAACCCACCGGGATTGCCGCGGCAACGACGTTGCCCTTTGGACCGCAAGAGCAAGCGTATGCGCCCCGGATTCAATTCCAGGGAATACAGATGGCGCACTCGACAAATTTCCTGAACCAGGAATTCACGTTTGTGGCGGGAACGATTGTGAACCAGGGCGACAAGGCTATCGCGGGACTTCAGGTCACGATCGAGTTTCACGATCAGTTTAACCAGACGATTCTTCGGGACTCGGAAATCCTGCTCCAGCCGACGGCACCATCAATCCTTGGAGGGCAGCAGCGCGACTTTCAGGTGATCCTCGAACGAATTCCCTCCGACTGGAATCGGCAGTATCCTTCCATACACGTTGCGGGCCTCGTACTTCAATAGCTAGTTTCGGCGGGTTGTATCTACACGGACGATTTGCTTATGCACCTGGAATTTCTTCGTGTCGATGGTGCGCGACCTGCCGCACATCTCTCGCGAGCGGTTTCGCGCCCATATCGGACGTATCCTAGCCCGCATGCTTTCTGGACGCGACCATGGAGCCGTTGACCGCCGCGCCGGACCTTGAGCGATCTTTCTAAGGCGTCCACGTTCGGGGCGTCATACAGGAAACCTCGAGCGCCTGGGCACTGCTGGCCGTGCCTCCCGCCGAGAACTCACCAGCCATCAAAGCAAGTTGGCATTCGGCATCCTTTGGCTGGACCGGGGTGCGGGAGGGCGGCGACCGCCTTCCGTGTCGGAAGGGACGGGCCGGCGCTTGCGCGAGTGCGTCCTCGCGCTTTCTGCTTCGGCGTGCACCGGAATCTGCGAATTCCGCGAGAGCGAAGAGCGGGCGCGGAACATGGATCCCGCCGACGTAGGGAATCTGGAAACCTGGCTCGTACCGCACCCTTAGAGGGAATCGTTGCTGGCAGCGGCGCGGGAAGCAACTGCGAATGTTCGGTCGCTTACGGCCACTTCACCTGGCGTACGCGGAGCAGTCGCAGCGTGTACGGTCGGGAGGGAACAAAGCCGCTTTCATTTCGCGGACTCGCGTTCGTCCGGTGGTCGATTGAAGGGCTTTCGTTCAACCTGGATGATTCGCGGCAGCGCTTGAACAGGTCGAACCGAAAACCTGCGCTCGCACGATTGCTCTCCCCGTTGGAGTTGCACCGCACTTCCCGAGCCGCCGAAACGAAGCATGCGCTTTACCGGACAGCCCCTGAGCGCTGGCTTGAAACGATAGAAAAACCCCGGATTCAGTCGCAAGAAATTAGGGAAGCGGACCGAAACAGCCAGCTCGCTTCCCCGGGGTGTGTCCTAGAAGTATTACTAAATTAGACGCTGAGACTGGGCAAAGGTTGCTTCGCTGAAGATCCTAGTAAAAAAGGTATTTGCGCCACTTCTCGTCGCGATGGCCGATCAGACGCATCAGCTGGCGGGATGTGTGCAACGTGAAGGGGCGGGGGCGGCGCTTCAGCTTCAGACCGGCTTCTTCCGGAGTGCGATCGCCCTTGCGGTTGTTGCAGGCGTAGCAGCAGGCCACTAGATTTTCCCACGAGGACCGTCCCCCTCGGGAGCGCGGCATCACATGGTCGAGCGTGAGCTCGGATGCAGAAAAGATAGCGCCGCAGAACTGGCAGGTATTGCGATCGCGCAGCAGGATGTTTTTTCGTGAAAGCGCCCGGCTCTGCTGCGGGATATGGCGATAGCTTAGAAGTCGTATCACCGAGGGCACTTGTATTGCTTTCGAGGTGGAATGCACCTCGGCGTGATTGGTTTCTTCGGCCTGCGCCACTCCCTTGAGCATCAAGATCAGCGCGCGGCGCACGGCCGTAACATTGATGGGCTCGAAGGTGGCATTCAGAACGAGCACAGGCGCTTGCATGACCGAAGGGCGCGAAGATACTTGCCGGGGTTTCTGTGCCGGGTCTGGCAAGACTGCGCCCAAGCCTAGGCTAGGCCGGGGGCGTAAGCCAGTCTTGATGCGGTTGTCCATGCTGTCCTAAGTGATTCGACAGCTCTCCCTACACTTCTAGGATGCGGACTGCACCTTACGGGATTCTTTCACTACCGTTAATTTTCCGGGAGTCTGTCGTACCAGAGGCCATCCCGGTACGCTTCGGCCCACCGTCAAAGCGAGTACTTTGGATGCACCAACCTTCTTCAGAGCTCTGGCACAGGCATGCAGGGTGGCGCGGGTCATCAATGCATCATCTACCAGGAGGATACGAAGGTTGTCAACTCTTGGCCGATGGGTCACCGAGGGTCATGTAGGTACATGTAGGTACCCTGTGTCGATTTCCAGCGTTCGGTCCTTGACAGCAAGGGCCGTGGAGGGCGCCCTTGGTGCGAGCCAGCGGACTTGAATCTAAGCGAATGCCGAGGGGCCGCGCAAGCGGCGGCGCGATCAATTCCACCCAGTTATAGCCTCGTTCACGGTTTCGCTCGGAGTGAAGCGGAACGGGGACCATGACACCTGCCACGGAGCGTTCGCTGGAAGAATCGCCTATTCCGGCGAGGCGATCCGCGAACCAATCCCCCAGGCGGGTGACTTCGCGGCGACCGCCGCACATGTGTTCCGTAATCGAAGGAATTCAGGCAGTTGGTGCAAATGGGGATGCGGCTTGCGTTTGACAACATCAATCCACAAATTCGGCAAGGTGCGGTAAACACCACTGACGCCAACGCGTCGAGAACGCTTTCCAGGATCACAAAATTGATAATTGGGAAGGCTTCTCGAAGCGCTACCGGAGGTGTAGGGAATTGCGGTCTCTAGTTTCAGGAAACAGTTCACTTGGAAACGCGGGCCGGAGGCACGGCCCGCGTCCTTTAGAGCAGACCTTGCTCCTTCTTTTCCTGGCAGGCGATGCAGTAGCGTGTCCACGGCACGGCCTCCAAACGCTTCTGTTGAAGCTCCTGGTGGCAGGAAGCGCACTCGCCAAACGTCTCTTTTTGGATCCGGGCAAGGGCATCGTCTACGAGTTGTAGAAGGGAACGATTCTCGTGCGTCAGACCGAACAAAAATTCCTTCGTGTACGAGTTCGCCGCTTTGTCGGCGAGATCCACTGTGGAATCCTCATCGGCCTCGCGGCCCTCCTGCTCGGTGCGAGCAATGCCGCGGAGCAACTCCACGCGCCTCGTATCGAGCTTCTTTTTGTAGTATTCAAGCCTCTTTTTGTCCATCATTAGGCATCCATTGTGAGCTCAAAGAGCCCACCAAAAACTAGCCATACTATCGGGACCACCCGGCTATGTCAAATAGCAAGAAGTTCGAAGTGGCTTTCAAGGCTTCGGAACGTCTTCCATAGATGCAGTGGTTGGCGGAAAGGATTCCGCAGCGAAAATCTCAATCGAACCGGTTACGCGGAACATCTAAAAAGGGTTAGATGGTTGCGATGGGCAAGACTGACTGTTAAAATCGTGACTCCACGAGCTTGGAAGATACAATCGATTGCAAACCTTCCATGCATGTACCTGGTTCCTTAAAATCAAGAGTCGCAAGGGGAGAATGGATTGGCTAAATACGATCTCGTGATCATCGGGAGCGGACCAGGCGGTTATGTCGCTGCGATCCGGGCGTCCCAGTGGGGATTGAAGACCGCCGTCGTTGAAAAAGATCCGTTTCTTGGCGGTACTTGCCTTCACGTTGGCTGCATTCCCACGAAAGTTTTCCTGCATCACGCCGACATCTACGATAATTTCAAGCGCGCAGAAGAATTCGGGTTTGAAGTCAAAGATGTGAAGGTCAATTGGCCCGCCATGCTTACCCGCAAAGACAAGATCGTTAAGAAACACGCGGGCGGGATCTCAGCCCTCTTCAAGAAAAATAAAGTCGAGTCGATCACCGGTTGGGGCCGAGTGGCCGGACCGGGTCGTGTTTCCGTTGAGAAAGACGGCAAGATAACCGAAGTCGAAACAAATTTCACCATGCTCGCGACCGGATCGGAGGCGCGTTCGTTGCCAGGCGTCGAAATCGACGGCGAAGCCATTCTCACGAATCGTGAAATCCTGGCGATGAAGAGCATCCCGAAGTCACTCGTCGTGGTGGGGTGCGGCGCGGTTGGCGTGGAATTTGCTTCCATGTTTCATACGTTCGGCTCCGAGGTCACCCTCCTCGAAGCGCTTCCTCGGGTGACTCCATTGGAAGACGACGAAGTATCCGCGGAGCTCGAGAAAAGTTTCAGGAAGAAAGGCATTCGCATCGAACTCGAAGCGAAAGTTGAGTCGGTGAAAAAGAACGCGCAGGGTGCGACGGTTTCTTACAAAGACAAGTCAGGGAGCTCTAAATCGATTTCAGCGGAGAAAGTGCTGATCGCGGTGGGGCGGCGTCCGCTCACTGAGAATATTGGGCTCGAGAAAACGAAGGCGAAAGTCGAGCGCGGGTTTGTGCACGCGAACGCATATCTTGAAACCGATGAACCGAAGCTCTACGCAATTGGCGACATCGTCGCGGGACTTCCGCAGCTCGCTCACGCCGCTTCTATGGAGGGAATCATCGCAGTAGGGCGCATGGCGGGCAAGCCGATCCAGCCGTTCGACCGGAAGCGTTGCCCGAACGCCACGTACTGCGAACCTCAGATCGGCTCGATTGGATTAACGGAGAAACAGGCGCGGGAAGCTGGCTTCGATGTCAAAATCGGCAAATTCCCATTTCTCGCCAATAGCAAGGCAACAATTCTCGGCCAGCACGAAGGCTTCATCAAGGTGGTGGCCGATGCCAAATACGGCGAAATCCTGGGTGTTCACGCGATCGGTCCTCTCGCGACGGAAATTATCGCCGAGCCCGTTGCGGCGCTTGGCCTGGAAGCCACGCTCGATGACATGGCTTCCACAATTCATGCTCATCCCACCGTGTGGGAGGCGATGGGCGACGCATTCAACGCCGTACGCGGCCTCACAATCAACTACTGAGCCGTTCTGAGAACAACGTCGTGAATGAAACAAGTGAAAACCAGCGCACTGTCTGGGTCATCGATTGGGGGCCCATCGCATACAGTTCCGCGTGCGATCTGCAGCGCGAACTCGTGCAAGCGCGCAAAGCGGGCATCCTTCCCGATGTTCTGTTGATATGCGAGCATCCCCATGTAATCACGCTTGGGCGCAACGGGAAGCGGGAACATCTGCGCGCTGGAAATAGCGTGCTGGGACAGATGCATGTGGAGTTTCACCCCAGCGATCGCGGTGGCGACATCACCTATCATGGTCCCGGTCAAATCGTCGGCTATCCCATACTTGATTTAGCCCAGCACCGGCGGGACGTTCGATGGTACGTCGAGCAGCTCGAGGAAGTCATGCTTCGCGCGACCGGCTCTTTCGGCATTGCGGGGAAGCGTTTGGAGGGAGCGCATGGAGTGTGGATCGATACGGCCGGCGGCGAAGAAAAACTTGCCGCGCTTGGCGTGCATCTCAGCCGATGGGTGACTTCGCACGGCTTTGCTTACAATGTTTCAACCGATCTGCGCTATTTTGATCTCATCGTCCCTTGTGGCATTCCTGACAAGCGTGCGACGTCTCTTGAGCGCTTGCTTGAAAGGACGATTTCAACCGAGGAAGTTAGACCCTGTTTGATCGAACATTTTGGAAAGGTGTTCGAACTGACGATGGTTCCGGTATCGCGCCGCGATCTGCAAAAGGCGCTCGCGAATGGCGCCGTGCGAACCGGCGTACATTGCGAAGCCGGGCCCGAAGTTTCCGTTTCGCGAGAGAGCGTGTTATGAACCAGCCCCTGACTCGCGAGCAACACCTCGATCTCTATTACTACATGCAGTTGAATCGGCACGTCGAAGAGCGCATGGTAAGGCTCTTCCGCCAGAACAAGATCGTCGGCGGACTTTATTCAAGCCTTGGGCAGGAAGCGGTATCGGTCGGCAGCGCGTACGCGCTCGAATCTCGCGATTGGCTCGCGCCGATGATCCGCAACATCGGTGCGCTGCTCGTAAAAGGATTCAAGCCGCGCGATATTTTCACGCAGCACATGGCGAAATATACCTCGCCGACGCAGGGCAAGGACGGCACGAGCCACTTCGGCGATTTGAAGACGCGGCATGTTGTATCCCCGATTTCCATGCTGGGTGATTTGATCCCCGTAATGGCGGGAGTCGCGATGGCCGGCCGTTACCTCGGCCAGAAAATCGTCGCGATGACCTGGATTGGCGACGGAGGAAGCTCCACCGGAGCGTTCCACGAAGGAATGAACCTCGCCGCTTCGCAAAAGGCGCCGCTGGTCGTGGTGCTTGAAAATAATCAATGGGCCTATTCGACGCCGGTTGCAAAGCAGGTTCCGCTTCGGGACCTCGCGAACCGCGCACTCGCGTACGGAATTCGCGGCATGACCGTCGACGGCAACGACGTCGTGGCGGTTTACAATGCCGCGAGAGAGGCCGTCAATGAATGCCGCTCGGGGCGCGGCCCGGTGCTCCTCGAAGTGAAAACCATGCGTATGAAAGGCCACGCGCAGCACGACCCCGCGGAATACGTTCCCGAAGAGATGTTCGACTATTGGAAGGCGCGGGACCCGCTCGCCCTGTATGAAAAATATCTCACGGTAAATAATCTCTGGGACGCAAAGAAAAAATCGGAAATCGACGCGCGCATCGAAAGTGAATTGGATGCCGACCAGAAATTTGCGGAAGAGTCCCCGCTGCCGCCACCCGAAATCGCCGAGCAGGGGGTTTACTGCGAGGGCTGCCACACGATTAAAGCAGAGTGGCGGCGTCCACTGGCGGAAGTGACGCCTCCGGCATCAAGCGTGGAAGCTGTTTGGAAAGTCAGCGATTTTGGTGCAATTGCCGCAACTCCTCCGCCCGTGAAGCTGTCGCCTGTAATCAGCCACCCGGCGAAACCACATGCGCATCCCGGGAAGCCTTTCGCAAAACCCGCGGCGAAGCACGCAGAGAAAGCGCCCGCGAAGCCTCCCGCTCAGCCAAGCGTCGAACCAGATGTTGCCGAGGCACCGGTGTTACGAGTTCCGTTCGGTCGCGGCCCTAAGGACAAGGCCTTTCGCCAGGAACAGCAGGCGGCGCAAGATCAGCGGAATAAGCATAGGAGACGCCGCTAGTGCCCGAAGTCACGATGCTCGAGGCTGTGCGCCAAGCGCTTTTCGAGGAAATGGAGCGCGATCCGGCCGTCGTCACGCTGGGCGAGGATATCGGCGTGTACGGCGGCGCCTTCAAGGCCACCGAAGGGCTGCTCGCGAAATTCGGTCCCGAGCGCGTGATCGATACGCCCGTCAGTGAAACCGCCATCGTCGGTGCGGCCTGCGGCATGAGCTATCTCGGCCTGCGGCCGATCGCGGAAATGCAGTTCATCGACTTCATCGCCTGCTGTTTCAACCAAGTCACGAATTTCGTCGCAAAGTCGCACTATCTTTGGGGCGCGCCGGTGCCGATGGTGCTGCGCGGCCCCTCTGGCGGCGGCGTTCATGGCGGCCCGTTTCATTCGGCGAACCCGGAAATGTATTTCGTGCACACACCGGGACTCAAGGTGGTTTATCCTTCCACTGCGTACGATGCGAAGGGCCTGCTCAAATCGGCGGTGCGCGACAATAACCCGGTGCTTTTCTTCGAACACAAATTCCTCTATCGCCGAATCAAGGAAGAGATTCCCGAAGGCGATTACACGGTGCCTCTCGGCAAAGCTGTGTTGCGGCGCGAGGGTAGCGATTTGACGATTGTCAGCTACGCCGCCATGGCGCACACGTCCTTGGCAGCCGCCGCGAAACTCGCTCAAGAGGGCATCGAAGCCGACGTGATCGATTTGCGCACGCTGCTTCCACTCGACCGCGAAACGATCCTGGCTTCTGTGAAAAGGACGAACAGGCTGCTCGTGGTGCATGAAGACACGCGCACCGCGGGCATCGCTGGAGAGATCGCGGCTTCTGTCTGCGAAAGCGCATTCTCCGACCTCGACGCGCCGATCATGCGCGTGACCGGTCTCGATACGCCCGTACCCTACTCGCCTCCTTTGGAAGAATACTTTCTTCCGAACGTCGAAAAAGTTGCCGCCGCCGCGCGGGAATTGGCAAAATACTAAATGCGGACGAAAGTGAGCTGCTCACGTGGGAAAAACGAAAGGTCTGAATAACGTAGAGTTCGAAGTCGGATCGGAGGTCCGGATCGCGGACCGTGCCTTTCTCGAAGGCTTTCTCGAGGCCGGGCAGTACCATAACGAACTCGAGCCCGAACAACTTGAATACGCGGGCCGTGTGGCCAAGGTGAAAAACGTCACATTCTTCACCGGCGGCGACGAGATTTACTCGCTTGAAGGAATTCCTGGCGTATGGCACGAGGAGTGCCTCGGTGCCGCATAGGTTTCTATCCCTAGGAGACAACCATGGCTGTTGACGTCATCATGCCCCAAATGGGCGAGAGCATTTTTGAAGGGACCATTACCAAGTGGCTCAAAAAGCCGGGTGACAAGATCGATCGCGACGAGCCCCTCTTTGAGATTTCCACAGACAAAGTGGACGCTGAAATCCCGTCACCCTCTGCGGGCGTTCTAAAGGAAATCAAAGTGACTGAGGGGCAGACGGTGCCCATTCAGACAATCGTTGCTGTCATTGACCCGGACGGGGCGACGGCTGCTTCTGCGCCTTCCGCCGCGCCAGCTTCCGCGAAGCCAGAAACAATTAATCCGGGTGCAGTACCGGCAAAACCCGCAGCTCCCGCAGCACGCCCTGCTTCGGCAGCACCGCCCGCTCCGGCACCGGCCGCCAAGCTGGCATCTCCTTCGTCTTCTGAAAAAGTTGAATTGCCGCCTCCTTCTTCGGACGCATCTGTTCGCAGCTCACCGCTCGTCCGCCGTATGGCACGGGAGCACAATGTTGATCTTTCCAACGTAGCCGGGACAGGCGCGGGAGGCCGCGTAAGCAAGCGCGATATCCTTGCCGCCATCGAAGGCGGCGAAGCCGCGGGCGCTTCCTCCGCTGCTACGGCGCCTGCTTCGATTCCTCCTCCCTCTTCGAACGGCGCGCCGGCATCCGCTGTGCTTGAATCAGCCATGCCGCGCGAGCGGATGTACTTCGGCCATTACGAAGTCCAGCCCATGTCCGTGATGCGCCAAAAGATCGCCGAGCATATGGTGCTTTCGAAGCGCGTTTCGCCGCACGTGTACTCGGTCGATGAAGTGGACGTCACAGCCATCGCAGCCCTGCGCAACAAGATGAAGGACAAATTCGAGGAACAGGCCGGCACAAGGCTGACCTTCATGCCTTTCTTCATCCGCGCCGCGGTCGAAGGTCTGCGCGCCTTCCCCACGGTCAACGCATCCATTGATGGCACGAACATGATTCTGCACAAGGAGTGCAACATCGGCGTCGCCGTCGCGCTTGACTGGGGCTTGATCGTTCCGGTTATCAAGAACGCCGAGGAAAAGAACTTCCTGGGCCTAGCGCGGACCATGAACGATCTCGCTCTTCGCGCCCGCACCAAGAAACTAAAACCCGAGGACGTGGCCGAAAGCTCATTTTCCATCACCAACCCGGGGGTTTACGGCGGTCTGTTCGGTCTGCCGGTTATCAACCAACCGAACGTTGGGATTCTCGGCCTTGGCGCGATCGAGAAACGCCCGGTCGTCATCGACGACGCCATCGCCATCCGCTCGATGGTCTATCTAACGCTGTCTTACGATCACCGAGTCGTAGACGGTGCCGTCGCCCATCAATTCATGGGCAAGGTGAAGCACACGCTCGAAAACTGGACCGAGAGCATCCTCTAACCTATTACGAGCCGGCCTATGCGCCGGCTCTTTTCCACCTTTCAACTTCGGGCCTGCTCCGCTTACTGATTCTCGAAATGCCTGCCCCCCACACTTCGCTGCATGCATGGGGAACTCCTCCCTGGGTAATCGATTTCACTCCTCCGCCACAGCCACTTCCGCGCGAACCGGACTTTGTGGTTGTCGGAGCCGGTTTTACCGGTCTTGCCGCAGCCGCGTGGTTGCGGCTTCTCGATCCAGGGAAATCGGTCGTGGTCCTTGAAGCAGGGCACATTGGGGAAGGGGCGAGCGGGCGCACGGGCGGCATGGCGCTCGCCGAAACAGCAGCGGGGGATCTTCCCGGGCTGGGAAATGTTCTCGCCGAGCTGCAGAGAATTTTCGAGACGCTCGGCGTCGACTGCGATCTCGCTCTGCCTGGCGCGTGGGAGATTGGCCGCAGCGGCGGCATCGCGCACTCGCCGATTTGCTGGAAGGATTCGGGCCCCCTCCGCGTCGTCCGCGAGGTTCCCGGCGGCACGCTTGATCCGGGAAAACTGCTCAGCGGTCTCGCCCGTGTCGCGCACAGCAGCGGCGCGATCATCGTCGAAGACCACCGTGTGCGACATGTCGAGTGGGGCGAGCGGCCCCTACTTACCGTCGCTCGAGGCGACGCTGGAAGCGAAGCGGGCCAGATCTCTGCAAGGAAAATCCTCTTTGCGACCAACGGACTGTCGCTCGAACTTTCCGGTCTCGTAGCCAGCGCGCACCCCAAACTAACACTCGCCACGCTCACCGCTCCGATCAGTGACCAACAACTTCGGGCGATTGGTCTTGCCGAAGGAAAGCCATTCTATACGATTGATTTTCCTTACTTATGGGGGCGAATTCGGCGGGACAGGTCCATTGTGTGGGGAGCCGGTCTCGTCGACCCTCCACCTTCAGGTAATCTCGACGAAGTGAGGATCGCATCCGCCGAGCCGGTGCGAATGTTCGCGAACTTCGAAAAGCGCGTACGCGGGCTGCATCCGTCGATCGCATCGATCGAATTCGCCCACCATTGGGGAGGACCGATTCTTTTTCGAGATAATTGGAGGCCACTGTTTGATTGGCACCCGCAAAGCGGCAATGCCGTCGTCCTAGGCGCGTTCGCTGGCCACGGCGTCGCGCTTTCGAATTATCTCGGGGCCTGGGCCGCTGAAGTCCTGCTAGGCATTCGCGCTTTGCCAGAGTGGGGCAAGCTCTCCTGGTAGCGTTCAGAGACTTCGCTGCAGGCGGAGGCGCAGGTCTTCGGCAAAGCGCTCGATGCGTGATAGCAGAACCAGTGCGATATTTGCGTCCGCGAAAAGGTGCGTGATGAACTGGTGCCGCCGGTCGTCGCTCGCCCGGTCGGCCTCCGTGATCGCCGTGAACTCGCATTCCGGCCGGTGTGCCCGGATGCGCGACCGTGTAAGCCAGTATTTTCGGTTGAGAAGGATCGCGGCCGAGCGCCACCGCATGCAGATATCCGCGCACTCCATTCTGATAGCCGTAATCGAGTTTCAGCGAATCACCGGGTTCTGTAAATTTGTCCACGCCGACGTTGCGCTTGAGCTTCGGCACGCGCCGCCGCAGAAAAACATCCGCTGTATGGTCCAAGATCGTGCACTCTCGCCAGTTCCGCGCTTCTCGCGCGGCGATGCCGGCCACGTGATCGCGGAACAGCCGGTCGAGTTCGGCGTCGAAGTCGCCGGCGAGAAGCGCCCTTTGCGGGCTGAATTGCAGCGCGTGGTTTCAGCGGGAGATGCTCGCAGCCGCAAATCGAATTCGACCAGAAGCGCGCGCAGCAGTTCCTCGCCAGCGTCGGGATGCAGTCGTTTCACCCGCGCGATCTCTGATTGCTGCTCGATCACCCGGAAGGCGCGCTTCGAAGCGCTGACGATTTCCAGGCCTCTACGACCTCATCGCGAACGATCTGTATCCACCTCAAAAGCTGCTCGAGCAGTCGATTGAGCGCATCGAGGTCATCGCCGTATCAGTTCGGGAGCTATCTCGCACGACGCATCTTCCAGTGCCCTGGGCACTGGTAGCCCCAGCTTCGTCGCCAATCTTATCGCGAGCAATCCGTTGGTCAGAATCTTTACTCACTGGCGATTACTCTGATATTTCACCACGTAGTATTCGTGCCGTTCCCTTCCATGCAGCGCATCAAATGCGCCTGCGTCCCTGCTCTCATTCGACGGTTCTGTTCCACAGCAAGCGGCATCGAACGCGCATGCTAGCCATCTGGAGTTGCCTCTCGCAAGGAAAACATTTCGAAATGAACCATCAGTAGCTTCCCATGCTCCGGTTCGAAACATCCACGCCAGCTATGCGAATTTTCTATCGGGAATGACGAGAACGGATTGGCAGGGAGGGCAGAAAATCATTTGGGAAGAAATGCGGCTCGATAACAAAGGAGTCGCGGGAGGCATGCTTTTTGCTACCTCCCACGATCCATCTCCCACGGAAGAGTTGGCCGAATCTAACGCTTCTTCCGTTTGGCGGTTTTCTTCGCAGGCGCCTTTTTCTTCACCTTGGCCTTGGCCTTGGCTTTCGGTTTTGGCTTTGGTTTGCTCGCTTTCTTTCTTGGCGCAGCCTTCTTGGCTTTACTGGGTTTCCGAGCCGGCGCGGATTTCCGGGAGACGGGAGCGGCAGGCGCTTCAGCTTCCTCCTCGTCGGGCTCTTCCTCGACGACAATTTCTTCCACTTCTATCGTTTCACCGGGTTGTTCCTGCCCCTCTTCTTCTTCTTCAAAACCAGGCAGTTCGTCGTCTTCTTCGTCGTTCATCTTGGCGTAGAACATCATTCCTCCGTGGGTCTCGGGTTGCCGGACGGCTTCTAGTCCTTCGGCGCTTATAAACGGGTTGTTGGAACTTTGTCAAGGCGCATGGTAGGGAAAAATCGTCCCGCGAAACCGACATCTGGCCACAGTGGCACCGACAATGAACGGTCGATTGCGCAAGTCAACCAGCATCCCGCTGATAAAAGGCCAGTTACGACGGCGATTCCTAGGGGGGAGGCTTAGCGTTGAATCTTCAACAAATCTCCTGCTTCCAGCGAGCGGTCCGCAAGAAACGGATTCGACTGGCGTATAGCCGAGACGGTCGTGCCATATTCGCGGGCAATCGAATAGAGAGTCTCGCCGGCCTTTACGCGGTGAACAGCATCCGCCTTTTCAGAAACCCTCGCCGAAACCGTGCGCTCCGAAGCCTTCGCACTCTGCGTGGAAGAGGCCGCTGCGGAAATTTTCGCCGATTCGCTGCCCGCGTAAATTCTGAGCCGAGTGCCCTTTGCGACGCGCGCACCGGTGATGTGATTCCAGCGCTTCAGATCGATGACCGTTACATCGAACCGGTCAGCGATTCCTTCAAGGCTGTCCCCACGCTGCACACGGTAGCGCACCATATGTATGACGGCCGGGACCGTCGGCACGTTCAGCACAAAACCCGAAGGCACCGTCGCGTGCGCTGGCAGGTGGTTGGCAACTTCGAGCGATGGCACGCTCACCCGGAAGCGGCGCGCCACATCGGACAAGGTCTCGCCTTGCTCGACCGTATGCAGTCGCCAAGATGTCCGCTTTTCCTCGGGGACCTGCTGAATGTTTTTCTGAAAGCGTGCGGTCAAGCCGGTGGGGAGCTTTAATTCGAATCCCGGCTCGGTCGGCGTCACCGTGCGCAGCAACTGGGGGTTTAGCAGCCGCAAACTGTCCAGGTCCGCGCCCGTTGCATCTGCCACCAGATGAAGATCGACCGCATGATCGAGTTTTACCGCTTCGACCGCCGCGGGCTTTTCGGGTGAGATTTGCACGCCATAGAGTGCCGGTGCTTTCGCCACGAGCGCCATTGCGATAATAATTGGCACATAATTCTGTGTTTCTTTCGGCAGTGCATGGCGCGTCTGCAGCGCCCAGAAATCCGCATAACCCGTGCGCTCAATGGCCCGCGCGACATTCAGCGGACCGGAATTGTATGCCGCCATCACCAAATACCAATCCCCGAACATCCCGTAGAGATCGCGCAGATGGCGTGCGGCGGCGCGGGTTGCCTTCTCCGGATCGCTGCGCTCGTCGATGTAGTAGCTGCGTTCGAGATCATATTGCTCGCCGCGAAACGGCATGAATTGCCAAATGCCGCGCGCCCCCGACCGTGATACTGCCTGCGGTTGGAAAGCGCTTTCCGCCTGTGCTAGATAAATCAGGTCCTGCGGCACGCCCTCTTCTTTCAGCACGCGCCGGATCATGCTGTCGTAGCGCCCCGCGCGCACGAGCCCGTGTTCTACAATCGCTCGACCGCGCGTCGTCGTAAAAAAGCTCAAATACTGCAACACGGAGTCGTTCACCGTGAGCGGTAAATCGTGCGGCACCGTGATTAATTCTCTTTGCGCCTTCAGAATCAGGCGCGAATCGCCCGCAGGCAGCGTCAGGTCGGCAATCTCATCGATCGGTGCGGGCTGTGCCGGAGTCTCGGTCTCCTCCGCTTCTTCCTCGACGCCCTGGCCGAAGCTCACTTGGTAGGCGTGCATCGTTTCGCCAATCTGGTCGAACAGCTTCGAAAGACGGGAATCCGATTCCGCCTGAAAACCACTCAGTAGGATTAGATTCACCGCATTGTCCAGATCGGCGCGTCCCTTTTCGGTATTCCCTGTTTTGAATTCCTGCTGTCCCGCAAGCAGGTTCTTCTCAACGTTGTCGACGAGAATGTCGATCGCGGGGCGCGGATCGAGCGTGAGCGAAACCATCGGAACCGATTGTTCGGGAAGGGGAAACGGTTCGCGGACGTTTACTGAGGTCATTTGCGGGGCCGGGGTAGCGGCGGGAGGCCGCACCTGCACCTTCGAGACGGTTTGCTCGCACCCGGTCAAGAGAAGCGCGCAGCCTGTGACGATAACCCATTTCGATCGCTTCATAACCTTCTCCGTCCGGAACCTTTCCAAATGCTTCGCGCCGAGCCTGCTTCCAAATCTCCGCCCAGCCTCATTCGATGATAACCAACACTTGAGGGCCGTCCAATGCACGACATCTAGTACGAGGTTACGGGGTCCCATCGGCCAAGGTCAATGGGCTCGAAGTACTCCCGTTAACCAAATGTTGACCAAATCAGGACATGTGGCCATGACCGAAAAATGTACCGATTTGACCGACGGCTGCGCCGGGAATAGCCTTATACCACCGCCGAAGCCGGAATAGCTAGGGCGAGGTGATGGCTAGGGGGTGGCAGCAATCACGCGAGCGCCTGGCGGAGATCTTCGATCAAGTCGGCCGGATCCTCAAGGCCAACCGAAACGCGGACGGTTCCCGGCTCGACACCCGCTCCGCGCAGTTCCTCGGCAGACATCTTGTAGTGTGAGGTATAGATAGGGAGTATCACGAGCGATTCCACGCCGCCCAGGCTGGCTGCTAGCAGAAAGATCCTCACCCTGTCGCAAAAGCGTCGCGCATCTGCAAGGCCGCCCTTCATGTCAAATGCGAGCATGGCTCCGAAGCCGCGCATCTGGCGCTTGGCGAGCTTGTGGTCCGGGTGGGAAGGCAGCCCCGGATAGTGCACGCGCGCGACCTTCGGATGCTTTTCGAGGTACTTCGCAACGATCATTGCGTTCTCGCACTGGTGCAGCATACGAATGCCCAGCGTCTTCATTCCCCGGATAAGGAGGAACGCCGCTTCGGGATCCATCGAGCAGCCCAGATAGATGACGTTCTGGCGAACCTTTTGGATGAGGGCCTTGCTGCCTGCGGCAGCCCCGGCGACAACGTCGGAGTGTCCCGCCAGGTATTTGGTCGCGCTGTGCACCACCAAGTTGAAACCCATCGCGAGTGGCTTCTGCAGGGCGGGACTCGCGAACGTGTTGTCGATGATCGAGATCAAATCCCATCCCTTGGCAAACGCGATGGCTTTCTCGAGGTCGACCAGGCGCAGCGTGGGATTCGTCGGCGTCTCGACGTAGAGAGCTTTCGTCCTCGGGTTCACGAGGCGCTCGATTCCGGCGAGATCGGACTCCACGTGGCGTACGAGGATGCCGAAGCGTGGGAAGATGTCGCGCATTAAACGGTAGCTTCCGCCGTAGACCTGGCGCGTGGCGATCAGTTCGTCGCCCGCACGGAGCACAGCGAGCAGCGCGCTTGAAATGGCAGCACTGCCGGAAGCAGTCACGACCGCCGCTTCCGCGCCTTCGAGAGCGGCAATCTTCTGCTCGGCAATCGTGAGCGTGGGATTGCCGTAGCGCGTGTAGATGTAGGCTGTGCTCTTGCCCTCGGCCCAGCGCTTCATTTCTGCGGTGCTGGCGAAAGTAAAGTTGGCTGTGCGCGAGACTGGAGTGCCCACCGGAGCGCCGATGCCGAACCGCTCTTCGGCGGCATGGATGGCGAGCGTCGAATCGCCTAATTGTTTCCCCTTTGCGGATTTCTTCATCCGTGCAGGATGGCGTACTTCAGCGCGGCATCGCAAGGGCCAATTTGGCGAAGCGACTCCTCCATGGTTCCGTTACGCGGAGTGAGAATGATGCTGCGCTGGTTCGGCCTCTTCTTCGCCTGCGTGATGCGGTTTGTGCGCGGCGATCACTTTTTCGGCGAGTTCGGCTGGGACGAAATCGTAGTGGGAGAATTCCATGGAGTAGCTACCGCGTCCCTGGGTCATCGAAATTAATTCGTTCGCGTAACTGAGCATTTCCGCAAAGGGCACCAGGGCCTTGACCACGACGCTGCCGGCGCGCGATTCGTTTCCGCTGATGCGCCCGCGCCGGGCGCTCAGGTGGCCCATAAGGTCGCCCGAATATTGATCGGGGGCGTAGACCTCGACGTGCATGATCGGCTCGAGCAGCACGGGGCGGGCCTGCTTCATGCACTCCTTGAAGGCGAGCGAGCCGGCGATCTTGAAGGCCATGTCGCTTGAATCGACGTCGTGATACTTGCCGTCGTACAGGCTCACGCGGAAGTCCACCACCGGGAAGCCGGCTAAAAATCCGCGTTCGGCCGAATCACGAATTCCTTTTTCGACTGAAGGAATCCAATTCCTCGGGATTGCGCCGCCGAAAATATCGTCGACGAACTCGACGCCCGCGCCTCGCGGCAGCGGCTCGATCTTGATCCGGCAGACGCCGAACTGGCCGTGGCCGCCGGTCTGTTTCTTGTGCTTGCCTTCGGCGTCGGCTTTGCCGCGAATCGTTTCGCGATAGGGAACCTTCGGGGGCTTGAGCGTTAGCTCCACGTGATAGCGCTTGCGAAGCTTGGCAACGACCACTTCGATGTGCTGCTGGCCCGCTCCGCTGAGCAGGAATTCCTTCGTTTGGGGATCGCGCGCGAACCGCAGGGCCAAATCTTCTTCGAGGATCCTGTAGATGGCCTGGCCGATGCGGTCTTCATCGGCACGCGTTTTCGGCTCTATGGCGAATGTAATCGAGGGCTCGGGAATCCGCGCGGGCTGATAGAAAATAGGTGCGCTCTTATCGCCGAGCGTTTCACCGGTGGTTGTTTCTTTCAGCTTTGCTACCGCGCCGAGGTCACCGGCGTGGAGATCGTTTACCGGGGTCGCCGTCTTGCCTTGCATCACCTGCACGTGTTGCAGGCGCTCTTGCGAATTGCGGTTGAAGTTGGCGAGTGTCGCGTCGTTCTTGAGGACGCCGGACATCACTTTGAAATAGGTGATGCGGCCTGCAAAGGGGTCGGCAACCGTCTTGAATACGCTGACCGACACAGGCTCTGCATCGGCTACTTTGCGTTCGATCGTTTCGCCCTTGTGTTCGGGCGTCTTGTGCCCGGCGATTTTTCCACGCGCAGCGGGTGACGGGAAAATCTCCACCAGGAAATTGAGAATTGCGTCGCTGCCTATATTGTGCAGCGCGGAGCTGAGAAGCACCGGAAAGATCCGCTTCGCCAGGACTGCTTCGCGGAGTCCTTTCTTCAGGTCGTCCACCGGCAGCGTGCCTTGTTCGAAGAATTCCTGCATGAGTGCGTCGTCGCCCTCCGCGACCATTTCGACGAGCGCTTCGTGAGCCGCTTTCGCTGGTTCGGCCAAG
>Ga0182024_10007251_pt1 | contig 23972 bp, 23 predicted proteins | sample P32metaG_FD_120480 | JGI IMG/M metagenome (GOLD analysis project Ga0182024, IMG submission 120480) | Permafrost microbial communities from Stordalen Mire, Sweden - P3-2 metaG (Illumina Assembly) | ecosystem: Environmental > Terrestrial > Soil > Wetlands > Permafrost | place: Sweden: Stordalen... | reverse complement strand
TCGAATGGCCCGAAGACGAGGCGGAGCCGACCAAGTATTGGCTCTCGAGCTTGCCTGAGGACATCCCGTGCGCCGAACTGGTCGATCTCACCAAGCTGCGCTGGCGCATCGAGCGCGATTACCGGGAACTCAAGCAGGAACTCGGGCTGGGACATTACGAGGGCCGAGGTTGGCGAGGCTTTCACCATCACGCAACCCTGTGCATCGCCGCCTACGGCTTGCTGATCTCCGAGAGGGAGACGATCCCCCCTCAGGACCAGGTGCCGCCTCGAAGCTCCCGAAACCTGCAATTCCCGACAGTTACCGACCCAGAGCCGCCGCCGATCCGGCCCGAACGGTATATTCCGAACTCGATCGCGACTATGCGACGACGCCTCACCTCGCCCTCGCCAGGAGCCTCAGCCGATGTCCAGGCTGCACGTCCCACGCAGATCGACAAGCACCCAACAACGCTTATGACGCAGTAAGACTAGACGCCTGACCGAGAATGAATCTCCGGTCGTCATTCCCGCGAAAGCGTGAGTCCGGGGCGAGCGCTTGATCGGCTGCCCTGGACCCCTCTCCGGGCTTGACCCGGGAATCGCGCGGGAGTGACGGTAGTTATGTCGGCTGGCCCTATTGTCCGCCTTGCAAATAGCAGGTGAAACAGGAGAGCCCGCGGGCGAGCGGCGGGCGGGGTTCCAGCGACCGAAGGGCGTCGAGAGTGCGGCCTCCGACCAGTCCTCCTAATCGATCGCCCAGTGGTAGCCGACGGTCGGCGTTGGCCGGACCGTCTTACTTAGCCCGAGCGCCGGCCCGGTATAAGTCTGCGTTGCCTCGCCCGAGGGCGTGGTTTTGGGCGGCGCCGCGATGCGCTCGCCGGCGACGATCTGCTGGGAAATCTGCGGAACGCGGTCGAAGTCGACGACGCAATTGCGCGATTGGCTAGGCAGTTGGCCCGGGGGGCACGCCGACCACGCCGCACTGCTCGCCACGAGGCAGGCTGCGACAATCGTGGCCGGTACGCCAACACGCATGGCTGCCTCTGTTCCCGCCTGCTGGGGGAATTGTTACAGGAAAAATTCGCAATAGACGAATCGGAAAATCGACGGCGACCGGCCCACGCTATAAGGCTCGGCTTCCGGACGGCTGCGGCAAGGCACCCTATGGCAGACGGACATTCTACCGTGACGGGCGGGCGCCGATGAGGCCCCCCATCACGCCGTTTGCAGAAACCCCGTAGGGTTGTCATAATCTGACTGGTATCAACGTTGTAGAAACTAATCGCGTGTAGATTACCGGGGCGCGGCAATTCGCTCGCACCGCGCGTCGCGCCGCGGAACCCACATATGGCGGTGCCCGTTCCAACCCGCAGCATGCGCCGCTCGCGCCATGATCATGTACCAACGAGGCGATTGTGTTCACACCCCCCAAGATCGCCAGAAATCATCCTCGCCGGCAGCGCGGCTGGGCGGTTGGCGGTGTCGCGGCGATGGCGGTCGCCGGTTGGCTGGCCGCGACAGGCGCTGGCGCCGAAGTGCCGGGGAGCGGCGCTGCCCTGCTGCATCCCGCCTCGTTGCAGCCGGGCGACGCGGCAGCGGCGGCGAGCCCCCCCGCCGACGACGACAGCGACATTAGGAACCGCATCGAGAGCGCCTCGGGGCTTCTCGTTGCCGGCGAGAAGCTGCATGGCGCGCTGTTGCGGCAATTCTATGCGGCGCACAATTTCTCGCCGGTCTGGCCGACGCGGCAATCGCAGGCGCAAGCGCTGACCAATCTCGTGCTGCGGGCCGGTGAGCACGGGCTCGACCCCGATCTGTTTCACGGCGCGCTATTGCGCAACATGGCGGCGCTGCCGCCGATCGAGCGCGAGTTGGTGCTGTCGGATGCCGTTCTGGCCTATGCGGACGCACTTGCCCGCGGCGCCGTGCCGATCGAAATCCGCATGGATGACGAGGATCTGACGCCAGCGCCGATCGACCTCGCCGCGACGCTCGACACGGCCATCAGCAGCCCCGATCCGGCGGCGGCGATCGAGGCGCTGGCGCCGAATTCTCCGGCCTATGCGGCGCTGCGGCGCGCCTTGCAGTCTTACCGATCGGGCACCGCCGACGGCGAGATGGCGCGGATCGGCGCTGACCATTCCGGCGCTCGCCAGCCGCGCTCGTTACCGGCCGACGCGACCACCGAAGCGCGGCTGCGACAGATCGCGGTGAACCTCGAACGCCTGCGCTGGCTGCCGCGCAGCCTCCCGGCGGACCGCGTCTGGGTCAATACCGCGGACGCGCAGCTCGTGCTTTACCGCGATGACCGGCCGGTTTTCACGACCCGCGTGGTCGTCGGCGAGGTCGACAAGCAGACCCCGGAGTTTCAGACGACAATCGACAGCCTGTTGTTCAATCCACCGTGGAATGTCCCCTATTCGATCGCGACCCAGGAAATCCTGCCCAAGGTGGCCCAGGATCCCGAATATTTGAGCCACCACCACATGGTCGTGCGCGGCAACGGCGCGATCCAGCAGCTGCCAGGCGCGGGAACCGCCCTGGGCCAGCTCAAATTTGAAATGCAGGACCGCTTCGACGTCTACCTTCACGACACCCCGCTGAAGAACTTGTTCAGCCGCGACAACCGCCGCCAGAGCCATGGCTGCGTGCGGGTGCAGAACCCGCGCGAGCTGGCCGCGTTGTTGCTGCAGCAACCGGTCGCGGCAATCAATCAGGGGATCGCGCTGGGCTACACCAATCATCGCATGTTGCCGGCGTCGATCGCGGTGTTCATGGTCTACCAGACCGCGTTCGCCAATGCGGACGGGACGATCGAGTTTCGCCCGGACTTCTACGAGCGCGACGCGGAGATCTGGCAACACCTGCAACCGGCGCGGCAAGCACCTGAGGCGCGCGACAACCCGACGAGCCCACGTCGAAGCTGAATACCTCGATAAGCGGATCAACCAGCAAAAGAAAAATCGCGAGAACCGCAGTTTGCCCGGCTTTGAGTCTCGATAACAGGCTTGTTTGAGCGGCGAGCGGGTGCTATGGCGTCCCTGGGGAATGTTTGGGGGGATTAGCCATTGCGAGAGTCTTCGCTGCTGACCCGGCGTCGGGTCTTGGGCGCGGCCGCGGCCGTCGGCGCGGTTGCTTTCGTCAGATCGGCGCCGGCCGTCTCCTTTGCACCGCGTTCGGTGTCGCTCTACAACACGCACACCAGCGAGTGGGTCCGCACCGTCTACTGGGCCGATGGCCACTACATCCGCGAGGCGGTGCGCGACATCAACTGGGTTCTGCGCGACCATCACTCCGACGAAGTGCGGCCGATGAATGCCGGGATACTCGACCTCCTCGGCATGCTGCGCAGCCGCCTCGACTGCCATGACCCGTTTCTGGTGATCTGCGGCTACCGCTCGCCGGCGACCAATCACCAGATGTACCTGCGCGGCGACGGGGTCGCCTCCAACAGCTATCACATCAAGGGGATGGCGATCGATCTGCGCTGCGAGCGGCGCGATCTATCGCAAGTTCGCGGCGCGGCGCTGAGCCTCAAGGGCGGCGGCGTCGGGTATTATCCGCGCTCGGATTTCGTCCACGTCGATTGCGGGCCGGTGCGCACCTGGTAGCGGGGCCACACAGCCGATCCCCTTTCGGGCCGGGTCGCGCGCAAACGGAACCGATCGCTGTCGCGCTGCGTTTATAGCTGCAACTGTCAGCTATACCGAGAGCGCGATGGGCACCATTCTCCTCGTCATCCTGATCCTCATTCTGATCGGCTCGCTGCCGACTTGGCCTTATAGCGGCGGTTGGGGCTATTACCCGAGCGGCGGCGCCGGCCTCGTCGTCATCGTCCTGCTCGTCCTCTTGCTGACCGGCCGCCTGTAGCGCCGGCAGCGTCCCGGCTCAGGCCTGCCGGCTGCGCCGCAGCCCCTCGAGCCGCAGCGCCAGCGGGGCGCCGAGCCATAGCGCGTGGATCGCGTGATCGTCGTAGGCATCGCCGGTCTGCGGATGAGCGAGGATTGTGAGCCCGCCGCGGTTCAGCATCAGCCAGGGCAACAGCTTGGGGAATTCGGCGACCGGGAACGCCACCTGATACGTCGAGGTGGGGTGCGGTCCGACCGGCTCATCGTGCCAGCGCCCGAGTTCGACCGTGAACCCGCTGCCGATCGCCTCGCGCAATCGCTCCGCCACTGGCCGGGTCTCCGGGTCATAATAAATATGGGCGTGATAGCTGCGGACCTGCCCCGGATCGACGAAACTCTGTGCCATGCTGGTCTCCTCGCCATGCTGGTCTCATCAAACGGCCGCCTTTACTCGGGCCGGGTGGCGGCGCCCGGCCCGAGCGCGCGCTGCATCAGCACGATATCGACCCACCGGCCGGATTTGAAACCCACCGCGGGTAGGATTCCGGCATGGGCAAAACCGAGAGCCTCGTGCAGGCGGATCGACGGCACGGTGTCGCTGCCGCCGATCACCGCAACCATCTGGCGGTAACCGAGTTCGCTGGAGCGGCCGAGCAGCGGCTCCAAGAGCGCCCGGCCGATGCCGCGCCCGACCTCCGCGGCATCGACATAGATCGAATCTTCGAGCGTGAAGCGATAGGCCGAACGTGGCCGGAAGAGGCCAGCATAGCAATATCCGACGACTCGGCCCCTGTCCGGCCCATTGGCGCGCTCGGCGACCAGATAAGGCAGGCCCCGCGTCACGATCTCGGCGCGCCGGCGGGCAACCTCCTCAATCGGGGGCGCCACCTCCTCGAACGAGGCGACCCCGTGCACGACGTGATAGGCGTAGATCGTCGCAATCGCGCCGACATCGTCGTCGCGCGAGGGGCGGATGATCGGCGCCTCACCGCTCATCGCCACACCGGGTTCTTCAGATCACCCGGACCGGTTTGCCGTCGAGAAAACCGAGAACGTCTTCGACGATCTGCGGGTAGGAGCTGTGATAGTTCTCGTCGGTCACATAGCCGATATGCGGCGTCAGGATCACATTCGGCGCCCGGCGCAGCGGATGATCGATCGGCAGCGGCTCCTGGTCGTAGACGTCAAACCCGGCATAGGAGAGATGCCCGGCCTTCAAGGCCTCGATGACCGCCTCGGTATCGCAGATCGGCCCGCGCGAGGTGTTGACGAGGATCGCGCTCGGCTTCATCAGCCCGATCTCGCGTTTGCCGACGAGGCCGCGCGAGCGCGGGCTCAAGACGAGATGCACCGAGAGAATGTCGGAGCGGCGAAACAATTCGTCCTTCTCGACCCGCTCGACGCCCTGCTCGGCGGCCTTCTCGGCGGTCAAATTCTGGCTCCAGGCGATCGCCTTCATCCCGAAGGCGAGCCCGACCCGGGCGACCGCGCTGCCGAGGCGGCCGAGGCCCAAGAGGCCGATCGTCTTCCCGGCGACGCGATGGCCGATGCGGGTCTGCCAGCCGCCCTGGCGCATGAACTGATGATCCTCCGCGATGCGCCTAGCCGCGCCGAGAATGAGGCCCCAGGCGAGTTCCGCGGTGTCTTCATTGCCGCCCCCCGGGCCGCCGGTGCCGCATACGGTAACCCCGCGCTCCTTCAATGCCGCCATGTCGAAGGAAGCGTTGCGCATGCCGGTGGTGATCAGGAGCTTCAGCTTCGGCAGGCGATCGACGATCCGTTTGGGGAACGCCGTGCGCTCGCGCATCGCGGCGACGATTTCCGAATCGGCGAGCGAGCGCACCACATCGTCCTCATCGGCGAACGGAAAGCGCTCGACTGCGATCTCAACGCCGCGGTCCCTGACCGCCGACCAGTCCGCCATGTCGAGCGCGACGCCCTGGTAATCATCCAAAATGCTGAGCCGCATCGCTGCCTCTCCCCGTTGAATGCTTCAAGGATGTCATTCCGAGCGGAGCGACGCAATCTCGGGCAGGGTGCGCTCAGCCCAGCGAGATTGCTTTCATCGCTCCGCTCCTCGCAATGACAAGCGCGGTCAGGCGAGGAGCGGCAGGTAGCCGTCGAGGATGCGCAGGATCTCGTCGCGGCTGGAATCGGGGATTTCGAGGACCGCTCGGTCGATCCCGGCCTCCTCGTATTCCTTGAGCGCCGCCTTGTCGGCCGGCGCGCGGAACACCGAAGTCGACAGCGTGCGCGGATCGCGCCCGGCCCCTTCCGCCATCCGGTGCAGCCGGTCGAGCTGTTCCTTGATCTCAAAGCCGCGGCCCGGGCGCGGAAACCAGCCGTCGCAATAGTCGACGACACGCCGCAGCGTGTAATCGGATTCGCCGCCCAGGATGATCGGCGGGTGCGGCCGCTGGGCCGGCTTGGGATAGGACCAGACGGGATCGAAATCGACCATCTCGCCGTGATATTCGGCCTCATCTTCGGTCCACAGCGCCTTCATCGCGAGGATCCGCTCGCCCATCAGCTTGAAGCGGCTGTTGTAGCGGGCGCCATGGTTTTCCATTTCCTCGACGTTCCAACCGCCGCCGATCCCGAAGACGACACGGCCGCCGGAGAGCTGGTCGAGGCTGGCGACGCATTTCGCCGTGACGATCGGATCGCGCTCGGGGATGAGGCAGATGCCGGTGCCGAGAAGCAGCCTCTTTGTCGCCGCCGCGGCGAAGGCAAGCGCGACGAACGGGTCGTGGGTGTGGGCATAGCGCCGGGGCAATTCGCCGCCGCCGGGAAACGGGCTCTTCCGGCTCAAGGGGATGTGGGTGTGCTCCGGCACGAACAAGGATTCAAAGCCGCGCTCCTCGAGCGCGGCGGCCAATTCGGCGATATTGATGCCGTAATCGACCGGAAAGTAGAAAACGCCGATCTGCATAAGGTTCCTCCACAAGACGCATCGGCGCGGTTGGGCGCCGATGACGGGGTGCTAGGCGACGCGGCTTGCTGCCGGCGCGGATGCCGGAGTTGCCACGGCCTCGGTGAGAAGCAGCGGCGCTGCATCGCCCTCGAGCGCGGCGAGCGGACCGGCCCTTGGCGCCAGAGTGTGCAAGGTCAAGGCGCCCGAGGCGAAGGCGATGCCCTTCTCGGCAAACAACCGATACATGGTCTTCAGATATTCGCGCTGGATCCAGCTCGGCTTGACCGGGCGGGCGGTGAACTTGAAGCGGACCACCACCGCGTTGTCGGCGACCTCGGCGATGCCCTGCATCTTGAGCGGCAACATCACCTCGGCGGCGATCTCGGGAATCTCCTGCATCGCGAGGCCGATCTGCTTTGCCGTCTTGCGAACCAGCTCGATGTCGGTGCCGGGTTCCACCCGCAGATTGAATTTGATCGTGGCAAAGTCGCGGCTCTGATTGGTGACGGCGCCGAGCTGGCCATAGGGGATCGTGTGCAACGGCCCGTTGTGATGGCGCAGTTTCACCGAGCGGATGCCGAGCGCCTCGACGGTTCCCTTGAGGCGGCCGGTGTCGATGTATTCGCCGACCCGGAACGCGTCATCCCACAGGTAGAAGAGGCCGGAGATGACGTCCCGCACCAAGGACTGCGCGCCGAACGAGATCGCCAGCCCGAACACCCCGGCGCCGGCGATCAGGGGGGCGGTGTCGATGCCGAGATGCGACAGCACGATCAGCGTCACGACGACCGCGATCAACACCCCGAAGGCGGCGCGCAGCATCGGCAGAATGGTTTGCAGGCGCGAGCCCGGCGCCGCTTCGTCGTCGTCATCGCTGCCCGGCAGCCGTGGCCCGCCGCCGACATCCTGCAGGTGCCGGTCGATCCCCAGCCGGGCCAGCTCCCAGGCGAAATAGGCGACAAACAATGTCACGAGCGCCGCCGCGCTCGACCGCAACGCGCGGGCGGCATCGGCCGCCGCCATCTCGACCGCATCGGTCCAGATCCAGGCCAGCGTCATCGCCGCAACAAATAGGACCATCGCCCGCAGGATGCGGTGGAAGCCTCGCGCCACCAGCCGGTCGACCCCGCCCGCAGCGCTGCTGATCGTCGGATCGGCGTCGTGCCAGCCCCGCTCGGTCAGCCGTTCGATCACGAGCACGACCATCAAGACCCCGAGCGTCGTGACGATGGCGTGGAAGTAGGACAACAGGCCGAGTGACAACCCGAACACAAAAAGCACGAACAGCCCGATGACGATCGTCAGGCCGATCGCCAGCCAGGCGCGGGCGATCGCCGCCCGCAGCGCGCCGATCAGGCCGCCGCTGCGGCCGCGGATCAGCGCCTCTGCGGCGCTGCGCGTGCGCAGGACAATGAGGGAATTGAGAGCGCACGCCATGGCGGCGACGACCAGCCCGATGATATGGGGCGCGCCGCTGTCTTCGTCCTTCAAGCCATAACGACCGAAGCCGATGAGCAGGCAGATCGCCAGCACGGTGATCGAGAGAAATCGCGCGAGACGGCGCGCCTCGCCGTCGGCGATGTCGATCAGGCGGGCCACCGGTTCGTTGGGGCGAAGCACGATTCGCGGGATCAGCGAGATCAGGCGCCAGCGGATCAGCCATTCGGCGGCCATTGCGATCAAGCCGGTGGTAACGCCGACCGCTACCATCCAGTGGCGGCTCCAGACGAAGACGCCGGCAAAAACCGCCGCCCCAATGAGGTCGCCGAGCAGCAGCAGTAGGAGGCGACCAAGGGTCAGCCCCTCGGAGCGTCCCCGCATCAGCCGGCGGACCCGGCGGCCCAACCCGCGGGCGACGCCCCGCTCGGCCAAGAGCGCGATCAAGGCGGCGAGCGCCACCCAGCCGAAATTGATCAGCGCGCCGAGCGCGGAGCCGTTCTTGTCGAAGGAGCGCCATTCGCGCGCCAGTGCTGCCGAGGTGTCCGGCAACATGCTGACATCCGACATCGCCTCGCTTTCAAGCTTCATGGCGATGTGTTCGACCCACCCGGCGGAGCTCATCTCCCCGCCCATGGCCGGAGCCGCCGGGGCCGCGGTGCTGGCCGGCGGGATGGGCGGCGCGTCGGCCGCCTGGCCGGTCGCGGCGGAAACCAGCATCCACGCTAGGATTGCGAGCCAGATCAGACGCCGCCCCGATCGGGGCGCGCTTTCGTCGCCGGTGAACCGCAGCCGCATGCCCCCGTCTCCCGCAGGACGGGGCGATTCTAGGCCATTTACCTGTGTCGGGCGCGGTCTTTTTGGCCGGTGATCGCGACCCGGCGATCGATCGGTGGCTCCGCCGTTCGCTAGGAACCAGCTCTCGCCCCATACCCGTGCCGCCGGCGGTGACGACGGCGATCCGGTCCGCGAAATCCTTCCTCTGTCGCGCCTCCCCGATAGGCGGATTTTAGGCCATTTTGCGCAAGGCGGGCGCAGTCTTTTCGGCCTGCCTCAGCCGGGCGCGACGCCTCCCCGGAGTGAATATTGGAGGTAAATAGCAGCCCGATGAGCTAGAGGAAATCTGAGGTTGGACAAAATCGCGGTAAGTCAACCGTGGAACTGAGCGCGCCGCGCACCTGTTCAACGGAAAGGCGATCCCGAAGGAGGGAACCCGATGTCCAAGACGACGATGACCATGGCTTTTGCGATGATTACGGCAGGCGGCATCGCGATGGCTAGCGCGCAAAGCACAACGACGACGACGACCCCGTCGCCCACGCCGCGCGTCGAGACGACCGCGAACCATCTGCTGCCGGGCCAACTCCGCGTCACCGAGATGACAGGCGCCGCCGTCTATGACGGCCAGGGCCAGAATATCGGCTCGATCAAGGACATCATCCTCGACAGCGAGGGGCGCGTCGCCGCGGTTGTCCTCAATGTCAGCGGGACCCTCGGAATGGGCGGGAGATACGTCGCCGTCGCCGTCAACGACCTCAAGATCGCCAATACCAACGGCAAGCTGCGCTTCACGGTCGACATGTTGAAGGAGCAGCTCAGGACGGCCCAGACCTATGACCTCAACGAGGCCAAACGGACCGGGACATCGACCGCGCCCCCGCCCCTGCCCGACGATCGTGCCCCGCCCTCCGATAGTGATCGCTAAAGAGTGTTTCTCGTCACCCCCGGCGAACGCACGCCGCCCGGGTCAGTTTGCGGGCGGACCATCGGTCCGGGGACAAGTCCGCAGTAGTCGCGAGCTTTTCGTTCAAGACACTTGCAGCTACCCCATTGTCGAGTTGAATGCGCCGCCGTCCAGGAGCAGGTTCTGGCCGACGATGAAGCCCGACGAGGCAGCGCACAAAAAGGCGCAGGCGGCGCCGAATTCCGCGGGGTCGCCGACCCGGCCGGTCGGATTGGTGGCCGAGCGCTTGGCCAGCATCTCGTCGAACGAAATATTCTGGCGGCGCGCCTCGAATTCGATCCCGGAACGCAGCCGGTCGGTGAGGAACGGGCCCGGCAAGAGGCCGTTGATCGTTACGTTGTGCCGCGCCACCTGACGCGCCAGGCCGGCGACGAACCCGGTCAACCCGGCGCGCGCGCCGTTGCTCATGCCGAGATTGGGGATCGGCGACTTGACCGAGCCCGAGGTGATGTTGACGATGCGCCCGAATTTGCGCGCGCACATCCCGTCGACCGTCGCCTTGATCAGCATGATCGGGGTCAGCATGTTGCCGTTGACCGCCTTCTGCCAATCCTCGATCCCCCAATCGCGGAAATCGCCATGCGGCGGCCCGCCCGCGTTGTTTATGAGGATGTCCGGCTCGGGACAGGCCGCAAGCGTCGCCGCACGCCCCGCTTCGGTGGTGATATCGCCCGCGACCGCGGTCACCTTGGCGCCGGTCTCGCGGCGGATCTCCGCGGCGGTCTCCTCCAGCGTCTCGGCGGTTCGTGCGGTGATCGTCACCTCGACGCCAGCGCGGGCCAGCGCCGTCGCACAGGCGCGCCCCAGCCCCTTGCTCGCCGCGCAGACGATCGCCCGACGCCCGGCAATGCCCAGATCCAGCATCTCTCCTCCTCGCTTTCTTGGTTGCTCCCGCATGCCTCGGGGACGTTATAGCCGAGATGAAGCGCCGCGGCACGGGTTCCGGCGGGCTCGGTGGATCGCAGCAGCGACGATTTCGCACACCAGCCCGGCGAGAAACTCGATTGCCGACGACGCCAGCCTTGCTATCTTGCGAGCGACTATCAATTGCAAGTGGGGCCCAATGTACCGGCCTGTCGTTGCCGCACTCTTGTTGATTTGTGCCGTTCCCGCTTTTGCCGAGGAACCGCCGATTACGATCACCCTGCGCGATCATCAGTTCGTGCCGTCCGAGGTGGCGGTTCCGGCCGGGGTCAAGGTCACGCTGATCGTCCGCAACGAGCAGACGGCAAATGCCGAGTTCGAAAGCACCAGCTTGCACCGCGAGAAGATCGTCGGCCCGGGCGGCCAGATCACCGTCTTCGTCGGACCGTTGGACCCGGGAAGCTATGAATTCTTCGACGATTTCAACGGGGCGACCCGCGGGCATCTGGTGGCAAAGTAGGAGAATGTTGGCCACCGCGATCATCGTCTTCCGCGAGGTGCTCGAGGCCGCGCTGATCATCGGCATCGTGATGGCGGCGAGCCGCGGCGCGCCCGGGCGCGGGCGCTGGGTCGCCGGCGGCATCGCCGTGGGGATCCTCGGCGCGCTCGGCGTCGCGAGCGCCGCCGGCGCGATTTCGGCGGCCGTGGAGGGAATCGGGCAGGAACTGTTCGACGCGACGATCGTGTTCGCCGCGGTGGGAATGCTCGGTTGGCACAATATCTGGATGAGCGGGCACGGTCGCGACCTTGCCGCCCATGCGCTCCAGCTCGGCGGGGCGGTACGCTCCGGCGCGCGGCCTTTGTGGGCGCTTGCCTTTGCGGTTGCGCTTGCGGTGTTGCGCGAAGGCTCGGAGACCGTGCTGTTCCTCTACGGCATCGCGCTGGCCAACCAGGGCGGCGCGGTCGCGATGGCGCTCGGCGGCGCTGTTGGGCTGCCGCTCGGGGTGGCCGCCGGCATTGCGATCTACTGGGGCCTCGTCAGCATCCCGATGCGCCTCTTGTTCACGGTGACGAGCTGGCTGGTGCTGCTCTTAGCGGCGGGCCTCGCCTCGCAAGGCGCTGCCTTCCTCATGCAGGCGGATCTCTTGCCGCCGCTCGGCGCCAATCTCTGGGATACCTCCTTCGTCCTGTCCGATCAAAGCCTCCCCGGGCGGATCCTCCACACGCTGATCGGCTATACCGCGCAGCCCGCCGGTATCCAGCTGGTGTTCTATCTGGCGACGCTGTTGATCATCGGCGGGTTGATGCGCGTCACCGCTGCCCAGGGGTCGCCCGTCGCGCGGAACTCCCGCCGCGATCCGCAACCAGGCGTCGGCGCCGCCGAGTAGTCGCCCCCTGCCGCCGATGCGTTGCATTCTTTCCCGCGCGGTATTGGCGCTGATCGCCGCCTCGGGCGTAATGACCGGCGCCCGAGCCGATTTCCGGGTGAAATACCCGGACGCCGAACCCGGCGAATTCGAGATGGAGAATATCGGCAGTTACGGCCAGGATTTTCGCAAGGCTTTCAACAGCGAGCAAAGCCAGACGCTGGAGTTCGAATACGGGGTCAACAATTTTTGGAAACCCGAGCTCGAGTTCGAATTTACCCGCGCCCCCGGGCCGAATAACAAGACCGTGTTCAGCCAAATCACCCTGGAGAACGTGTTCCAGTTTACCGAGCGCGGGCAGTATTGGGCCGATGCCGGGTTTTTTGCCGAATTCGGCAAGACGATGGTCGGCCACACCCCGGACGAGACCACGTTCGGTCCGATCTTCCGTAAGGAAATCGCCGGCACGGTCAATACGGTCAACCTGTTCATCGAAAAGGACCTCGGGGGATTTTCGAATGGCCGGTCAATTTTTCAGTACGCCTGGGAAACGCGCATTGCGCTCGGCACGCTGATTGAGCCGGGCATCCAGGCCTACGGCCAGCCCGGCCCGGTCGGCCACTTCTTGCCGATCGGCATGCAGGATCACCGCATCGGGCCTCAGCTTTTCGCCGACTGGCACGAGTTGGGGCCGGGCACGCTGCATATGAACGGCGGAGTGCTGTTCGGTTTGACCCCGGCCGCGCCGCGGCGGACGCTGCGCTGGCAGCTCGAATACGAGGTCCATTTTTGAGCCCTCTTATGGGTCGCATCACCGCCGCCGCTTCCATGCTGTTTGCGGCCGGCGCGATCGCATTTGCCGCGCCAGATGGCAGCATCATGGCGAGCGAGGCTACGCTGCAGGATTTCCTCGTCCAGAATGTCTGTCTTGACACCGGCGGTGCGGTCCTCCCCGGGATCTCGCCCGTTGATGGCGACCGGCGCTGCGCCGCCCAGCGCGATTTGCGGCCGGGCGAGCGGCTGCCCTATCACAAGCACGACCACCCGTCGTCCAACGAAGAGGCCGCAGCGACCTTGGGCTATCAGCGCCACGATTCGTTCCCGGTCGCGACCGCCGGGTTCGGCACCGTCGTCGAGCACTCGTTCGATTTCGGGGCGGGGGACGGGCGGCGCTTTGGCGTCTTCGACACCGGCAGCGACGGCGGCGACATCGCGATCCTCTCGCCCGGCACCGTCTCGATCGGCGCGACCGAGGCTGGCGGCGGGTTCGGGCTGTGGGTCGGCGAATGTCATGGTCCCCTCACCGCGGCCGCCCTGACCCACTCGTGGATCATCGTCGAATTCGATCCGGGTCAGCCGGCGCCGTTGGAGGGCGAGACGATCGCCCGGCTTAACGGCGTTACGGCCGGCGGGCAGCAGAGTTGCCCGACCCGCTTCAACCCCGCCTATACCAGCTGGCGGGTGGTGCCGTTTCGCTATCGCGCCGCGCCCGGCCAGGGTGTGCCGATCACGCTGGCGACGTTAGTCTCCGACCATTATGGCGGAGCGAGACCTGTCACCGCCGATCACGTCGAGCGCTTCTATTTCACCCGCGAACTCGGCGGCACCCGCTGGGAGCGATGGGAGATCGCCAGCGGCAATCCGCGGTTCAGCGCCCAAAAAGTCGCCGAGATGGCGGCAGGGTTGGCCGCCAGCGGGCGCTGCAGCGCGCCCGAGACGCCCGGCGGCGGAGCGAAGCTGGTGCTGGTCGACTGCCGCGAATGGACCCGGATCGAGCCGCCGGCCGATCCGTCCGGCGACCGCCCCGGCTTTTTCATCGACGCGATCCGCGCCCGGCCCGACGCCCCGGCGTTTTTCGCACCGCCCACCGCGCCCAGGTAACTCGCCTGTGCCGTCGCCGCTCAGGGCTGATCGGGAACCAGCGGCGGGCCGCCGACCTCGTCCCAGATCTTCACATGGTGGTACGGTTCGCGCAGGAAGCCGAGGCTGACGACGACCCCGACCGTCGCGATCGCCATCGGATATAACAATCCGGCGAGGGCGATGCCGGTCAGCGCGGCGATCGAGGCGCCGGCGAAGGGGACGAGGCCGCCGAACACGCCATTCCCGACGTGGTAGGGCAGCGACATCGAGGTGTAGCGGATGCGTGCCGGGAACAGCTCGACCAGGAAGGCGGCGATCGGCCCGTACACCATCGTCACCAGGATGACCAGGTAGAACACCAGGATGGTCAGGATGACCGGGTTGTCCTTGAATGTCCCTAGCCAGGTGAACACCGGCCAAAAGGAGATCACGGCGAGCGCAAAACCGGTCGCCATGATATTGCGCCGGCCGATCCGATCGGATAGCGCGCCGAACACGATGAAGAACGGCGCGGCCGCGGTCAGCGCGATCATCATGATGATGAAGACCGTGACATAATTTATTTTCAAAACGGTCGTCATATAGAAGAGCGCGTAGAATTGCCCGGTGTACCAGACGACCCCCTCGGGGGCGGTGGCGCCGAACAGAGCGAAGAGGATCAGGCCCCAATTCCTGCCGCTGCTGAAGCTTTCGAGCGCTGGGTTGTGGGAGGCCTTACCCTGCTCCTTGAGCCGCGCATAGAGCGGCGACTCTTCTAGCTTGAGGCGGATATAGATCGACAGCCCGACGAGGACCGCCGAGATCAGGAACGGCACGCGCCAGCCCCAATCGCCGAACGCCTGATCGCCAAGCGCAAGGCGGCAGATCAGGATCACTAAGAGCGCCAGGACGATCCCCATCGTCGCCGTGGTCTGGATCCACGACGTGTAGAACCCGCGCTGGCCGTCGGGAGAGTGCTCGGCGATATAGGTCGCCGCGCCGCCGTATTCGCCGCCGAGAGCGAGACCTTGGAGGACGCGCATCGTCACGAGGAGGATCGGCGCGAGGGCGCCGATCGTGCCGTAGCCCGGCAACAGACCGACGACAAATGTCGCCGCGCCCATCAACAAGAGGGTCAGCATGAAGGTGAATTTACGGCCGATCAGATCGCCGAGATGGCCGAAGAAGATGGCGCCGAATGGGCGCACCAGGAACCCGGTCCAGAACACGAAAAGGCTCGCGATCAGCGCGAGCGTCGGGTCCATGTCGGGCGAGAAGAAATGCTTGCTGAAGAAGACCGCCAGCACGCCATAGAGATAGAAATCGTACCACTCGATCAGCGTGCCGACCGAGGAAGCGCCGATGATGAACGGCAGGCTGAGACGCGGCGCGGCTGCCTGTTGCACCCCTATGGTGGTTGCCATCCGGTCGTTCCTCCCCTTTGAGGCGAGCCGTTCAATCGGCTTACCACAGCAGGCGAAACTATCGCAGCGGGCGAAAAAACGGAACGGCGTCCTTTTGGTTGGGTCAATCGCCTGTCAATACGCGCGATTCGCGAAAAGGCCCGGCGCATCGCCGGGCCTGATCGCGGGTCCGCCGCAACGAATCAGCGTTTGAGCACGTCGCGCAGGCGTTGCGGAACCGGCTCGTCGAGAACGTGATCGTAGAGCGCATGGAGGAGGTCTTCCCCCTCGTTCCTGCCGGCAAGAAAGTCGCGGATATCCCTGTCGATCAACGACATTGCGATCCGGGGCTCCACCGCGGGGAGGTGTTTTAAGGCGAGGTACATGGCGATGTGTTCCTCCTGCGTCCGCGGGGCGGGCCTCGACGTCCCATTCGGCGGCGATGCGCCCGATCTGGTCACACTGGTGTCTCTCTGATGACGAAATGCCAACAGTTTGTAACATGGGTCGATCCATGCGAAATCGCAAGGCAGCCATGCATTGTTCGATGGAACCGCGCGGCTGTCCGTAAACCGCGCCGGAAACGGGATAATCCGGACCCGTCTGAACGCGCCGCGAGCTGTCCCTTGTGTCGAAGGGCGGCCCGAGGCGGGCCGAGCTGTTACCGTTCGGTTAATATCCCAACCATGCGAACGTGCCGGCTCTGTCGGCCGTGCCGCATTCCGGTGCGAACGGGGTGCGCCATTCGACCTCCGGCTGCGCTATGATCGCGGCTGATGCTGGCCGACGGGAGCGGGGCGATGAGCGGTTCGACCGAGGCTGCCGGGTACCTCGACACCTTCCGGGCGCGGGGCGCGGCGATCGCCGATGCCTGCACCCGCTGTGGGGATTGCTTTCGCGCCTGCCCGATGACCGGGCCGGCCGGCATCGGCGAGGCTGATCCGGGCGCGACCGCGGGCGCCATCGTCGATCTGATTACCGGCGGGGCAGGTAATGGAGAGGCGGTGCGCTGGGCTGAGGCCTGCAGCGGCAGCGGCTATTGCATTCCCGCCTGCAAGCACGGCATCAACCCGCGCTTCATGGTGCAGCTGGCGCGCGGCTTCGCCCGCCGCAACGGCGTGGGCCCCCGCGCGACGGCCTCGCTCGCGACGCGCTGGCGCCAGGGGTTCCAGACGATGAGCCGGGGCGTGCGCGTGTTGTCGCGTCTGCAGCTGCCGCCCGAGGTTCTGGCGCGGTTCGCGCCATCGCGGGAGCCGCGCGACGGCCCGCCCGAAGTGGTCTTCTATACCGGCTGCAATGTGTTGAAGACGCCGCACATCGCGCTTCTGTGCCTCGACATCCTCGACCTCCTGGACATTGATTACGAGGTGATGGGCGGGGTCGGCCAATGCTGCGGCGTCTACCAGTATCGGGAGGGCGATTTCGTCACCAACAACAAGGTCGCCTATGCGACGATCGACGGCCTCGCCTCCGCCGGGGCCGCGACGGTCTTGTCGTGGTGCCCGTCCTGCCAGATCTCGCTCGGCGAGGTGTCGCTGCCCAATTACGAAATCGAGTTCGGCAAGAAGCCGTTCGACTTCAACCCGTTCCTCGGCTTTCTCGCCGGCCATGCCGACCGGCTGGCCGGCTTGATGAAGCGGCGCGTCGAGAAGCGCATCGCCTTGCACGAGCGTCCGGTCTTCCCGGAGGTCATCGCCGCGGTCAAGAAACTCTTGTCGATCGTCCCCGGCGCCGAGCTTGTCGAGATCGACGTGCCGCGCGTCGGGACGCAGGCCAACTCTCTGGCGCAACTGCCCGATTTCAAGCGCGAGCTGGTCCGGCGCGAGTTCGCCGCGGTCGCCGATGCCGGGGTGACGACGTTGGCGACGATCTATCACGCCTGCCATCGCCAGATCTGCGACGCCGGCGAGGGCCGCAGCTTCGAAATCGTCAATTTCATGGAGATCCTCGGCGAGGGGCTCGGCCTCTACAGCGAGGACCTCTACAAGCGCTTGAAGCTGATCGGCGACATCGACGAGATGATCGTCGAGACAGCCCCCCTGATCGAGTCCAACCGGCTCCAACTCGACACCGTGCGCGACGCGCTCCTGGCCGAATTCGGCGGCACGGCGGGCGGGTAAGCGCTTGTCATTGCGAGGAGCCGGAAGGCGACGAAGCAATCTCGACGAAATGGGGCGCACAGGTGCCCCAGATTGCTTCGCTGCGCTCGCGACGACACGGGATTGTTGACGCCAGGGGCAGTCGCCCTTAGCCTCTCTCCCATGATCTCGATCGCCGTGCGCAGTGAACGACGCCGACGCCGCTTCTGCGGCGGGGCTCTCGTGTCGTGCGCGAGGCATGCTGCCGGTCACCGCAGGGGCGTCCCGACGCCGCGCTGACCAGCATTGCCGAGGCACAGACCCAGAACCCCGCCGGCTCGCCCCGGTGGGGTTTTTGTTTTGAGGAGCGGAAAATGGCGTCGAACAAGCCCAGCGTGTTCATCGACGGCGAGGCCGGCACGACGGGCCTCGGCATCCGCGCGCGCCTCGCGACGCTTCCTCAGATCGCGGTCAAAAGCCTGCCGCCGGCGCTGCGCCGCGACAGGGCGGCGCGCCGCGACATCATGGCGGAAGCCGATCTCGTCATCCTCTGCCTGCCGGACGACGCCGCGCGCGAGGCGGTGACGCTGGCGGGCGGGCTCGGGCCGGACGCACCCAAGCTCCTCGATGCTTCGACCGCGCACCGGGTCGACCCCGACTGGACCTATGGTTTCCCGGAGATGATGCCGGGCCAGGCCGGGCATATCGCCGGCGCGCGCAGGGTCGCCAATCCCGGTTGCTATCCGACGGGCGCGATCGGCCTCCTGCGGCCGCTGGTCGAATCCGGCCTCGTCCCGCGCGACTACCCGATCTCGATCAACGCGGTCAGCGGCTATTCCGGCGGCGGCCGCGGGCTGATCGAGGCGCATGACCGCGACGGCGGCCCGGCCTTCGAGCTTTACGCGCTCGACCTCGAACACAAGCACGTGCCGGAGACCCAGCTTTACGCCGGGCTCTCGTGCCGCCCGATCTTCGTGCCGTCGGTCGGGCATTTCCGCCAGGGCATGCTGGTCAGCGTGCCGCTCCACCTCGACGCGCTGCCGGGGAAGCCGCGCGGCGGCGATCTCCACGACGCGCTCGCCCGGTTCTACCGCGCCGCTGATCGCGTCCGGGTGGTCGAGCCCGCCGCGGGCGGCAAGCTCGAGCCGCAGGCGCTCAACGACACCAACCGGCTCGAACTCAGCGTCTACGCCAACGAGGCGCGCCGCCAGGCCGTCCTGGTGGCGCGGCTCGACAATCTCGGCAAGGGCGCCTCGGGCGCCGCGGTGCAGAACCTCAGCCTGATGCTCGGGTTGTAGGACGCACTCTCGATGCGCCGGCGCGATCTCCTGTTGGGCGCTGCCGCCCTCGCGTCGCCCTTACTTCGGAGCCCGATCGCCATGGCCGCCCCCGCGATGTTCACCCGCCCGATCCCATCCTCCGGCGAGGCGATGCCGGTCATCGGGCTCGGTACCTCGCAGGTCTTCGATGTCGGCGGGGGCCCCGGTTCCCGCCAGCCGTTGCGCGAGGTGTTGCGTCTGATGCTCGAAGCCAGCGGCAAGATCATCGACACCTCGCCGATGTACGGCCGCGCCGAAGCGGTGAGCGGCGATCTGGTCGCCGAGGCGGAGGCAGGGCCGCGCGTCTTCCTCGCCACCAAGGTGTGGACCACCGGGCGCGAGGCGGGGATCGCGCAGATGCGGCGCTCGGCCGAATTGCTGAAGAGCCCGGTGATCGACCTCATCCAGGTCCACAACCTCCAGGACTGGCGCACCCATCTGGCCACCTTGCGGGCGATGAAGGCGGATGGAAAAATCCGCTATATCGGCATCACCCATTACACGACCGGCTCCCTCCCCGAACTCGCCGGCATGCTGGCGGGCGAGCCCGGCATCGATTTCGTGCAGTGCGCCTATTCGCTGGGGACCCGCGCGGCCGAAACCGAACTATTCCCGATCGCCGCTTCTCGCGGGGTCGCGGTCATCGTCAACCGGCCGTTCGAAGACGGCGACCTGTTCCGCCGCGTGCGCGGCCGGAATTTGCCCGAATGGGTCGCCGAGTTCGACTGCACCAGCTGGGCGCAATTCTTCCTCAAATACATCATCGCCGAGCCGGCGGTGACCTGCGCGATCCCGGCCACCGCCAACCCCCAGCACATGGCCGACGACCTCAAGGCGGGCTTCGGCCGCCTGCCCGATGCGAAGCAGCGCGAGCAGATCCGCCAGTTTTGGGATGCGCTGTAACGACACGAGGGCTTTGCCGAATTAAAAACGCATTCCCGGCGGAAGCCGGGATCCATCCAAATGGCGACCGAGCGCTTGCGGCGTGGATCCCGGCTTGCGCCGGGAATGCGTATCTTTTGGGTCAAGCGGCCGGGACGGAAGCGGTCCCGATCTCGGCAACCGCGCGAAACAGTTGCTCGACAGCATCGCGGGCCAAATTGCGGGTGATGAAGACGAGGCGCGAGCGGCGGTCGTCGTCAGGCCAGTCTTCGAGTTCGACCGGGCGGTGCGCGACGTGCTGGACCGCCTGGACCACCACTGGCCCCTGAACCCCCGAGACGGCGACGAGGCCCTTGACCCGCAGGAGGTCGGGGCCGCGCAGTGCGGTCAACACCGCCATTGCCTGCTCGAACACCGGCCACGGCAAGGGCGCGTCGAAAAACAGCGCGAAACTGTCGATCCCATGCGAATGGGCGTGCGCGTGGTCATGTTCGGCGGGCTGCACCGCCAGGTCAAGGCCTTCATCGAGCAGAAAAGCGGGCGCGATCACGCCCTGCGCGGCGGTCGCGAGCGGCGCGGCGGTCAATTCCCGGATACGCGCGGTCAGCAGGGCGAGCGCGGCATTGTCGGTGCGGTCGGTCTTGGTGAGGACGATGCGGTCGGCGAGCGCGACCTGCTGGCGCGCCTCCGGCATATGTTCGAGATTGCCGGCGCCGCCCGGCGCATCAATGACGGTAACGAGCGCCTGCAAGTGAAACACCTCGCCCAGCGCGCGGTCGCTGGCGAAGGTCTGCAACACCGGACCGGGGTCGGCGAGCCCGCTGGTTTCGATGACGACGCGCTCGAAGCTCGGCACCGCGCCCCGGGCGCGGTCGGCGAAGAGGGCGCGCAGGCTCTCTTGCAGGTCAGTGCGCACGGCGCAGCAGACGCAGCCATTGCCGATGAGCACCGTCGCGTCGCTCGACGCGCGCAAGAGGGTGTGGTCGATGCCAACCTCGCCATACTCGTTGATGACGAGCGCGGTGTTGGCGCCCGCCGGCGTAGCGAGCAGCTCGCGGATCAGCGTCGTCTTGCCGGCGCCCAAAAACCCGGTGACGATCGTCACCGGGATGCGCGCGCCGCGCGCCCGGCGCTGGCGCCGCCCGAACGGCAATGCCTCGGCGCCGGCGAAGAGATCGGCGGGAGTCTCGTTGCTCATGTCATGGGCATCCGCGCGCCACCTGTTCCACCTGTTATATCAGGCTGAGATCAGGTGGGAATGCGTGCACTCGATCAATCATCCGGCCCATCGGGGTGAATCCACACGTTAAGGGCCTCGATCCCGAACACGATCCGGTCACCCGTACCGACTTCGTGCGCAGGGTCGGGCTGCAACTCAATGATGTGGCCCGAAAGGGCAAGGTCGAGCGCATCGGAAAGGGGCGGGCATTGCGGTGGCGTCTGGCGCCGGTTTGCGCCCGAATACCGCCCTAACGCCACCCTCACGGTTTGACATTATCAACTTTAGGATTGCTCCTTATCTGAGAAGTTTGCCCCGCCCCGACTGGCGCCAAGTAAGCTGGCGCAACGGGAGGAGCGTCAGCCTCTCTCGCAGGATGCCAACCCCTTTCCAGTGCTTGATCCATTATCCGATTTAGATCGGAGACGCCGACCAGACCCGAAACAGAGGCAGCCAACATGACCAGGACCACCTTGCGAATTTGTGGCTTCATAGCGCTTTTCCTCCTGTCCCTGCCGACCTCTTCATTCGCCGATGAGACCCGCGTTCCGGTTTCTGCTCCTATCGATACCGATTCAGCAGGTAAGGGCGGCGACACAGCGATAAACGCTGTGGTCCGCCTTATTTGCCAGGAGAAAAACACTTCGGGCACGGGCTTTCTCCACAAAAGCGGCAATATCATTACCGCAGATCACGTTGTACGAGACTGCAAAAATCCCGAATTTGTCCTACCAAATGGAGCACTATCGCCGGCGAGCACCATAGCCTCGGATCAGGATCACGATCTTGCGATGCTAAAGCCGAGCGTTCCGCTGTCAGCAAAGCCATTGTCGCTCGCTCCGAAAACAGACTTCAAAGTCGGTAGCCAAGTCTCGACGTGGGGCTATCCCGGTGGCTACTACGGCCTCTCGCCTCTCCTGAGCGTAGGATACCTGTCGGGAATTGATGCGATCCAGAAACCATCGGGGCTCATCGTGCGGCAGTGGATCGTCAATGCCGCCTTTAATGGCGGCAATTCCGGTGGTTGGAAATGTCAAGAACAAAACATGAATCTACGGCGCTCTCCAAGAGGTCGGCGCAGCCACGAGCGCGGTGTTGGCGGCTTCGGGGGTCACCAGCAATTCGCAGATCAGCGTCGTCCTGCCCGAGAAGAGTTCGGCGAAACCGCTTTCAGTGCCCGACATCGGAGCGGATCGGCATTGTGCGTCCTTCGAGACGCCCGCTGCGCGGGCTCCTCAGGATGAGTTTCTTTCTTAATGTTATCAAAAGCTTACCTCATCCTGAGGAGCGCCCCTAAGGGGCGCGTCTCGAAGGACGCACGGCGCCCCGCAGCGGTTCAGAAATCCATCTCGAGCGCGTAGAGGCCGCCGACATGGCGGTCGACGCAGAAGACGATGCCGCGGTCGTCGACAAAGACGTCGTTGATCTGGCAGGCCCCGGTCGGCGCGTTCGCCACCTGCGGCACGAAATAGGCAACTTCCGCCGGCTGGTAGGGGTTCGAGGTGTCGTAGGCGCGCAAGCCGCCGTTGAAGAAGGTGGCGAAGACGATGCGGTCGGATTTCCAGCAATTGGCCTTGGGCAGGTTCTCCCACAGATTGTGCGCGCCATAGCGCCCGCCGCGCCGCGCGAATGTGTCGACCGGCGGCAACGGGCAGGTTGCGATCGGCACCGGGTTTTCTTCGGTCCTGATGTCGACGATCCACACCAGCTTTGGCCAGTCGGCGCCGTCGTTGCGGGTGCATTCGTCGCTGACCACGAGGAGGTCGCGCTCGAAGAACGGCACGACGGTATGGGTGAAGCCGACATTGGGCGGGTGGTAGTCCCAGCGCGAGACCATCTTGGGGTGCGCCTTGTCGGCGATGTCGAGGATGATCATGCCGCCGTCGATATAGCCCATGTAAACGCGGTCCGGCCGTTCGGGATAGACGTTGGTGTTGTGCGGGCGGAAGCCCGAATCGTTGCCCTCGGGATGGCGCGTCGGCGGCGCGACATTGTCGCCCTGTTGCGTGCCTGGCAGCCACCAACGTCCGATCTCGACCGGCTTTGACGGGTTCCTGACGTCGATCGACTGGTAGAACTGGTCGTCCTTGGGGTGGGTCGGGCGCGAGTCGCGGGAACCCGCGCTCATATGGATCGTCTCGCCATCGGCGAACCACAGCTGATGGACGCCGCGCGAATTGGGTCCCGAGCGGTCGAAAAAGCTGATGCGGCGCGGGTTTTCCGGCACCGAGATGTCGAACAGCTCGAACCCGGCGGGCTCCAGGCCGACCTTCGTCGTCTGGTAGGCGACGGCGAGGATGTCGCCGACCGTCTCCAGCGAATTGGAGCGCATGTGCGATTGCGGCAGGTCGGCGCGGGCGACGATTTTCGGCGCGCGGGGGTCGCTGACATCGACCGCGGTGAAGTTCTTCGGGGCGCTTTCATGGGCGAGCCAGAGGATGCGCCGCCCATCCTTGGCGAGCTGCATCGACATGCCCTCGCCCATCCCGCCGAAGCCGTCGAGCGTGTTGTGCCCGAGCGGCTTGAAATTCCAGATCAGCGTGTCGCTCGAAGGGGTTGTGGCGCTTTGGGACATTGGGGCCTCTGCGGCAAGGTGGGTGGGGATGGCGCCGCACGATACAGATTGCGTTGCGTCCGCGCTACCGGCCCAACCAACCCTTCTCGTCCCGAGATGACGGGGTAACGGCGCGGTGACACGCCATCAGGGCGAGGTTATCCTTCCCGCCCGATCGGGTTCCAAGCTCGACAGCGACGTCTATGGCGGCCAGCAATACGCGCCGCTCCTGTCGCTCGAAGTCCCGGATTGACGGCTGCGGGGCCGGGCGGGGGCCGCGCCTCGCCCCCTTGTGCCGCGCCGCCGTTCACTCTAAAGATCGACGGCAATAGGCTGTAGCGCACAGCTTGGGGGGATAATCCATGGTTCGAGGTCGGGTTACGCGGCGGCGCTTTCTGCAGGTCTCCGGCGCCGGTGCCGCGGCCGCGCAGGCCGGCGGGATCGCCGCCATTCTGGCCTCCGGCCGCGCTCCCGCCTATGCCCAGGGGACGACGATCCATTGGCTGCGCTGGAACGATTT
>Ga0182024_10007250_pt1 | contig 23973 bp, 20 predicted proteins | sample P32metaG_FD_120480 | JGI IMG/M metagenome (GOLD analysis project Ga0182024, IMG submission 120480) | Permafrost microbial communities from Stordalen Mire, Sweden - P3-2 metaG (Illumina Assembly) | ecosystem: Environmental > Terrestrial > Soil > Wetlands > Permafrost | place: Sweden: Stordalen... | reverse complement strand
TTGGCCGATCCGGCGAAACGGTAGCAGATGTTATAGATACGGCGGTTGTAAGTCTGGACGATTTCCTCCCAGGCAGCGGCGTCGCCGGCTACACAGCGGCGGACCAGCATCGCGACTACCTGGATGTCTTCCAAAAGTGAGTCCCTGAGAAGCGGCTGTCAGCTATCAGCTATCAGCTCTCAGCTTTCATTCAAAGCTTGTACGCGGACAGTGCGTCGTCCGTACAAGACAGTACGCGGATGTGATGAAGCTAGTTCGCGGTTTCCGCGGGCCGTGCGTTGAGGGTTCGGGAAACAGGGCATTGTAGCAGTGGGGAAAAAAGGGCGTGTGTGCGAGCGTGGGCGGATTACGTTCCGGTGCCGGAGAGTTCGATCACTTGCGGTTTGGAAGATGCACTGTCGATGATCGAGACTGTGCCTGACTTCGGACCCTGCGTTTTCGGAGAGAAGGTTACGCTGATCGTGCAGTTCGCTCCGGCGGCAACGCTTTTTCGGCAGGTCGAGGTCATGGCGAACTGGCCTGCCACTTTCATTGAGGAAATGTTCAGTGCGGTTTTGCCGGTATTCGTTAGCGTGACGGCTTGCGGAGCGCTCGTGGTGCCTGAGGCCTGCTTCTTGAAATTCAGCGGCATAGTAGGCGAAAAGCTGACTGCACCGGTGTTGAGTAGGACATACACAGTGCCGTACCGGTAGTCTGGAACGATAAGATCGAGCTTATGGTCGTTGTTGAAATCCCCGGCCGCGACGAGAGGATCATTCGTGCCGACAGGGTAATACGCGGGTGCCTGAAAAGTGCCGTCACCATTGCCCAGAAGTACGTTCACGCCAGGCGGGAATCCCTCTGAAGCTACTGCTAAGTCGGGTTTGCCATCCCCGTTAAAGTCGTCGGCTATGACCCAGACCGCGTCTGGAGTGCGGCTATATCCGTTTGGCTGAAAGGTTCCGTCGCCATTGCCCAGAAGGATGTCAGTAACGCCTGACAGCGCGGCAACGGCCAAATCCAGCTTACCATCGCTGCGAAAGTCCGATACGGCGATCGAGAACGGGTCTGCGTCGACCGGGTAGACCGCGCCAGCGGAAAAGGTTCCGTTGCCATTGCCCAGCAGGATCTCGACCTGACTGAGACCTCCAAACTGCTCTGCGACAGCCAAATCCAGCTTGCCGTCGTGATTGAAGTCCCCAATGCCAGTCGCAGCCGGCGAATAGGACGGTGAAGTGTTGGTTGGCCGTTCCTGGAAGGTGCCGTCGCCATTGCCAAAAAATATGCTGACGTAGGGGCAGTTGCCCGAGCTATATGTCACCAGCAGATCCAGCTTGTGATCGCCGTTAAAATCTCCAGTGCTGACGAAAATGGGAATGCAGGCAGTCGCGTATTCGACAGGGGTCTGAAATGTACCATCGCCGTTGCCCATTAAGATGAAGAGTCCGTTGAGATCGGCCACGGCCAAGTCCAGCTTCCCATCGTGATTCAGATCCGCAGATGCGACAAATAGGGCGCCGGTGCCCGTAAGGTAGTTTGTTGGCGGCTGAAAAGTCCCGTCACCTTTGCCCAAGAAGACCTGGAGGTTATTAGTAGCGTCGGCGAAATCGAGCTTGCCGTCTCGGTTGAAATCCCCAACGGCGATGGAAGCGGGAGACGCCACGGCGGAGACGCGGGCTCTGGTTTCGAACTGGGCATGGGCGGGTATCGCCGACAGGCAAAGAGCCAGCCCTGCCGCCCGAAGAATTCTATGAAATGGCACTAGGGAAAGCCTCCGAGCCGGGGAAGGAGCGAAGCTGGGGAAAGAGTTTAGCACCAGTCGGAGGTCGCTTCCATAAGATTTCCGAACAAGATGGCATTGCGGCGCGCTGCCTAAAGAGGCACTAAATCGAGTCATCTTTTAACGGGGGTGCGTTGCGCACCCCCGTTTTATTCGCTGATTGGTCGAGCCGGTCGGCGAGCCACAGTTTGATGAGCGACTGGCGGGTTACGCCGAGGCGGCGGGCTTCGCGGTCGAGGGAGTCGACCATCCACGAGGGGAAGTCGACGTTCACGCGCTTCGCCACGGTGCCGATGCGCCGCGCTTTGCTGAGGTCCAACTGGTCGACGATGTCCTCGCCTTTGTCAAACTTGCGGTCAAATGTTTTCGCTTTCATAAGCATTCACCTCTTTATCCCGTGAGCGACGCACGGATATCAGTCGAACGCTTTGGTCTCGACGAGTAACCACGGCAGACCAATGTTTTTCCCCGATCTTTCCAATCAGCAGCCACCTTGGCTCATCGCTGGTGCGCGATGGAATTTCTACGAGCGAAGGATCCGCCCAAAGGGCCTGAGCTTCTTCGAAATCGATGCCGTGCTTTCGCTTGTTCTCCTCGCTCTTGTCGGGATCAAATTCGAACTGCATGAGATCCCCGAACCCTGTCAGTATAGTAAAGGTATAGATAGTATACCAAAAATACCAAACTTTCCGGTAAGACGGACCTCGGCCCAAACCCGCCGAACTTCAAGTCGCCAAAGTTCGGTGTGCGAAAAGCAATCCACAGCCCTCCTGTGACATCCAACCTTGCCCTCGGCTCCCGATTCGTTCCATGATGATCCCAAACTTATGACGCACTCTTTCATCGCCGCGCCGCAACTAACTCCTTCCGAAGTAATATTTTGCGCGCAAGTTATTTCGTTCCATAGATTTAGCCGGATCAACCCGGACCACCATCTCCGCAAGTGATTGAGCGGAGAGATTTTAGCGTTTTGATCCGTAATTTTTTTTAATCTATATCTCGGAGAAAAAAGCGAAGCGCGCAATCATTTCTTCTCCTTCCGCCTCCAAAGTAGACCGTCGAATTTGATTCACGCGAGATCCTTCGCTCCGCCTGAAGTGCGGCTGCGCTCAGGATGACGCCGACATGGAATACCGGCACTACTCGCTGGTGAAGTAATCCACCGTTACGGGGTTTTCGAACAAGGAATAGTCACGGGTGACGACGGTGATGCCGCTGTCGGTGACGAAGTAGCGGGAGCGGTCGGCTTCGGTGTCGTAGCCGATGGTGGTGCCTTCGGGCAGGTGGACGTTGCGGTCGATGATACAGCGGCGGACGCGGCAGTGGCGTCCCACGGCGACGTGGGAGAAAAGAATTGACGAGTCGACCTCGGAATAAGAATTGACGCGCACGTCGGGCGAGATGACGGAGTTTTTGACGGTGCCGCCGGAGATGATGCATCCGTTGGAGACGACGGAGTCAAGCGCGGTGCCCATACGATCTTTTTCGGCGAAGACGAATTTCGCCGGCGGATACTGGCGCTGATGGGTGCGGATGGGCCAGTCGCGATCGTAGAGATTGAAGATGGGCGAGACCGAGACCACGTCCATGTTGGCTTCGTAGTAGGCCTCGAGGGTGCCGACGTCGCGCCAGTAGAGCGCTTCTTTTTTGTTTTCGTCGATGAAGTCGTAGGCGTAGACGCGGTAGCCGTCGACCATTTTGGGCAGAATGTCTTTGCCGAAATCGTGGCTGGAGTTGGGATCTTCAGCGTCTTTGAGCAGGACGGGGATTAATACGTCGGCGTTGAAGAGATAAACGCCCATGGAGGCGTCGACTTTGTCGGGACTCCAGGGAGAGCGTAGTTTGGTTTCTTTTGGTTTCTCTTCAAAGCCGTTGACGCGGCCGTCTTTGTCGACATCGACGACGCCGAAGCGAGTGGTTTCCTCGGGATCGATCTGAATAGTGGCAAGGGTGACGTCGGCGGCGGAATCCTGATGTTGCTTCATCATCTTTCCGTAATCCATTTTGTAAATGTGATCGCCGGAGAGGATGAGAACGTATCTGGGCTGCTCAGAGCCGATGGAATAAATGTTCTGGTAAACAGCGTCGGCGGTGCCCTGATACCACTGGTCGCTGACGCGCTTCATGGGGGGAAGGACTTCGATGAACTCTCCAACCTCGCGGCCGAGAACGTTCCATCCTTCGCGGATGTGGCGGTTGAGCGAGAGCGCTTTGTATTGCGTGAGGATGTAGACGCGGCGCAGGTCGGAGTTGAGGCAGTTGGAAAGCGTGATGTCGATGATGCGATACATTCCGCCGAAGGTGACGGCGGGTTTGGCGCGGTCGCGAGTGAGAGGATAGAGGCGTTCCCCGGCGCCACCCGCGAGCAGGACTCCGAGAGTCTCTTTCATCGACATGAGAAATCGAAAAACAGTAGATGGTAGCACAGGGCGGAAGGGTTGGCGGGAAGTAGGGAGGTTTCAACAGCGATCAGATTTTTCTTGCCGCCGCAGGGTTGCTGATTCAGAGGTAAAAGCTTTTGACCGCAAAGATCGCGAAGAAATTCCGCAAAGGTCGCGACGAAATTAAGAGGAAAGCGGGTGGGCTTTAGCGCCGCCGCCGAGACCGAAGACGAATTATTTTTCTTCAACTTTGATGCGGAGGGATTTTAGGAACTTGAGGTCCTGGTCGTTGATTTTGAATTCGGGGTTGGTGGAGAGAGTGGTGACGAGGGCGGTTTTGTCGGAAGATTTTTCGCCCTGCTTGCTGACGCCGATGGTGGCTTCGAGGACCAGAAAAATATCGTAGCCGCCCTCTTTGATGCGGGAGACGACTTCGGCGATCTGCTCGGAATCGGAGAGGGATTCGTTGATGGCTTCGCCGAGTTCTTTCATGAGCTGCTTGAGTTGTTGATCCACCTGGTCCCCCGAATTGCGCCGTCCGGCTTGATTATAGCGCTTGCCGTTTAGATGCCCGCGGCCGGCCAACGGTTCGACGAGACGCAGGATTGCGCCATTGTAGCTCCATAGACTGTTAAAATCGAGGCTGTGAGCAAGGTTTCTACGGCACAAAAGCTGGGGGTGGTGGCGCGGGTCGCCGGCAAGCAGGCCGGACGCAGTCGCACGCTGCGGGCCGTGAAGGGAGCCGTGTCGACGACTGCCCAGGCATTGGGCAAGGTGCTGCATCAGCTGTGGCTGGAGACGATTGGGCTGGTCTTCCTAATCATGGCGGCCAGCGGCGCGGGCGCGGTGCTGCATGAGTACGGGAAATATCAGGCGGGGAAGGCTGGGGTTGGGAGGGTGGCGGCGGCGGTTTGTTTTACGGTGACGTTTGCGTGGTTTGGGGTAAGTTCGTTTTGGAGGGTGAGGAGGAATGCGCGAGGCGCAAGCCAAAGGCGTTAACCACAAAGGACGCGAAGGTTCACTAAGGGAAGTCAAGATCTTTATCCACAGAGAGCACTGAGGTTCACAGAGGAAGTCAATATTATGGCCGGATCCGATTTGAAAGTTCGTAATGTGGGCGGGACGAATGGCGCTTCGCCTGATCCGGAAACTTCTTCTCACATTCTCGTCAAATCGCTTTACGCTCCGGCCGATTTGAAGGGATTCGATTACGAGAGCGAGATTGGGTATCCCGGCGAGTATCCGTTTACGCGCGGGGTGCAGCCGACGATGTATCGCGGGCGGTTGTGGACCATGCGGCAGTACGCGGGCATGGGCGATGCCGAGGAATCGAATAAGCGCTACAAATATTTGCTGGCGAATGGGACGACCGGGCTTTCGGTGGCGTTCGATCTGCCAACGCAAATTGGGATGGATTCGGACCACGTGCTGGCGGCGGGCGAAGTAGGCAAGGTGGGAGTGGCGATCGACTCGATCGAAGATATGGAACGGCTATTTGCTGGGATCGAGCTGACAAAGATTTCTACATCGATGACCATCAATGCGACGGCATCGATTCTACTGGCGCTTTATGTGGCGGTGGCGCGGCGGCGGGGTGGAGACATCCGGAAGCTTTCGGGGACAGTGCAGAACGATGTGCTCAAGGAGTACATAGCGAGGGGTACGTATATTTATCCCCCGCGATATGCCTTGCGGGTAATTACCGATATGTTCGCCTGGGCGAAGGAGAACGTACCTGAGTGGAATACGATTTCGATCTCCGGCTATCACATGCGCGAGGCGGGGTCGACGGCGGTGCAGGAAGTAGCGTTCACTCTGGGCAACGGTATGGCCTATGTGGAAGCGGCAGTGAAGGCGGGGATGGATGTGGATGAGTTCGCGCCGCGGCTGTCGTTCTTTTTTAATGCGCACAATAATTTTCTGGAAGAGGTGGCGAAGTTTCGAGCGGCTCGCAGAATGTGGGCGCGGATCATGCGCGAGCATTTTAAGGCGAAGAGTCCGCGGTCGTGGATGCTGCGCTTTCATACCCAGACGGCGGGATCAACGCTGACCGCGCAGCAGCCGGAGAATAATATTGTGCGCACGGCGATTCAGGCGCTGGCGGCGGTGCTGGGCGGGACGCAGTCGCTCCACACAAATTCGTATGACGAGGCGCTGGCGCTGCCGACCGAGCAGGCGGCGCGGATTGCGCTGCGGACGCAGCAGGTGATCGCGTATGAATCGGGTGCGGCGCAGACGGTGGATCCGCTGGCGGGTTCGTATTACATCGAGTCGCTGACCAATGAGATCGAACGGCGAGCAGCTGAGTATTTGGGAAAGATAGAACAGATGGGCGGAATGCTGCGGGCGATTGAGCGGGGATACGTGCAGCAGGAGATACAGAACGCGGCGTACGAATATCAGCAGGCGGTGGATCGGGAAGAGGCGATTGTGGTGGGCGTGAACCGGTTTGGGGTGGACCAGGAGAAGCCGATTGCGATTCAGAAGATTGATCCGGCACTGGAGCCGAAGCAGATTGAGCGGGTGCGGGCGCTGCGGGCAAAGCGGGATGCGGGTCCGTGGAAGATTGCGTTGCAGGGAGTGGAGGATGCGGCGCGGTCGGGCGAGAACTTGATGCCGAGGATTGTGGCCGCCGTGGATGCTTACGCGACCGTGGGCGAGATTGCGGATGCCATGCGGCGAGTGTTTGGGGAGTATCGGGAGGCGGTGGTGGTTTGAAATTCTCCTACGCCGATCTCTTCATCGGTGGAACATCCTCCGGGCGGCCGTATTTTTCGTGCGTGTGAACCGGGCGCTCGGGGTGGTTTGCGGCATCTTCCACTCCCTCGGCGACGGCGCTTTCGTAGGCTTGGTCGGTGTCAGACAATTCTTCGACACTTTCGTCTTGAGCTTCGGCCTCGGTCGATAGACCCTGCGAACTGCCGGATTGTCCGGCGCTGCGCGGGCCGACTTGAGCGGGGTCGTCGCCGAGTTCGTCGAGTTGGGCTTGATTATCGCCTTCGAGCTGAGGGGCGCGCTCGAGGGAAGAGTCAGTGATCGACGTGTCGGCGGGAGTTGTGCCAACGCGAGCAGTGTCGTTGTGAGATGTCTCGCGGGATTTGCGATCGTCAGGCATTGCGGCATCCTCGTGTCTTCTTATTTAGACTCGATTGGCCGATGGAATGTTGCCGGTTAGTCGGAAGTTTTGTAGTCGCATGCCCTGCGGCAGGGTTCGCAGTACATCAGGCCGTCGGCGCAGATGCGGATATCGAGCTGGGTTTGGCAGAGGCAGCAGAATTTATCGCATTCGCACTGCGCCTCGGGCATTTCGCATTGCGCACAACGGTATTTGGCGTGGCTGGTTCCGGTGGACATAGGAATAAGGTAGCGCGAGGCCGCGGAGTTGGGGAACGTGACGGGGGTAACTTCGATTGCTGATTTGTGCTTGTCGATTTCTGATTGAAGACCCGAGAGATAGCGACGGACGGATTTCAATCACCAGTCTGCAATCAGCAATCAACCATTTCTTCCGAAAATGCCTCCTGAGTAAGCAGTCGCCGACCTTGCCTGTCCTATAATTCTCAGCAATGACCTTCCAACAAGCGCTGGATGGAGCGGAAGTTCTCGCGCGCAGCGGGGATCCGGTGGTGAGTAGTGTGGAATACGACTCGCGGCGGGTGAAGCCGGGAAGCGTGTTTGTGGCGATGCGTGGAGAGGCGAGCGACGGAAATAAGTTTATCGACCAGGCGATTGCGGCAGGAGCGGCGGCGGTGGTGACGGATTCGGCGGAAGAGAATCCGAGGGCGAATGTGGGGTGGGCGGTCGTGCCGCACGGAAGGCGGGCTCTGGCGCGGGTGAGCGCGAATTTTTATAAGAAGCCGGCGGAGCGGATTGCGGTGACGGGAATCACCGGAACGAATGGAAAAAGCACGACGGCATTTCTGGTGGAAGCGATTTTGACGGCGGCGGGACGAAAGAGCGCGCTGGTGGGGACGATTGAGTATCATGTGGCGGGAAAGGTTTTGCCTGCGCCGCATACCACACCCGAAGCACTGGATTTGAATCGGATTTTCAACGAGGCTTTGGGCAGCGGGGCGACCGAAGCGGTGATGGAGGTTTCATCGCATGCACTAGCGCAAGAGCGAGCGTATGGAGTTCCGTTCGATGTCGCCGTATTTACCAACCTGACGCGCGATCATTTGGATTATCACAAGACGATGGAGGAGTATTTTGCGGCGAAGCGGGTGCTGTTTGAGGGCTGCGGCACGGATGCTCCGCGCGCGGTGGTGACGAATGTGGATGACGAATGGGGAGTGAAGGTGGCGGAATTCAGCCGGAAGCGCAGTTCGGTTGTGCTGAAGTATGGATGGGAGCGCGGCGATCTGTACGTGGAGAATGTGAAGATCACGACGCGCGGGACGAGGTTCGATCTGGTGACGCCGCGGGAAAAGATTGCGGTGTTCTCGGCGCTGATTGGGCGAGTGAATGTGTACAACATTCTGGCGGCGGCGGGAGCATGTTTTGCGCGGGGATGCACGGCGCAGGCGATTGCGGCGGGGATCGACAAGCTGGCATGTGTTCCTGGACGGTTCGAACGTGTCGATTGCGGTCAGCCTTTCACGGTGGTGGTGGACTATGCGCATACGGACGATGCGTTGCGGAATTTGACGGCGCTGGCGCGGGAGTTGGTTTCAGGCGCGAAGGGAAGAGTGTTGACGGTGTTTGGATGCGGAGGGGATCGGGATAGGAAGAAGCGTCCGCTGATGGGAGAAGCGGCGGGGCGGGGAAGCGATTTTGTGGTGCTGACGTCGGATAATCCGAGGAGTGAGGATCCTCTGGCGATTATTAATGATGCGGTGGTGGGGCTGCAGAAGACGGGTGTGAAATATTCCGTTGAACCGGACCGGCGCAAGGCGATTGCGCTGGCGGTTGGCGAGGCGCGGCCGGGGGATATTGTGCTGCTGGCGGGCAAAGGTCATGAGAAAGTGCAGGTGGCGCGGGAGGGTGCGGCTCCGTTTGACGATCTGGAAGTGGCGCGGGAGGCGCTGCGGGGGGCGGGGTTTGAGTGTGGGGCGCGGGTGGTGTGAGGTGCGTTCAGCACGGCAAAAAGTGATGGTAGGAATTCCTTGCTGGGCTGGTGGTGTTGCGGACGGGTAAGGGTCCTTCGACTGCGGATTTGCTTTGCTATCGCAAAGCAAATTCCTCGCTCAGGATGACAACGGTTAGGGAGTAAGGGTTTCGTTTGGGATGAAGTTGACGTTATGAAGCTGATGTTATCGAAGATCGCTGAATTTATTTCCGCTACTGGCGAGTTTGCGCGGGAGGATGTGGCGCTCGGGTATTCGATTGATTCGCGGAGCGTGGGAGTGGGCCAGCTTTTTTTTGCGGTGAAGGGAGAGCGGTTGGATGGGCACGACTTTGTGCAGCAGGCGCTGGACAAAGGAGCGGCTGCGGCGGTTGTGCGCAGGGATCGGTTCGGACGTTATGCGGGCGAGAAGCGTTTGCTGACAGTGGATGACACGCTGGTGGCGCTTCAGACATTAGCGAAGGCGGTGAGAAAGTTGTGGGGAAAGCCGCTGGTTGCGGTAACGGGGTCGGCGGGGAAGACGACGACGAAGGAAGCGATTGCGCATGTGTTGAGCGCTCGATTTCGAGTGATGAAGTCGGAGGGAAATTTTAATAATCATTTTGGGCTGCCGCTGATGTTGTTGAAACTGGAGCCGGAGTATGACGTGGCGGTGATCGAGATGGGGATGTCGCACGCGGGGGAGATTCGGGCGCTGGCGCAGATTGCGCAGCCGGAGATTGGTATGGTGACGAATGTGGCGGCGGTGCATTTGGAATTCTTCGATTCGCTGGCGGGGATTGCGCGGGCGAAATATGAGTTGATTGAGTCGCTGCCCGCGAATGGAACTGCGGTGTTGAATGCGGATGACGAATACGTTTCTCAGTTTGGACGCGGCTTTAAGGGAAAAGTCGTGATGTATGGCACACGCGCTGGGGCGGATGTGCGCGGGGAGAATATCCGGTCGAATGGGGCGGCGGGGACTGAGTTCGATATCGTGATGGGGGATGGCCGGGAACATGCCAGGTTGCCGCTGGTGGGTGAGCACAATGTTCTGAATGCGCTGGCGGCCGTGGCTGTGGGAGTTGAGCGCGGGATGCGGCCTTCGGCGGCGGTGAGCGCGTTAGGAACGCTGGCGGCTGCGGATAAACGCGGGCAGGTTCTCCAAGTGGGCAACATCACGGTGATCAACGATTGCTACAATTCGAATCCGAAGGCGCTGGCAGCGATGGTGAACGCGCTGAGTTCGATGCCGGCGAAGCGGCGGATTGTGGTGGCGGGCGAGATGCTGGAACTGGGTCCCGCGGGCGAGGAGATGCACCGCAGGGCCGGGCAGCACATTGCCGATAAAAAGATAGACGTTTTGGTGGGAGTGCGCGGACTGGCGCAGGCGGCGGTGGATGCGGCGAAGCAGGCTGGAATGCCGGCGGAGTTTGTGGTGTCGTCTGAGGATGCAGGCGAGTGGCTGGCGCGCGAGGCGCGGGAGGGTGATGTGGTGTTGCTGAAAGCTTCGCGCGACGTGAAGCTGGAGAAGGCGCTCGAAATATGGAAAGCGAGGCGCGACGGCGGTGACGGATAGTGCTTCACCGCGGAGTCACGGAGACCCGGGGAAAAACAATTGCATAGATCCTTCGGCGCCAAGAGCGCGCCTCAGGATGACAATGTGATGTGAATACGGAGGCTGATTGCTCTACTGGCTGTTGTTCGTGAAGCTGCAACATTCTTTTCCGCCGTTCCGCATCTTTCGCTATTTGACCTTCCGCACTGCGTTCGCCAGCCTGACCGCGCTGTTTACGGCGCTCATCGTGGGGCCGTTGGTCATCAACCGGCTGCGCGAATTTCAGATTGGACAATACATAAGAGAAGAAGGTCCGAAGGCTCACCAGAAAAAAGCGGGGACGCCGACCATGGGCGGACTGCTGATTGCGATCGCGATTGTCGTGCCGACGCTGCTGTGGGCGGACCTAAGCAATCGCTTTGTGTGGATTGCGGTGTTCGCCACGTGCGCGTTCGCGGCGATAGGCTTTACCGACGATTACACGAAAGTTGTGCACAAGCGCAATCTTGGGCTGACGGGGCGCGCGAAGCTAGGGCTGCAGATTGCGACCAGCATTGTGATTGCGGTGATGTTGATCGCGATGCAGACCTACGGCATGTATTCGACTAAGTTGATCGTGCCGTTTTTAAAGCAGTTTCATCCCGACCTGGTGGTGCAGAACCTGGAGCGATTTCCGCATCTGTGGCCGCTGGCATTTTTGCCGTTCATTGCATTTGTGGCGCTGGTGATTGTGGGATCGAGCAATGCGGTGAATCTTACGGATGGGCTGGACGGGCTGGCGATTGGTTGCACAGTGATTGCGGCGGGCGCGCTGACGGTGCTGACGTATGTGAGCGGGCATGCGACGTTTGCGACGTACCTGGAAATTCCACGCATGCCGCAGGTGGGCGAGCTGACGATTTTTTGCGGAGCGATGATGGGATCGTCGATCGGATTCTTGTGGTACAACGCGCATCCGGCGGAAGTTTTTATGGGCGATGTGGGTTCGCTGGCGCTGGGCGGAGCGATTGGAACCGTGGCGGTGATGATCAAGCAGGAGTTGCTGCTGCCGTTTATTGGCGGTGTTTTTGTAATTGAGGCGCTGTCGGTAATTCTGCAGGTGGGCTCGTACAAGCTGCGGAAAAAGAGGATATTCAAGATGGCGCCGATCCATCATCATTTTGAGTTGATGGGATGGTCAGAGTCGAAAATTATTGTGCGGTTTTGGATTGCGTCGCTGGTGTTTGCGTTGTTTGCGTTGACGACGTTGAAACTGCGGTAGAAAACGATTCACCGCAGAGTCACAGAGACACAGAGAAAAGCAAAATATAAGGAAGGTCGTCCGGTGGCGAGGATACAGCTAGAGTTCTCGAAGCAAGAAAACCAAGAATTATGGTTTGGTTGTCTCTGTGTCTCTGTGTCTCTGTGACGGAGCCTGCCCTGAGCGAAGCCGAAGGGTGGTGAAATGAAATTCGATGGAACTTAAAGACAAACGCGTATTGGTTGTGGGGCTGGGCAAATCGGGCGTGGCGTCGGCGCTATTTTTGAAGGCGCGCGGGGCGCGGGTTACGGTTTCCGATGCCAAGAGCGGGGACGAACTGCGCAACGAGATTCCGGCGCTGCTCGATCATGGAATAACGGTCGAAACCGGCGGGCATGGGGAGCGGACGTTTCGCGAGCAGGATTTGATTGTGGTTAGCCCCGGGGTTCCGGTGGATGCTCCGCTGCTGCAACAGGCGCGGGCGCTGGGCGAGATGGTGATTGGCGAGATCGAACTGGCTGCGCAGTTTTTGCCGGGTCCGATTGTGGCGATCACGGGATCGAATGGAAAGACGACCACGACCACCCTAACCGGGGAGATTTTGACGGCGGGCGGTTTGCCGACGCTGGTGGGCGGCAATATTGGAACTCCGGCGATTTCGCTGGCGGAGCGGGCTACGCAAGAGACGGCGATTGTGCTGGAGGTTTCGAGCTTTCAACTGGAGACGATTCAGACGTTTCGTCCCAAGGTGGCCGTGGTATTGAATGTAACGCCCGATCATCTGGACCGGCACAAAGCGTTTGAGACTTATGTGAATGCGAAGGCGCGCATATTTGAAAATCAGCGCGGCGAGGATTTTGCGGTGCTGAACGAGGATGACGCGACTTGTGTAGCGATGGCGGCGCGGACGCGGGGGAAGGTGTTCTGGTTCAGCCGGCTGAAAGCAGTGAAGCAGGGCGCGGGGGTGCGTGACGGGAAGATTTTATTTCGCGATGGGTCGAGCGAAAAATCTCAGCGCGAGATTATGCTGGTTTCGGAGATTCCGCTGAAAGGCGCGCACAATCTGGAGAACGTGCTGGCGGCGGTGTGTGCGGGCGCTCTGATGGGATGCGTGCCGGAGAACATCCGGCAGGCAGTGCGCGACTTTAAGGCGGTCGAGCACCGGCTGGAATTTGTGGCGACGATTGGCGGCGTGGATTACTACAACGATTCGAAGGCGACGAATGTGGATGCGACGATCAAGGCGCTGGAGTCGTTTCCGGCAAACATCCACTTGATACTTGGCGGCAAGGACAAGGGCAGCGACTACAGCGTGCTCAACAATCTGTTGCAGCAGCGGGTGAAGCGCGTGTACACGATTGGCGCGGCGGCCGAGAAGATTGAGTCGCAGATTGGTTCTGCGAAAGTAGAGATCGTGCGCGCGGCAACTTTGGAGAATGCCGTGTGCAAGGCGAATGCCATGGCCGTCGCGGGAGACGTGGTGTTGCTGGCTCCGGCGTGCGCCAGCTTCGATCAGTTTAAGAGCTATGAGCATCGCGGGCAGGTGTTTAAGGAAGTGGTGAGCGGGTTGAGTTAGAACCGTGGTCGAAATGCCTTTCGAGAGCGCGGGGCGCACGGTGGTGCAAGGGATCCTTCAACTTCGCAAGCGCTTTGCTTCGCAAAGCACTTGCTGCGCTCAGGATGACAATGCGGGATGAGGTTCTGCTCGTTTTCGGTCCGAATTCAAGTGATGCTAATCACTGTCAGGTAGTAGTAGCAAGCGTATGATTTCTGTGGTCGAGGAGGCTGAAGCGGGTTGACGCTTCTACTCGCCGGTGAACCGAACTCCTGCGAAGAACGTAGAAGGCTCTCCGCCGGTAATACGCCCACTCCAAGCATCCCCACCTCTTGCCCGAAGTTCTGCGAGGAGGTCGCTCCGTGAAAATCAAAATTATCGTTGCATTTATTTCTGTTGTATTTGCCGCTGTGGGCTATGCGCAAGACAACAGTTGCGCTTACACGTTCACCTATCCGGACACGCAACCAGCATCATTTAGCTTCTGCGTGACGAAGTGGGGAACGCTCGCGAGTATTCAAAGTCCGATCGGCGTGAATCATCTGGATGCGGCCAATCCGGTGGAGGGATGGTCCGCCTACATTGTGGACGATGGAGGCGGCCAGGACGGAGGAGCCGTGATCCCAGGTTTGGGTGCGTTGTCATGGACCTCGCCGCCCACGGTGCAGCAGCCGAACGGGCCGGGCACGCTGCCATTGATTTTTGTGTATACCGATGGAAATTTCAGCGAAGTTGTGAACGCGGCACCGGGACAGAGAATGATTTTCCTGACCCTGAGAATCCATTCTTGTTGGAATTGCTACTGGTTCGGAACAGTCTCCAGAGTGGCGAATATTCGCGCCGACGGGAACAGCACCGGCAATTTCGCTCATTCGTCGTTTGGTGCTTTCGGATACGTCGCCCACGGAGTGATGCTCAGCGTCGCTGAAACGGCATGTGCAGGGACCGACCCGAATGGTGCGTCGGCTGCGACTTATATGGATTGCTCGATCAGCAATACGCCGTTCACGGGGCCGGGCGCCGTGTTCAGCTCTTGGGTTTTTTATTCGGGGCGAGGCACACCGATGACTATGAAGGCCACGTACCGGGTGTTTTGAGGCGAGGAACCAAGACAATCAACAATCAAAAATCGACAATCAGCAATTCCTTTTCCTTCACCTCGCGAGTCCGTGGTGAAATGAAATCCCATGGCGAAGCGGGTCAGCGTCGATCGATGGCTGTTTACTGTCACCATGCTGCTGGTGTTTGTGGGGCTGGTGATGGTGTTTTCGGCGTCGGCGGTGATGGCGCGGGAGCGGTTTGGGTCGCCGTATGCGTTTTTGGTGAGGCAGTTAGTTTGGGCGGCGACGGGACTGGTGGCGATGGTGGTGGCGATGCGGGTGGATTACCGGCGCTACAAGCATCCGGGGCTGGTGTTTTCGTTTTTGGGACTGACCACGCTGCTGCTGATTTCAGTCTTCTTTCTGGATCGCTCGCATAATACGCACCGCTGGATTCATGCGGGAGGATTTTCGTTCCAGCCGTCAGAATTGGCCAAGCCAGTGCTGATTTTGTTCCTCGCGTATTTTTTGGAAACGCGCGCGAAGACCATGGATGACTGGCGCAATACGCTGATGCCAGCGGCCGCGCCGGTGCTGCTGTTACTAGGCTTGATTGTGCTGCAGCCGGACCTCGGTACGGCGATCGCTTGTGCGGGAATTGCGGCTTGCATTTTGTTTGTGGCGGGAATGCGGCTGCGATATTTCGGGTACGCGTTTGGAGCATCGCTGCTGCCGCTGTATTTCTTGATTTTTCATGTGGCCTGGCGGCGCGACCGGATTCTGGCGTTTATGAATCCGTATGCCGACCGGCAGAAGACCGGCTTCCACATTATTCAGTCGCTGATTGCGGTGGGCACCGGAGGCGTGACCGGCACCGGACTGATGGAAGGCAAGCAGAAATTGTTTTATCTGCCGGAGCCGCATACCGATTTTATTTTTGCCGTGACCGCGGAAGAGATGGGACTGCTGGGCGCGCTGTTCGTGGTGGCGCTGTTTGCGATTTTCCTATGGCGCGGCATGCGGGCGTCGTGGCGGACCGAGGATATTTTCGGAAGATATCTGGCGGTTGGGATTACCAGCATGGTAGTGCTGCAGGCATTTATCAACATCAGCGTGGTGCTGGGGATGATGCCGACGAAAGGGATTCCGCTGCCGCTGGTGTCTTATGGAGGGTCGTCGCTGTTGGTGACGCTGGCGTGCGTGGGAGTGCTGCTGAATATTACGAAGCAGGCGGAGTGAAGCGGATTGTCGATCGCCGATTTTTGATTGTCAATTGAAGACCGCACGACTCGCGGATTCCCACCCCTTAATCGACAATTTGGAAATGACGATTGAAAATCTCAAGGGAACTCCTCGACGAGTCCTCCTTGCCATCCAAGTGAAAGGGATCCTTCGACTCCGCAAACGCTTCGCATTCGCGAACCGTTTGCTGCGCTCAGGATGACAAGCCTCTGGGTTATAGTCACTGCATGCGGGTCATTCTGGCGGGCGGCGGGACGGGCGGGCATGTGATTCCGGCGCTGGCCATCGCCAACGAACTCAAGAAAAACTATGGAGCCGAGGCGCTGTTTATCGGGACGGCGCGCGGGATCGAGAACCGCCTGGTGCCTGCGGCGGGGTATCCGCTGCAATTGGTGCGCGTGGGCGCGCTGAAGAATGTGAGCTTGATGACGCGGGCGAAGACGGCGTTCGATTTACCGCGCGCGGTGTGGGATGCGGGGCGGATGCTGAACGAGTTTGCGCCGGATGTGGTGATTGGCGTGGGAGGGTATGCGTCGGGTCCGGCGATGCTGGCGGCGGTGGTGAAGCATATTCCGACGCTGGCGTTTGAGCCGAATGTGGTGCCGGGATTTGCCAATCGCATGGTGGCGAGGTTTGTGTCGGGCGCGGCGGTGCATTTTGAGGAGACCGCGAAATATTTTCGCCGCGCGGAAGTGACGGGAGTCCCGGTGCGGCAGGCGTTTTTTGAAATTCCCCCGAAGCGGGGCGGGACGCCGACTTTGCTGGTTTTTGGCGGAAGCCAGGGAGCGCATGCCATCAATGAGGCGATGATCCGGTGTTTGCCGGAGTTGCGGCGGCAGGCGCCGGGGATTCGCATTATTCATCAGACGGGCGAGCGTGACTATCATGACGCGCTGGCGGCGTACAAATCTTTGGGAGAGTCGGCGGAAGTTTTCAAGTTCATTGAAGATATGCCAGCGGCGTTTGCGCGGGCCGATTTAGTTGTGTGCCGGTCAGGAGCGAGCACGGTGGCGGAAATTACGGCGGCGGGGAAGCCGGCGATTTTTGTGCCGTTTCCGCGGGCGGCGGACGATCATCAGCGGGTGAATGCCGAAGTGCTGGCGCGCGAGGGCGCGGCCGTGGTTGTCGAGGAGCCCAAGTTGGAGGGTGTGTGGCTGGCGGAGACGATTGCGGCGCTGCTTGGGGATTCGGGGCGGTTGGCGCGGATGAGTGAGGCGGCGCGGGGATTGGCGCATCCGAATGCGGCGAGGGATATTGCGACGATGGCGGCGCGACTGGCGGGAAAAGTAGGTGAGGAGGTTGCGTAATGCTAACTGGCGCCGACGGCTGCCTTACGTTCTTGTGGCTCTCGTCGTGCTGCTCGGAATTGTGTATGACGGCGACTGGGCGGTCTTTCGGTATCGTCTTTCAAAAGGGACGGCTTATGGGTCGGTGGAAGTGGATCAATTTCTGGCCACGCCGCTGAAGGGACAAAAAACTGAGTACGACCTGGTGGGTAGCGGGCAGCAAACCTGTAGCCGGTCGATCTTTCCGCAGCAGGGGAATTCCGCATGCTGGTGGTTGAAACGGCATAACGCGCAGTGGGAGTGAAGAAGTCTCGGGCCACGGATTTTCACGGATAGGGCCGGGCTGCTGAATATGGATCGGATGTTCGGCGTTGTTGCTGAGGGTGCGCGTAGCAGATCGCAGAGGAAACTCCTTGACGAGCCTGCGGTCGCGCTTGAGTGAAAGGGATCCTTACGACTGCGGATTTGCTTTGCTTCGCAAAGCAAAATCCTCGCTCAGGATGACAGGGTGGGAAGGTTCATCGGATAGAAAATGTTTGCCAAAATTCAGCAGGTACATTTCGTGGGGATTGGCGGGATCGGCATGAGTGGGATTGCCGAGGTGCTGCTGAATCTCGGGTACAAGGTTTCTGGGTCAGACCTAAGAAGCTCGGCGGTGACGCAGCGGCTGGCTGGCTTGGGCGCGGCGGTGTTTGAGGGGCATCACGCGGAAAATATTGCGGGGGCGGAAGTGGTGGTGACGAGTTCGGCGATTGCGGGAGAAAACCCCGAGGTTATCGAAGCGCACAGGCTGCATGTGCCGGTGATTCAGCGGGCGGAGATGCTGGCGGAGTTGATGCGGCTGAAGTACGGCATCGCCATCGCTGGAATGCATGGCAAGACGACGACGACTTCGATGGTGGCGGCGGTGCTGGCGGGAGGCGGGCTCGATCCGACGGTGGTGGTGGGCGGGCGCGTGGACGCGATGGGATCGAATGCGCGGCTGGGAAAGTCGCAGTATCTGGTGGCGGAGGCGGATGAGAGCGACCGGTCGTTTTTGAAGCTGTCGCCGATTTTGTCGGTGGTGACGAACATCGACCGCGAGCACATGGATTGCTACCGCAACATGCGCGACGTGAAGAAGACGTTTCTGGAGTTCATGGATCGCGTGCCGTTTTACGGGATGGTGGTGGCGTGCAATGACGATGCGATGTTGCGGCGGCTGCTGCCGGAGGTGCAACGGCGCATTGTGACCTATGGGACCAAGCGCGGGTCGGATTTCTGGATCAAAATCCCCACTTCTCGCGCAAAGAACGCGCGAGAAATGGGGCACCCACCGGACGCCCTGCAGCCGCTGAGCCGGTTTCAAGTCAGCTTTCAGAAAAAAGATCTGGGCGAGTTCACGCTGCATGTGCCGGGAGTCCACAATATTCTGAATGCGACGGCGGCGATTGCGGTAGGGCTGGGGCTGGATGTGGCAGTGGATGCGATTCGCGCGGGACTCGACCAGTTCCGCGGCGTGGACCGCCGGTTTCAGCTGCGCGGGCGGTCGGCGGGGGTGAGTGTGATTGATGATTATGGGCACCATCCGACGGAGATTAAGGCGACGCTGGCGGCGGCGCGGTCGTGCGGGTTTAGCAAGGTGCATGTGGTCTTCCAGCCGCATCGGTACACACGAACCCGCAATCTGATGGAAAAATTTACCACGGCGTTTGTCGATGCGGACTCGCTGTTTGTGCTCGACATTTACGCGGCGAGCGAGAAGCCGATTGAGGGGATCAGCGGCGAGGCGCTCGCGCAAGCGATTCGCGAGAAGGGTGGGGTTGGGGCTCAATATGTGGGGTCGTTTGGCGAAGCGGCGGGTGCCGTGGCGGCCTTGGCTCGAGAGGGAGATATGATTTTGACATTGGGCGCGGGAAGCGTTTCGCAGTTGGGGCCGATGGTTTTGGAGAGGCTGGGAGGAGCGGGGCTGAAGGTGGAAGGTCTTGGGTCTTAGGTTTTAGGCGTTTGGGCCGATGCGCGGGCGGCGGGCGAGACGCCCGAGCGACAGCCGCCGGGATGGCGGCGCTACCCGGCGCGCGGGGCGCCGACCGAACTTCCTGCCAATCCCATCCGTATCTTTTACTGCTAACCGATTGAAATGCCCTTCGTCTATTGATGCATAAGGGGTTATGGCGATGAAAAATGCTCAAGGGTGGGGATGGCTGGCGGCTGGGGTGCTGGCGCTGGGGTTGAATGGGATTTATCACGATGGCGGCGCGGCTTACCTGCACCGGGCGGTGGCTCCGGTGATTGCGCGGGTGGCGGAAAGAACAGGTCCGGTGCTGGCGCTGGCGACGGGGCGCGCTGATCTGTTTATGGCGCGGACTGGGATGATGGCGGCGCGGAGTGAGACGACATCGTGCCGTCTGGCTACTGCGATGACGCGGGCGCACTCCAAGATGGCTGGGGCCGAGGCTGGCTGGGCTGACTTTGAGGTGATGGCGGCGCGGCAAGAAGCGGCGATGGCGCGGATGGAAGCGAATCGCGCGCGGATTGAAGCGCAGGTTGCGCGGGCGCGGTTTTTGCCGGCGGCGTTTGATGCTGGGAGGGTTGAAGTGATTTGTCCGCGGGTACGGGTGGAGATTCCGCAGGTGAGGATTCCGCGGATCCCGGTGGTGAAGGTTTCGGTGCCGATGGTTGAGGTTGGGGATCCGATTTAGGGATCTAATTTTTTGTTAGCGGGCGCGGAAAAAATCCGCGCCCGTTTTGTTTGTCGAGCGCAGAAAGCCGGATTCCGTGGTCGGTGCGGCCGGCCTTCGGCCAGGCCGGGACAGCCGAAGGCGGCTGTCCCTAAGTGGTTTGTGCTCGCGCCTCGATTTTCTATCGCTTCTGACACACACTCTCTCTGATGCCTCCTGCGATTCCTGCTGTGCAAAACTCCGATAATTTTTCTGTCTCAAGGCGCGAAATAAAGTTATAGTTTGAAAGCTCAGCGATTCAACAGCGACAACTGAACCTACTGATGGCGCGGAAATCGGGGCCCACCATCTTGCAGGAGGAGTTGTACCCAGCGCGTGCGGAAGCGGCGCGTGCGGATATGCGCGACTCGGGGAACCGCGAGTCGGAGATCGACGATGCTCGTCTGGTCGATCTGGATGTGAATGAGGAATCCCCGTTTCTGCGCGGGCAAAAGCGCATCTCCGCCCGGCGCAGTTCTCTCCCCAAAAAAACCGCCAATCGATTGTTGTTGGGCGTGGTTGCCGCGCTGGTGGTGTGCGTGGCGGGGCTGGGCGCGGCCTGGCTGTACAACTACGGCGAGCATTCGTGGCGCTTTCGCGTGGAATCGAGCGACAACATCGAGGTCACGGGGATGCAAAACGTGACCAAGGCGCAAATCATGGAAGTAATGGGCGCGGACATTGGGCGCAATATTTTTTTCATTCCGCTCGGGCAGCAGAAGGCGCAACTGGAGCAGATTCCCTGGGTGGAAGCGGCGAGCGTGATGCGGTTTGTCCCGAACCGGCTGAAGGTGGAAATTCACGAGCGCACGCCGGTGGCGTTTGCGCGGGTGGGGCCGCGGATGTTTTTGATCGACGCGGGTGGGACGCTGATGGAGTTGTCGCCGAAGCATAAATATTCGTTTCCGGTGATTTTGGGGATGAACCAGGGCGAACCGCTTTCGACGCGCGCGCCGCGCATGAAAATTTATATGGAGATGGTGCGCGAGCTGGATTCGGGCGGGGCGCGCTACTCGCAGGATTTGAGCGAAGTGGATTTGTCGGATCTGGAAGATGTGAAGGTGCGGGTGAACGATCCGGCAGGGGATGTGCTGGTGCATCTGGGGTCGGCGGATTATTTGCAGCGCTACAAGATTTATGTGACGCACGCGGAGGGATGGCGGCAGCAATTTCAGAAGCTGGAGTCGGTGGATCTGCGCTATGACAACCAGATCATTGTGAATCCGGATATGGAGCGGCCGGCGGCGGGGAAGATTGCGGCGCTGAGTCCGGCGGCGGCGAAGACGGCGGCAGCGGCGGGAGTAAAGCCGGCCGCGCTGATCACGCGACTGCCGGTGAATGGTCGTGCGGTACCGAAGCCGGCGTTTGAGTTGACGGAGAAGAAGCTGGAGCCGAAAACGGCGGGGGCGAAGAAGGCGGTGGTGAAGGTTCCGCGGAAAAAAAACGTAAATGCGGGCAAGGTGAATGCGGCCAAGGCGAGAGTGAAGCCGGGCGCAGGAAAAGTTTCGGCTGCGGCGAAGGCCACGGCTGCGAAGGCGTCGGCTGCGGCGAAGACATCTTCCGGGGCTGGTGGGCGGAAGCCGAGTCCGGCGGTGGCGAAGACGCAAGCAAGTGCGGGGACGGGGCAGTGAGCGATCGGATGGTTACGCGAGAATTGGACGGGTTCGGAGAAGATTTGTAGGGATCCTGCGGCTGCGCCGCGCTCATCGCGCGGCTTCGCTCAGGACGACAGAGGGGATAATTTTAAAAGTTCAAGGGACTGATTAACGAGATGGCGAATCAGCAGGGAAGCTTTTTGACGGCGATTGACGTGGGCAGCGCGAAGACTTGCGCGCTGATGGTGGAGGTGACCGACAGCGGGCTGCGCTATCGCGGGCACGGAGTGGCCGAGTCGCGAGGATCGCGCAAGGGGGTGATTGTCGACCTGGATAAGGCGGTCGCGGCGATTCAGAAAGCGGTGGAGGCGGCGGAGGATAAAGGTGGGGCTGCGGTGGAGCACGCGATTGTGGGGATCGGCGGGGCGCACATCCGCGGCGTGAATAGTCATGGCGGAATCAGTTTAGGGACGCGCCCGCGGGAGATTGGGCGGGATGAAATTAAAAGTGCCGTCGAAAAAGCACGGGCGATTCCCCTGCCGGCGGATCGTGAAGTTCTGCACCTGCTGCCGCAGGAATTTATTTTGGACGATCAGGCAGGGGTGCATGATCCGTTGGGGATGATGGCGGCGCGGCTTGAGGTGCGCGTGCATCTGGTAACAGCGGCGGCGAGCGCCACGCAAAACGTGATTACCGCAGTGAATCGCGCGGGCGTGCATGTGGACGACACGGTATATGAGCCGCTGGCGGGTGCGGATTCTGTGCTGCGGGCCGACGAGCGCGAGTTGGGAGTTTGCCTGGCGGATGTGGGCGCTGGGTCGACCGAGCTGATTGTTTTCTTGCAGGGAGCGGTCGCGTTTACGGGAGTGATTCCGGTGGGTGGCGACCACTTTACCAGTGATCTGTCGATGGGCATGTGCACGCCGCTGGCGGACGCGGAAAAAATCAAAAAGATCTACGGCAACGCGATTGTCACGCTGATTCCGGAGGGGAATGAAGTGGAGGTTCCGTCGGTGGGCGACCGGCCTTCGCGCTTGCTGCCGCAGCGGCTGGTGGCGGAGATTCTGGAGCCGCGGGCGCGCGAGCTGTTTGAGATGACGCGCGAGACGCTGCGGCAGAGCGGCATGTTCGACGCGTGCCTGGCTGGAATTGTGTTGAGCGGCGGAGGGTCGCGGCTGCCCGGAATTTTCGATGTGGCGGAGTCGGTGCTGCGACGTGCGGTGCGGTTGTCATGGCCAACGCCGCTGCCCAAAATGCCGGCCACTCTGGCCGAGCCTGAGTTTGCGACAGTGCTCGGCATGGTGGCTTACGGACAGCGAGCGCGGGTGGCGCGAGGGTTTCAGGGAGATCGGTGGGGGTCGAGGTTGAAGGCGCTGTTGGTGGGGTAGGGAATTGAGTCATTGAGTGATTTAGCCATTGAGTCAATTTCAACCACAAAAGGGCACGAAGTATCACGAAGTTTTTGATGGTCTTTGCGACCTTTGCGGATGTTCTTTGCGTGCTTTGCGGTTAAGGGCTTTAAAAGATTTTGACCACGAAGGTCGCTAAGAAAGGCCGCGAAGGTCGCAAAGGGGACGGGAATTTTGATTTCGGGAGAAGATTATGACCAACGATTCGAGGATTCGCATCAGCTTTAATGAAGAGCCTCTCAACGACGCCAAGATTAAGGTAATCGGCGTGGGTGGTGGGGGCGGCAACGCGGTGAACCGGATGATCGATGCGGGAGTGGAAGGCATCGAGTTCATCGTGGCCAACACGGATTTGCAGGCGCTGCGGCTGTCGCGCGCTCCGGTGAAGCTGCAGCTGGGTGTGAAGCTGACGAACGGGCTGGGTGCGGGCGCGAATCCGGAGGTGGGGCGCAAGGCAGCGCTGGAGGACTCCGACAAAATTATTGAGGCGCTTGAGGGGGCTGACATGGTGTTTGTGACCACCGGCCTCGGAGGCGGAACGGGGACGGGCGCGGCGCCGATTATCGCGTCGCTGGCGAGCGAGATGGGCGCGCTGACCGTGGCTGTGGTCACCAAGCCGTTTTCGTTTGAAGGCAAGCGGCGGATGACGCAGGCGGAGAAGGGAATCGCCGAACTAATGGAGACGGTGGATACGACGATCGTGATCCCGAACGAGAAGCTTCTGGCGGTGGCGGAGGACGCGGGGTTTTTTGAGTCGTTCCGCATCGCCGACGATATTCTGCGGCAGGGCGTGCAGGGGATCTCGGACATTATTACGATTCCGGGGATCATCAACCGCGACTTTGCCGACGTGAAGACGATCATGGCGCGCATGGGATATGCGGTAATGGGAACCGCGACGGCGAGCGGCGCAAATCGCACGACGGAGGCAGCGCAGCGGGCGATAGCTTCTCCGCTGCTGGAGGCGGGCGCGATCGACGGAGCGCGCGGAATTCTGATCAACATCACCGGTTCGGCATCTCTGAAGCTGGCGGAGGTGCAGCAGGCGTGCACCATTATTCAAAGCGCGGCGCACGAAGATGCCAACATTATTTTTGGCGCGGTGCTGGACGAGAAGATGAAAGATGCGGTGAAGATCACCGTGATCGCGACGGGATTCAAGGAA
>Ga0182024_10007249_pt1 | contig 23980 bp, 21 predicted proteins | sample P32metaG_FD_120480 | JGI IMG/M metagenome (GOLD analysis project Ga0182024, IMG submission 120480) | Permafrost microbial communities from Stordalen Mire, Sweden - P3-2 metaG (Illumina Assembly) | ecosystem: Environmental > Terrestrial > Soil > Wetlands > Permafrost | place: Sweden: Stordalen... | reverse complement strand
GGCGGCGGGCAGAATCGAACTGCCGACCTACGGGTTATGAGTCCGTCGCTCTAACCATCTGAGCTACGCCGCCGATTGGGAAACCGCTGCACAGGCAGGAGTTGCGGAGGCGCCTGCTCGTGGAGGCAGCAGACTACGCAACTCTTCCATGATACGTGAAAGGCAGGGGCGAGTGAAGCCGTCAGAGCGGAATGCATCTGCCGCAAACTGTTATAGTGGTACGCCTATGTCGACTCCTGTCTCCGCACGTCTTCTACGCTTTACTCTTTGCTTCGGGGCGCTCTCCGTCAGCGCCGCAGCCCAGTCGTTGCTGGTCGCCAATCAGGGCGATGCGACGCTGAGCATTGTCGATCCCGCCTCCGGCAAGCAGGTTGCCGTGATCGCAGAGAATACCCCGGGCGTTCATGCGCACGAGGTGATCGCCTCGCCCGACGGTCGCACCGTCTGGCTGCCCATCTATGGCAGCTCCGGCGTCGGCGCCCCCGGCATAGACGGGCACCAGATAGAGATTGTCGATCTGCCCTCGCGCAAGATTACCGGCACGATCGACTTCGACCACGGCGTGCGGCCGCACATGCCGCTGTACGATCCAGCAACCGGAATGCTTTACGTAACCACCGAGCTGGACAAAGCGATAACGATTATCGATCCGAAGACAGAGAAGATTGTTGGCACGGTCCCGACCGGCGCGGAACAGTCGCACATGTTCATCTTGTCGCATGACGGCAAACGCGGTTACACGGCCAATGTAGGTGGGGGCTCGGTCTCCGTGCTGGACATGGCTGGCCGGAAGACGATCACGGTGATTCCCATCTCCCGCAATGTGCAGCGCATCTCCATCTCAAACGATGACCGCATGGTCTTTACCTCGGACCAGACGAAGCCGCAGCTCACTGTGATCGACACGGCGACCAATACCGTGAAGGCAGCGATCACGCTGCCTGGGCGCGGCTACGGCGGAGCGCCAACGCGGGACGGGCACTTTCTGCTGCTGGCGATTCCGAAGACAAACCAGGTCGCGGTGATCGATCTGGGAACGATGGCCGTGACGCAGACAATCGATGTGCCCGCCACGCCGCAGGAAGTCCTGACGACGCCCGACGGCAAGACGGCGTATGTCTCCTGCAATGTCAGCGGCCAGGTGGCGGAGATTGACCTGGCAACGTGGAAGGTAAGGCGGCTCATCGCCGTTGGGCCGGGCGACGACGGCCTGGCATGGGCGAAGTGAGTGGGCACTCAGCTCAGCACACGTTAGAATTGCGAACTATGGTGAAGAGCACAAGCCGGTTCGCCGTTGCGGCAAAGGCTGGGTTCTTTGCGTTTGTTCTAGCTTTTGGCACCGGGTACCTAGGATCAATCCATCAGCGAGGCTTTCTTGTGTTCCCGTCCTGGCTGACAGGTTTGGTTATGGGTCTAATCACTTCATTTCCTTTGACTGTTCTCGTCGCGTTGCTTTGGGTGGTACCAGAAGAGCGAGAGCGTCGCATCAGTGAATTGCTCAGCCGCAGATGAAACTGCGCATCCTCGGCGTCATTCCCGCCCGTCTCGCGTCCACACGGCTGCCGCGCAAGGTGCTGCGCGAGGTCGCGGGCAAGCAGTTGCTGACGTGGGTGGTGGAGGCGGCACGCGCCTGCCCGCAGCTCGACAGCGTGATCGTCGCAACCGACTCAAACGAAGTCGTCGCGTTCTGCGAGAGAAGCGGCTATCCCGTCCAGCTCACCTCGCCCGATCTCGCCAGCGGCACCGATCGCGTGCACGCCGTCGCGCAACTCATCGACGCAGACATCTACGTCAATATCCAGGGCGACGAGCCGCTGCTGCGGCAGGAGCACATCGCTGCGCTGCTGCGGCCTTTCACACGCGCAGAGCCCAGCGCGCAAGCAAACATCGACGTCACCACACTGAAGGTTCGCTGCACGCCGGAGAACATCGCCAATCCCAACGCGGTCAAGGTAGTCACCGCCGCAGACGGCCGCGCACTCTACTTCTCGCGCGCAACAATCCCGTATGACAGGGACGGCGCGGCGCCGCACTACTGGAAGCACATCGGCCTGTACGCGTACCGCAAGGCCGCGCTCAACCTCTTTCCCACTCTGCCCCCAAGCGGGCTCGAGCGCACCGAGCGATTGGAACAGCTTCGCTTCCTGGAGAACGGCCTGCAAGTGTATGTCGAGCCCACAGAGCACGACACCATAGGCGTTGATACTGAGGCCGATCTGCTGCTGGTCGACCAGCTCTTGCGCAACCGCTGAGCTCTTCCGCAATCGCTGAGCGAAGCCTGCAACCACCGCGCGCCCATCAACACCAACGTTGCAACTGCGAAAAATTTAATTCATCGAACCGCACAACTATGCATCAAGCGCTGGGTCTTTGCCAACGGACAGCATAAGAGAGCTGATACAGGCCTCTTCCGCTGCCCCATCCTTGCTACCTCCAGCGATGACTCCGTACGCGAGCGCGCCGGGAAACAACGAGTTCGCTTCGTTTGCGTTCCTGTAAGAGCGGCAAGACCTGCCGACTCGGCTCTCGTCCACAATAAGCTGCGGAGCACGCAGAAAGCGAAGTGTCTTATGTCATCGATCCTGTTCAAACATCTTCGCACCTCTCCGCTCGGCATTCTTTCCGTGGCTGCAGCTGCGCTGCTTGCCGCGGGCTGCGGCGGCTCAATCGACAGCGCCGGCAACGCAACCGGCAACGTCGCGACCGGGCCGTCCTTCCTCATCGGGACCGACGCGCCCCTGGCCAGCGTCACCTCCTTTGCCGTGCAAATCGACAGCATTGACGCGGTAACCGCCACAGGCACTAGCGTTCCTCTGCTGAGCGGTACGCCAACCGTGGACTTCGCGCGCTTCAACGGACTGCAGACGCTGCTCGATATGAACGACGTTCCCGTCGGCACGTACTCCAACATCGCCATCACGCTCGGTCCGGCGACCATCGCCTACCTTAACACCGGTTCCGGAGCGCCTACCATTCAGACCGAAGCAGCTACGTTTACTACCTCCACCGTTAACATCACTCTGGTTAATCCGTTAATCGTCGCGCAGACCGGGCCGGTGGGCATTCATCTGGACTTTGATCTGGTCAAGTCGATCCAGGTCGCGAGCGGCCAGATCACCGGCACGGTCACTCCCACCTTCAACGTCAGCACCGTCGCCAACACCGACTCCGGCGCCTACATCGACGAGTTCGACGCCGCCGTGGTGAGCGTCAACACCACCGCGCAGACGTTCGTGGTTCAGGGACCGCACGGTCGTGACTTCACCATCAACGTAAATGGCAACACGGAGTGGGACAACAACGAGAGCCTCAGCGCGTTGACCACCAGCAGCATCGTTGCCATCTCCGGCGAACTCGACCGCGCGGACGTTACCATCGACGCCGACGAGGTCGCCATCCTCTCGCAGAACGGCTTCTATGCGGACGGCCAGGTCACCTATGTCACGCCTGCCTCCGGCGCGGCCACCAGCTTTGACCTGTATGTGCGCGGGCTGCTGCCCACTACCACCGGCCTGACGCTTGGCCAGATCGCGCAGGTGGACCTGAGCGGCCAGGAGAACTTCTTCATCTGCCGGATGCACAACCCGCTCACCCAGTTCCTCTTCAACTCCTCGGCGTTGCTTCCCGGCCAGGCTGTGGCCATCGGGGGACCAGCCAGTGGAGCGACCAACTCGCAAGCGGTAAGCGTGAAGCGTGTGGTGCTGCGGCACTGGGGTTATAACGGGGCCGTCGTCCCCGGCTCGCTCAACATGTCGAACGGCACCTTCCAGATGCAGGTCACCGGATTCGCCGGGTTGTTGGTCCCGCAGACCATCACCGTCTACGTGGCCAATAACACCGCCTTCCGCTTCGGCCTGGCCGGAATGAGCAGCGTCGTCACCCCCAGCATCAATGTCCGGGTGGTCGGTTTGCTGCTCAAGAACCCCGCATCGGGACAGGATGTGCTGCTGGCCCGTTACGTGGATGAACTCAACTAAATCAACACAGCTTTAATTCTGATCAACTTGCCGGAGCCAGAGATGGTTCCGGCATTTTCTTGCATACCGAAGGCGTTACCAATTGATTCGTGAAAACCGCAGCTCCAGCCCACCCACCATTGTCCTCCGGACTCACGCAGCGCGGCCGGCCAGCACAAATGCCCGCGCCGCCTCAAGGATTGCCGTCACCGACTCCGTCGAGCAACTCTCGCAGTAGACACGCAGCAGCGGCTCAGTACCGGACGCGCGCAGCAGCAGCCAGGTCTCCGCGGCATTTGGTTTGCCCGCGCAGGCCGGGTTATCGAGAAAGAACTTGATGCCGTCCATGGTCTCCACGCGCAGTACCTTCATGCCGGCCATTGTGCCGCCCACACCAAGCGCACCAGCGCGTGCAATAGCCGCCTGCTTCAGTTCCGCGTCGATGTGCATGTCGACGCGCCCGTACTGATGCTCGCCGTATTCGGCCTGCAGCGCCGCCACCAGTTGCCCCAGCGTCTTCTTCTCGTCGGCCATCACGTTGGCCAGCAGCAACGCGTTCAGCAGGCCGTCGCGCTCCGGAAGATGACGGCTGATGCCGATGCCGCCCGACTCCTCGCCGCCGATCAGGATCTCGTGCTCCAGCATCAGGTCGACCACATACTTGAAGCCGATCCCATGCTCATGCAGCGTGCGCCCATGCTTCGCCGCGATGCGGTCAATCATTTTCGTGGTGTTGAAGGCGCGCGTCACACCGCCCGGCCATTTCTTGCGCTCCAGCAGCCAGTTCAGCAGCACGGCGAAGATCTTGTGCGCGTCTACCACATTGCCGTGCTCGTCCACCGCGCCGATGCGGTCCGCATCACCATCGGTAATCAGCCCGGCGTCGCACTTCTCGCGCACCACGGCCTCCTGCGTCGCCTTGATATTCGGCAGGATCGGCTCCGGATTGATTCCAGGGAAGAGCGGGTTCAACTCGCTGCGTATCTCGACAAACGGGATCTCCGCGCGCGTGAAGATCGATGCGATGACACCGCGGCCGCAGCCGTACATGGAATCGATCAGGAACTTGAATTTCGATTCGCGAATGGCGTTGAGGTCGACGAAGCGCGCCAGCGCCGTAACATACTCCGGGTTGAAGTTGACCTCTTCGATGCGTGCCTTCGCCGGCGCATCCAGCAGGGGAACATTCAGGCAGCTCTCGATCGCCGCCATAATGGAGGGCCGGCCGGAGCCGCCGTAGCTTGCCTTGTACTTCACGCCGTTCCACTCCGCGGGATTGTGGCTGGACGTGATCATCACTCCGCCCGCGGCTTTGCGCTCCCGCACTGCGAAGGAGAGCGCGGGGGTGGGCGTAATCTCCTTTGCCAGCGCGACCGGAATGCCCGCGCTGGCCATCACCTCAGCCACCACGCCCGCGAACGAGCGCGAGCCGAAGCGCGTGTCCCACCCGATGCAGACGCCGCGCTTCGCGTCCTCATGCGCCAGCACGTAATGCGCAATCGCACGCGCGGCCACGCGCACGTTGGCATAGGTGAAGTCGTCGGCGATGATGCCGCGCCATCCATCCGTCCCGAACTTAACCACTGACGTCTCCGCCATCTCCCCCTCAGCCTCTTCCTTTTCACTACGACGTCAATTATGCTCGACAGCCCACGGCCACCAAAACCTTCAGATCAGGTCCTCCCTTCCCCGCGCTCTCAACTCGCCCACCACCTTGCCCACATCCTGCGATCGCTCGCGCGTGGTAATCAGCAGTGCGTCCTCGGTCTCCACAATCACAAGGTTCTCTACGCCGAGCAACGCAACCGTCTTGCCCGGAGCATACACGTAGTTCCCTCTGGCATCGATCGCCACCGGCGCTTCGCTCGTGCCGTCCGATACGTTGGCCGCGTCCACCGCTCCGCCGGAGAGATGCTCATGCAGCGCGGCCCATGATCCCAGGTCGTTCCACGCAAAGTCCGCGGGCAGGCAATAGATCTCCGACGCGCTCTCGCCCTTCGCCGAACGCGGCTCCAGCACCGCATAGTCCACGCTGATACCCTCGCATTGCGGATAGACCTCGGCGAACACATGCGCAAAATCGGCCGTGCCATATGCAGCAGCAATCTTCGTAAGCTGCGATGCCATCGCTGGCTTATGCTCGCGGATGGCGTTGGCCAGCGTGCGCGCGCTCCACAAAAAGATGCCGCCGTTCCATGCGTAGTTCCCTGAAGCAACAAACTCCTTGGCGTGCGCGCGGTCCGGCTTCTCGGTAAACCGCCTCACACGCTGTGCCGCAACGCCGCCGGGCGCGGCCTCCAGCTTTGCTCCCAGCTCGACATACCCATAGCCCGTCTCCGCACGCGTAGGCGGAACGCCCAGCACCACGATGCGCTCGCCGCTCGCCGCCAACGCAATACCGGCGCGGATGACCTCGGCAAAGCGCGTAGTATCGCCCACCACGTGGTCGGAGGGAAAGATGCCAATCACCGCGTCCGGCGTAGCTGGCTCCAGCAAGAATGCCGCCAGCGCACACGCCGGCGCCGTGTTGCGCGCGGCCGGTTCGCTGAGGATATTGGCGCGCGGTACCTGCGGTAACTGCTGCGCAATCGTCTCGCTCAGCAGCGTGTTGGTGATGACCCAGACGTCCTCCGCGGCAGCCAGAGGCAGCAGCCGGTCCAGCGTCTGCTGAATCATGGTCCGCTCGCCGTCGAGCGCCAGCACCTGCTTGGCACGCGCCCGCCGGCTCCTCGGCCAGAAGCGGGTTCCGCTGCCGCCCGCGAGGATCACCGGAGCAAAACGCGGCGTCGCCTTGCCGCCTGCAACACTCATATCGCTCCCATGCTAATGGAAATCCGTAGCGCACAAAGGCCGGCCCGAACCAGAGCCCGGAATCCAGAGCCAAGTACCCGACACAATGTCTCTCTCAGACGAACGCAGCGGCTTATCCCAGCCCGGCAAAGTACTCGCGCATGCGCACGATGCCCTTGTCGATGACGTCGCCGGAGACTGCGTAGGAGAGCCGGATGTGCTCATTCGTGCCAAAGGCCTCACCCGGCACGGTGACCACATGCGCCTCAGTCAGCAGCTTGGACGCAAGGTCCGAGGCCGATTTGATGCCTCCCTTGCCCAGAAACGCGCTGATGTTGGGGTACACATAGAACGCGCCCTGCGGCACCGTGCAGGTCAGTCCGGGGATGGTCTTGAAGCCTTCCAGAACCCGGTCGCGCAGCTTCACATAATCCGCCCGCATCTCCGCCACGCACGCCTGCGATCCACTGAGCGCCGCAATCGACGCCTTCTGCACCACACTCGCCGTATTGGAGGTCGACTGCGACTGCAGCTTGCTCATCGCGGCGATGATTGGCTTCGGTCCCAGAGCAAAGCCCGCGCGCCAGCCCGTCATCGCGTAGGTCTTGGAGAGCGAACCCAGCACCAGCACATGCTCCTTTGCCTCGGCCACCGATGCGCCGGAGACGATTTGCCCGGTGAAGTCGAGGTACACGTAGCACTCGTCCAGCAGCACATAGATGCCCGCATTATGCGCCAGCCGCACAATCGCGTATAGGTCCTCGGTGGGAAACACCGCGCCCGATGGGTTCGACGGCGTATTCAAGATGATCGCCTTGGTCTTCGGCGTGATCGCCGCCTCGATCATCTGTGCGGTCACGCGAAAGTTCTCCGCCTCGGAGGTCTCGACGAACACCGCCTTGCCGCCGGCAAACTCGACGATGTCCTTGTACGACACCCAGAACGGCACCGGCACGATCACCTCGTCGCCGTGCTCGATCAACACCTCGACCGCGTTGAAGATGGCCAGCTTGCCTCCCGTTGTGAAGACGCATTCCTCCACCGTGTAGCTGGTGCCGAAGTCGGCCGCGTGCCGATCGACCACAGCCTTGCGCACCTCGGGCACTCCGGCCACGTTGGTGTAGCGCGAGAAGTTCTTCTGGATCGCGTCGATGGCCGCGTCCTTGATGTGCTGCGGCGTGGAAAAGTGCGGCTCGCCCGCGCCGAAATTCGCGAGGTCGATGCCGGAGGCCTGCATCTTCAGCGCCTCGGCCGTAATCGCCATGGTGGCGGAGACTTCAATCCGGTTGATTCGGTCGGTAAGAATCTTGGTCATAACTGCGCTCATTCCCTGCTCCTGCTAATGGTCTTGCTTACAGTCTTTCAGATTTAGCCAGCGAGATAAAGCGCGGTTAGGCAAGCCTGCGTATTTCTAGTTCCCTTCGGGCCGCCCCAACTGGTCGATCACGAGAGCTTCCACCGGCGCCTTTGTCGGTTCCAACTTCAGTCCCAGCTGCTCCTGCACCGCGGTGTAGATGGAGGGTCCGGTGAAATCTGGAAGGGGAGCGTCGGCCTGATGCTGGCGGCGGTACTCCGGACCAAAGCCGGGCTCCGGCGTGAACTGCAGCTTGAAATCATAGAGGCCTGCCAGGCCGGTGCGGTCGATGACCTGACGGCCGGTGTAGTCCGAGAGAGTCAATGCCAGGTCGGCCATGGACTCCGCCTGCGCGGTGTATTGGCCGGCCCCGGTGTGCAGGATTCCGTGTACGGGAGTCCCTTTCGCATCTTTTAGCTGGCCAGGATGGTCGGGATCTGCAAGTTTCATCTTCGGCCCGTCCCTGGCGACCACCAGCTCGTGGACTGCCGTCTCCTTCGGTTCCAGATGGGTCTTCAGCTTGAACTTGTCCTCGAGCACCGCCTGCAACATCAGCCGCCGCTGATCGTCATTCATTGCGCGCCATGTGGGCACGTCAGCTCCGGCGACCTTGACCTGGATGTCGTATCGCTCGGTCCTGGCCCATGCGGGGACACCGGAGATGAGGTCCTCACGCCAGAAGTCATAGGCGAAGCGAATGATCGAGTAGAGATTGACGCCTTTGATCACCAGCCCGTCTTCGGCGGCGGGAAAGGGCGCGGTGTAATTCGAGCTGTCCACCTTATTCAGTTTGATGGATACGACATCGAAACTAATCGGCGGCTTTACCGCCGCTTTAACAGGCGATGTGCTTTCCTGTGGCAGCCCGGGCATCGTCACAGCAAACAGGACCACCGTCAGCGCCAGAGGAAAACGAAGATGCGTCGCTATGGGGCACATGTGAGAATCCTTGTGCTGGCAGATACGGCTAAACTGCGGAAACGTTCCCGGCTATGCCGTCGCGCCCTTGGCCTTTAGCCGCTCCATCACCAGCGGCGGCACCAGGGCGCTCACATCGCCGCCCAACTTGAAGACGCCCTTTATCAGCCGCGAGCTAACGTAGGTGTACTTCTCGGCCGGCATCAGGAACAGCGTCTCGATCTCCGGATCCAGCTTGCGATTCATCATTGCCATCTGGAACTCGTACTCGTAGTCGGAGATGGCCCGGATGCCGCGCAGCACCGCCTTGGCGCCCTGCGCGCGCGCGAAGTCCACCAGCAGGCCGTCGAAGGTAGCCACGGAGACGTTCTGGAAGCCCGCCCCGGCAACCGCCTCGCGAATCATCTCCACCCGCTCCTCGACCGTGAACAGCGGCGCGCCCTTGTCCGCATTGCGCAGGATCGCGACCACCAGCTCGTCCACAAAGCGCGAGCCGCGCGCGATCAGATCCAAATGGCCGTTGGTGAGCGGATCGAAGGTGCCGGGATAGATCGCCTTGACGAATTGCATCGCTTGAGAAGGATACCTCAGCCGGGCGGAGGCTTGGCCCCTGGCGGCAATCCGGCTGGGCGCTGCGGGTCCCTCTGCAAAGCCCTGATTTATTCCTCCCGGTGTAGACTTCCGAGCATCCGCTTCCGTCTGTCTTTGTAGCTGCTGAAGCTGGCGGTGCTGCGGTTGAGAGCATAGGCACGCGGATTGCGGCCTGATTTTATAGCCGTCTGATCTCAAGGAAGTGCGCATGGTGCCAGAGAACATCCAGACCTTCCCGTCGGGTTTATCCATCGGCGCGGAGCCGCGCGCCACGCCGCTCGACGATCTGGAGAGCGTGGTCGCGCTCTACCAGCCGCGCGTCTTCCGCTTCCTGCTGGCTACGCTGCGCGATCGCGATGCGGCCGAGACCCTGACCCAGGAGACCTTCCTGCGCGCCTGGACCGCGCGTTCCAGCTTCCGCGAGGACTGCTCGGTCGGCACCTGGCTGATCCGCATCGCCCTCAACCTGGCCCGCGACCACACCCGCACCGGCCGCTTCCGCTTCTGGAAGAACCTCTCCGCACACGCGGTCGACGTGGCCGACGTTGCTGCCAGCGTGCCCAGCGGCGAGATGTCCTCTGAGTCGCGCCTGATCGCCCAGCAACAGGTCGGGCTCATCTGGGAGACGGTCGCCGAGCTTTCCAACCGCCAGCGCACCATCTTTCTGCTGCGTTTTCTGGAAGAGATGGACATCCCGGAGATCGCCGTGACCACCGGGCTGCCACTGGGCACGGTCAAGAGCCATCTCTATCGAGCGCTGAACGTGATCCGCTCGCGCCATGCCACTCAACCGAAGGAGACCCGATGACTCCTGAAACTAATATTGCGCTTTGCGCCCAACCGTCGACATCGACCCATCTGACCGAGATCCAGTTCGGCGAACTGCTGGCCTCCACGCATGCTGCCGGTCCCGGCTGCTCGCCGACTGAGGCTGAGGCTGAAGAACACCTACTGGCCTGCGAACAGTGCGCGGCCGAACTGGCCGGGCTACGCGATTCGCTCTCCCTCTTCCGCCGGGCCAGCACCGCCTACTCCAACGACCAGCTCCGCCGCCTGCCGCCGATGCCTCTTCCCGCGCGGCCCATACTCTCGCCCGCGCTGCAGCCGGCTTATCTGGTTGCCGCCGCCGCACTCGTGCTGGCCGCGTTTCTGCCCATGCAGGGGCTGCGTCAGCACGCGCCGCAGGCCGTAGCACCGGCCAATGCCAGCGCCTCGGCCGGTTCGAGCATTCAGGCCTACTCGACCGAGTCCAACGAGGCCCTGCTCGACGACATCGACCATGAGGTCTCCGCGTCCGTTCCGGCCCCCATGCAGGCGCTCGCCGACCCGGCCGCAGACACCGATATCTCCGCTCAGACTTCAACGCAAAGGAAAGACTAACCATGCTCGTCCGATCTATTCGCCGCTCGATCTTCCCCCTCGCCGCGCTGGCCCTCTCCAGTTCGCTCGCGATGCCTTCGCCCGCATCGGCCCAGCAGCCGCCGGCCCAGACCGCCCCACCCAGCACATCGGTGCCCGCATCTGCACCGGTCGAGCGCCGACCACCCTCCGGTCCGCGCATGCGACCGGGGATGCAGGGGGAAATGCGCCCCGGCGGGATGCGCGGTGATATGCGCGGCGGCATGATGCAGGGGGGGGGCAATTTCCACGGCGGCGGCTTTCATGGCGGCCCGGGTGGGCCAGGTGGCCACTTCCGCGGCGGTGAGCACGGCCCCATGGGCGGAGACTTCCGCATTGCGCCCGCAGGAACGTGGTGGAAGAACGCAAGTGTGGTGCAGAGGCTCTCACTCACGGCCGACCAGACCAGGAAGATGGACGACATCGTCCAGCAAAGCCGCCTGCAGTTGATCGATCTCCGCGCCAACCTGGAGAAGCAGCAGCTGATGCTGGAACCGATGCTCAGCGCCAATCCGCTGGATACGGCCAAGGCCTCCGCGCAGATCGACAAAGTGGCGCAGGCGCGCGCCGACCTGGAGAAGTCCAACGCCAGGATGCTGCTCGGCATCCGCGGCGTGCTGACACCAGACCAATGGATCAAGCTGCATGAGCGCCCTACGCCGCCCGCACCAGCTGGTGGTGCCGGTGCTCCTCCGGCCGCGTCGGGCGGAGGCCCAGGCCGCTGGCGTGGCGCGCGTCCTGGTGGCCCGGGCGGCGGAAACGGCATGGACAACCTCGTCGCGCCGATCGATCCTCAGTAGTCGAACGGCCTGCGATACAGAACGGGAAGGCGCCCCATCCGGGCGCCCTTTCTTTGTCCGTTCTCTGTCTCTCAGGCGTGAGCTGGGCAGCGCCACGACGTTGCCCCCAAATGCAAAGAGCCGGAGGACGTCCCCCGGCTCTTGCTTGTATGCCCTAGTTTTTCCCTGCCTGCTACTTCTTGCTCTTCACCGCCTCATGCGCGACCGAGGCGCCGTTCAACGGGATCGGCGGGACCGCTACCGGCGCTGCCACCGCGGCAATCCCCAGCTTTTTGCGCAGCTCGCTGTCCACGCGGGCAAAGACGTCCTTGTTCTCCTTGAGGAAGCCACGCACGGTCTCGCGGCCCTGCCCGATACGCTCGCCCTGGAAGCTGTACCACGCGCCGCTCTTTTCCACGACGCCGTGGGTCACCGCCAGGTCCAACGCATCGCCCTCGCGCGAGATGCCCTCGCCGTACAGGATGTCGAACTCGGCGTCGCGGAAGGGCGCGGCCACCTTGTTCTTCACGATCTTGACCTTGGTGCGCGAGCCGACGACCACGTCGCCGTCCTTCACCGCGCCGACGCGGCGGATGTCGATGCGCATGGAGGAGTAGAACTTGAGCGCCTTGCCGCCGGTGGTGGTCTCAGGGTTGCCGAACATCACGCCAATCTTCTCGCGTATTTGATTGATAAAGATCAGGCAGGTGCGCGACTTCGACACCGCGCCTGTGAGCTTGCGCAGCGCCTGGCTCATCAGCCGCGCCTGCAGCCCCATCTGCGCCTCGCCCATCTCGCCGTCCAGCTCGGCCTTGGGCACCAGCGCGGCGACCGAGTCCACCACCAGCACATCGATGGCCCCCGAGCGTACCAGCGCTTCCACAATCTCCAGCGCCTGCTCGCCGTAGTCCGGCTGCGAGATCAGGAGGTTGTCGATGTCCACGCCCAGCTTTTTTGCGTAGCCGGGATCGAGCGCGTGCTCCGCGTCGACAAACGCCGCAAGCCCTCCGGCCTTCTGCGCCTCGGCGATGATCTGCAGCGTGATAGTGGTTTTGCCCGAGGACTCCGGCCCGAAGACCTCAATCACCCGGCCGCGGGGCACGCCGCCCACGCCCAGTGCGAGATCAAAGGAGATGGAGCCAGTGGAGATGACCGCGATCGGCACCACCGCCTCTTTCGATCCCAGGCGCATCACCGAGCCCTTGCCGAATTGCTTTTCGAGAGCGGAAAGGGCTGCTTCTATCGCCTTGTTGCGGTCATCGGCCACGGTGTCGATCTCCTCGGTGGAACTTCATCCAAGGGATCATAGCACCAATTTTGCGGATGGCGAAGAAAAATCGAATGCGTTGCAGAACACAGTGCCGTCTAGTCGCGATCTATCTAATTTATTAGCTAGTTCGCGGCGCGAACCCTGGCCAGGCTGCCCGCCGACGCCACCTGCGGGGACTTGGGCTCGAAGTAATTGCTGTCCCACAGGGCGCGATAGAACTCACCCGTCAACTCCGCGGCCTTCGGGCCAAAGGTCGGCCGGCCCCCCTCAAGGAAGATCACGGTTACGATCTGCCCGGTCGGCGTATTCGCATAGCTGGCGAACCAGCCGAAGCGCGTGCCGTCGTTGGAGCAGGTGCCCGTCTTGCCCAGTACGGGAAACTCATGAAACTCGGCATGCAGCGAGCGCGCGGTGCCGTAGTCGACCGCACCCTCCATGCCGTCGCGCATCTCAGGAATCAGCGGCGCGATGTCGAGGATGCGCTTTACCTTGGGCGTGAAGTCGGCAGCCTCCTCCTGCGTCTGCGGGTGCTGCAGATAGTAGAGCGTACCGCCGTTGGCGATGGCGGAGGTCAGCGCACCTAGTTGCAGCGGCGTCATGGAGATGCTCTCGCCGAAGGAACACATGCGGCCCACTCCACCCGCGGAGTCCGGCAGCGGCTGGTCAGGGTAGATGCCCAACTGCTCGCCCTCAATGTTGTAGCCGGCCAGTTCGCCCAGACCGAACTCATTGGCGTAGTGCTTCACGCGCTCAAAACCAAGCTCACGGCCCAGGGTTTCAAAGTATGGATTGATCGACTTGGCCAGTGCCGTGGTCAGCGTCATGGTGTAGTGGCCGCCCAGGTTTACCGGAGTATCCTTGGTGATCAGTCCCTCATCGAGCGCGGCTAGGCTGACCGCCAGCTTGATGGTCGAGCAAGGCTCTGCGCCGCTGGAGAGTGCAAGCTTCTGGTTCACCATCGCCAGGATGCGGCCGCTCGAAGGGTCGATCGCAAGTGCCGTGCCATTCATATTGCCCAGCGCCTGGATTGCCGCCGCGCGAACGACTGGATCTTCCCCGGCTGTCACGTCGCCCAGGCTCAGGTTGTCCGCAAAGGAGCTGGCGGTAAACCGCTCATAGCTGTGCCGCGTGCGCCGGACGGCAAGCACGGTACGAGCCCCGCTGCGGCTGCGATAAACAGCTGTGGTCCGGACGCCCGTTGCCCTGCCTGAAGTACGCGAGGATGCAACCGTCGTCCTGCCCGTACGCGACGTCGTGCGCGAAGATGCAGTCCGTGTGGACGTGGTCCGCGCGTGGGTTGCCTTCGCCGTTCTGGTTCCGTGCGCCGTCTTCTTCTGCGAATTGCCCACCCAGTGGCTGGTGGCGTAGTTCGCAGAACTCTGAGCTTGCGCGGCCCGCGTAGGACCGGCAACGAGAACTGAGAGAAGAAGGCAGATCAAAAACCCAGTGCTCCGGGATCCAGTGTTCCAGCGGTATTTCCGGCCCATAATTCTGTATGTCTCCAAAAAATTGATGCTCTCCGGCCTATCGCCGAACTATGCTCGTTCTCACTTGCGCCCATCTCGTTCGATTCATGCCAGGAAAAGAGAAGTTATCCACAGGCTAACCGGCCCGCTGAGAACATTCAACGTTATTCGCCGGCTCCATAGCCATAGCCCGGAGGTGCTATCCCGCGCGGCGCGCAAAATCCAGCCTCATCCTGCATTCTGCAAGGCCAGGTGCGACAGATACATCCGTCTCCGATGCGGCCCACCCTCTGGGCTCCTGAATGCTCCGGCCCCAGTTACTATCAACCCGGATCCGCGGCAAATGTGACGCTCCTCCCAGCATACCCCTGGGCTGTCTTTCCGCCCTCGGAGCGCCATCAGAATCAATGGCTGCGGCGGAGAAACGCCGGGATATCCAACTCATCGGCGCCCGTGTGCTCCGCATGAACGGCCGAATGAAGATCGTGCGTAGCGCTGGCCGGATGCTGCACCGCAGGTACCGCCGAAGTCGCATCCCCCGCCGAGGAACGCGCCCGCGCGGACGCCGCACGGAAGAACTCGTCATCGAAGACCGAGGCAGAGACCGGCACCAGCTCCGGCTCGTGGTCGAATCGTTCCGCATCCTCGTGCGCCGCATCACGGTCAGCCGCCGTCTCTCCGGCGAACTCTACCCCTGCAGGACCGTCAGCTTCCTCGTTGAAGGGAGCGTCGTCCATCTCCGCTGGGCTGACCCAGATCCGGCCGGCGCGCAGCATTCCCTCTCCGTGCAAATTCGCCTCGCCCTCGCCTGCAGCCGCCATTTCCGCGACCGCCTCACTCTTCGCGACATGAACTGCCTGGCGCGACGGCTGTGCCTGTCGTATCTCGCGTTCTTCACTCGCGAAGAGCGCACCCGACTCTGCCTTTGTAGCCCGCCCGCGAATCGGGACCTGGTAGTCGCTCGCCGGCATGGTCGCCTCAGAGAGCATGCGCGCGCGCCGATCCGGCATCTCCTGCTTGAAGCCGGTGGCAATCACGGTGATCTTCACCTCGTCCTTCATGCGCTCGTCCTGCACCGCGCCGAAGATGATATTGCAGTCCTCGTGCGCCGCATTCTGGATGATGGTCGACGCCTCATTCACCTCGCTCAGCTTGAGCGTGCTCGAACCGGTGATGTTGATCAGGATGCCGCGCGCACCGTCGATCGCTCCGGCCTCCAGCAGCGGACTGGCCATCGCCGCCAGCGCCGCGTCCATGGCGCGGTTCTGCCCGCGGCCCGTCGCCGTGCCCATCACTGCATAGCCCATGCCCGCCATCGTGGTCTTCACATCAGCGAAGTCGCGATTGATCACGCCGGGGATGGTGATGATGTCGGATATTCCCTGCACGCCCTGACGCAGCACATCGTCGGCGATGCGGAAGCTCTCGAAGAAGCCTGCGTCCTTGGCCACCACCAGCAGCTTCTCATTGGGAATCACGATCAGCGTGTCCACCGACGCCAACAGCTCCTGCATACCACGCTCGGCCTGCATCATGCGCCGCTTGCCCTCGAACGCGAACGGCCGCGTAACCACGGCCACCGTCAGCGCGCCCATCTCACTCGCCAGCGAGGCGATCACCGGCGCCGCACCCGTGCCTGTACCACCGCCCAGGCCCGCGGTGACGAAGACCATATCCGCGCCCTCGAGCGCCTCAATAATCTTGTCGGAATCTTCGAGCGCCGCGCGCCGTCCCATATCGGGATTCGCGCCCGCGCCCAGCCCGCTGGTCAGCTTCACACCCAGTTGCAGCTTGACGGGGGCATTGGACAGCTGCAGCGCCTGGGCGTCCGTGTTGGCGGAGATGAACTCAACGCCCTCCACGCCCGCCGCGATCATGCGGTTCACGGCGTTGTTGCCGCCGCCGCCCACGCCGATCACCTTGATCGTCGCCGCCTTCGGCGATTCGTCCTGATACTGAATACGGAGGTCCTCTCCCTTGTCGCCCATCGTCTGCTCCCCAATAAGAAATCTGCGCCCTGCGCTCGCCCGTCGGAATCGAAAGTTCAAAGTCGCATTTGCGAATCGCGATCTTCAAACCGCCAACCCCACGCCTCGGTTAACTCATCTTGCACTGCCATCTCTATGTGCGAAACATCCGCCTGAGGAAATGAACCACACTGGATACTTCTAATTCCCGCGAAGCCCGATTCTCTGAGCCAATCGCCTTGAACCGGGCCGCTCCCGCCAACGGCCTTGTGCGCAAGCGACGGCACGCAGCGATAGACTCAAAGCCAGACTCAAGGCCTCGGCGCATCTCCATGCCCATCGCAAAGCTCACCGTCGAGATCGCCATCCCGCACGCGCAGTCCATCAAGGACCGCCGTCAGGTGGTGCGCTCCATCAAAGACAAGCTGCGCCACGGCTTCAACGTCTCGGTCGCCGAGCTGGACGATGCCAGCCTGTGGAATCGCGCCACGCTCGGCCTCGCCGCCATCTCCGGCTCGACGGCCTATCTCACCGGCCAGATGCGCGAGATCGACGACGCGCTGCACCGCCTGGCGAATGGGCTGGGTGCGGAGATCGTCGACTCATGGGTCGAGATGCTTGGCGAATGATCGAATGATCTGTCGATCTTTGGTATCCTTAACTGTTTGAGGAATTGACCCGAAATGCCAGAACCGCGAGCCCGAACCCATCACCGCCAGCGCGTCGCCAACACCTTCTCCGACGAGATCGGGGCCATGCTCGAGGGTGAGCTCTCCGACCCGCGCATCGCGCCCAGCTACGTCACCGACGTGGTGCTGGCGCCGGGCGGCAAGAGCGCGCGCATCTTTGTCGCCGTGCATGGCGGCGAGGCGGAGGAGGACTCCACCCTGGCCGCGCTGATGACCGCGCGCGGCTTCATCCGCTCCCAGCTGCGCGACCGCATGGGCGTGCGCCACGTGCCGGAGCTGACCTTCGCCATCGACCGCTCGGAGAAGATGACCGGCCGCATGGAAGAGCTCCTTACCCGCACTCGTAAGCGCGACCGCAAGCGCGAAGAATCGGCTGCTGCAGCCGCCGCGACGGCCAGCACGCAGACCGCCGAGCGTCCCGCTCCACTGACGGTCGAGCCGCGCAACTGAACACGGTGCAAGCTATCGTCTCGACTCCCTCGTCCTTATGCCGTTCTTCGCGCGACTCTGGTAGCCTTGTCTGGCCCGCCGTGCAGCTTTAACTTCTCCGGCGGCGTCTAGCCATCCAGCCTTCTCTTCGATGGAATTTCTAACTGAACCCGCACAGCCCGCAGCACCAGGAGTGGAAGCGCGCCATGGCGCCGCCTCCGCCGTCCTCGCGTGGCTGCGCGCCCAGTTCATAAGCCTGCGCGGCGAGTCACCCTGGGAGTTCGTCGTCCTATGCGTGATGACGTCTGTCCTGCTTTTTTACGGCCTGGTGCCGATCTTCGGCGGCGACCAGGTGGGCCTGGTAGGCGCCGACGAACCGCGCTACGCGCAAATCGCCCGCGAAATGCTGACCGCCCACTCCCAGGTCTGCCACGAGTTCCACGCGAGAATCTTTCCGCGCAGCCTGAGACCCATCGACCTCGAAAACTCCCTCCGCTGCCTGGACGGCGGCACGGTCACACCCATTCTCTACGGCCAACCGTGGCTGGAGAAGCCGGCGCTCTACTACTGGCGCGCGATGGGCTTCTTCAAGGAGTTCGGCATCTCCGACTGGTCGGCGCGGCTGCCTTCGGCCACCGGCGCGTTCCTGCTGATCATGATGATCTTCCTCCACATGCGCCGCTTCCGGCCCGGAGGCCAGCTTGATGCAGCGCTGATCACTGCCTCCTCGGTCGCCATCATCGGCTTCTCCCGCGGCGCCTCGACCGACATGCAGCTCGCCGCGCCCTTCTGCATCGGCATGCTGGGCTGGTATGCCTGGTACGAGACGGGCAAGAAGTTCTGGCTCTTCGACCTCTACTTCTTCGGAGCGGCGGCCACGCTGGCCAAAGGGCCTGTCGCTCCCTTTCTCGCGCTCGGCATCATCCTGCTCTTCCTAGGACTGCGCCGCGAATGGTCCGCGCTACGCCGCACCATCTGGATCCCCGGGGTGCTGCTTTACCTCCTGATGGTGCTGCCGTGGTATATCGCAGTGCAGCGCGAGAATCCGACGTTCGTCGAGCAGTTCATCGTGCAGCATAATCTCAAGCGCTTCGCCACCGACCTCTACGAGCACCGCCAGCCGTTCTGGTACTACCTCGCGGTGGTTGTGGTGGGGCTAATGCCCTGGACGGTCATCGCCGCACGGGCGCTGGTCGCGGCCTTTCAGGCGTCCATCGCGGAGTGGAAGGTGCGCCTGAATCCCAAACGCTATCTTGGCCACTCGCGCGCGGGAGACGCCTTCCCCGAGTTCCTCGTGCTCTGGGCGCTCTTCCCCATCGTCTTCTTCACCTTCTCCAAGTCCAAGTTGCCCGGGTACATTCTCCCGTCCATCCCTCCGCTGACCATTCTTACCGGCGACTACTTGAACCGCATCCGCCGCGTCGGCCTGCCCAAATGGCTGCTGTGGTCGCACGCGGCGATGTGCTCGCTGGTGACGTTCGTCATCGTACTGTCGCCGCAACACATGACCTACCAGACGCTGGTGCCTCCGGTGGGCTGGCTTCTGAGCGCCGGCGTGGCCGCGCTGCTCGTCCTGTTCGCCGTGGCGCAGACCATCCGCGTCGGCGGCATCTCCCATGTGCGCAATGCGACGCTCTTCCCAGTGCTGGCCGCGATGGTCTTCCTGCTCGGCTTCCACGGCCACGATCTCGATCTGAACTATTCGGCGCGGCCGCTCGCGCGCCAGATGCAGCTGCAGGCGCCGACGGTGCGGCCGGTCGCAGTCCACGACGTGCGGCGCGACATGGTCTACGGTCTCTCCTTCTATCGCAATGAGGAGCCGCTCGATTATGCGAAGGACGGTGTGCCGGTCGGCGAGCATCTGCTGGTGGTCCCGGCGAATGAGTCGGCGCAACTGGACCAGTGGCTCAAAGGGCGCGTCTACGAGTCGCTCTTCCTCTATCCCTCGCAGGGACTTGAAGTCTATCGCGTCTACGCGAGACCCTGAGGAACCCGGTTTTGGCCGGCTTTGCGCGCGGATGCACTCGACGCGCGGCGATCCCGACAGGTACCTTGGATTGGACGGAATTGGAAGCGTAGGTCGGGTGCTATGTCGAGCTTGCCGGTTACCCCCCAAATCGAAGTCCTCGACCTGCGGCACTTCTGCGCGCGGCAGCTGCGCCCTCTGCTGGAGCGTGAAGCGGAGCTGTGGCGCGAGCGCCTGCGCTGGGACTATCGCAGCTCCACCGAGCTGCTGCTGCAGTATCTGGAGTCGCGCATCCTGCATGGCTTCGTCGCGCTGGACCAGGGTCGCGTCTGCGGTTACACCTTCTGCGTCTATGAAGGGCGCAAGGCGGTTATCGGAGACGCCTTCGCCACCGGCCACAGAACGATGGGCGATGCGGAAGTAACCCGCGTCCTGCTGGAGCACATGCTGGAGATGCTGCAGCACTCGCCGGCGGTCGACCGCATCGAGTCGCAGCTTCTGCTCTTCGACTCCCGCGAGTTCAGCGACCTCTTCGCCGGGCCTGAGTTCACCCTTCATCCGCGACTGTTCCTGGAACGCGAGATGCGCCGGCCGATCGAGGTCTCCGCGCAGAGCACTGCAGCCGCCGCGCAGGAGCTTCCGCCGGAGCTGGAGTTGGCGCCGTGGACTGCATCGGACTACCAGATCGCCGGCGTGCTGATCTATGCCTGCTACGTGGGCCACGCCGACGCGCAGATCAACGACCAGTACCGCACGCTGCACGGTTCACTGCGCTTTCTGCATAACATCGTTCGCTTTCCCGGATGCGGCGTCTTCGAGCCCGACTTCTCCTGGCTGCTGCGCGAGCGGAATAGCCGTGCTCTGGTGGGCATGGTCCTCTGCTCGCGCGTGATGCCGGACGTTGCGCACATCACCCAGCTCTGCGTTCTGCCGGCGTTCCGCGGCCGTGGGCTGGGCCGCGCGCTGCTCGGGCGGAGCGCGGAGACGCTGCTGCGAGCGGGCTTCGCGGCCATCACCCTGACCGTGACCGAGGCCAACCATGAGGCCGTCCGGCTCTACGAGAGCTTCGGGTTCCGCTTGCGGCACCGATTCGATGCGATGGTGATGAATACGCTCGCCGGACGACGCTGAACGCTTACGCGTTTGCCAGGCGAGGCTCTCTGCTCCAGCAGATGAGCCAGACCAGCAGGCACATCGCGCACGCGCCCGCGGTGTCCAGCAGAACGTCGGTTGGCGTTCCCGTGCGGCCAGGCAGGAACGTCTGGTGGAACTCATCGCCGGCGGCGACGATCGCCGTCGAGAGGATCGCAAGCAGCGAGGAGCGGACGCGCCACATCAGCAACCTGCTCTGCGCGCGGAGATCGAGCGTGTACAGCCACGCGCGCAGGAAGGTGAAGCCGACCGTTCCGTAGCCCACGAAGTGGCCGGACTTGCGCAGGTAGTGGTGGAAGGAATCCCAGGTCGCGTCCTGAAATGCGCCGAAGATGCGCTCAAAGATCGGCCGCAACCAGCTGCTGGTGTTCTGAGCGGAGAAGGTTTCCGTGGACTCGGTACAGATGACGGCGACTGCAATCACCACCGGCAGCCAGACGCGCAGCCACCAACGCGAGTCCGCGCCGGTCGTCCGTTCAGATTCTTTGTAGAAGAAGACCGCGCGCACTCCTCTAGGATACCCAATGCGCGGAGCGTCAGCGTAGGCGTCTACTCTGCGTGTCCGTCATTCGGCGTGCCCGTCATTCCGCGTGATAGTTAGGCGCTTCGCGGGTGATGATGACGTCGTGCACGTGGCTCTCGCGCAGGCCGGCGCCGGAGATGCGCATGAAGCGCGCGTTCTTCTGCAGCTCCTCGATCGTGGCGCAGCCGAGGTAACCCATGCCGGAGCGCAGACCGCCGACCAACTGGTAGACCATGGCCTCCAGCGGGCCGCGATGCGGGACGCGGCCTTCGATGCCTTCCGGGACAAATTTGGCGAGGCGGTTGGAGCCGCTGGACTCGCGCGCGGTGATGGACGGTCGCTCGGCGGCCGCGGCGACGGTGATGTCCTCCGCGCTCTGGAAGTAGCGCTCTCCACTTCCCTGCGCCATGGCGCTCAGGCTTCCCATGCCGCGATATGCCTTGAAGCTGCGGCCCTGGTAGAGGATGGTCTCGCCGGGCGACTCGTCGACGCCGGCGAAGAGCGACCCGATCATGATGACGTTGGCGCCGGCGGCAATGGCCTTGGTGAGATCGCCGGAGTACTTGATGCCGCCGTCGGCGATGATGGGGATGCCGCGCTTGGAGGCGGCGCGCGCGGCCTCGGCGATGGCGGTGATCTGCGGCATGCCCGCGCCGGTGACCATGCGCGTGGTGCAGATGGATCCTGGGCCGATGCCGACCTTGACCGCGTCTGCGCCGGCGTCGATGAGCGCCATGGCGCCGTCATAGGTGGCGATATTGCCGGCGAGCAGGTCGATGTCCGGGAAGCGCTTCTTCACCTCACTAACGGCTTCGAGCACGCGCGAGGAGTGGCCGTGCGCGGAGTCGATGGCGAGTGCGTCGACGCGGGCGGCGATCAGCTCGGCTGCGCGCTCGAGGAAGTCGCCGGTTGCGCCGATGGCGCCCGCGACGCGCAGTCGGCCTTGCGAGTCCTTCGACGCGTTGGGGTACTTGAGCTTCTTCTGGATGTCCTTGACGGTGATGAGGCCCTTGAGCTCGAAGTCGTCGTTGACGACGAGGAGCTTTTCCACGCGGTGCTCGTGGAGAATTTCTTCTGCCTGCTCCAGCGTGGTGCCGACGGGGACAGTGATGAGATTTTTCTTGGTCATCACGTCGTCGATGGGAATGTCGGTGCGGGAGACGAAGCGCAGGTCGCGATTTGTGAGAATGCCGACCAGGCGGCCCTTGCGCGTGACCGGGACACCGGAGATCTTGTAGCGGCGCATCAGGTCGAGCGCGTCCGAGATGGGCTGGTCGGGCGTGATGGTGACGGGGTCGACGATCATGCCAGATTCGGAGCGTTTGACCTTGTCGATCTCGCCGGCCTGCTGCTCAATGGTCAGGTTGCGATGGACGACGCCCATGCCGCCCTGCTGCGCCATGGCGATGGCGAGGCGCGATTCGGTGACGGTGTCCATGGCGGCCGACATCAGCGGAGTGTTCAGCGTGATGTTGCGCGTGAGCTGGGTCTGGGTGCTGACCTGGGCAGGAACGACCTCAGAGTAGGCGGGGATGAGGAGGACGTCGTCGAAGGTCAGGGCTTCCGGGATCGGGTTGGTGATCATCTTTGGGCTTCGGTTCCTCGCTGGCTACTTTTGAATATGTCTCTTCGCCGGCTGCTTTTGGTTGCGGGTGGTTGTTGACTGCCGGTGACTGCGACTGGTTTGTGGACTGCGGGTTGAGAGGCGCGCCGGTGGCGGGGGTTTGATTGATTGTAGGGGCGGCGGGTTGCGAGGGCAAATGCGCGGGAGCGGGCTGTGCCTTGCGGCGGTCCGCCCGTTCGCTCGCGGTGATTGCGGATTCGGCGAGCTGGACACGGTGGAGATAGCGGCCGGCGCGGTCGAGCGGGAGGGTCCCGGCGAAGAGGAGCCGAGCGATGCGAGCGAGGGTGCTCTGGATGGCGGAGCGCGTTGTGAGTGGACCGAGGCGGAGGGTGCGGCCGCGATCCACGGCGCGGCGGTCGCAGCGGTGGATCTGGCAGGAGCGACCGACTGCCGTGCGATGAGCTCGGCAGAGGATCGAGCCGGAGACTGCGACGGCGCGGCAGGGTCGTCCGTCGAGATGGAGGTTGCGGCAGAGACGCGCAGTTGCCATGCCTGTACCCTCCCCCGGGGGTATGTCGATGTGGCTTTGAATCAGTGGCTTGCGGCAAGTTCGCTGTAACTGGTTGAATCGCCGCAGGTTATGACCCAAGTATAAGAAAACAAAAGAAAGCCCCGGCGGGTGGCCGGGGCAGGTATGTTGCTCTACTTCATTAAATGATAGCAGGTTGGAGGGGGTAACTATGCCAAGTCTATCCTGAATGGGATGAGGTAGATAGGCGGTTTTTGGGGTTGACAGGAGTTGCGGGGGTTCGAGGTTCAAGGTTCGGGGTTCGAGGCGGGTGCAAGGTTCACAGGGCTGGTCAGTCGCGGAATTTGACCTGGAGGGTCTGGCCGGGGGCGAGGTAGAGGAGTTGGTCTTCGTACGGGTCGGCGGCTTGCGTACCTAAGTCAACGACAAAGAGTAAGAACGCTGCGATACCTACGCCCACTGCACACGGCGTGCAGGTCGCCGCCAATACGACGGTACCCCAGGTCGCCGCGGCTGCGGCGCCGGTGAATCCCAGACCGAATCCAACCCTGGTTGCGAAGTCGCCGGGAAGGATAATGGCGGCGATGTCCTGAGCCTTGTAGATGCGGGTTCTGCCGAAGGGGCCTTTGCAGGTGAGTT
>Ga0182024_10007248_pt1 | contig 23981 bp, 19 predicted proteins | sample P32metaG_FD_120480 | JGI IMG/M metagenome (GOLD analysis project Ga0182024, IMG submission 120480) | Permafrost microbial communities from Stordalen Mire, Sweden - P3-2 metaG (Illumina Assembly) | ecosystem: Environmental > Terrestrial > Soil > Wetlands > Permafrost | place: Sweden: Stordalen... | reverse complement strand
GATTCTCGCCGATTCCCTTCTCCGTTCTTTGCCAGAGGTTGATCCCGATCGCGTCGGCATCGTTGGGATATCCTGGGGCGGATTCCTCACTTGCCTCGCCTGCGGACTTGATCCACGCTTCAAGTTCGCCATACCCGTCTACGGCTGTGGCTATCTCGGCGAAGATTCCGCGTGGATTCCCAACTTCAAAAAGATGGGCACCGACCAAACCGCCGCCTGGCTTCACGCGTTTGATCCCTCGGAATATTTGCCTGAAGCCAAGATGCCCATGCTATGGGTCGACGGCACGAACGATCTAAATTATCCCTTCGAATCCCTGCAAAAATCCTACCTGCTACCCATCGGCCCGCGCGTGCTGGTGACACGCGTGAGAATGAAGCACAGCCACAGCGCCGGCTGGGCGCCCGAGGAAATTTACGCTTTCGCTGATTCGCAAGTCCATGGGGGCGTTCCGTTGGCAACGATCATCGGCCAAACCGCCGACGACAACACCGTGTCAGTCACCTACGCCGCAAAATCTCCGATTGAAAAAGCAGAGCTGAATTTCACAACCGAATCCGGATCCTGGCGATATCGTAAATGGGAAACCCACGCGACTGACATTGACGCCTCCGGTACGAAAGTCTCCGTGATTCTCCCCGCCAACACCACTGCGTGGTTTTTTAATCTCACGGATCAGCGCGGCCTCATCGTCAGCTCTCCGTTGAAAATCATCCGCTGAAATGAGTGTCCGAAATTTACTCAGTATGCCGGCGGCTTATTCCTCTTTAAGCCACTTTACCAATTTAATGGCTTGGGAAATCCCCACTGCGCCGCCAGCGAATCTGCCGCATGCTCGGGATCTTCCATCGGCCAGCGTCCACCGTGCCGAAGATACGCATGCGCCAGTTCGTGGGCGATAACCCATCTCGCAAATGGCACCGGCCGCGATTTGATTGTCCGCTTCAGCACGATCGACCGTCCCGGCTTTCCTGGCGTCAGCCGCACCGGCACATGCAGTGTCACCTGCGGCCCCGGGCTGTAATCACATACCAGGAACGAGGGATCGTCCATCAAGTCCGATCGAACATCGTCCGGCAAATTCTGGAATACAACCGCAACATGATCCTGAACCCACCGATCCAGACCAAATTCCCCCAGCCAGCGATCGATCTGCTCCATTTCCACGGCTGTATTGTAGGCGCAGCCTTGTGTCACGCCACAGCGTTGCTCAAACCAGGCCTATTTTTGCGGCGCAGACGCTTTCCCCAGCAGCCAGCGCGCCAGATTTTCCGCGGCTGCGCGATTCTGAATCGCCAATTCCGGCGTCTTCACATCGATATATTCGTTATAAAACCACGGATCGCCCACGGCGAAAACAAATCCCTTCCCATAATGTGCCGTCGCCATAATGACGTCTTTCCCCGTCGCTCCATCCTGCTTGTCCGCCATCAGCAGCGCTTCGGCCGGATCGTGGACCGTGATCGTCGTAATCTCCTTCATGAAAATCAGTTTCACGCTGGCAAACAGCGGCGAATCGGGAAAGTCGCTGAACGTCCCGCGCGACATCTCTTTGTGCGTCGGCACGGTGTTGCGAAGATCGCCGTTGAATTCGATCCCAAACCTTCCCGCGAGAATATTGAAATGATCGAACTCGCAATTGTTCTTGTCGTTGGCGAACAGCGCCAGCACACCCCCGTCGTTCACCCATGCCGCCACCGCGTCCGCGTCGGCGGGCTGGATATAGTTCGGCTCGTGGTTGGCAGCGCTTTTCTCCGTACTGGGGTTGACGATGATGTAAACAGAGAGCTTGTTTAAATCATCTCGGGTAGGCGCCTTTCCTAGACCCGCCAGCGTCGCTCCATACTGCTCCCACACCTGCCCGAATTTCGAATATCCCGAAGTCTTGGTGTCGTCCCAGATGTAATGATACTGCTGCCCATTTTTCACCTGGTGGTTGAAAAAATAATCCAACCCCACCACTTTCCCCTGTCCGATGGTCTGATCCGCGTCCGATGGCTGCGTCGCCGGGGCGTCGCCCAAACTGATTCCATGAGCCACCCAAAGGATCACCAAAGTGCATATCATTCGCATAAAACATTTCCCTCGGTTTGCGGACAATTATTGCGCCGCTTGCAGCGGCGTCGCGGGAATCGAAAAACGGAACTCCGTCACTTGCCGATACACCTGCCCCGGTCGAAGAATCGTATTCGGAAAAGTCGGATGATTTGGTGAATCCGGAAAATGCTGCGTTTCAAGGCAAAACGCGCAGTGCGCCTTATACACCACCCCATCTTTTCCGACGATTCCGTTCAAATTATTCCCCGTAAAAAAATGCACCGCCGGCTCCGTCGTCCAGCATTCCAGCAGCCGCCCCGAATCCGGATCGTACACATCCGCCGCCTTCACCAACTCGGCCCTGGAGTTCCCTATCACCATCGTGTGGTCGTAGCCCGGCAGGGGCGAAAGCGCCTTGATATCCTTCCCAATCAGCTTCGGCTTCATGAAATCAAACGGCGTTCCGGCCACAGGCGTAAGATCCCCCGTTGGAATCAGGGAATCATCCACGCTCAAATAATGATCCGCATAAATCCTTGCCACATACCCCAGCACTTCGCCGCTGTCCTTGCCGCTTAAATTAAAATAACTGTGATGCGTCAGGTTGATAGGTGTTGCCTTGTCCGTCGTCGCGTAATACTGAACCTTCAGCATGTTGTCGTTCGTCAGCGTATACAAAACCGTCACCTTCAGGTTTCCCGGAAACCCCTCATCGCCATCGTGATCCAAAATCGTAAACCGAACCGTCGGTCCATCCGGCGTCATGCCCGCGTCGCCGGTCCACATGCGTTTGGCCAAACCCTTGAATCCGCCGTGCAGACAATTCATTCCCTGGTTCAACGTCACGTCATACTGATGACCATCGATCGTAAACATTCCGTTGCCGATTCGGTTGGCATATCGCCCGGCGATGCATCCTATATACGGCCCAACCTCCTGATATCGCTTGGCACTGTCGAACCCCAGTACAACATCTTCCATCTTCCCCGTTTTGCCCGGCACAAATAGGTTCGTCACAATCGCGCCATAATCGATGATCCGAGCCGACGACCCTTGCGCATTGGTAAGAATAAATTGGTGGACCGGCCAGCCTTCCAGAGTCTCACCAAAGCTCTTTTCCTGGATCGGCTGCGCCCACGCCGCCGGAGCGGCGCCGCAAACCATTACCGAAATGATTCCAAGCAAAAACCTCCGGCACGTCGCGATATTCATAGATCCTTCTCCTGCCCGTGACCCTCGGATGCCCTGAGATAATATTTGGCCGGGCCCGCTTGGGCAATCGTGCCCGCAATTGTCGCGGTGAAGTCCATAGTTTGTGGTCTGGCTCGGTTGGATATAGCATCCCAAATCTCAATCGACCCTGATATAAGGAGCTGCCATGCGAATGATCTTGAACGTTACGATGCCTGATGAGCCGTTCAACAGCCTGGTCCGAAAGGGCACGGCCGGCAAAACCATCCAGAAAATCCTGGAAACCATAAAACCCGAGGCCGCCTATTTCACCGAGCAGGATGGTAACCGCGGCGCGATGCTGATCGTTAATGTGAAGGACGCATCGGCGATTCCTGGAATCGCCGAACCGTTCTATCTCAGCTTCAACGCTGAATGCCGCTTCCGCATTGCCATGACCGCAGAAGACCTCGGCAAAGCGGGTCTGGAGAAATTTTCGACAGGCTGGTGAATCATCCAGCAGAAATCGCTTGCTGAAGTGCGTACCCCTTCGGTATTGTCTCGGGCATGTCAAACCAACCGAGCCTCCGCTTCGCGCTGTTTTTTCGTCGCCGCGTCTGGCTGAAAATACTTTTGGCCGGCGCCCTCGTTTCTGCCGCGCCCGCCTTCGGCGCCGATGAAATTCCCCCGTCCCAATCCTACACCTGGAAAAGCGTACAGATGGTCGGTGGGGGCTTTGTCGATGGCATCGAATTCCATCCAACAGAACCCGGCCTGCGCTACGCCCGTACCGACATCGGCGGCGCTTATCGTTGGGACGATTCACTCCGCCAGTGGACTCCGATCCTCGACTGGGTTTCTTTCAAAGACACCAACCTGATGGGGGTGGAAAGTATCGCATTGGATCCGTCCAATCCCAATCGCCTCTATCTCGCTTGTGGAATGTACACCAATGCAACGTCGTCCAATGCCGCCATTTTGCGATCCGATGACCGCGGCAAAACTTTCCAACGTGCCGATGTTCCGTTCAAAATGGGCGGCAACGAAGATGGTCGCGGAAACGGCGAGCGCCTCGCCGTCGATCCATCCGAGGGTCGTGTGCTTTATTTCGGCTCCCGGCTCGCCGGCCTCTGGCGAAGCACCGACCGCGCGCAAACCTGGTCCCGCGTGACCAGCTTCGTCAACGTCGCCGAACTCCCCGCGACTCGGCCCGCTGCACCGGCCGGGGCCCGGCGTCGATTCGGTTTTCCCGCGCGGTCTTCGGGGATTATCTTCGTCATCTTCGACCCGCGAACGGCAATCGCCGGCAAACCTTGCAGCACAATCTACGCCGGCGTCTCCCTCCTGAATCGCGAGAGTATTTTTCGCAGTACTGATGCCGGAACGACCTGGCACGCCGTCCCCAATCAGCCCACCGCGTTGCGACCGTCCCACGGAGTTCTGGCCGCCAGCGGTATATTGTATTTCTCCTACGGCACCGCGCCCGGCCCCTCCCGAATGACCAGCGGCGCTATTTGGAAGTACGATCCAACTTCTGAAAAGTGGACCGACATCACCCCCGAAAAACCTGGCGTCGCGAAGGGTTCATTCGGTTACGGAGCGGTTTCCGTCGATGCCGAAAATCCAAACGCCCTCATCGCCAGCACCTTCGGACATCCCGCCGGCGAGGAAATTTTCCGATCCATTGACGCCGGAAAAACCTGGAAGCCGATCTTTCGCGGCGGCGGCACGTACGACTATTCCATCGCTCCCTACGTCGCCCACACGCCGATTCACTGGCTGCTCGATATTGAAATCGATCCGCACGATTCAAATCACGCCATGTTCACCACCGGCTACGGCGGTTGGGAAACTTTTGATCTCACCAATATGGACGCGGACAAGCCGACCCACTGGAGCGTCATGAGCAAAGGCATTGAGGAAACGGTTGCCCTGCAACTGCTCAGCCCACCCGCCGGCCCACATCTCATTTCCGCCATCGGTGACTATGGCGGATTTGTTCACGATGACCTCGACCATTCGCCGGTCCAGGGCAACTGTATTAATCCGCGATTCGGCAACACGACGGGCGCCGCCTTCGCCGCAAAAAACCCGGCCATCGTCGTTCGCGTCGGCGTCGTCGCCGGCGGCAAAACCGATCGAATCAATCTCGGCTATTCCACCGACAGCGGAAAAACCTGGCAACCCTCCGGGACGATGCCAACCTCCACCAGCCGCCAGGGAACCATTTCCGTGAACGCCGACGGCTCCCGCTGGATTTGGACCCCGCAGCAATCGGACGCATACCTGACCAGCGATCACGGCACGACATGGACACCCTGCGCCGGTCTGCCGAACGCCACCCGAACCGTCGCCGATTCCGTCAATCCCATGAAGTTCTATGCGATTGATCTTTTCGCCGGAAAGCTTTTCACCAGTCGTGACGGTGGACAGGATTTCGAATCCACGCCCCTGAATCTCCCCGGCGGGTTGCCGAGCCCCGGCCCCCAGCGCGGCGATGATCGCGGTGGACAAGACCAGATCTATCCCGATCCGCAAAACGAGGGCAACCTCTGGCTCGCATCCTTCGACGGCTTGTATCACTCCACCGACTCCGGCCAAACCTTCCATCCCATTGCCGGTCCCGGCCGAATACACGCCTTCGGTTTCGGAAAATCCGCCCCCGGCGCCGATGTCCCGGCTCTCTACCTCGTCGGCAATATCGCCAATCAACGCGGCGTCTTCCGCAGCGACGATGGCGGCAAAAACTGGCTTCGCATCAACGATGATGCCCACCAATACGGCTTGCTCCTTCAAATCACCGGCGATCCCCGCATCTATGGCCGAGTCTATCTCGGCACGCACGGCCGCGGGGTGTTATATGGCGATCCCGCGAAATGAAGGGTGATCTAACGCCAATGATTATTTCCCCACAGCCGCTTGTCCGCTGAACGCAGATTCAAAATCCTGAATCGCTTCCATCGCTTCGGCCGGGGTAGAGACGCGCGACAGGGCTCCCCGCAATTCCCGGTTTTGCAGCGCCCGACCGGCCTTGGCAAGCACTTGCAGATGCACGTTCGCCCCGCTGGAAGGAGACAGCAGCAGAAAAACCGCCGAGATCGGCTGCTCCGTCACTACATCCAGTAGCCCGCCGCGCGTCAGGCCCAACGCCACCTGCGGCGAATCCAATTGCTCCAGCCGCGCGTGCGGCAGGGCGATTCCCTCATTCAGAAACGTCGAACCCTGCTGCTCGCGCTCCGCCAGTTTTCGCAGCACCAATTCGGCATTGAGATTCGACGACGAGGAAACAATGCGCTCCACAAGCTGCTGCCGAACGTCCTGCCGCGCCACCGGATCATCCCAAAGCAGAATACGCTGCGGCGTCAGCAAACGTGAAAGCGTGCCGCTTGGCCGAACCGCCGACATCGTCGCATTCGTCGAGGGTTCAACAAATTCCGTGCTTCGCCGCTCTTCGCTCTCCGCATCAACCACCACAATGCTCACGCCCTGCGCGCGTTGGATCAATTCCTCGGCAACGCTGCGATGTCCGACAATCCGCCTCCACCAAGGCAGCGCCCGCGGCCGTCCGATCACCACCTGCCCGATGTGATATTCCCGCGCGAACCGCAAAATCGTATCCGCCACGTTCTGGCCCTTCACCGGCAAGACCATCGCTCCGAGCTGATTCGCCAGCGTCAGCGTATCGGCCAGCAGTCGCTGCGTCACCGCATCGATCACCGTCGGCTCTTCCGATGGCGTCTGCACGTAAACCGCATACCAATTCCGATTCAGCCGCCCGGCGAGCCGCGAAGCAAATCGCAGCAGCCGCGCACTATTTGGCCCTCGCGACGACAGACACACCATGATCTGATCCGGCAATCCATCGGAAGGCGCTACAACCTTCTCTTGCGCCGTCTCGCGCCGCTTGAAATCAATCTGCGACGCGAGTTCGCGCAGCGCCAGCTCGCGCAAATGCTCCAGGTTCGAATTGGTGAAGAAATTTTCAAGCGATGATTGCACGCGCTCCGTCGGGTAAATTTTCCCCTCGCGGAGCCGCTGCTGCAGGTCTTCCGCCGACAGGTCGATGTTGATGATCTGATCCGCCTCCGCCAGCACCGAGTCGGGAATCCGTTCCCGCACTTTCACGCCGATCAACTGCTCCACCGTGTTATACAGGCTTTCCAGATGCTGAATGTTCAGCGCGGAAATCACGTGGATTCCCGCCGCCAGAATATCCTGCACATCTTGGTATCGCTTGGGATTCTTCCCGCCCGGCACGTTGGTGTGCGCCAGCTCATCGACGATCACCACCTGCGGATGCCGCTGAATGACCGCTTCGGCATCCATCTCCTCGACGATAATCTGATGATATTCCACCTTCCGTCGCGGAATCACCTCGAGCCCCTCCACCAGCTTCGCCGTCTCCACCCGGCCGTGCGTTTCCACCAGCCCGACCGTGACGTCGATTCCTTCCCCTTTTAGCCGATGCGCTTCTAGAAGCATTCGATAGGTTTTACCGACGCCCGGCCCATAGCCGAGATAGACCTTCAGCCGGCCCCGCTGGGATTTGCGAATCATCTGCAGAAATGTCTGGGCGCGGTCATCCGCCATAGGCAAGCGTTTCCTCTGGTTTTATCCGCGATCGCAGTTTCCACCACCGTCGCACCGCCACGAACGACCAGACTAACTCCACCGCCCCGAAAGGCCACGCCCCCTGCAGGAAGCCGTAAGCCGATCCCATTAGGCACGCCCCTGCGAACGCCAGCGCGTAAAGGGGCGATCGATCCTCCAGCGCATAAAACGCGAGCATCAAACTGACGGCCAGTAATCCAAAAGCGGTAAGTCGGTCCATATTGTTCACTGGGATCGGATGCGTCGCCCTGCCTCTATTTCGTGGGAGACACGGGATATTTCGCGTCCAACGCTAGATTCAGACGCAAGACATTCACCCCCGGATCGCCAAAAATCCCCAGGTCCGGCCCGTCCGTGAATTGCTTCACCAGGGCCATCGTCTGGTCCGACGAAATATGCCGTGCGCCCGCCACGCGGCCGATTTGCAGTTCAGCATTCCTCGGGCTGATATGTGGGTCCAACCCCGAGGCCGACCCCGTCACCGCATCACCTGGGATCAGCACTGTCGTGCCGCTCGAATCCGTGAATCCGCCCGCCGTCAACACCAGTCGATCGGGCGTATCGCTCGGCGGGTGCGGAAATGCATCCACCAATTTCACATCGTTCAAATTCCCCTGCCCATCTTCGAACTGTTTGATCGGAACTTCAGCTTTATCCCCGGTTCCGTCCGCTCGCTGCTCATAAAGCTTGAAAGACAGCCCGTTATCAACCCCATAGTGAATCGTCCGCAACCGAACCCCATCAAACGAAAGCGACTCCGGCTGAGTCGTAGGTTGCGTGGTCGCCGGCGTCGTCAGTCCATTCATCAGCTTATCGCTCAGCGGACCGAGATTGCTTCCTCCCGAACTGGTTGGATCGTATCCAGCCCCTGCCGAGCTTGGCCGGGGATGGAAATATTGCGGAGCGGAAAAATTCTGTCCGATCAGCGCCGAGCCGACCGCCTCTACCGGATTGTTAGTAAAACTTCCATCCTTTTTGAGAAGCGACCCGTTGGCCTGGTGGGAAAAGAAGACTTGTCCCAATCCCCAGACAACCGTGGGATAAACCGCACAGCAGATGATCCCCAGCACGATCGTCACGCCGACGGAGGCCCAGAGGTGGCCGAGAAGCGAGCCGCCGGGTTCGCCGACTCGGGGTACGATCATGGTGTGGCCGGTATTTTTTTCGCTTTTCATATTCTTCTCCGATCAATCATGTTCAATTTTTCTGCAATTAATGTGGCATCGCCAGGCCGGGCAGGTGGATGGCGTTGATTAACAAGTCGATGATCTTGATCCCGGGGAACGGAGCCATGATACCGCCGACGCCGTAGATCAGCAGATTCCGCCTTAGCACCGCCGCCGCGGAGGCCGGGCGGAATTTCACGCCCTTCAGCGCCAGCGGAATCAGCAGAATAATGATGATCGCGTTGAATATAACGGCGCTGAGGATCGCGCTATGCGGCGTCTTCAAGTTCATGACGTTCAGCGGCGCCACCTGCGGAAATGCGCCCATCAACATCGCGGGGATGATGGCGAAATATTTGGCCACGTCATTAGCGACGCTGAACGTCGTCAGTGCTCCTCGAGTCATCAGCAGTTGCTTGCCGATCTCGACAACCTCAATGAGCTTCGTGGGATTGCTATCAAGATCGACCATGTTGCCGGCTTCCTTGGCGGCCTGCGTGCCGGTGTTCATGGCAACGCCGACATCCGCCTGTGCCAGCGCTGGCGCATCGTTGGTGCCGTCGCCGGTCATTGCCACCAGATGTCCGGCCAACTGCTCTTTCTTGAGAAGCGCCAGTTTGTCCTCCGGCGTTGCCTGGGCAAGGAAGTCATCCACACCCGCTTCTTTGGCGATGGCGGCGGCGGTCAGCGGGTTGTCGCCGGTGATCATGACAGTCTTGATGCCCATCGCGCGGAAGCGCTGGAATCGATCCGGCAGACCCTGCTTGACGATGTCCTTGAGGTAAATGACACCGAGTGCTTTTTTCTGCGTGGCCACCACCAGGGGCGTGCCGCCCGAGCGACTAATGGTTTCAACCGTCTTGTCGATCTCAGCTGGGAATGCCGCGCCGCCGGCGGCGACAAATTTGCGAACGCTGTCGGCCGCGCCCTTGCGAACCATGTCGCCGTTTAAGTTCACGCCGCTCATGCGCGTCTGCGCGGTGAATGCCACGAATTCAGCATGCGGGAGATCGTGAATCTCACGGCCGCGAATGCCGTATTTCTCCTTGGCCAGCACAACGATGCTTCGTCCCTCGGGCGTTTCATCGGCGAGCGATGAAAGCTGGGCGGCATCGGCCAGTTCCTGTTCTGTGACGCCCGGCGCCGCAAAAAATTCCGTCGCCGCGCGATTGCCGAGCGTGATCGTCCCGGTTTTATCCAGCAAGAGCACATCGACATCGCCGGCTGCTTCGACTGCCTTGCCGCTCATCGCCAGAACATTGTGCTGCACCATCCGGTCGATCCCGGCGATGCCGATGGCTGACAGCAATCCGCCAATCGTCGTCGGAATCAAACAGACCAGCAGAGCCACCAGTACGGAAACACCGAACGCAAGACTCACCTTGTCGTAAGCGTCCGGCGTGAGATAGGTCTTGGTATAGATCGCGAACGGCATCATGGTGATGCAGACCGCGATGAAGATAATCGTCAAGCACGACAGAAGAATCGACAGCGCGATTTCATTGGGGGTCTTCTGCCGTTTCGCGCCTTCGATCAGTTCGATCATGCGGTCCATAAAGCTCTCGCCGGGATCAGCGGTCACGCGAACTTTGATTTCATCGGAAAGAACCGTTGTTCCGCCGGTGACGGCCGACCGATCTCCGCCGGCCTCTCGAATCACCGGGGCGGATTCGCCGGTGATCGCCGATTCATTCACGCTGGCCGCGCCTTCGATGATCTCGCCGTCGGCGGCGATCAGTTCATTGGCGGTTACGAGAAAAATGTCGCCTTTGCGAAGCGACTCGGCCGGGACGGTTTTGATTGATCCGTCAGGCATTTGCTTTCTGCCGACGCTTTTGGTCCGGCTCTTTCGCAGCGCGTCCGCCTGGGCCTTGCCGCGCCCCTCGGCCATGGCTTCGGCGAAATTCGCGAACAGCACGGTGAACCACAGCCAGATGGAAATCTGCAATACGAATGCGATTGAATCCTTCGTGAAGAACAGATCGAGCGTCGTTACCGCCGCCCCGACCTCGGTGACGAACATCACCGGATTCTTCACCATGTGGACAGGATTGAGTTTCTTAAACGATTCCCCGATCGCGGGGATCACGATCGCTGGATCAAACAAGGGTCTTGCTTTGGCTGCCATAATCTTCCTCAAATCTCTTTAAATCAGTTCTTAAAACGGGATCGCTGGTCGTGATTTGCGAGGTCAGTACAAGACACCTCCGCTGCGCATGATGAAATGCTCCAGCATCGGCCCCATCGCCAGGCCGGGCAGAAAGTTGAGCGCGCCGACGATGACGATGACGGCAATGATGAGCGCGATAAACGTCGGTCCCACCACAGGGAAACTGCCGATATTCGCCGGCGCCGGTTTCTTTCTCGCCAGCGAACCCGCCAGCGCCATCACCGGAATCAGCTCGAAATACCGGCCGAATCCGATGCAGAAAGTCTGGGTGGCGTTGAACATTGTGCTGGTGTACACGGTCTGGCCGGCGGCATTGGGGCCGGTCGGCGAATAGCCGTATCCCCCGAACGACGTGCCGTTGTTGGCACAGCCGGAGCTGTAGTTGTAGAAAATTTCGCTGAATCCGTGCGGGCCATTATTGGCGACGTTGCCCGTGCCCCAGTCGCGGCAGCAGGCCCAGGCTGTGAAACCGACCGTGTCGATGACCAGCATCAGCAGCAGCAGCGCTGCGCACTTCACGTCATAGGCCTCGATTTTCTTGCCCAGATATTCCGGCGTTCGCCCGATCATTAGTCCGGCCAGAAACACCGAAACGAAGACGAAGATCAGCATCGTGTAAAGCCCGCTGCCGATGCCCCCGAAGACCACTTCCCCCATGTGCATGTTGAACATCAGCATGAAACCCGCCATCGGCGTCAGCGAATCATGCTGGCAGTTGTTGGCGCCTTCGGCAGTGGCCGTGACATCGTTGGCCCAGGCGGCAGAGTTGTATACGCCGATGCGGACTTCCTTGCCTTCCATGTTGGAATAGGCCGGATCAACGCCCATCGCGACAAAGTTCGGATTGGGCTGCGATTCGAAATACCAGGTCACGAATCGGGTTCCCATCAGCATGATGAACATGATGAGCCAGATATTCCATCCGTGCATGGCGTTCTTGATCATGCGCCCGTAGTAGTAGCAAAGACCCGAAGGGATGGAGAAAAAAAGCATCCATTGCAGGAATTGGGAAAGCGGAGTGGGATTCTCAAACGGATGGGCGCAATCGGCGCCGGTGAACCCCGGGCCATTCAACCCCAGCACCTTCGGAGCGCAGTAGGAAGCCATCGGTCCCTGTAAAATTGTTTGGATGGTCGGTTGATTCGCCGCGGCGCCGGATTGATCCACCGCGGTCGCCGCGGTGTACGGCCGGAAATTCATCGGAATTCCCTGCCACAGGTTCAATGTCGCAAAGACCAGGCATATCGGCAGAAAAAGATAGAGCGTGATGCGGGTCAAATCGACCCAGAAATTGCCAACGTCCGTTGTCTGCCTGCGAGCCACTCCGCGGACCACCGCGACACACACGGCGATGCCGACGGCCGACGAAAAGAAAAAGTGCAGCATCGTCGGCACGGTCTGGGAGAAATACGTGAACATCTGCTCCGGCTCATAGCTTTGCCAGTCCGTATTGGTCGAAAAGCTCATGCCCTGGAGAAATGCGATGATGCCCGGGATCTTGCCGCCGCCGTTGATCACGCCGGAACCGTCAACCGTCGCGCTAAGATTGCCAATATTCGCTTTCAGTGGCAGCTTGTCCTGAAGACGGAACATGCCGTAACTCAGGAGGGTCGTCACCATCCCAAGCAGCACCAGCGAGATGGCGTACTGCTTCCAGTTCTGCTGTTTTTTGGGATCGACGCGGGCAACCTTGTAAACCAGCCGCTCGATGGGACCGAGAATCTTCTCGAAGATTCCCAACCCGCCTTCCTGCTCCGGGTCAAGCACCCGAAGAAGGTAGATGCCCATTGGTTTGGTGAGGGCAATCAATCCGATGCAGAAGATCAACAACTGCACCCAATCCATGCCGCGCATGAAGCTCATAAAAACCTGATCCTTCCAGCCCTCTCACTTTTCGTTTGACTGACTCTCTACGTGCCTCGTTTAATCCATTTCAATTCCACTCAAATATTCGGCTGACTCTGGATACCTCCGCCCAGGGCCCATTTGGAAACGTAATTCTGTCTCGCGGTTTGTCATTTGCCGCGGGGAAGATGTCCTTTCCTTGACGCCATCTCCCGATCGAAGCGACCGACCAAACAACAATGACCATTCCGAGCGGCCACGCGCCTTGAAGAAATGCGAAGATCGCCAGCGCAGATAGACTCATTGCGAACGCCAGCGTGCAGGCCCGCGATTTTCCCAAATGCATCCACAACAAAAGCGTGAGCACTGAGGTGAGAAATCCGGCAACCATCAGCACATCCATTTGCGGCACGGGCGTCGCTGCTTTCACGGCTGGAGCGACTGCGTTTATCGTTGCGAGCGTCAACATGATGAAATACCTCCGTCTCCAAAGTTCGCATCAGTAAGTGACTCCCGAACCCGACATGAGGAAATGTTCCACAATCGGCCCCATCGCCAGTGCCGGCAAAAATGTCAGCGCTCCGACGACAACAACCGTGCCAATCAGTAGAAACGTGAATGTCGCGCCGGAAACCGGAAAGCTCCCGACGCTTTGCGGGGTAATTTTTTTGGCCGCGAGATGTCCGCCCATTGCCAGCAGCGGAACGATCATGAAAAACCGGCCCAGAAGCATGTCGAATGCCAGCGTGTTGTTGTATTGCCTGGTGTTGGTGGTCAGACCGGCGAAAGCCGAGCCGTTGTTGCCCGCGCAGGATGTGTAAGCATAAAGCATTTCGCTGAATCCATGCGGGCCATTGTTATTAAGCCCCGCCATGCCCCAGCCCGAAAGCGATGCCCACGCCGAAAACGCCAGGATGCACAATCCCGGCGCAAGGATCGCCAGCACCGCGCATTTAACGTCAAACCCCTCGATCTTCTTCCCCAGATATTCCGGCGTCCTTCCCACCATCAATCCCGCGATGAAAATCGCCAGCACGACGAAGATCAGCATTCCATACATTCCCGCTCCAACACCCCCGAAAATCACTTCGCCTGTCTGGATGTTAAACAGCGGCACAAGCCCGCCCAGCGGCGTGAAACTGTCGTGCATCGCGTTCACCGCTCCGCACGAAGCGTCCGTGGTAATCGTCGCGAATAGCGCTGAATTGAAAATTCCAAATCGAACTTCCTTCCCCTCCATGTTTCCCGAAGCCGGGTCGATCCCCAATTGCGTGAAGCGCGGATTCCCTGCAGCCTCCGCCGGCCACGCCACCATCACCCCGCCGATGAACAGCACGAACATGGCTGTCCACACCGTCCAGCCATGTCCCGGATGTTTCACCATCCGTCCCAGGTAATACGTCAGCGCACTGGGGATTGCGAAGATCGAAAGAATCTGGATGAAATTGCTGAGCGGCGTCGGATTCTCAAACGGATGTGCCGCATTTGCATTGAAAAATCCGCCGCCGTTTGTTCCCAGCATCTTGATCGCAACCTGCGAAGCCACCGGACCCTGCCCAATGATTTGCTGGATCGGCGTTCCAGCCGCCGCGCCCGTTTGATCTAGTGCATTCACCGTCGTATACGGATTGAAATTCTGAATCATCCCCTGGCTGACCAGGGCCAGGGAATAAACGACGCAGATCGGAAGCAGAAGATAAAGATGAAGCCGAACCAGGTCGCGCCAGAAATTTCCCAGTGTGCCGCTGCGATTGCGGGCGATTCCGCGAATGACCGCGGCGGCGACGGCGATGCCCACTCCCGCGGAAAAAAAGTTGTGGCTCGCCAGCGCAACCATCTGTGACAAATACGTCATGGTGTTTTCGCCACCATAGCTCTGCCAGTTGGTATTGGTGGTGAAACTCGCGGCGGTGTTAAACGCCAAGTCGCCGGTCATGGCGGTTTTGTTGGATAGATTGTCCAGGTTCCCGTGCCAGGGCAGATGATCTTGAAACCTGAGGATGCCGTACGTCATGACGGCCGTCACGAGGCTGAAAATCAACATGGCGATGCCGTATTGCTTCCAGTTTTGCCCCTGTTTCTGATCAATTCGCAGAATGCGATAGATCAGCCTTTCGAGCCAGCCGAGCGCCGGCTCGAGAAATACTCCGCCGCCGGCTTCTTCGGGATCAAGAACGCGCAGGAGATAGATTCCCAGCGGTTTGGTGATCGCCACAAGCAAGCCAACATAGATCGCAAGTTGTATCCAGCCAGACAAAGCCATTTGCCACAATCCTTAAAAATGCTCGGGACGAATCAGCGTCCAAAACAAATAAACGAGCAATCCAACCGAAACAATTCCAACGATGATGAGTTCCGTCATTTCAAGATCTCCTTGGGTTAAAGCTTTCCGCAGCCGTAGACGTACAGCACGCTGGCGGCGAAGAACGCGATCGTCATGCCGACATAAAAAACATCCATCATAATTGACTCCTGATCGAATGAGCGGTTTCTGAAAAATTCCCGGCGTGCTGGGCGCAGATTTCATCAAGGAATTGGCTTTGACCGGCGAGGTCGATGTCGGCGCCGGCGTCCGGGAACTCCAGCCGAGCCAGGTTTCGCGCCGCTGCTTGACACCCGGCGGGCGCGTTGACGGCTTTCTGATAAAAAGTCTTGGCAGCGCCGACATTTCCTTCCGATTCGAACACCGCGCCGAGCAGGTTGAACCAGACCGGGTCGCCCCAGGCCTTGCGAAACATCACGCTCAGCGCCTGCTCCGTGAAATGAATATCCTGGTTCCAGATCGCCTGGCGAATTTTCATCAGCACGGGGCTCAGCTTCTCGGCCGCCCGGCCGCTCGGTGTGGCCGGAGCTTCCGGCTCGCCCGCATCGGCGATTTCTTCCAGCGCGGCGGCGACGCTGATGCGCAGATCTTCCGGCGTGGTCGGCTTTTCCAGAAAATCCGAAGCCCCCAGTCGCATCGCTTTCACCACCACCGGCACCCGGCTGTTAGCCGTAAGCACAATCACCCGCGGCCGTTGTTCCGGCGATCTCTGATTCAGATATTCAAGCACCGCCATGCCGTCGCTCCCTGGCATCCCCAGGTCGAGCAAGATCAGGGCCGGGTTCTCGCGATCGATTGCGCGGATGGCCTCTTCGCCGCTGCCTGCCTCCACCACCGTGAATCCATCTGATTCCAGCGTCGATCGAAGCAGCAGGCGAATGTTCTGCTCATCGTCCACCACGAGAATTTTTGTGCCCGCGTTTGACATTGTCTCAATTGCCAACGGGCGGAAGCTGCGCGAACCACACATCCGCCGCTTCGTCGCCAAGGATCACCGGTTGCGAGCTGCGCCCATATCGTCGAAGCTCCAGCAACCGGCCGAGATTGCTCTTCACCGGCTGATAGTTCTCATCCGCATCGATCGCTTTCAGGTAACACTTCCGCGCCAGCCGCCATTTCTTCTGCGCTTCGTACAGAACTCCCAGAAGATTGAAATACTCCGCCGATTGCTGCTCCTTCCGATCAGCGGCTTTCATCAGCAGGTCCATCGCCGGTTCATACTGCGCCATCCGCAGCAGCTTGCGGATTCGATCAAGCACATGCTCGTAACCCCCCGGCGCTTCCATCACGACATCCGGTGGCGAATCCAAATCCGGCTCATCCAAAACGCTCCGAACCGCCTGCCGCAATTCGCTCGGCGTGATCGGCTTTTCCATGAAGTCCACTGCCCCCAGCCGCGTCGCCCGCACCGCCGCGGGAATCGACGCATATGCCGTGAGAATGATCACACGCGGCTTGTTCACCGCCGCCAGGGCTTTCATTTGCTCCAGCACCGCCATCCCATCCAGCACCGGCATGTTCAAATCCAGAACCACCAGGTCGGGCGTCTGCGTCTTGATCGCATCAAGCGCCTCTTTGCCATTGGCGGCTTCGGTGACCTTATAGCCGTCGGATTCCAGCGACGTTCGCAGCATCAGCCGGATCGCGCTTTCATCATCGGTGACTAGAATTGATGCTGGTTTCATATTTCACCTCAGTTGGATTCTGTTGTTTGTCTTCGTCGGCCCGCGCGAGCGTAAAAGCAAACCGGCTTCCCTGACCTGCATTGCTTTCCACCGTCATGGTGCCGCCATGCACTTCCACAATTTCCTTGGCGATAGCCAATCCCAGCCCCGCGCCGCCCGGCTGGTTTTCCCGCGGCACGCGAAAAAACCGCTCGAATATTCGCCCCAGATATTCCGACGGAATTCCGATTCCGCTGTCCTCCACCACGAATTGCACGAATTTCTCCAGAGGTTCGGCGGAAATCCGCACCCGCCCGCCCGGCGGTGTGTATTTCAGCGCATTGGTCAGCAGATTCGAAAACACATGCCCGATTCGCGCCGGGTCTGCCAATACCCGAGGCGTGTCGATCGGAACATCCACTACCAGCGCCAGGCATTTGTCGTGAAACGCAGTCTCCAGCGGCGTCACCGCATCGGAAACCAGTCGCTCCGACGGCTCCGATTGCAAATCCAGTTTCACCCGCCCCGATTCCAGCCGACCCATGTCCAGCAGGTCTTCGATGATCTTCTGAAGCCGGTCGGCATCCTCCCGAGCGGCCAGAAGCAATTCCGTCTGCTTCGGATTCAGCGGCCCGACGCGCTCTTCCAGCAGCAGGTGCGAGGCCATCCGGATCGATGTCAGCGGTGTTTTCAACTCGTGCGACACCACTGAAATCAAACCGCTTTTCATCTCGTCCAATCGTCGAAGATTCGTCACATCCCCCAGCACCAGCGTCACGCCGATCAGGTTCTGCCCCGCATCGGAAATCGGAATCGCCCGCGGCAGGAAAAACCGCAATTGCCCACTCTGGTCATACACTTCAATAGCCGACTCATATCCTCTAGGCTGCGACGGCCCGCCGTCGCGCGACGCCTGTTTATAAAGCTCGCCAAACCGGCTGTCCCGCAGCGAAAGAAGCGATTGCTCCGGATACAATTGAAACAGCCGTTGCGCCGTTTCATTGGAAATTTCCACGATTCCGCTGGAATTAATTACGGCCACCGCGTCTGGCAGGCTGTCCACCGCCAACTGCGTCGTGCGCTGAATCCGAATCAGCTTCGCACGATCGCTCCGCCGAAACTCCCGCAGTTTCGCGGCCATCGAATTAAACGCCTCGGCAAGCTGGTGCAGCTCATCATGCGACTTCACCTCGACCACCTGGTCCAGATTTCCCTGCGAAATTTCCTCCAAAGACCGCGTTAACGCCTCCAGTGGCCGCAGAATGGCCCGGCTCATCAGCAGAATGAACACAATCGCCAGTCCGCTCCCGATCACCGCCAGCCGAATGATCAATCGCGTCGCGCTGTCCGACATGTCCTTAATGCGGCCCTCCAGCGGCTGCATGTTCTGGAAGTTCAGATCGATAATTTCTTGCGCCCGCGCCTTAATCAGCGGTGAAAGACGCTGAATGGAAGCAAACGCGCTGCGCCGATCCGCCAAAGTCGTTTGAGGGTTCAGCAGCGACACAAATCCATCGCGATAACAATCCCCGGTCGATTTTTGTGTCCGCTGCCCCGTGTGGGTATCGATCTCAAATCCCGACCACAGCCGCGTCAGATCCGCCGCCTTCACATCCTCCGTCGGCAATGTGATGTTGTGGTCCTCCGCATCACAATTATCGTCGAACGTCTTGAGCGGCTTTTCCGCTGCGGTCGCCGCTCGTGAAATCTCGTTACTGCCTGGCTGGCCGTTCGTTCCCGAAACATTTTCCGCAATCGCATTCAGCGGTTGGATTGCCTCCAGCATGTGCTGGCCATATTCAACGCTTCGCCAGTTCTCATACAGAAAACTATCCAGCCAGGTCCGATGTTGGTGCAGCACCGCAACCCCAAGGCTGCTGACCGCCAGCAACATGACGAGCAGACCGCCGAATCCGAAGAATAGTTTTTGCCGCAAGCCGAACATGGTTTACCTGCGGCAACAAAAGCGAAGGCGATGCCAATAAGTTTTTAGCGATAATTGGCCCCAAAACAGGCGATGACGACCCAATCACGCCCGCGCGTCGTGCAGAATGCACGGCGTGGCATTCAATCCAATTGCAATTTGCACGATCCCCGGTGCGTCCCGTTTACAGCCCAAACTTTCGCCGCTTGCGATACAGCGTCGCCAGATCGATCCCCAGAATCTTCGCGGCCTCGTCCAGCGATTTATATTTCGCCAGCACCCGGCGGATATGCATCTCCTCCAGTTTCTCCAGTGAGACTGCATCCCCAATTTCTTCCGTCGCTACCGCCCGACCCGAAAACTCCGTCGGCAGATGCGCCGCGGCGATCAAATCCTCGTTGCACAAAAACACCGCGCGCTCGATCACATTATGCAACTCTCGCAAATTCCCCGGCCACGCATAACGTTTCAGGACGTCGATCGCCTCCGGCGTAAAACCTCCGATCGGTTTCGCGCCTCTCACCTCGCTCAAAAATCGCTCCGCCAGCATCTGAATATCTTCTGTCCGTTCCCGCAGCGCCGGCAGATCAAGCTGAATCACCTTGACCCTGTACAGCAAATCCTCCCGAAATTTCCCCGCCGCCACCGCTGTTTCCAGATCCACATGTGTCGCCGCCATCACGCGGACATCTGCCCGTCGCGTCCGCGATTCTCCCACCCGCTCATATTCTCGGTCCTGCAAAAAACGCAACAACTTCGGCTGAATCTCCAGGGGCAAATCGCCAATTTCATCGAGAAAAACCGTTCCGCCTTCCGAGGCCGCGATCCGCCCCACGTTCTCGCGGATCGCGCCCGTAAACGCCCCCTTTGCGTGCCCAAACAACTCACTCTCCAGCAACTGCGGCGAAAGCGTCGGACATGAAATCGTCGCCATTGGTTTGCCTGCCCGTTTGCTCCACGCATGAATCGCCCGGGCGAGAATCCCCTTGCCCGTCCCGCTTTCTCCGCGAATCAGCACATTGGTATCGCTGGCCGCCACCTGCCGCGCGAGATTGATTGTCCGCTGCATTGCCGCGTTCCCCGTTTTCAGAATCGGCTCGCCTTTCGATTGCCCGACGATTTCCTCAAGCCCCGCCACCTGCGCTTCCAGCGCCCGCAAACGCGCCACCCGCTCCACCACCAACTTCACCTGCATCGGCGTAAACGGCTTCGTCAGATAATCCGCGGCCCCGCGCTTCATCGTCTCGACCGCCGTGTCGATCGACCCATGAGCCGTGATAATCACCACCCGCATCCACGGACTCTGTGCCAACAGTTCGGGAATCAGATTCAGCCCATGATCGGCGCCCAGCCGCAGATCGACAAACGCCAGATCGAAAGAAGTCTTTCCCGCCTCCGCCATGGCGTCGCGCGCGTTGCTCACGCCCGTGACGCGATGCCCATCCACCTCCAGGCTGATCGCCAGGGTCTTGCGAATGTTGATCTCATCATCAACCACCAGAATATTCAGCGATTGCGGTGATTCCTGCATAAAGTTGCCTGTTCGGCGGTCCATCGATCATAAGCTAAGATGCCCGCCCTTGGCCATTTGCCAGCGTTCCGATATGCAGAATCGCTTTGAAACCATCGTCATCGGCGCCGGTCCCGCCGGATGCGCTGCCGCGTACGACCTTACCGCCGCTGGGAAACAAGTTTTGATGTTGGACAAATGCGAATTTCCCCGGCTCAAGCCGTGCGCCGGCGCGCTCACCACCAAAACGCTTGCCGCGCTGCCATTCGATGTCACTCCCGTCGTGCGAAGGGTCAGCCGCGAAATGAAATTATCCCTCGGCGAAATGAGCAGAACATTATCAAACGGGCTGCCGATCGCCTGGCTCACCGTTCGCCAGGAATTCGATCGCTTTTTTCTGGAGCAATGCATCCAGCGCGGTGCCGAATTCAAATCGGCTCACCGCCTGACCGCACTTTCCCGAGACGCCGATGGCTGGATCGTCGCGACACCGCACGCCACATTCCGCTGTAGATTTCTCATCGGCGCCGACGGGGCCAACAGCCAGGTTCGCAAGCTGCTCACTCGGAGCCATCCCTTACGCATAGGGCTCGCGCTCGAAACCTGCATCCCCATCGATCCATCGGATGGCGAAACGATCGAATTCGATTTCGCCGCCGTCCATCGAGGCTACGGTTGGGTATTTCCCAAGGACGATCATCTCAACGTCGGGTTGTACACCCTCGACCCCACCATCCCCCACGCGGCTGAAAGGCTCGCGAAATTTGCCGCGGATAAAACCGGCCGACAAATATCTCAGCCCATCCACGGGCACAAAATTCCCCACAACGGCCGCAGCTTTCGCCAGGCCGGCAGCACCGCCTGTCTCATCGGCGACGCTGCCGGAATGATCGATCCCTTCCTCGGCGAAGGAATTTACCACGCCATTCGCAGCGGCCAACTCGCCGCCCGTGCCATCAACAACGCCGGTATCTCTACCTCTGCCGACTTTTCCAGCGCACTGGCCGAAATCACCCGCGATCTCGCCAGCTACGATTCCGAAACCCGCCGGTTTTACGCCAACATCCAGCGCGGCTACCGACGTCTCGCCCATTCCCCCGTCGCCGGCATTCTGGTGAAAGGCTTCACACTCGGCTGGTCGGTCCGCCAGATCAAACGGCGAATTCTGCTGCTTCCGTTTACCCAGTCATCTTGCGAATCAATCACGCCGCAGGAATGAAAGATGCAGTTCGGCATGACGCATGTGAATATTTTTCCATTCCTCATGCTTGAGCTGTCCAAAAATAAAATGTTTGCGGGCAGGTATCTGCGATTTCAGCCGCGCGCAGGCCCGTTTGAGCCGCTGAATTCCATCCTCCGTGCTGATCGGATCCGTCGCCAACGTCCCGCCCGCCACGCGCGGCAACCTTCCGCCCGGCTTCATCGGATTAAAGATATATTTCTTTCGTTGCGGTCGAGCCAACATTTTCACCAGCCACGGAAATTTCACCGGCGTCCCGTCAAAGCCGTAATCAATCCATCCCGCCAGGTGCCCGCACATCTGCCCCAACGTCCAGTTCCCGAGCTGCCGAAGCTTTTTATCTCGCTCGGCCATCGCAAGTTTGCCAACATCCGCCGTGATGTCATCCAGGGACTTAAAATGAAGCTCGCGCCGCTGGCTGGAAACAGGGTCAGACATAGCTATATCCTAATTCGCCGGCCCGGCCGTGTCGTGGATGCGGTGCAAATCGAGCGGATAATTCTCTATCTTTGCAGCTCGCCCGCCCGTCGCGCGGTCTGCACAAACAATTCCATTCGGCTCGCAGATTTTTCCCGGTGCGCCGCTTCGACGCCGCTGCTGACATCCACAGCGTACGGCTGCAACAGCCGAATCGCCTCCCCCACATTCTCCGCCGTCAGGCCGCCTGCAAGGATCATCGGCGGCAATCCATCGAATTCCCCCGCGCTCTTCATCTGCCGCAAGCCTGTAAAATCGCTGGCGATCCCGGTTCCGCCGCGCGGTCCGGCGGGGCGGGCGCTCTCCACCAGCACGCCGATCAAATTCGTCAATCGAAGATCCCTGACCGCATTCCGCCATTTTATCAGCGGTCCGGCATCGCCCGCGGTCAAATGCAAAGCTTTGATCACCCGAATCGGCTTCAGTTCCGCCACCAATTCCGGCGATTCATCCCCGTGCAATTGCACCGCCGAAAACGGCACAGTCCGCAAAACATTTTTAATTTCGTCCGCCGGCGCATCCACAAAAAGCGCCACGGACATCACCATCGGCGGGACCGCTTCGAGAATCTTCTCCGCGCCGTCGGCACTTACAAACCGGCCGGCCCTGCGATCCATCACGATTCCGATCGCGTCCGCGCCCGCGCTCGCCGCCGCAGCAGCGTCCTGAGGCCGGCAAATTCCGCAGATTTTTACTCGAACTCGCGCCATCGCTATATTCTCATCCGCCATTTCTCATTTGTCACTTGTTGCCGACAACAACTCTCATTACAAATGACCGAAACTCAAGGAGTTCCCGGCAATGCCAGAGCATTTTCTCGCGTTCGATCTCGGCGCCGAAAGCGGCCGGGCGATTTTAGGCACGCTCGATGGCGCCAAGCTATCTCTTGCCGAGAAGCACCGCTTTTCCAACCCCAACGGCAAAATGCTCGGCCGCCTCCAGTGGAATCTCCTCGCCCAATGGGAAGAGCTCAAAACCGGGCTCCGCAAAACCGTCGCAGATCTGACGGGCGAACTCGCGGGCATCGGTGTGGACACCTGGGGCGTCGATTTCGGCCTCATCGGACCCGCTGGTGAAATCCTTGCCAATCCCACGATGTATCGCGATCCCTTCACCGACGGCGTCATGGCCAAAACCTTCGCGAAAGTGTCCCGCCAAACCATATTCGAATCGACCGGCATCCAATTCATGCAGATCAATACGCTGTTCCAGCTTGCCGCGATGAAAGAAAAAAACGGCGAACTCATCGAAAAAGCCCGCACGCTGCTGTTCATGCCTGATCTGTTCAATTTCCTTCTCTGCGGCTCGCGTAAATGCGAGCTGTCCATCGCCTCCACCAGCCAGATTTACGACCCTCGTAAACGCCGCTGGGCCCATGAAATCCTCGAAAAACTGGAAATCCCCGCTCGTATCTTGCCCCAGATCGTCGCCTCCGGAACACAACTGGGAACCCTGCGCGAAGACGTTGCCGCCGAGTGCGGCGCGAAAGTCTCGCCGGTGATCGCTCCCGCCTGTCACGACACCGCCAGCGCCGTCGCCGCCGTGCCCGTCGAGCCGGGCGAGGAATATTGTTACATCAGCTCCGGCACCTGGTCGCTCATGGGTGTGGAATTGAAAGAACCGATCGTGTCTGACAAAGCGCTTAAATACAATTACACCAACGAAATCGGCGTTGGCCACACAGTGCGTTTCCTGAAGAACATCATGGGCCTCTGGCTCGTGCAGGAATGCCGCCGGTATTGGGAAAAGCAGGGCAACGAGCACAATTACGTCGAACTGACGGAAATGGCCGGCCGAGCCGCTCCTTTTGGCGCCCTGATCGACCCTGCCCACACTCCCTTCCT